>ENA-OQIC01000543-OQIC01000543.1-human-gut-metagenome-genome-assembly--contig:-NODE-543-length-16275-cov-1.962844_pt1 | contig 16275 bp, 14 predicted proteins | sample MGYA00242572_ERZ504736 | MGnify/ENA primary metagenome ERZ504736 (study PRJEB26092, sample SAMD00036201) | human gut metagenome | host: Homo sapiens | study: EMG produced TPA metagenomics assembly of... | reverse complement strand
AACATGCTCGCCCGGTGCGACCACGACGGCGGAATCACCGGAAGAGGAGCCGAAATCGGCGGTGGCGGCGAACGAGCCAAGCTGACGGCCGTACGCATTGCGGCGCACGACAGCGTCAAGCGCGCCAAAGTAGACGTTCGAATCGTTATCCAGCTTGCGAGCCAGCAGAATCATGCCCGCGCACGTGCCAAACACCGGCTTGCCGGCGGCGATATGCTCTGCGATCGGCTCGAACAGGCCGGTGGAGCGCAGCAGCTTGCCCTGCGTGGTGCTCTCGCCGCCGGGCAGGATCACCCGGTCGATAGCATCGTCGAAATCCTCGGCCGTGCGCAGCAGCTTCCACGGCGCGCCGAGACGATCCAGCATGGCGGCGTGCTCGGCGAACGCGCCCTGCACGGCGAGGATGCCGGTCACGCCATGCTCCGCGGCTTCGACGCCGGTCGATGCTTCCTTCGAAATGTATTCAACTGCTACAACCATTACCGTTCCTGTGCTTTCGGATATGCCGGCCCCGCGGCGCGGAGCCGGTGTCACGCATGCGCCGTGCGGGGCGTCACTCGCCGCGGGCGGCCATGATGGTTTCGATTTCGTCTTCGTTGATGCCGACCATGGCCTCGCCGAGGTTCTCGGAAAGACGGGCGAGCAGGTCGCATCCTGCCAATTGGCGGTGGCCTGCACGATGGCGGCGGCGCGCTTGGCCGGGTCTCCGGACTTGAAAATGCCGGAACCGACGAACACACCTTCGGCACCCAGTTCCATCATGAGCGCGGCATCGGCCGGAGTGGCCACGCCACCGGCGGCGAAGTTGACGACCGGCAGACGACCGTTGTCGTGCACGTACTTGGCGAGATCGTACGGCACGGCCAGCTGCTTGGCGGCCTCGTACACCTCGTCGTCGCGCAGGGAGACGAGTTCGCGGATCTGCTTGTTCATGGTGCGCATGTGGCGCACGGCCTGGATCACGTCGCCGGTGCCCGGCTCGCCCTTGGTGCGGATCATGGACGCGCCCTCGGCGATACGGCGCAGCGCTTCGCCCAGGTTCTTCGCGCCGCACACGAACGGCACGTCGAACTGGTTCTTGTCGATGTGGTACACGTCGTCGGCGGGGCTCAGCACTTCGGATTCGTCGATGTAGTCGATTTCGATGGCCTGCAGAATGCGGGCTTCGGCAACATGGCCGATACGAACCTTTGCCATGACCGGAATGGACACGGCTTCCTGAATGCCTTGATCATGGCCGGATCGCTCATGCGGGAAACGCCGCCGGCAGCACGAATATCGGCCGGAATACGCTCGAGAGCCATCACCGCGCATGCGCCCGCGTCCTGTGCGATCTTCGCCTGCTCCGGGGTGGTGACGTCCATGATCACGCCACCCTTGAGCATCTGCGCCAGATTCTTGTTCAGTTCGTTCCTGTTGTTGGCCATCGCCAGCCTTTCGTCGAATCGTATTCCACCCTGCTGCAGAGCGGATATCTCTTGACACAGATACTAACGATTTTTCGTTACAAAATCATGTGAACTGAATATTTGCACGTCTTAAAAAGTTGCTTTTCTTAAATTCTGACTATCATTTTCATGATTGTTTCATTTTCTTACGATTTCGATTCTGCCGACGATTCCGCAATTTCATTCGCTTTTCTTGCCTGATATGCGCCATTCGCTTTCGATTCGCGCGCACGGTCCTTTCGACCGCACTTTCGATGCACGCTATAAGAAATACGAATGACGCATGATTTTCATACGACCACATTGCGGACGGGGGTGCAGATGGATTCGCGTATTGCGCACTACATACGCAGTATGCGATCAGCGATGCGCATGGTGGAATCGCGGTGCGACACCAGCACGACGGCGCTCCCCCGCTCGGCAAGATCATTGATCGACCCGAGAATCACCGACTCGTTACTAGGCGTCAAGACGGCTCGTCGCTCGTCGAACAGCACCAAAGTCGGCGTCGCGAAGGAACATGCGGGCCAATCCGATGCGTTGCTTCTCACCCTCCGAAAGGCGGCCACCCAGCTCGCCGACCCGCGTATCCAAGCCGTTCGGCAGCGCATCGACCAGTTCGAGCGCGGACGCCTTGGCGAGGGCTTCGCGCAATACGGAATCGGGAATGTCGTGCGCGAGATCCGAATCGGAGGAATCAGCGGAATTACCACCAGCATTACTGCTGGAATTACTACAGAAATTACTGCCAGAATTACTGTCAGAATCCGAAAAATCGGCGTCATTGCAGGCAATAGCGAGATTTTCGCGAATCGTTCCGTCGAACAGATACGTCTCCTGCCCCATCATCGTCTGCACGCGCCGACGCCATCCGGCGTCAACCTGCGGCAATGGAACATCCGACAGCGAAATCGTGCCGGAATCCGGATCCCAGTAGCGCATTCAGCAGTTTCAACATCGTTGATTTCCACGCCCGGACGGCCTTGAATACCGAGAATGCCCTGCCGTGAAACATCGAGTGAAACATGGTCGAGCACCGGTTGCGAGGCGATGCCGGCACCTTGTTCGCCGGAGGATTGCGCTTCCGCGGGGCGTGCCGGACTCATGCCAGTCGCATGCTCCGACCGCCCGTTTGGCGTGCGTTCGCCGGAAATACGGCGCCGGATCCATAGCCGAATGTGACATCGCGCATTGTCATGCCCTGATATTCCGGGCGTTCGCTCCCCTGCTCGACCACAGCGGGAGCCTCATCCATCAACGCGAACAGGCGGCGTGCCGAAGCAAACGTTTGCGTCAGATTCGCCGGCAACGCACTCAACGCAAGCGTCGGCCCAAACGAGCTGGCGAGCAGCACGAAAGCCGCAACCAACGCTGGGGCGTTCGATTCCACGGAACCCATCCACATCAGGCCTTCCGACATATCGGCGGCAGTGGAAACCGCAGTGCACAACGTCATCGCAAGGAAAGCCGCAATCGCCGTGAACAGCATCACCAATACCGCGCCAAATCCTGCAAAATCGCCATTTTTCACGCTCAGACGCACACATTTGACCCACAGCGAGCGCGTGCGACGCTGAATGGACGCAAGCCGGGCATCGCCTTGGCCGAAGCGGATGATTTCGCCGATGCCACGCATGTCGTCAAGCATTTCGTCATCGAGGGCGGACGACTCCTTGCGCAGTTCCGGACCGATGCCGCGCACCGCGGATGCAAAGAGTTTCGGCAGTATGACGCCGATAATGAGGTGCGCGATGATGAGCGTCGCCGCGAGGGGCGGACTGAGGGTGAGTAGCGCGAGCGCGTAGACGACGGCAGTCACGATGGCGATGACGACCGGGCTGATGGTGTGTGCGAAGAAGATTTCCAGCAGTTCCACGTCGGTGGTGACCAGTGCGATCAGGTCGCCTTTGCCTTTGCCTGCAAGCTTGGCGGGGGCGAGACGGCGCAGGGCCGCGAAGGCTTTCGCACGGAATAACGCAAGCAGACGGAACGCCACGTTATGGTTCATGAACTGTTCGGCGTAACGCATGCCGCCGCGGATCAGCGCGCATACGGCCATGGCTGCGAGCGCCGCGGGAACGCTGAGGTTCCAGACCGGCGAGCGACTGCAGCGAAGGCCGCCGCGATGCCGAACACCGGCAGGAAAGTGGCGGCGAGATGGCCGAGCGTGCCGCAGACGCACGCGACGATCATGTACTTGCGCTGCGGCCCAACCTCCTTCAACAGGCGCGCAATAAGGCGAGACGTGGGTATTGTCTTCGCGTCCGATTCTGCCGAATCGGACATCCGAACGCCCGTTTTCGCACCCTGTGCGTCCGTTTCTGCAGAATCGGACATTCGAGACGTAGTCTCGGCACGCTGCGTGACCGATTCGGGAGAATCGGACAACTGAGCGGTGTTTTTAGTGAGTTGGTTGTCCGTTTCTGCAGAATCGGACACTTGGAGACCCATTTCCGCACGCTGCGTGACTGATTCTGCGGAATCGGACGCTTTAAGTGCGTGGGATGCAGAGGTGGAATGGGTTGCGTTATTGCGTAGACCTATGTTTTCCACGGTTTGTTGGGCGTGGAACAGTTTGGCGTATGTTCCGTTGGCACGCATGAGTTCCGCATGCGTGCCTTGTTCCGCCACGCGCCCGTGTTCGAATACCACCACATGGTCGGCGTCGGCTGCATTCGCCATGCGGTGCGTCACCATGATCACGGTTTTGCCCCGATTGGCAAGCGCATGAATGGTTTGCAGAATCAGGGTTTCGCTTTCCACATCGACGCTGCTGGTGGCTTCGTCGAAAATGTAGACGGCAGGCTCCCGCAGCAATGCGCGCGCAATGGCGATGCGTTGCTTCTGCCCTCCCGACAGGTTGCTTGCGCCCTGTTCGATGGCCAGGTCAAGTTCTTGCGATTGCGCATGCACGAATTCGTCGATGTGCGCCGCTTCCAGCGCTTGCCACAGTTCGCTTTCGGTGGCATCCGGCTTGGCCATCAGCAGATTGTCACGCAACGTTCCTGCAAAAAGGTGGCTTTGCGCCGCCACTATGGCGATTTCCCTCGTAAGGGATTCGATGGAAAGATCGTTGATTTGGTACCGTTGCGTCGAATTGTTTCCTGTGTTTCCGGATTGCAGCCACATACATCCTTCATATCCGGAAAGATTTCCGGAGAGCAGTTCGACGGCGGTGGATTTGCCGGATCCGGAGGGACCGACGATGGCGGTCACCTGCCCGCGCCGCGCAGTGAAAGAGACGCCATGCAATGCGACGACCGAACCATCATCATCTTTCGACGTGCCTGTTTTTCCAGCACCAACCACACCGGACTTTCCCCCGATTTGTCCAGTTTTTCCAGTTTCCATATCCGCCGTCACAGCCGTATCCGCAGCCACACTCACAGCCGCCGCAGCGTCCGTATTCACGTCCACATATCGGAACGACACGTCATCAAAGCACACGTCCACACCGTTATCGGAAGCGCCGAATTCCGGCATTTCCTGCATCCCATGCGCAGGAATCGGCGTATCAAGCAATGCGAAAATACGCTTGGTCGAAGTCATGCCGTTCATCGCAACATGGAAGAACGACCCCAATTGGCGCAGCGGAATGAAGAAATCCGCGGAAAGAAGCACTATCAGCAGCACGCCGGCAAGCGGCAATGCGGCACCACTCGCATACTGCCAGATCGATACGCCCACGCCGGCCGCGGCACCCCCGTATGCGACGACGTCCATGGCGGTGAGCGAGCGCAGCTGAATTTGCAGAACATTCATGGTCATTACGCGGAATTGTTCCGCTTGCTCGCCCATTTTCTTGGCGGCATGCGCATCCGCGTCAAAAGTTTTCAGCGTTTCAAGACCTTGTACATTGTCAAGAAACACAGATCCCATGTCGGTGTATTTTCCCCAATATTTTTTGAATACTCGGGCTGCGCGCATTGCGACCATGCCAACAATCAATACAATCAAAGGCGCGCATACAAGCAATGTAACAGCCGTCGGCATATTAATCGGCGCAACTATAAAAAATAACGTTACCGGTGCGAGAATCGCATAAAACAGTTGCGGTAGGAATAATTCGAAGAAGCTTTGGATTTGTTCGATGCCTTCACCGGCAGATTGCACCACGTCGCAGTGCTGATATGTTGCGAATATGATGGTCCGATCGCAAGCATTTTATTAAAAAGCTGTTCACGTAACGCGAGTTTGACACGCTCAGCCGCTTCCGCGCCGAAATAGGCCGCTGCGCGCATCATCAGAAAACGCAGTACCGCACAGACCACGATCGCCAGCACGCATCCGACGTATGTTTCCGCACTGAATCCGCCGTAGCCAAAGCCGATGAACAGGCGGGAAATCAGGCCACTATCACCCATGGAGAACATGGGGTCGAACGCCGATTCCACCACGGCAAGCGCCGGCGAAAGCATGACCACCACCGTCACCACGAACACGACGTTGGCCAGCAGTCCGACCCATTGGCAGAGCACTTTCGCCGCAACCAACCGTCCCACGCCGGGAGCGAGGGAAAACAGCCTCTTGTCAAACATAAACACCTTCCGTCCAATGAGCGCACTCGCGTTGCCAGCTCGCCTACGGCCCAAAGCGCAATCGCCATGCATCCAACAAACGAATCGCAACAGGCCGATACGGGAAAACCGGTGCGTGGCAAACCGTTTTCAGCCTATCCAAGGCAGCTCGCAATCGTCAAGGGCGCATTGCATACAGCGAACCGTCGCAATCGAATTGCCATAATCGACCTCAAATCAGCAACGTTGAAAAGAGAAAGGCTGGATGTTCGCCGTTGAGCAGGCAGCCTCTGACGCAAGGGGTAAATTGCGTCACTCGTGAGTGTACTCGATAAAAAACGCTCGCACCACCATTTCTTCGCATTTCGCTGGTTTTACGGTCCTTTCGGGGATATATGGGAAGCATGGCGACTCCCCCGCAACCGTTACGTCAAGCCTTTTTTTCGAACGGATACAGCGCGACACCAAACACTTGATTTTTGACGGAATAGCACCATTGTCAGTTCATACAAAGTTGATGAAATATTTCTTGTCGCTTCTCACAATGCAGACTTACGGCCCCGTAACTTAGAATGTGCAAGGTGCGCAAGGGGTAGGAAACGCGGACACACGGTTTGTATCGCTCCCGCACGCATCACAAGCAGAAATACGCGGAAACAACGCAAAAACCGCGAGAAAGAGAACGCTTCATGCTCACCGAGTACACCACCCCGGGCGAATCCGTTGAGGTGCGCGACGACGAATCCATCTATTCCCTGCTTACTGGACGCATAGCGCGCACTGGCGAAGATACCGTGATCGCGGAACACAAAACCGCCCCCGGCCAATGGACGAAGGTCACTACCGGCGAATTCCACAATGCCCGTGCTCGCCGCCGCAAAAGCCTCATCGCATTCGGCATCAACAAGGGCGATGCCGTCACCATCTTCTCCACCACCCGCTACGAGTGGGGCGTGCTCGACTTCGCACTGGCCGCCATCGGCGCGGTGAACGTGCCGATCTACGACACTGATTCCGCGGCGCAGGCCGAGCGTATCCTCAACGATTCGGATGTGAAACTGGCCATCGCCGACAATCGCGAGCGCTTCGACCGTCTCGACTCCGTAATCGACCGCTGCCCGTCTCTCAAGCACATTCTGATGCTCGATTCCAACGCCATGGGCGCGTTGGAAGGCTTGGGCGTCACCGTGTCCGACGAGGAGCTGGAAGCGCGCATCGATTCGGTGCATGCAGACGATCTGGCCACCATCGTGTACACGTCCGGTTCGACGGGAGCTCCAAAGGGTGCCGAGCTTTCGCACCGCAATTTCATATCGATCACGCGCGCAGGCAGTCTGGCGTTGCATGAGATCGTTCTCGAAGATCATCCGCGACTGCTTCTCTTCCTGCCGCTCGCCCACTGTTTCGCACGGTTCATCCAGTACGCGTCGATTGCTTCCGACGACGGCGTGGTTGGTTATCTGCCGGACACAAAGACGCTGCTGCCCGATTTGCGTTCCTTCGAACCGACCTATCTGCTGGGCGTACCACGAGTGTTCGAGAAGGTGTATAACGCGGCCTCCCGCAAGGCCGGCACGGGTTGGAAGGGACGCCTGTTCCTCAAGGCTGCCGAAGCCGCACGCGATTGGTCGCGCATGCAGCAGGCCGGCGAACGCCCGACCGCCAAGCAGATCGCGCAGCATCTTTCGTATGAGGCTTCCGTATACCGTACCGTGCGTAGCGCTCTCGGCCCGCGCATCCGCTACGTGGCATGCGGTGGTGCTCCTCTGGACGTGTCTCTGGCGCATTTCTTCAACGGTATCGGCCTGCCGATGATTCAGGGTTACGGTATGACGGAAACCGCTGCGCCGTTCGCCGCGACCCGCGTCACCGACAATGTGATCGGCACTGTCGGCCAACCGGCTCCGGGATCGTCTGTGCGCATTTCCGATGATGGCGAACTTCAGGTGAAGGGCCCGAACGTGTTCAGGGGCTACCACAACCTGCCTGAGAAGACGGCGGAAGCGTTCACCGAGGATGGGTGGCTGAAAACGGGTGATTTGGCGTCGATTGACGAGAGGGACGTATTACGATCACCGGCCGTAAGAAGGACATCATCATCACCGCCGGCGGCAAGAACGTTTCTCCGATTCCGATGGAGCAGGAGATTGTGAAATGTCCGATTGTGGAGCATGTGGTAGTTGTCGGCGACAATCGTCCGTTCATCGGTGCGCTGATCACGTTGGATCCGGAAGGATTGGAGGCTTGGCTGCCTTCCATTGGACTGTCTGCCGATACGCCGTTGGATCGCGTGGCTGCGACCGCCGCCGTTCACGACGAAATCCAGAAGTACATCGACAAGGCGAACGCGACCGTTTCCCGCGCCGAATCCGTACGTAAGTTCGTAGTGCTGGATACCCAGTTCACGCAGGAAAACAAGTGCCTGACCCCGTCGCTGAAAGTGGTGCGTCCGGCAGTGAACCGCGTGTTCGCACAGGTGATCGATCAGCAGCTGTACTCCGGCAAGCGCTGAATCGCATAATACATGAAAGCGTGGGGTACGAGAGAACGTTTGTATTCTCTCGTACCCCACGCTTTTGTTCTGTCTGTACAACTTTCAAGGAATGCAAACGAGCGCCGGTGATCGGAAGCGATCCGACCCGCCGGCGCTCATATGGCAGAGATTAGTGATGAATCCAGAATGTCTAACGACACTCCATCAGCCATTGTCAGTAAAGCGACAATCAGTGACGGTTCCGTCAGTGCATAACGCGTGCGGTAACGGTGCGACAGAAGCGAAGGCGTACGAGGGTACGTCGAGTCTTCTGCCGTGCCGTTAACGCTCCGTTATGTCAGTGACGGTTGTTGAGGCGGTGGTACATTTCGGAGATCTCAAGGTCGCGCTCGAATTCTGCGGCCTTGGTGTTCGCGTCGATGGTGGCGAGTTCGACACGGCGATGCGGGCGAAGTCTTCCCAAGCCTCGCGACCGACGGAGGTGGTCATGCAGGTGTGGTGGGAGGCGCCGGAACGCAGCCAGCACTCGGCGGAGGTCTTGAGGTCCGGCTGCGGCTTCCACAGGCCACGGGCGCACGGCAACTGCTTGAGCTCTCCGAGCGGCTCGACCACGTCGACCAGGTTCATGGTCAGGCGGAAACGTTCGCGCACGTCAGACATGGACACGACGACGGCGTCCTTCTTCGGGGCGACGGTGAAGACCAGGCGCACCGGATCGGCCTTGCCACCGATGCCGAGCGGGTGGATTTCCAGCTTCGCTTGGCGATGGTGCCGACGGACGGGGAGACTTCGAGCATGTGGGAGCCCATGATCATCTCGTTACCCGGGGTGAAGTTGTAGGAATAGTCTTCCATGAGGGAAGCGCCACCTTCGAGGCCGTAGCCCATCACTGCGCCGATGCGCACGAGCACTGCGGTCTTCCAGTCGCCTTCGGCGGAGAAGCCGAAGCCGTACTCGGACGGGAAGCGCTGCGGGCCAACGCCCGGCAGCTGCGGGAGAGCACCCAAGTCTTCGAAGTTGTCAACGCCGGCGGTGCAGCCATTGGCGCGCATCATGTTGACCATGGCGGCTTCTTCCTTGGCCGCGATGAACAGGGAATCGTACTTGGCGTCGAGCAGAGCCGGATCAACGTCGTACTTAACCTTGTAGTCTTCGATGATGCTCTTGACCTGATCGTCCTTGACGGCTTCGTAGGCTGCGACGAGCTCGTTGACGGCCCAAGTGTTGATGGATGCGCCGAACACGCGCTCGGCTTCGGTCTTGTCGCCTTCGGTGACGGCCACGTTGCGCATGTTGTCGCCCCAACGCATGACCTTCATGTTGTTGGAAGCATCCCAGCCGGCGCAGGCGCGTGCCCAGGTGCCGATTTCTTCGGCAACGGCCGGATCGGTGTAGTGGCCGACCACGATCTTGCGGTTGATGCCCAGACGGGTCAGGATGTAACCGAACTCACGGTCGCCGTGTGCGGCCTGGTTCAGGTTCATGAAGTCCATGTCGATGGTTTCCCACGGGATTTCGAAGTGGTGCTGCGTGTTGAGCTGCAGCAGCGGCTTGGTGAGCACTTCGAGGCCGCGGATCCACATCTTGGCCGGGGAGAAGGTGTGGCACCAGGTGATCACGCCGATGACGTTCGGGTTGGCGGAGGCTTCGACCATGAAGCCTTGACGCCGTCGGAGGACTTCAGGGTCGGCTTAAGCACCACCTTGACCGGAATCTTGCCGGTTGCGTTGAGCGCGTCGACGATTTCGCCGGACTGCTCGGCCACCTGACGCAGCGCTTCTTCGCCGTACAGATCCTGGGATCCGACGCCGAACCAGACTTCCTTGCCTTCAAACGGGTTTTCCATTGCCATGTGATTGTTCCTTTACTTCGTTGTTTATGGAGTTTTTAATTATTTATTGCGATTGCGAACTCGCGCTTCGCGTTGTTCTGTTGCGTAGCGCGATTCGTACGATTGTGAAATTATGTAGGATTACGGAATCGTAGGATTGCAGCTCAGTGCTGGCCGTAGACGTTGGTGTAACGATCGTTCAGCTTCGCGATATCCTCATCCGAAATCGGAATGATCTCACCCAACTGCCTCGCCGCCCACATCGTATGAGCGACCTCCTCCGTCATCGCCGCGGCCTTCACCGCCGACTCCGCGTCCTTGCCGATGGTGAACGGACCATGGTTCTGCATCAGCACCGCAGGAGACTTCGGATACTCCCTGAGCGTCTCGACCACGCCCTCGCCGATCGCCTCGGAACCGATCAGACGGAACGGACCCACCGGAACAGGACCGCCGAACTCGTCGCCCATCATCGTCAGACCGCACGGAATGTTCTGCCCCGTCGCCGCCCACGCCGTCGCATACGTCGAATGCGTATGCACCACGCCGTACACGTCCGGCATATGACGGTAGATGTACGCATGCGACGCGGTATCGGAGGAAGGAGCCTCCGAACCGTCCACCACGTTGCCGTCCAGATCGCACACCACCATGCTCGACGGCGTCAGATACTCGTAACGCAGTCCCGACGGCTTGATCACCATCAGATCCGCGGTATGCAAGCGCTGCGACACGTTGCCAGCCGTCCACACCACCAGGTTCCACTTGATCAGCTGCTCGTGCAAGGTCGCCACGACCTCGCGCACCTGCTTGACCTCGGCACGAACCTCAGGACCATAATCAGCCAAAGTAGCCATAATCATTTCCTTTCAAATTGAAATAAGTTTTTAAAATATTTATTTACTTGGTTTCCAGCGGAATGCTTTCGATTGCAACATGCTCAATCGGCAGTCCCTTACGGAAGCGATCGAAGAATTCCTCGAATCCCGCGACATCGCCTTCATCCGGATTTCCGTGGTCGAAGCGGCATCGGCGAACACGCGAGCGTCAAGGAATTCGTCGAGCGGCTGGTCGGCGTGCCACAGGTAATCGGCAAGCACGGCCATGCCCCATGCGCCGCCTTCGGCAGCGGTGGACATCACCTTGATCGGCGTATCGAATGCGGCTGCGAGAATCTTCTGGGCAACCTTCGGGGTGGTGAAGATGCCACCGTGGCCGACGAGGGAGTCAACGGCAACGCCTTCGTCCTTGGTCATCACATCCATGCCGATCTTCACCGGGGAGAATGCGCTGAACAGCTGGGCGCGCATGAAGTTGCCGAGGCTCATGCGGGCTTCCGGACCGCGCGCGAACAGCGGGCGGCCTTCGGGCAGTCCTGCGAGGAATTCGCCGGAGCGGAACGGGTAGTTGATGAGTCCGCCGCAGTTGGAGTCAACATCGTCCGCGATGGCGGCGCGGAACAGCGTGCCATACAGGGTGCCGGCGTCGACCGGAGTGCCGATTGCAGCTGCGAACTGTCCGAACAGACCAACCCATGCGTTGAGGTCGGAGGTGAAGTTGTTGGCGTGGCTCATGCCTGCGAGATCGCCTGCCGGAGTGGTGACGAGGTCCACTTCCGGGTGCAGGCGTTCCAGCTTGCGTTCGAGTACAACCATGGCGAAGATGGAGGTGCCGGCGGAAACGTTGCCGGTGCGCACGCGTACGGAGTTGGTGGCCACCATACCGGTGCCAGCATCGCCCTCCGGCGGAGCGAATGTGATTCCCGGCTGCAGCGTGCCTGTCGGATCGAGCAGCTTGGCGCCCTCTTCGGTCAGCGTGCCCGCAGGAGTGCCTGCAACCAGCGGTTCCGGCAGCAGGTCGGCAAGCTTCCACGGCTGGGCTGCGACTTCCGGAATCGCATTGAACTTCTCAATGAATTCGGTTTCGTAGGTGTGCGTGGTAGGTCGATCGGGAACATGCCGGATGCGTCGCCAACGCCGAGCACCTTCTTGCCGGTGAGCTTCCAGTGCACGTAGCCGGCGAGGGTGGTGAAGAAATCGACCTTGCCGATGTGCTCTTCGTTGTTGAGCACGGCCTGGTACAGGTGTGCGATGGACCAGCGTTCCGGAATGTTGTACTGGAACAGTTCGGAAAGCTTCTCGTGTGCTTCGGAAGTGTTGGTGTTCTGCCAGGTGCGGAACGGCACCAGCAGTTCGCCATCTTTGCCGAAGGCGAGGTAGCCGTGCATCATGCGGAGAAGCCGATGCGTCCCACGCGGGTGAGCTTTTCGCCGTAAGCGTTTTCGACATCTTCGGCGAGCGCCGCGTATGCGGTCTGCAGCCCGGTCCAGATTTCTTCCTGCGAATAGCTCCACAGGCCGTCTTCCAAGTGGCTGGCCCAGCCGTAGTCGCCGGCTGCGATGGTGGTGTACGTGTCGTCGATGAGCACGGCCTTGATTCGGGTGGAGCCGAATTCGATGCCCAGACTCGTCTTGCCAGCGCGGATTTTCTCGGCGGTCAGCGCGATGCGATCGTCAAGTCCCTGCTCTTGCGCCATAGTTTCAAACTCCTTGCATCCGAGCGCCTCACAACCACATTGTCGACGGAATGTTAGCGCTCACTGTTAACGCTCACTATTCTAAACAGAAAGTGGCGACTATACAAGTTCGACGTGTCACGCAATCGTCAACGTACTACCGGCAGATCGTCAGCCGATTTTCTTGATATACCGGCATTACGAAATCCGGCAATCGCAGCACATGCGGCAAAAAGAGATACGAGAATCACAAGAAATACAAAAATCGCAGGAAATATTCAGCGACGGCTGGCGGTGCCCAAAGAAGTGCGGCCGATCACCTTCGCGGGAATCAGGCCGACGCCATGCTGCGACGAGGCGAACGAATTCTCATCGCCCTCCCCCAGCAAAAACAGCGTCTCACGCATGGCGGCAACGCCAAGCTGTTCAAAATCCGGGCGAACCGTGGCCAGCGGCGGGTACATGTTGTCCATGGCGGGCATGTCGTCGAAACCGACCAAGCTCACATCCTGCGGAATACGCATGCCATGTTCATGCAGCGCACGAGACACACCAACCGCCTGGCTGTCGTTCGCACACACCATGCACGTCGCAGATTTCCGCCGGTACGACCGATGTTTTCGAGAATATGGTTCATCTTGCCATACGCTTCGGTCGATTCCCAGGTTTCGCATTGCACGGTGACGGAACTCACCGCATTGGCCGCGCACAGCTTATTCCATGCCATCAAACGCGTGGCGGCGTCACGCCATCCTTCGGACCTGCGAAATAAAGCACGGAACGATGCCCATGCTCGACCACCAAATGCATCACGTCGGCCATGGCCGACCATTGGTCCACTCCCACTACGGATACTCGGCGACGGTCGGCCGGTTTCATCAAGCGCAAACCATCCTGCACGCTGATGCTGCCGTGCGTGGAGGTGACGATGACGCGCGGCTGCGTGATCTGCGCACGGCAGGCGGCGGAAAACATAACATCCGTCGGCGTGAGGAAAATGAACGCGTCCACGTTCATCTCATCGAACGTTGAGCACAATTCGTCGAATTCCGTCTGCGAGCAGAGCGCCTCGTGCACCATGCTCACCGACATGAACAGTCCATGCTGCCTCGCCATCGCCTCAATCGAGGAAATCGCGGAAATCGGACCATAAAAGCGTTGCCCGCCCGCAACCAAGCCGATGGTGCGGGAGCGATGCGAAGCGAGGGCACGCGCGGAATTGCTGGGACGGTATCCAAGCGCGTCGATGGCTTTCTGTACTTTTTCGCGGGTGGCATCAGACACGTCGGGGGAATGATTGATGACGCGCGACACCGTTTGATGGCTGACACCAGCCATTTTCGCCACTTCGAACATCGAGGGGCGTTTGTTTGCCGCATTGCGCTTGCCTGCCATGCTCCGTCGCCTTCCGCACACTACCGTTGGTACTTTCGACTATTCTACACGCAACTTCGGTTAGCGCTAACAGACGCTATTTTTCAGCCATTTGAGCGAGTCGCGCAGCGAAATTCGGCCAGTCGGTACGCATGGCGGTCAACAGTTTACGATTGGGGACTTCCTCAATCGGCACCCATTCGATTTCCATGCTTTCGTCGTCGTTGGCCTTCGGCTCCACGCGGTGCCCCGGCTTTTCGAAAGCGAACACGGTGGTGTAGGCCCACGGTCCGTGGTCTTCGCAGTATGATCCGACCACGTCGATATCTTCCGGCGTGATGTTGGCTTCCTCGTACGATTCGCGCAGCGCGCCCTCGATCGGGCTTTCACCGTCGGCGGTGGCACCTCCTGGAATGCCCCATGTGCCACCTTCCGCGCTCCACACCGCGCGATGTTGCATGACAACGTGCGTCACTTCGCCGGTCTGTTCGCTTCGGCGGGCCAAGAGCACGCCGGACGCGCCGTTCGTGCCCCAATGCTTGCGGCCGCAATCGCAATCAATCCAACCATCACCCGGCTGATGCACGTTTTCCTTGGGAGGAAGCGGCTTCGCGGCACCGGTTCGCGAATCGTGTTCGACGTTCGGTTCTTGATCGGCTCGCGTCACATTCCACAGATCGGTCCATTCCACGCCGAGCTCGGCGGCCAAACGGCGCGCCAGCGGAAGGCTCAGGCCGATAATGCCGTGCGGATCGCCTTCGATGGAGTCGATGAATGCTCCGCCGAAGCCTCAAGCGTGAAGGAACCAGCCACTTCCAACGGTTCTCCGGTGGCGATGTACCGTTCGATATCGGTGTCGGAATATTCGCAGAAGTGCAGCGTTGCCCTGCTCGCGCCTCGCGCGATACGCCCGGTGGCGAAGTCGATCAGGCAATGGCCCGTCCACAATTCACCGGTGGCGCCACGCATGGCACGCAGTCGTTCCCGAGCCACCTCAGCGCTATGCGGCTTGCCGTAACATTCGCCGTCAAGCAGGAACATGGAATCGCAGCCAAGAATCAGCGGACCGACTTTCGCACGGGTCAGGCTCGGCTTGCCATCAACGAAATCAGCAATCGATTCGGTGATCGTAGGAATGGTGACTCCCGAAAAATCGCGGGTCTTCACATCGGAGGCGGACTGCACTTCGTCCGCACGCAACGTAACACGATGATGTTCTAAAGATGCGGAATCCCCAGTATTTTCAGCATTATCCGAATGTTCGGAAGATTCGGCAACGGCTTTCAGCGGAAATCCGACCACACGATCGCCGTGCGCCGCCGCAGCGGTGGCGGCAACGTTCCGATACGCCTGATGTACGGCTTCGGCTTTGGCCGTAGCGAGAATCATCACCCGCTGTTCCACGCTCAGATCGCTTACGGCAACGCCCATGGCGGCCGCCTCACGTTCGAGCGCCGCCGGCTCGTCCACGTTCGATACGCGAATCGTGGGGCAAATGCCCGCCGAGAAAAGCACGTCACGGCGAGGCTTGGATTTGGAAGCGAGAATCAGCGGAATGGAGTTGTTCATGCGCGTTCCACCTGCACACCCTTGGTGTCGACGCCCAAATGCAGCACACGCCAATGACCGGAAGCGAGCTCTTCGGAGGCAAGCTGTCCCAGCTGTTCATGGGCGTCGCCATGATGCAGCACGAGCACGCATGGGCGCGCCGGAAACATGGAAGCGAAACCATGGGAACGCAGCTTTTCGATCAGCGTCCACGACGGTTCCATCAAAGGAGCGCGATACGGCTGATGCAGACGATCCTGCGTGGCGGCGAACAGCAACGCGTTGACGTCCTGACGCTGACCAGTCGCCAGCATCGCAGGATTCATGGCGGCCGGCAGCAGGCTCACGCGAGACACATTGTGCACGGCATCCTTGAACGCCAGCTGGCCCGGCAGCGCCGGCGTGCCTTTTCGGTGGACAGCTCATAATCCGGCACGAACACGGCGGCGGTCAGATCGTCGGCAACGCGATAGTTGATGGTATGGAAGCCCTTATGCAGCGGTTCGCCGCCCGGAATCGGCACGGAACCGACACCTTCGGGGGTTTCCA
>ENA-OQIC01000542-OQIC01000542.1-human-gut-metagenome-genome-assembly--contig:-NODE-542-length-16292-cov-1.600804_pt1 | contig 16292 bp, 24 predicted proteins | sample MGYA00242572_ERZ504736 | MGnify/ENA primary metagenome ERZ504736 (study PRJEB26092, sample SAMD00036201) | human gut metagenome | host: Homo sapiens | study: EMG produced TPA metagenomics assembly of... | reverse complement strand
TGCGAGCTTTACGCAAAGCAGAACCGCCACCGGGGGAACGTAAGGCATAACACCACAAAGGGGCGCGAACGGCTGATGAAGCTGCTGGAAGCGGATAAACTTGGTTCCTGCCCCATTGACAGTGTGAAACTGTCCGACGCGAAAGAATGGGCGTTGCGCATGAAAGAAAAGGGAATATCCTATAAGACCATAAGCAATGACAAGCGTTCTTTGAAAGCTGCTTTTACACAGCGATACAGGACGACTGTATAAGGAAGAACCCCTTTGACTTCCAGCTAAACACCGTGATTGAGGACGACACAGAGCCGAAGTACCTCTCACAGCGGAACAGGAAGAAAGCCTTTTATCCTTTATGCAAGGTGATAGCGTCTATCAGAAATACCGTGACGAGGTTATCATACTGCTGGGGACAGGGCTTAGGGTTTCCGAACTCTGCGGACTAACTGAAACCGACCTTGATTTGAAACAGGATAATCAATGTAGACCACCAGCTTTTACGGAGCGCGGAAACAGGCTACTACATAGAGAAGCCCAAAACAGAAAGCGGTATCAGACAAATTCCAATGAGTGAAAAAGTATATGAAGCGTTGGGGCGCGTGTTGGAGAACCGCAAGGGATCGAAGCCGATCACGATTGACGGTTACAGCAATTTCCTTTTCCTCAACCGGGACGGTTGCCCGAAAACGGCGACAAGCTATGATAATATGTTCCGGGGGCTTGCGAAGAAGTACAACAAGTGCCATGAGGAAGCCTTACCCAAAGTAATGACACCTCACACCCTGCGTCATACGTTCTGCACCAACTTAGCCAATGCGGGCATGAACCCGAAAGCGTTACAGTATATTATGGGACACTCCAATATCACCATGACACTGAATTATTACGCACACGCAACTTTCGCTTCCGCAAAGGCTGAAATGGAAAGGCTGATTGCAGCATAGCCGCAGAGCAATTTACTACTTTTTTACTACCATTGAGAGGGAAAACCTAAAAGGTTATGAGGGTATATAAGAACTTCTCCCCATATCTAAAATGCCGGGAAAGCCCGAAATACGGGCTATACCGACATATAAGAACTTCTAAAGAGATAATCTAAATTCACCAATAATTTTATATGACAAAATAATTAAGACTAAAATCAATAAAAATCATACCTAATCAAGCTCAAAATACGAAAAATAGGTTGAAGAAAATCCTGGGAGCTTGTCGAACGATTATGGGAAAATGCTGCCATAATATGACAAATTCTGCGCCGGGAATCTGCTATGCTTGTTTGGATTAAAAACAGCGGGGTGATTCTATGGGAGAATTATATGAACCTTCCCTAAGCTGCCGAAGAATTTCCGGCAGATAGGTGAGAGGGACCAGGTCTTAAAGTTATATCTGGAAGATTATGTAAATACTTATTTAAAACGCCTCCAGCCGGCAAAGGGGGCTGATTTGCGTGTGGGTCTGCTTTTGGGAAGCAGGGAGACCCATGAAGACATACCTTTTGTTTTTGTGGATGGAGCCCTGGAAATGGATTCAGTCACCGAGGAAGGCGGAAAAGTGGCCTTCACCGAGGATGCCTGGAAAAAGGCCTACCAGGATGTGGAGCAGATGTTTCCCAAACGCACGGTCCAGGGATGGTTTCTCTGCGCAGGACCGGCTGTACCTTAAGCCCTCTGACTTATTGGAAGCAGCACAGTCAGTATTTTACGGGAAAGAACCAGCTCATGTATCTGAACTGCGGTCTGGAGGGCGAGGAAGCTGTTTACATAACATCCTCTGACGGATTTTACAAGTTGAGAGGATACAGCATATATTATGAGCGCAACCAGATGATGCAGGATTACATGATACTGCGCAAGGATGTGCCAAGGGCAGAAACAGGAGTGATGATAAGGTCATCCAGAACTTTAAGCAGAAAATGGACGAGCGCAGGGTGGAGGCAGGACGTCACCGGAGCACGGTGGGAGTTTTGTCGGGTCTGTGCAGCGTCCTGGCTGTGACGGTACTGGCAGGCGGCGTGGCCATGTTCAATAATTATCAGAAATTGCACCAGATGGAAAGTGTGATTGCGTCCGTGGTGCCGGAAGGAAATATAAAGGACGGCCTGATGGCGTTTACAGGTAAGGGCGGAACAGAAAATCCTTCCGGAAAGGGCTGGTCCGCTGCGGACGAGCCTGATTATGTGATTGAGGAGGCATCGGGAAAGGTATATCCCACCACGGCTCCGTCACCGGAGAATGGAGATGAGAAGCTTCCAGGGTGACTCCGGAAACCCTGGAGCCGTCAAATAGCGGCCAGGCGGGCGGGACAGGCCAGGGAAGTGGTCAGACGGCATCAGGTCAGGGAAGCGGTCAGACGGCAGGGACAGGCCAGGGAAGCGGCCAGGCGGCGGCATCAGGCCAGGGAAATGGCCAGGCGGCGGCATCAGGCCAGGGAAATGGCCAGGCATCCAGCCAGGACGCGTCCAAGACTGACTCAGCCCAAAAGGGAAATGAACAGACGGAATCCGGCCATAGCCAGGCGGCAGCGGAGACAAAAGCTCCTGCCGATGATTCCGCACTTCCGCCAACCGGGGGCAGAGGGGAAGCTGATGACCAGACTGTGTCCGCTGCCAGCTACAAGGTGTACACCGTGGCGGACGGAGAGACATTGTATGGCATCTGCTTTAAGCTGTATCATAATCTGCAGCATATAGATGAAATCTGCCGGGTCAATTCCCTGACAGATGAAAACAGCATATTTGCGGGACAAAAGCTTCTGGTTCCGTAAGCATATGCCTGGAAACTTCTGGCGGAAAAAGATAATGCGTTTTATCCAAAATTGTTGTATACTAATGCATATACGCAAAAGACGAATTTTGGGAGAACGCAGGATGGGCAGTACCAATTCAATGAGCCGTGAAAATAAAAAAAAGCAGCTGAAACGTCAAATCGTACCTTCCGGCAGTCCCTTCCAGGAAGAGGAGGACAGCCGGGAAATCGTGCATAAGGCGCATCGGCGCGTAGTCAGGAAGCGCCTGATTATTCTGGCAGTGCTTGCTGCTCTGGCAGCCACAGCAGCCCTGGTGCTGTCCCGCTATGAACGCTACCACACCTTTACGGATTATCAGACGGTTTGGGAGCGGGATCTGGTGGCTGAGGCCCAGGAAGCCGCTGCCCAGGGGGAAGGAAGCTTCTGCGGGTACAGAGATTTTGGGGACGGAGTTCTCAAATATACAAAGGACGGGGCTGCCTATCTGGACGCCAAGGGCAAGGTGGTATGGGTACAGAGCTATGAAATGAGGTCCCCCGTTGTATCGGTCAACGGCGATTTTGTGGCTATTGGCGACCAGCAGGGCAACAGCATCTACATATGCGACCAAAACGGGACCCAGGGGCAGGCTACCACGCTGCTGCCCATATTGAGGGTCACGGTGTCCGCCAAGGGCGTGGTGGCCGCCCTTCAGGAGGATTCCAAGGCGAGCTATATCTATTTATATAAAAGGGATGGAAGCCCTCTGGACATCATGGTGAAGTCTCTGCTGTCAGGTGACGGGTATCCGGTGGACTTAAGTCTTTCGCCCAATGGTACGCAGCTTATCACATCCTATATGTATCTGGACCAGGGTATGATAAAATGCAAGATTGTGTTTTACAATTTCGGCCTGGGCAAGAATGATCCAACCGTGTTGTGGGTATATTCTTTCCCAAAGACCTGGGAGATGCCATGGCGGGCAGGGTCAGGTTTCTGGATGAGAGCCATTCCGTCATATTCTCGGATAAGGGAATACAGTTCTTTTCAACCAGGGTGGAAACATCGCCGGAGCTGGTGAGCCAGATTCCCATAGAGGAGAATATACGAAGCATCAGCTATGCTCAGGACAAGGTTGGCATTGTTACGGATAATATGGAAGGCGGAGATCCGTACAGACTGAGGATTTATGACAGAGAGGGAAGCCCTGTTTTTGAAAAGACCTTTAACTACCAGTATACCGGATTTGATATTGACGGTGATTTGGTTCTTTTGTATAATGACAGTTCCTGCAAGGTTTACAACATGACAGGTACGGAGAAATATAACGGAACATTTGATTTTACGGTCAGCAAGGTATCAGCAGGAAGGTTCCCGGGAACGCTTCTTGTCATGGGACCTCAGAAAATGACGGAAATAAAGCTGCAGTAATGCAGGAATAAAAGTGAAAGGAAGTATAGATACCATGGGGATGAAATGTATCGGAGTAGATGTCGGAGGAACTTCGGTAAAAATCGGACTTTTTGAGATTACGGGAGAGCTTTTGGACAAGTGGGAAGTAAGGACCCGTAAAGAGGAGGGCGGAAGGTATATCCTTCCTGATGTGGCCCGGTCCATCCGTGATAAGATGGAGGAAATGGGCCTGAGCCTTAAGACGGACCTGGCCGGAATCGGGCTGGGAGTTCCCGGGCCGGTTATGCCGGATGGATTCGTGGAGGTATGTGTGAACCTGGGATGGCGCCGGATGAATCCCCAGGAAGAACTCAGCCGCCTGCTGGACGGAGTCACTGTAAAGAGCGGAAATGACGCAACGTGGCTGCCCTGGGAGAGATGTGGCAGGGCGGAGGCAAGGGATATAAGGATTTGGTCATGATTACCCTGGGAACCGGTGTGGGTGGCGGTGTCATCATTGATGAGAAATCATTGCCGGTCGTCACGGTCTGGGCGGTGAAATTGGCCACATTCACGTAAGAGATGAGGAATGGGAGCACTGCAACTGCGGAGGAGTGGGCTGTGTGGAGCAGATTTGTTCGGCCACAGGCATAGCCAGGGAGGCCAGAAGGAAGATGGAAGCCAGCGATAAGCCATCTGCCTGCGGGAATATGGCGCGGATGTCACGGCCAAGGATGTGCTGGACGCAGCAAGGCAGGGGATGAGCTGGCCAATGAAGTGATGGATGTGGTGGACGCTACCTGGGACTGGCCTTATCCATGGCGGTCATGATTGTTGACCCGGAAATTTTCGTTATAGGCGGAGGCGTATCCAAGGCAGGACAGTTTCTGATCGATGTTATCCAGAAGCATTATGATTATTTTACCCCCATATCCGAGTACAAGGGTAAGCTGGGACTTGCCACCCTGGGAAATGACGCAGGCATATACGGGGCCGCGAGGCTGGTACTGTAGGGCTGGTATTGTAAGGCCGGTATTGTAGGGCCGGTACTGTATGGCTAAAGCTGCAAGGGCTTATCAAGGTATACACACATTTAGCAAATTAATAAGGAGCAGGCACGTTTGTCTTGATGTGCCTGCTCCCTGTTTGTCTGATAAAGGAATTTTTTAACTGTAACGTATCTTTCCCCTGTAAATACCCGGTCAGCTACATTCCGGGAATCCATACGCCGGACGCATCAACCCAGAAGTTATCAGGTGTACGTGTATTGGCATACATGGCTCCGGTGGAAGGATCCAGTAATAGCTCTTACCGTCCAGTTCAATCCATCCTGTGGCCATATATCCCTCTGCGTCAAAATAGTACCACTGGCCGTTAATCTGCTGCCAGCTGGAAACCGGATAGGAGCCGTCTGCATTGCTGTACCACCAGCGGCCGTCCGCTGCTGTCTGCCAGGTGCCTGCCGCTGGCTGGGAATTGTCCGAGACAGTATTGCCCAAGGCAGCGATATCTGCTTCGCTTACTGTCCATGAGCCGGATGTGTTCCAGCTGCTCTTGGCGCTGTTGCTGGACTTTACGGAGCGGACCTTGAACTGATAGGTGCCGGGTGCCGTAATCTGCTCCCTGAAATCATAGGAGGTATTATAGATGTCCTTGATTTCGCCTATGGCAGCTCCATTTTTAATCAGCTGGGTCTGATAATATTTGGCGCTTGAAACCTCGTTCCAGGAAACGTTACCATTGTGGGCGGAATCCCACTGAAGGTTGGAGGGGCAGCAGCTGCGCTGGTATCCGCATCCTTGTCAAATACGAGCTGGACCGTAAGGATAAGAGTGGCGTTGCTGTCCTGACGTTTAGCGTTTACGAATTTAATCTTATCAAAGCGGTATTTGCTGGAGGAGCCTAAGGTCAGCTTAAAGTTGCTGGATGATGTATTGGAAAAATAGTATTCCTCCTCATCCTCCACCCCCAGGATGATGTCTACCTGAGGCGGTTTGGAACTGCTCCAGGTGTCTCCATCATCATTGGTGACCTCCCAGGAGTCTACATAATAAAGACCGGTATTGTCTCCGGTAGCAGTGACCTCCACATCTCCTCCATCACGTCCGGTGCGTATGTCGGAGTCAATGGTGAGGTAAATCTTGCCTACCTTTTTCTTGCTTGCCGCCATGGCTGCAGGAGCCAGGACGGAAGAAATAAGGGAAGCAACTAACAATGCGGTGCCCACTTTTTTTCCATGTAATCATGTCTGCCTGTCCTTTCTTTTTAAATCATTTTGGAATGAATTATACATTTCACCATAATATAACTATATCACAATTTCCTGGTAAATATCTTACGATATTATAAAACATTTGTATACTGGGAAACATTCCCATAAGCTCCTGAAATCCGGTGTTACAGACATTTCCTAAAGGTTAGTGGAACGGGGCAGTGAAAAAATAAACTCTGTTCCCACGCCTTCCGTGCTGACCACGTCAATGTTCTCGCCGTGTGCCTGTATGATTTCCTTTACAATGGACAGGCCCAGTCCGGTGCCCTTCTTATCCTTGCCGCGGGACAGGTCCGTCTTGTAAAAACGTTCCCAGATTTTCTTTAAACTGTCCTTGGGTATGCCGATACCTGTATCCTTGACCGACACAAATATTTTTTCATACCGCCCCGATGCCTGGATGTAGATGGTGGAATCGTGATGGCTGAACTTGATGGCATTGTCAATAAGGTTGTACATGACCTGCTGTATTTTTCCAAGGTCGGCAAAGACCATCTGAATGTCGTCTGAGAAGGTAAGATCAAAGCTTACATTTTTGGACTCGCAGGTGCCTTCAAAGGAGGCTGCCGTATCCTTTATGACACGGTTGATATCAAAATTGGTCCTGGAGAGGTAGCCCCTGGCATCCAGGGAGTTAAGGGTAAGCATGCTCTCTGTCAGCTTGTGAAGGCGTTCTGTCTCGGATATGACTCTGGACAGGTACTTTTCATACATTTCAGCCGGTATGGTGCCGTCCAGAATGGCTTCCAGATATCCCTTGATGGAAGTCAGGGGAGAGCGGAAGTCATGGGATACATTGGCAATGAAATTCTTCTGGTATTCCTCCATCTTATTCAGCTCATCGGACATGTAATTCAGGGTGTCGGAGAGGTAACCCATCTCGTCGTGGGTCTTGACATCAATCCGGTAATCCAGATTTCCGGCCGCATATTCATTGGCACCCACTGTAATCTTGCGAAGGGGCAGGTACACGGTCTGGGTAAATACCAGAAGAATAATAAGGGACAGGCCGAACAGGACAGCGGATGTGATGTAAAGGATGCTCAGGATGCCGTTCTGGGACTGGTTGATTTCGCTGATGGAAGGTGAATCAGCACATAACCGTAGGTGTTGTAATTCCCTGTGATGGGTGCCGACACGCTGAGTACGTTCCCGCTGAACATCCCATAGTAATCCCCTATGGTATAGGACCGGTTTCCGATGGATGCCGGGTCAAAGCCGTTTATGGAGGACTGGACCCTGGAACCGCCCAGGCTGTCCATAACCACGGTGCCCTGACGGTTGACCACCCATATCTCAGCTCTCAGATAGTGGGACAGCGCCCGTATTTGGGTGGAAACCTCCTCGGAATCCAGCCGTTTCCCCTGATACATGGTGCTGCATGACGAGGCGATGATATTTGCCTCGTCATACAGCGCGTCCGCCTTGCTCTGGACCAGATAGTCACGGGTCATTTTTGATGAAAATGTGGCAATGGCGATAAAACCCAGCAGACCGAAAATCAGATATCCCAGTATAAATTTGGAATAAAGAGAACGGGTCATCGTTTCACCTCGAATTTATAGCCGATTCCCCAGACCGTGGTGATGGCCCAGCTGTTGTGATCCTTTATCTTTTCCCGCAGACGTTTGATATGTACATCCACGGTGCGGGTATCCCCGATGTATTCATAACCCCAGATATGGTCCAGAAGCTGTTCCCTGGTAAATACCTGGTTGGGGGAAGCCGCCAGAAAATACAGAAGCTCCAGCTCCTTTGGCGGCATTTCCACGGAGTGGCCCATATAGATTACGGAATAATTGGTAAGGTTCACAATCAGGTCCGGGTACTCCACGTACTCGCCCTGCTGTTCAGTGGACGATGGAGCCGGGGCCGGTGCTGCCTGGTAACGGCGCAGCACTGCCTTGACGCGGGCCACCAGTTCCTTGGAGTCAAAGGGTTTAATCATATAATCATCTGCCCCCAGCTCCAGCCCCAGTACCTTGTCGAAAATCTCTCCCTTTGCGGACAGCATGATGACCGGTACCTGGAGGAAGCGCGCAGCTCCCTGCAGACTGATAACCGTCTATACCGGGGAGCATCAGGTCCAGCAGTACCAGGTTGGGCTTGAATTCCGGAAATACCTTAAGGGCTTCCTCGCCGTCCCCCACAATCATTGTCTCATAACACTCTTTCATCAGGTAGAGGGAGATTAATTCTGCAATATTTGCATCATCATCCACGATCAGAATCCTCTGCTTCTCTGCCATGCTATAGTTCCTCCTTGCTGCTGATTTCTATTTAAATGTCACAACGGTTACGCCTGAATCGCCTTCACCAAACTGGCCCAGACGGAATTCCTTTACATATTTGAGCTGACGCAGGCGCTTGTGCACCGCGTTCTTAAGGGCTCCGGTTCCCCGGCCATGGACCACGCGCACTGTCTGGAGATGGGCCAGATAGGCGTCGTCCAGATATTTTTCCATGGCAGGCACTGCCTCGTCCACTGTCATACCTATGAGGTTGACTTCAGCGGACACGGTGGAGGATTTGGACATCTTAATCTGGCTGCTGCCGCTTCCCTTGCCCCTGGCAGTCTTTCCGCCATAGCTTATGGAGCTTCCGTCGCCCAGTGTGGCGCTTATGTCCTTTTCATTCAGAAGCTCCAAGTCACGGATATTCACCAGGGAGCGGAGAATACCCATCTGGACATATAAATCGCCTTTGGCATTGGGAAGCGTGCTTACAGTGCCTTTAAGGTTCATGGACAGCACTTTGACGCCGTCTCCTATTTTCAGTTTCTTTGGTGAAATGGGCTGGCTGGGTCCCTTGGGTTTCACAGCCAGCTTCTCATCTGTTTTCTTCAGCTGGTCCCTGAGTCTGGCACGTTCAGCTTCCAGTTCCTTGCCCATGCCTGAGCTGGCGGCCAGCTTGTTAATCTGCTTTATGGTCTGGTCAGCTGTTTCCTTGGCTTCCCGAAGGATGCGCTGGGCTTCCTCGGTGGCATTTTTTAGAATCTTGTCCTTGCGCTCGTCCAGACGCTCTTCCTTCTGGGTCAGGCGGGTTTTTAAGGAGCAATCTCATCCTTATAGCGTTGATTTCAGCCTGTTCCTTCTCAATGGTCAGACGGCTGGATTCCAGACTGGTTAACAGGTCCTCGAAGGACTCATCCTTGGCCTCCAGATGGGATTTTGCGTCGTCAATGATATATCCGGGCAGCCCCAGCTTCTGGGAAATGGCAAAGGCATTGCTCTTGCCGGGAATACCAATGAGTAACCGATACGTGGGCTGCAGAGTTTCCACATTGAATTCGCAGCATGCGTTTTCCACTCCGGGCGTGCTGAGAGCAAATACCTTCAGTTCGCTGTAATGGGTGGTGGCCATGGTGCGGCACTTCATGTTGTGCAGGAAGGAAAGGATGGCAATGGCCAGGGCCGCTCCCTCTGTGGGGTCCGTACCCGCGCCCAGCTCGTCAAAAAGACAGAGAGACCGGGAATCGGCTTCACTTAAAATACGCACAATATTAGTCATATGGGCGGAAAAGGTACTTAAGCTCTGTTCAATGCTCTGTTCATCCCCGATGTCCGCGAATACCTGGTCAAATACAGCCAGCTCTGATCCCTCCCACGCAGGGATGTGAAGCCCGGACTGCCCCATAAGGGTAAACAGACCCACTGTTTTTAAGGAAACAGTCTTGCCGCCTGTATTTGGGCCGGTGACGATTAGCAGGTCAAACTCCCTGCCCAGCCATACGTTGATAGGTACAACGGCCTGGGGATTCAAAAGGGGATGGCGTCCGTCCTTGATATGGATATAGCCTTTGTCATTGAACACAGGGGCGCTGCACTTGTAATGGCGGGCCAGGCCTGCCTTGGCAAAAATAAAGTCCAGCTGCGCCAAAAGCTCCATGTCCATGCGAAGCTCCTCTGTACAGGGCGCTGCCTGATTGCTCAGGGAGCTAAAACCGCTTCGATTTCCTTTTGCTCCTGTATCTCCAGTTCCCGCATCTCATTGTTCAGCCGGATAATGGCCATGGGCTCAATGAAAAGGGTGGAACCAGTGGCTGACTGGTCGTGGACCATTCCAGATACCTGGTTTTTGTATTCTGACTTTACCGGAAGGCAGTAACGTCCGTCCCTCATGGTGATAACTGCGTCCTGAAGATAGGAGCGGTTGGAGTTGAGGATGGAGTTTAACTGGGTGTGGATGCGGTCAGCTGTCACCTTCATGGAACGGCGCACATGGGATAATCCCGGACTGGCATCATCCGCAACCTCGTCCTCAGAGAGGATGCAGCGTTTGATTTCATTGTTCAGAGGGGTCAGCGGCTCCAGTCCCGCAAACAGGGGTTCCAGGGAGTCGAAGTCATCCTGGGGTTCGCCGGTTCCCCTTGGGTCATCTTCCCCGTCATGGCGTCCGTAGGCCTTGGCTCTGGCTGCCACGGTCAGGAGGGAGCTTATGGAGAGCAGTTCGGGTATGCTTAAGGAACTGCCGATATCCAGGCGTTTCAGGGAATCTCCGATATCCTGATACCTGAAAATGACACGGAACCTTTGAGACGGATCCGTGTCACTGCATCCGTAGTCTGTGCCTGCCAGGTGCGCACTTCTTCCAAATCAGAGGAAGGAGAGAGGTTCTGGCAGAGGGCCTTTCCGAGAGGAGAAGCCGCATATTCTGTGAGCTGGTTTATGATTTTATCATATTCTAAAGTTTTTAACGCTTTCTGATTCATTGATTTCACCTGTGATTTCCGTAAAAATGCTGGATTTAAAAGGACTTTTTCCCAAAAGCCGACATTTAAATTATACCATAAAAAACGATATTTACTATCTTTTTTACTATCTTTTCATATATAAAATCTTGCATAATACTGGGAAGAAACGTATAATAGAGGATAAGAGTCTTCGCAAGGAGGAGTACTATGGCGGATAAACGTGCTGACCAGCATAGAGATTTAGACCGGCAGGACCAGACTCCGGACAAGTCCCATCGCTTTATTAATGAGAAGATTGTCCGGCAGCCAATGACCAGACGGCAGATTGCCCGGAAAATCCTGTTGACCATTTTTTGTGCCGTTCTGTTTGGCGTGTTGTCGGCCATTTGTTTTGTTGTGAGCAGACCTGTGGCTGAGAGAATTTTAGGCCAGGAGACTCCTGAGGAGAGCAGCCAGATTACCATACCAAAGGATGAACCGGAAACCACGGCGCCTGTGGCGATGGAGACTGAGCCACAGAACCGGTCATGACCGAGGCAGTGGATGAGATGGTACGCTCCGAGATGGAGAAATACCGTTATTCCATCGATGATTTGAATAAACTGTACAGTAACCTGCGCACCATTGCCAGTGACGCGGATGACAGTCTGGTGGTGGTCCATTCCATTCAGCATGAGAAGGACTGGTTTGACAATCCCATCGAGACATCAGGACAGTTCTCCGGAGTGGTCATAGCCAGGACCCGCACTGAGATACTGATTCTCACGCCGGACAAGGCTGTGGAGGCAGCTGATTCCATTGAGGTAGCGTTTCCGGACGGAACCATGATGGCCGGAATCGTGAAGCAGAGCGATACCATTATGGGACTGTCTGTGGTAAGCGTGGACGCGGGCCAGATGGACAGCGAGCAGTTTAAGAAGGTGGAGGCCATCAAGCTGGGCAACTCTTACGGGGTAAAGCAGGGCGACATGGTGGTGGCCATCGGCGCGCCGGCAGGTATTGTCCACTCCAGCGATTATGGAAATATATCCTATGTGGCGCGCAATGTCCATACGGTGGACGGCAGCTCCAGGGTGTTCTATACCAGCGCCAGCGGAGACGCGGAGGCGGGGACATTTCTGCTGAACACTTCGGGTGAGCTCATCGGATGGGTCACGGACAAGTACGACGAGGATGGCGTGTGCAGGATGACCACGGTGGTGGCCATATCTGATTATAAAGGCATATTGGAGATGATGAGCAACGGTATTCCGGCTCCGTATTTCGGCATCAAGGGACAGGAAGTAAGCCAGGCCATGGCGGACAGCGGAATGCCTTCCGGTATCTATGTGATAGCGGCAGTGACAGACGGCCCCGCATATAACACAGGCATACAGCCAGGGGATATCATCACATGGATGAACGGCGAGAAGGTGGGAAGCCTGAAGGATTTCCAGAACCAGGTGGAAAGCTTGCACGCAGGAGATAAGATAAAGGTGGCGGTCCTGAGAAACGGTAAGGATGAATATAAGGAAATTGAGTTTTCAGTGACGGTTGGAGCAGGTAGCGGCTGGGGTTTTGGAAGGAACTGGAACCGGGGAAAAATGATAGCCGGAGAGTTTGGTACCCGGCGGCGGCTGTGGACAGGCGGCAGTCTGCGTCAGGCAGCGTAAGAAGTCAGGCAGAGGGGCCAGGCAGTGTTAACCGCCTGGCTGCGTTGCTGTCAGGGAGTGGAATGCGTTGGACGGATGACAGATAGCGGTATGGATGGCGGTATGGACTGCCAGGCGTATAGATAGGGTAATAATTAGGTTTTTAAAGTAGGTTTATAAAATAGAAAGAAGAGGAAAATTGAACATGAGATATATCGACACCTTCAGGGAAGGTATGCACATTGCAGATGTGTACCTGTGCAAGAACAAGCAGATTGCCCTCACGAAGAATGGCAAGGAATACGGCAATCTGGTAATGCAGGACAAGACAGGTACCATTGACGCCAAAATATGGGATTTGGGTTCTCCCGGAGTCGGGGAATTTGAGACCATGGATTACGTTCATGTGGAGGCGGATGTGACCCTGTTCCAGAGCTCCTTTCAGCTGAATGTACGCCGGATACGCAGGGCGCAGGAGGGAGAGTATGTGGAGGCAGATTACCTGCCGGTGTCAAAGAAGGATATAAAGAAAATGTACGAGGAGCTGCTGGGATACATAAGAAGTGTGAAGAATCCCTATCTTCAGAAGCTGCTGAGCGGCTATTTTGTGGAGAACGCGGCATTTGCAAAGGCGTTCCAGTTCCATTCCGCGGCTAAAACCGTGCATCACGGATTCGTTGGCGGCCTGCTGGAACACACGCTCAGTGTGACAAAGCTGTGTGATTACTATGCCGGATATTATCCGATGATTAACCGTGATTTGCTGCTGACAGCAGCTATCTTCCACGATGTTGGTAAGACCAGGGAACTTTCACGCTTCCCGGAGAATGATTATACCGACGATGGACAGCTTCTGGGCCATATTATCATTGGTACTGAGATGGTGGGTGAAAGCATCCGCTCTATACCGGGATTCCCGGAGAAGCTGGCTACAGAGCTTAAACACTGTATTCTGGCCCATCACGGGGAATTAGAGTACGGCTCCCCCAAGAAGCCGGCGCTTTTGGAGCATTGGCCTTAACTTTGCCGATAACACAGATGCCAAGATGGAGACCATGATAGAGGCGCTGCAGTCCGGCGGGGAGAATAAAGGATGGCTGGGATACAACAGGCTGCTGGAGTCTAATATCAGAAAGACAACGGAATAGGCGTTAAGGTTGGATAATATAGAGAAATAACAGGACCGAATATATAAGGCTGAAAACATTTAGTTTGGGTACGGGATTGCAGGATGTGTCCTTGACCAGTGTGTTTTCGGCCTTTTGTGATAATGGGGGCGGGGATGGGATAGCGGGACGATGGGATGAGATAGCGGGATGGTGGGATGGGATAGCGGGACGATGAGATAAAATAATGGGTTGAAAAAATCGAGAGCAATAATAGAGCATAATAACAGTTTGAATACAGGACAGGTGAAATGGTATGGAAAGAATCAGGAATTTATTGTTACAATAGAGGATATGAATGATGACGGAGCAGGTGTGGGAAAAGTGGATGGCTATATCTGGTTTGTCAAGGATGCTGTGATTGGCGACGTGGTGCGGGCAAAGGCCATGAAGATGAAGAAATCTTATGGATTTGCCAGGCTCATGGAAGTTCTGGAACCGTCAGCCTCTCGTGTCATTCCGTCATGCCCGGTAGCAAGGCAATGCGGAGGCTGTCAGCTTCAGGCCATGAGTTATGAAGAACAGCTGAAATTTAAAGAGCGGAAGGTGATGAATAATCTGATTCGTATAGGCAAATTTGCTGAGGATGAGATTCATATGCTTCCTATTATGGGGATGGAGGAGCCCTGGAGATACAGGAACAAGGCCCAGTTCCCTTTTGGAAAAGATAAGGACGGAAATGTAATTGCCGGATTCTATGCAGGGCGGACACATGCCATTGTTGAAGCAGAGGACTGCCTGTTGGGAGTTGAGGAGAATAGGGAGATTCTGGATATTGTAAAGCGGTTCATGAAGGAAATGAAGATAGAGCCCTATGATGAGCTCTCACATAAGGGATTGGTGAGGCATGTCCTGATTCGGAAGGGATTTAAGACAGGTGAAATAATGGTATGTCTAGTAATAATGGTAAAAAGCTTCCCGGAAGGAGCGTTTGGTTGAGATGCTGACCGGTGGGGATGGGAAGGATGGAAAGGGACAGGGAGTAAGTGAGCAGGGAACAAAGGGGCTGGAAGTAAAAGAGCAGGATACAAGTGAGAATGAAGCAAAAGGGTATATATCAGACAGGCATGTAAACAGGTACGGGATTAAAGGTATGGCCAGTATTTCTTATAGCGTGAATCAGGAAAGAACGAATGTGATTATGGGGAAGGAGATTGTGAATCTATATGGCCCTGGATTTATAACAGATTATATTGGAAATGTAAAATATCAGATATCGCCACTTTCATTTTATCAGGTGAATCCTGTTCAGACAGAACGGCTTTATGGGACAGCGCTGGAGTATGCCGGACTTACGGGGAATGAGACTGTTTGGGATTTGTATTGCGGAATCGGCACTATTTCATTATTCCTGGCTCAGAAGGCTCAGAAAGTGTATGGTGTGGAGATTGTGTCCCAGGCCATAAAGGATGCCAGGAGGAATGCAGAAATAAACGGCATTCATAATGGCAGAGTTTTTTGTGGGAAAGGCCGAGGAAGTACTGCCGGAGCAGTTTGAAAAGAAGCATGTCCATGCGGATGTGATTGTGGTAGACCCGCCTAGAAAAGGGTGTGATGCGGTTTGTCTGGATACTATACTCAAAATGAGGCCGGAACGGGTGGTTTATGTCAGCTGTGACTCAGCTACGCTGGCCAGGGATTTGAGGTACTTGGCAGATGGGGGTATGTGGTGGAGAGAGGGAAGTGTTGTGATATGTTTCCGGGGACGGTGCACGTCGAGACCGTCGTGGAACTATCACGCAAAATCAAGGATTGACGGACTATCTGACATCTTTATTGGTTGCCCTGCCTACCTCTTGCCTACGCTTTTTTGAGTGGTAGCAAGGTTGCTATGATATAGCATCTGCCAGGATTACAATGGCATCGTTCTGCATTTTTTCCGTGTTAAACACATAACGGTCCATGGTGGTCTTGATGTCCTTGTGGCCCAGACGCTCCATGACGGTCTTGGGCTGGGCGCCATTCTCCGCCAACAATGTGCCGTGAGTATGACGTAGACAATGGCTGTGGAACAGAGGATTTCCCAATTCTTCATGGATGACCTTGGCACAGTACTTGAAAGAGTATGGCGTCAACAACTCGCCGTTTTCTTTGGCGCTTATTGGCATTATTTCTTTGCCAACAATTTTGACGTTGGCAGGAGCCTGAAAGATTAAGCTATCGTCCATTTGATACGTCTTTGTAAAATACTGGCCGTACCGGAGCATGTTCTTTTTGCGATTATGGATTTCTGTTTTCAGAATTTTTTCATATTCCGGGAGTATTTTTATCGTCCTGACAGAGTCATATTTTGGTGGCCGGTAATACCACTTTCCGCCCTCGTTGGCAAGCTGGTGCTGGATGGTTATGGTGTGGCGTTCGAAATCTACGTCATGTAGCAAGTCGATGCCGTAGGCCTCTCCCAGGCGCGTGCCACA
>ENA-OQIC01000541-OQIC01000541.1-human-gut-metagenome-genome-assembly--contig:-NODE-541-length-16293-cov-2.166460_pt1 | contig 16293 bp, 20 predicted proteins | sample MGYA00242572_ERZ504736 | MGnify/ENA primary metagenome ERZ504736 (study PRJEB26092, sample SAMD00036201) | human gut metagenome | host: Homo sapiens | study: EMG produced TPA metagenomics assembly of... | reverse complement strand
CCGTCCTGATAATATCTTACCGCAATGGGGCGATGCCATCGTCTGGAATGAGTTTCATATGTCCACGGAATTTCCAATTTATTGGGATTAACTAAAAAAGCCACACACACTTTTTGTCCTATAAGCCATACGTTATCTCTTGAAAGGAGATTAATTATGAAATGTAAACACGCTACTCGTGAAATTCCAACAGATCCACATGGTAAAGCTCGTTATGAACGTGCGATGCGTCACATGGAATTGGCAAAAGAACAGGGGATGTCCAGTGAAGAAATACATGCTTTATTTAAGCTCATCATGGATTTTGATCCTAAAAAAGATTTGGACAAAGTTCCTAATGATGATGCTCATAAAAAATTCCGTCAAGCCTTATCCCATGCTAACCGTGCCGTAGAAGAAGGTAAATCCGACGAAGAAGCCCATGAAATCTTCCGTCGCATTATGCATGGTGAAACAGCGGGTAAGTGCAAACATCGTAAGGAAGAGGCTTAATATATAGGCGTTTACCGGCGAAGGGAAGGCAATCAGGTTTATTTCTGTATAATTATAGAATTCGCTATGCGAGGTCTTTATAGGAGAGTGGCGATTGATGTCGCCACTTTTTTCGTTGTCAAAATACATTTTAATTTGATAAAAATAATCCTATTATTAACATGATTTCATTAATTTTACACATTTTTTAATATGTAAAATTTGTTGATTATTAAGATGCTATGTGGCATATATCATATTAATAAGGGTTTTATTTATGTGCTACATGATGGGCTCATTTATGTCATACTGTGTAGTAAGATATGAATGAGGAGTTTGATAATATGGACGAACAAAAGAACAGTTTATTTAAGTGTATTGGCGCCAAAGTTACATATTACCGTACCCTGCGTGGCTTGACGCAACGCGAACTGGCCGAAAAAATAGGCATTAGTCCCAGCACTTTAAATAAAGTGGAACGCGGTGCTATAATCAGAATGTATCGATTGCTATGTTACTGGACATTGCTGAAGGGCTGGACGTAGACGTAACATATTTTCTGACTATAACCGAAGCAGATAAAAAGGTATTGTTCTAACAGTACTATTTTGCGGTAACATATTGACTAAGCTAAGACCGTATTATTGCGAGTTTGCCTGTTATGGTTAAGTAATTTTGCACATTTTTGGCTTGAAATAGCTTGTAATAACTTGTTATTTCGCATAACCCGTTAACAACGTATGGAAAGTAGGTTACTTATGGCAGATGTTATTGATTTTGAAAAGGCTTCACAGCGTAAGAAGCAAAAGTTGATTACTAAGCTGGATGATATTTTAAAACATAAATAAGAAATTTTAGACAGGTCAACATTAGTGAAAGATTTGACCTGTTTTTTATTGGGCCACCCCTATGTCCGGTACTATGTTATATTAACCATGTAACCGGATGTAGGGGTGATTTTATATGCTCAAAAGTAGCCCATGGCACTGCGACGTGAATCCTCAAAATCCGTAACAGTATTGATACACTAATTCTTTTGAGTAAGGTAACGTAGGGGGTAGAAAGTATGGAACGTATTAAGTATTTATTTTTCCTAAATGACAATAAGCCATTAAAAGAGCGGTTTATTGACCGGTCCGAGTCTAAAATATTTATGTTTCTGTCGTTTTTCTTTGTATTGTTGCTACCGATAGCTGCTATATTCCATAAAGTAGTTGGCGTAGGGATGCCCCTGTTTGACGCTTTTATTGTTGTCATCGGAGCGTGGGTTTTGAACACGGTTTGGATGCTGGTTAGTAATCGTGGGGAAACTCAAAAAGCTCGATTTTTCGTAAATATTTTATTTTGTTTGGGCAGTATACCGATTTTAGGTTCCTTTTTATATACGCCGCCTTACTATTCACTGCCGATCTTAATAGTTGCGCTCTTATGGCTTGGCATTTTAACAGTAATAAGAGACTCCATGCAGACATATTGGGATACACTTATCAAAATGCGTTGGTTCTTTTTAGGACTGATGATTTTATGCTATGGTACGGTAATTTATTATGAAACCGGTTACCGTGACTTGCCACCGACCATAGTTAAGCCGATTATTTATGCACTGGAGTTCTATGTTGTAAGTTGTTTTACAATGCTGCAATTAGTGTATCTGAAAAAGGACATTGCCGGTTTTTATGACGAAAAGAAGATTACGGAATGTTACAATTGCGGCAACGTATCCGATATCTGGGATCAACCGGGCGGTAAGTTCTATGTGTTAAAATCCGTTGTCGGTATTGTTATCAACTTTATGATGCTATTAATCGTTTGCATCAAGATTGGGCTCTATATATTGATACATTATATTTGGTAAATAATTTCTTAACACTAATGTTGAGATAGGGCAAGAAAGAGTAAGTTAATTCCCTTAGCTTAGTCAGTAGTTGCTTTACTTGACGCTTATATGTTAATGCGTTAAGATATATATAAGACGAGCCGTCATAGTGTGTAGCAACGCTAGGCTCATCTCCAGTAAAACTAGTAAAATGAGAAATGGCCTAGTCGTTACTTTTAGCGATTTAGGTCATTTTTCATTTAAGAATCAAGACCACTAGAGTAGCAAAAGCTATCATCAGGGATAACGCTTCGAATACACTCATGATCTCACCTCCTTAAAGGAGATGACCTAGTCACACTACAACGGCTCTTGATTATTAGTATACTCCTTTGTTGTTCATAATTAAAGATTATTTCGAAAATATGTTCTTGAGGAAAGTTGAAAGAATATGGAAAATAAAAACCGGCAATGTTCTTACACTGCCGGTTCTACTATAAAAGTATATTATTCTTTGAATAAGTCTTTATAACTTCAATAAAGTTACTTTACGACCAAAACACATCCCCGTCAAACATCTTTTCACCAATCCTCAGTGAATCGGTATATTGCCACATGTGAGCCGATGGTAGATCGCAGCTGCTATTATACTGGGCGCACCATTTAGGGCACATGAGCTGGGTACCGTCGATGTGATGGGTCCACCAATCAAAATTGGCGTACACCCCGGCATAGGCGTAGCCGGCTTGCCAGGCTGTATTGATGAAGGCACTGCAACGATTGGTGATTTGTTGTGTGTCCCAGTAGGGGCTTCTTCCGCATCATACCAAAGGCCCATAGTCAGTCTTGCCGGGACGAGACCGCAGTCATTTAAGATATGGGTAGCAAAAGCAGCTTCTTCGATGGCATCATTGCAGTTTTGCGCATAGGAATAATAGTATACGCCAATGCTTATGCCCGCATTCAAGGCACCGTTTACATTGTGATAAAATTGACTATCCAAATGCCCGCGACCATAGCCAAGGCGTATGATGCAAATTCGATGCCTGCATCACGTACCTCTTGCCAATTTACAATGCCATTATGTTCGCTTACATCAACTCCGTAGTGTTTATTTAACTGATTCATTTTCATAGTATCTTTTGCAACTCCTCACTGACGTACTTATAACTATTATTGTTATTTCTTGTTATTCATTGCTATTCATGGGTATTTATTGCTATTCATAGTTATTGATTCAGTTCATCGTTAAAAAATACGGTCAATGCAGCTAACGCTCGATGTTTATGTTGCTGCATGGCCTGGCGGCTGATGCCGTGTTGTTTGGCCAGTTGAGCAGGGGAATGTTCTCAATATAATAAGCATAGAGTAGTTTTTGTTGCTGTGGCATGAGTCGCTTGAAGGCTCGTGCTACGGCTTTTTTATTTGCATTAGCTAAAGCCGTTGTTTCGGCACTGTCGGAAGGAGCTAAGATATCCTCAAACGTCATGGTTTTATTGTCACCGTCAGTAGCCTGATCCATAATAAATGTTTCCCGCTGCCATTGTTTTCTAAGTTTTCTAAACGCATTGTATTGACCGTATTTAATCCGACTTTTGACAAAACCGGAGAAGGGGACGTCGCCGTTAATGTCGTATTCTTTGACAGCCCTAATGAACACTTCCCACAGTAAGCTTTCTATATCATTGGCTTCGCATTGCACGGCGCTTACATGAGCGTACTTGTGAATAAGACCCTCGTATTTGTGACATAATGCTTTGAGAGCGGCCTCATTATTTTGCTGCGCTGCGTTAATAGTTGCCATTAATTGATTATCGCTCCATGCTACATTAGGAGTCATAGTAAAAACCTCTTTTCCTTATACGTTTAAATTAAAGAATTCCTCGAGGATGTTTCATTTTTAAGTTTTTCAGCCTGCTGTTACAAACTGATTTGTTATACTGTTACGAACTGATTTGTTTTACTGTTACGAACTGAGTTATTCGCCGGTAACAAACAGAGTCGTTCTGATATTACAGATTAATTTGTTGAAACGTGTATTGCAATCACTAGTCTTAGTATAGTAAAGCGGCGGTTTTCAGGCAAATCCGGAGAAAACTCGAAAAAGTTTACCACTTATGAATCTTGATTTATTGCGTGCCAAGGTATAGAGTAGAGCATGTCGGTAATATGTCTGATTTTTTCATGATTGCAGTTTCATAATGACTAATAAATGATGATATTAGTACGCTATTTTTTGGGAAATATATCGGATATGGAGAGCCGGTAGTTGGGGGTAAGCAAATCCATTGGAACAGCTTAGTAACGCATGTATTAAGTGTAGCGAATTTCAAATGGGTACGATGATTCGGAAGAAGGCGGCTAAGTATTTTAACAAAAACGAGGTCAGTTGACAGGTTCTAGTCTTGTTTATGACTAAGAGTATGCATTATTGCGTTGGTAAGAATCTTCTGAATTTAAATTAATTGACCGCGGGGATTTATCGTTATAGGGGAGTGTTGTATATATGGCGGAAAATGACACGTATACTTCGATTGAGCGAACGTATTGTATTGATGCCGGTAAAGATTTTATAATTCCACAGTATCTTAATTTCTTCCTGTGTATTTTGGAGGAGCGGCTGCAGGAGTCGTTGCTCGATACTGCGCCTATAGAGTCTGTAATGAAGCCTTTTAATGAAGGATACATGCTCTTAGTGGAGTATTTGAAATTAAATATTTTTCCAGGCGGCATGCGGATAAAATCGTGGATATGTTCAACGATGGTTATATGAAAGCATGGATCCTGAATTGCTTTGGGAGCGAGAAGAATACGCAGCTTATGTCGAGGATGCCCATATCATTATTTCTAAAATATGTCACTTAGTGCATTATGAGCAGCGTTATACCTGTCTTACTCATAATCGGTACTCCATGTTAGCCCCATTTTCACTGCATGATTTAATCGATGCTACCAGGCTAAGCAATAAAGAAATGACTTGTAAATCTAAAGAGAGACGGGAGTTTACGTATGGTCGCATTTATCTCAAGGGATGCCGGCGTATCATACGCGATATCAATGTAGCTTTAGTTAATTTTGGTTATAAAGAATTGCCCTCGCCGTTCCAAATTTTATTATGCCGAACTATGGATTTGTATGACATAGTAGAGCGTTTGAAGAACATGGTAAGCTACATTGAAGTTTCGAAAAAGATTCCACGGCCTTATATACGCCGTGAAATAGAATCGGTCCATCAGTCTTTTCATGCCTTTGAAGCCGCCTTTTTGAATGCGTTTTCACAACAAGCGACCAAGAACGATGTACCGGCGGGTACTAATAATCAGTCACATCAAGGCGGACCGAAGTTTCTTAATTCACAGCCTCATAAAGAAAAAGTGGCACGCGTTTTGAAAAGTTTAGCCGTCAATTTAGCTTCGCTCCGTTGGGGCCTATATTTTCTCACACTTAGTTACGGCAGCGGTTATATTAACCAATTTGGCGAACTGGCAATCAAAAAAGGAAATGTGAAAAATAGAGCCGCCGGTAGAAGACAAAAACGGATAGTGCAAACCTCTTGCACTATCAGCTAAATGATAGTATAATCAACTATAGAAAAGATGCTCGATTTGATACTAATTAGATTCGGAAGAGTCATCTTAAATAATTATATATAGATAGTCTTTGAGGCAAGGTGCGGAATGTAAGCATTCCAATTCCTGACCGGCGGTCATAGTCCGCAAACTCTGAAATGGGTTGACTCGGTGCGATTCCGAGACCGACAGTATAGTCTGGATGGGAAAAGACACGCTATACGTTTGCGTTTTAATTAAGCTGTTAGGATTCAAGCGTTTGCCTTTTGATTTGCTGTGAATCAATTAGAGGTAATTGAAGGCTTTCAGCAATTGTAAACAATAAACGATATATAACGTAAATAACTCAGGGACTATAGATACTATAGTTCCTTTTTTGTTAGGAGTTGAGTTCATAATATGAGAGATGAACAATATACGGGGAAGCCGCAGACAGCTGAATATGAACAAGATAAGCAGTATATGTTGCGGGCATTAACGTTGGCCAAGCGGGCGACCGGATTTACCCATCCCAATCCAATGGTGGGTGCCGTTGTTGTGAAAAACGGTGAAATCATCGGCGAAGGGTATCATCAAAAAGCCGGCGAGGCTCATGCCGAGGTACATGCTCTAAAGGCAGCCGGTGAAAATGCCAAAGGGGCGACACTTTATGTAACGCTCGAACCTTGTGCGCATTACGGCAAAACACCGCCTTGTGCGAAACGAGTTATCGAAGCGGGCATTAAACGTGTTGTAGTTGGTTTAATCGATCCGAATCCGTTGGTTGCCGGTAAAGGTATTCAGATGATTCGCGAGGCGGGGATTGAAGTGACTACCGGCATTTTGGAAAAGGAATGTGCCAAACTGGTGGAAGGTTTTCTGACGTTTATAAAAACGGGCAAGCCCTTTGTTACCTTGAAGTCGGCTATGTCGCTGGACGGTAAGATTGCCACGCGGACCGGTCATTCGCAGTGGATTACGAATGAAACGGCACGCAGGACGGGCATAAACTTCGAGCCTTCATGATGCGATTTTAACCGGTATCGGCACGGTATTGAGCGATAATCCGAGTCTTAATTGCCGTTGGCAACCGGAGGATGTCAATGAGTATGCGGTGCATCAGCCGGACGTAATTGTTCTCGATAGTATGGGCCGTACACCAACGGATGCCAATATATTTAAGCAGGATCATCGCAAAGTATATATCTTTGTAAGTTCTGCGTGTGAAACTTCACGTATAAAAGTTCTTGAAGATGTGGGGGCGCAAGTGATTATCTTGGATGATAGGACTAATGTGACTAATACGACCGATACGACTAATACGACTAATACGACTAATACGACTGTCGCGACTGACACAGGCGATGCTACAGCGATAAAACAATCCGGAGCGACGAAAGGGCAACTGCCGATTGAACAGATTTTAACAAAAATGGCTGAACTTGGTTTTACTTCGGTCCTTGTAGAAGGGGGCAGTCAGGTTATTGCCTCATTTGTGGAAGCACGAGCTTTTGACAAAATCGTAACTTATATCGGTAACACCATAATCGGCGGTCAAGCCGCTTTAGGTGCCATCAGCGGTACCGGCATTGATCAGTTGGCCGACGGTGTTGATTTAGTCTTTGAATCGGTTGAAATTTTAGCTAATAATATACGAATAGAAACCTATTTAGCAGGAAGGAGCGGTGCCTATGTTCACGGGAATCATTGAAGAAGTGGGTCATGTGGTCAGCGCTCAACGGAATGCGCAGGCCATGCGGCTCACCATTGCGGGTGACGTGATTTTTTCAGATATGAAAATCGGGGATTCCATTGCGGTTAATGGTGTTTGCCTTACCGTAACATCTTTTGCGGGCAAACAGTTCGTGGCTGATGTCATGCCTGAATCGGTGAATATGACGACGTTTTCTAAATTTACATCCGGCCAGCCGGTTAATTTGGAACGAGCTATGGCGTCAAACGGGCGCTTCGGTGGTCATATGGTAGCCGGTCACGTAGACGGGCAAGGACGAATTCGTCAAATCCGCAAGTTGGATAATTCGGTAGTGTTCACCATTGAAACAACGCCGGATGTACTTGATTACATCATTTACAAAGGCTCTATCGCCGTTGACGGAGCGAGTCTTACTGTTTCTAAACGAGAGCGCACGTATTTTGAAATTTCTATCATTCCTCACACCATCGCCAATACTGTATTGGCTAATGCCAAGTTGGTACGGTGGTGAATTTAGAAACCGATATAGCCGGTCGCTATATCCGTCATTTTATGACGCTCGACAAAGAACCTAGTTCGGGTTCCGAAGCAGGCAATGCTTCGAGGGCAACCGGTGAGGCCAAGCAGGAGTCAAAGAGTTTTTCAAAAGACTGGCTCATGAGCAAAGGTTTTATCTGATAAGTAGCAATACATAATTAACAAGCAATAACAAACTCATAACAGTTTATTTTTATAGATTTACAATTCATGTTTTAAGGAGATGCTAGTATGGCAAAAACATTGAACACCATTGAAGAAGTATTAGAAGATATTAAGGTTGGCAAACCGGTTATTATCGTGGATGACGAGAAGCGTGAAAACGAAGGCGATCTCATGGTTGCCGCTGAATTTGCCACTATGGAGAATATCAATTTCATGGTGAAAGAAGCGCGTGGTATCGTTTGTACGCCTATGAAAAAAGAGGATTTGGACGCCTTCAAATCGGTCAAATGGTGACGAAAAATACAGATAATCACGAAACGGCTTTTACCGTAAGTGTTGACCATGTGGATACAACTACCGGTGTGTCGCCATACGAACGTGCGTTGACGATTCGTGCCTTGGTTGACGGCAAAGCTCGTCCGGAAGATTTCCGTCGCCCGGGCCATGTATTCCCATTGCAGTATAAAGAAGGGGGCGTGTTGGTTCGTCAGGGTCATACGGAAGCATCTATCGATTTATGCCGTTTGGCAGGCCTTAAGGAAGCATCCGTAATCTGCGAAATTACCAAAGATGACGGCAATATGGCTCGTCTCGATGATTTGTTGGCTTTTGCCGAAAAACATGATTTAAAAATTGCGTCCGTAGCCGAACTTATCGAATACCGTAAATTGCACGAACCAATCATTACCTTGGCAGCTGAATCTAATTTGCCGACTGAATTCGGCGATTTCAAGATTTTCGTTTTCAAAAACTACTTGGATCACAAAGAACATTTAGCTATCGTTAAAGGCGATGTGAAAGACCTTGAAAATGTACTCGTTCGTGTTCACTCCGAATGTCTCACCGGTGATGTGTTCGGCTCCAAACGTTGCGATTGCGGCGAACAGCTTCACAATGCCTTACGCACCATTGAAAAAGAAGGTAAGGGCGTTGTTGTGTACATGCGCCAGGAAGGTCGCGGTATCGGCTTAACCAATAAGATTAAAGCCTACGCCTTGCAGGAAAAAGGCCTCGATACGGTGGAAGCGAATGTGGAATTAGGTTTCCCGCCTGATATGCGTGAATACTCGTTGGCAGCGCAAATTATTCGTTTCTTGGGCATTAAGAGTGTAAATCTTATCACCAATAATCCAATTAAGAAAAACAGCTTGGAACACTGGGGTATCAAAGTAAATAAACGGGTTCCGGTGATTGTAAAAGCTAATAACATCAATGCCGGTTATTTACAGACAAAAAAAGAAAAAATGGGTCATTTACTATAATAAGATGAGCCAATTATTATATTTTAGAAGAAGTTGAAGCTTTAATTTTTAGAAAATCCCTTAGACTATTAGGAGGCTATTATGATGGTTACAGAAGGTAAATTATTAGGCACAGGTAAACGCTTTGCTATTATCGGTTCTCGTTTTAATGAATTCATTACATCTAAATTAATCGGCGGTGCTATGGATGCATTGTTACGTCATGATGTAGCGGAAGAAAATATTAACACAATTTGGGTACCGGGCGCGTTTGAAATTCCAATCGTTGCCAAAAAAGCAGCTCTCAGTGGCAAATACGATGCCATTATCTGTGTCGGTGCTGTAATTCGCGGATCCACGACTCATTATGATTATGTATGCAGCGAAGTGTCCAAAGGTATCGCTCATATCAGCCTTGAAACAGGCGTTCCTGTTATGTTCGGCGTTCTTACGACTGAAAATATCGAACAGGCTATTGAACGTGCAGGCACTAAAGCAGGCAACAAAGGTTTCGATTGTGCTATGGGCGCTATTGAAATGGTTAACTTGTTGGAACAAATCTAAGAGTTTTATAGTAAGTGAGTATCAGTGCAATTATTGGAAGTATAATTGGCACTGTTTACTTATTGACGTTTAATATTTGAGTTTAATATTTGAGTTTAATATTCTAGTTTAGTTTTTAAATCGAATTTTAAAGTGAATGCTAGAATTAAATTTTATGTTGAATTTTATATTTAATTTTAAGTTGAATTTTTAAGTTATACGTATATTTTTAAGTTATACGTATCAGAAAGGAAAATAGATATGGATTTTATTCGTCGTTATACGACTAAAGAAGGTGTACGTATGGCCTTTGCCGTAACGACTGACACTGTAGAAGAAGCAAGAGTGCGTCACGATTTGAGCCCTGTAGCTACGGCGGCTCTCGGCCGTACCATGACAGGGGCCCTTTTAATGGCAGGGGATTTTAAAAACGAAGAAAATGTAAGCTTACGCTTGAACGGTAAAGGCCCGTTAGGCGTTGTTCATGTGGACGCTTTCAGCGACAACACAGTGCGCGGTTATGTGGATAACCCGCATGTGGAAGTGCCTTTAAAATATGCAGGCAAACTCGATGTAGGCGCTGCTGTCGGTCATGACGGTGAAGTACAGGTAACTCGTTTTACCAAACTTCGTCAAGATTACACGTCCCAAAGCCCTATGCAGACCGGTGAAGTGGCTGAAGATTTGGCCTATTATTTATATACATCGGAACAGATTCCGGCCACTATCAGCTTGGGGGTTCTGGTAAATACGGACAGAACGACTAAGGCTGCGGGCGGTTTTCTCGTACAGGCTTTGCCGGATGCAACTGATGAAGCATTGGCACAAGTAGAAGCTAATATTAATGAATTGGGACCAATTTCTCATTATTTAGAAGCCCATCCTAATGGCGAAGGGTTAGTGGAAAAAGTATTGGCCGGTTTGACGTGTGAACAGGTATATGAAGGAGATGTCGCCTTTAAATGTACTTGCAGCCGTGAACGGTTTGAACAAATTTTGGCTACCTTACAACCTGCCGACAAGGAAGAGCTTCTAGAAGATGAAACGACTGAGCTTGTTTGTCATTATTGCAATGAAAAATATCAGTTCAGCCGTGATGAATTGAAACAGATTTTTGCGGAAGCGTCCCGTAACGATGGGGCAGCTCATTAATCAGATTTTTTGATAAACATGTTTTGACCTTCAAAAACAAATGATTAACGCAATCAGTTAGATTGTGGTACAATAGAATAGACGAGCCTTAGGGCAGTAACTAAGGTATGGAATCTCCGGGGCTCAGGCTCCGGAGGTTTATTTTTTTAGTAAAAAGCTAATTGTAAAGAAAGATAAGACGAGGTGACTATAATGGGTGTAATCGCAGTTATTGGCGGTACCGGTGTGTACGATCCATCTATGTTTGAAAATATTGAAGAAAAGACTATGCAAACGCCATATGGTGAAATTGCTTATACCAGCGGCAGCTATAAGGGTAAACAGCTTATATTCCTGGCCCGTCACGGTAAAGGTCATTCCATTCCGCCTCATTTGATTAACTATCGCGCCAATATTTGGGGCCTCAAAAAATTGGGCGTAACCATGATTGTATCCACTACGGCGGTAGGTTCTTTAAATACGGATTTTGCTCCGGGCCATTTCGTTTTGGTTGATCAATTTCTTGATTTTACAAAATCTCGTGTATCTACTTTCTTTGACGGCAACGGTAAAAAAGTTGTTCATCTAGGCGTTGGTAATCCTTATTCACCGGCTCTTCGCAAGGTGATTATGGAAGCAGCGTCGGAACTCAATATCGACGCTCATAACGGTGGTACTTATGTATGCACGGAAGGTCCTCGTTTTGAAACGCCGGCTGAAATTAAGATGTTCAAAATGCTGGGCGCCGATACGGTGGGCATGACGAATGTTCCGGAAGTGGTATTAGCGGGCGAAGCGGAAATTGCTTATGCTACGATTTCTATGGTAACCAACTTTGCCGCCGGTATTTCGCCGACTGAACTAACGCATCAGGAAGTACTCGATATCATGGCGGAAATGTCCGATAAATTTAAAGCTTGATTTTGCGCACGATTGAAAAACTTAATCCGGATCAGGATTTACCATGTCATCATCGTTTGGCCGAATACGGCGGTTTTAAAGCGGCCTTAGGTAAAGAGGGCGAATTACTATGAGTTTAGAAGAAGCAGTTCATACATTGGATACCTTAAAAAGTGAATCTATGAAGAGCATTACTTGGAATGGTAATTCTTTGATTTTATTAGACCAAACGAAATTACCGAACCGGGAAGAATATATCGATTGTACCGACTGGCGTCAGGTGGCAGAAGCCATTAAAAAATTACGTGTCCGCGGGGCACCGGCCATCGGGGTGGCCGCCGGTTACGGTCTTATTTTGGCTGCCCGTGAGGCCATTGAATCGGCACCTGATGAAGTAACGCAGCGAGCTAATTTCTTGACGTTTGCCAATACGTTAAAAGAGACACGCCCTACCGCCATTAATTTGGCTTGGGCCATTGACCGTATTGTAACAAATATCGTATTCCCTTGCGACACCATGATTAACGCGTTGCCGTTAATCGAAGCGGAAGCAAAAGCTATTGATTTGGAAGACCAAGGTTTAAACGCGGCTATGGCTAAAGCGGGGGCCACTCTTTTCGAAGGAAAAAAGGCATACGCATTTTAACGCATTGTAATGCCGGTGCTTTGGCGACAGCCGGTTTGGGTACCGCTCTTGGCGTGGTTCGTGAACTTCATGCTAACGGTCAATTAGAACGGGTATACGCGGATGAAACGAGACCACTTTTGCAGGGCGCTCGCTTAACGGCTTTTGAGCTTCACCATGACGGTATTCCTGTTACTTTGTTAACCGATAACATGGCTGCTTATGCTATGCAACAGGGGCTTATTGATGCTGTTATCGTCGGTGCCGACCGCATCACTACGGAAGGGGATGTGGCCAATAAAATCGGTACTTACGGCGTAGCCTTGGCGGCGAAAGCCCATAATATTCCGTTTTATGTAGCCGCACCGTACAGCACTTTTGATTTTACCTTGGCTAAAGGCAGTGACATCCCAATCGAAATGCGCAGTGCTGATGAAGTTAAATGCTTTGCCGGTATCCCGACCGCACCGGACGGAATCGACGTTTTGAACCCTGCTTTTGACGTAACACCGCATGAACTTGTAAGTGCTATTATTACCGAAGAAGGCGTTTTAAAAGCACCTTACAATAAAGCGATTGAAGATTTACAAAAGAAGCTTGTACGCTAACGCGTTCTATATTAATCAATTGATGGATTTCAAATAATATAGTTGAGTCTAAAACAGGCCTACCTATGTTTACATACTCATTACTACAAAATCTACTTATATCGGTTTTACTATAGATGTTTTTCAAGAAAGAAGAGGTTATCATGGAATCATTAATCAGAGACATTAAATTGGCACCGGAAGGACGCAAGAAGATTGAATGGGTGTCCAATTTTATGCCTGCCCTTAACAGCTTGCGCGAAGAATTCAAAGCCAGTCATAAATTTGAAGGCAAAACCGTCGTAGTAAGCGTTCATTTGGAAGCTAAAACGGCGTACTTGTCTACTATTTTAAAAGAAGCGGGCGCTGATGTTATCGTAACCGGTTCCAATCCATTGTCCACTCAAGATGATGTAGCGGCAGCCTCGTTGATATGGGTCTCACCGTATATGCTTGGCATGACTGCACCGAAGAAGAATACTTCATGTTCTTAAATAAAGCCTTGGACCATAAACCGCATATTATCATCGATGACGGTGGGGATTTGGTAAACTTGTTGCACACCACCCGTACGGACGCTAAAGAACGTCTAATCGGCGGTTCCGAAGAAACAACGACGGGCGTGCATCGTCTCCATGCGTTGGCTAACGAAAATAAATTGACTTTCCCAATGATTGCTGTTAACGATTCTTATTGTAAATACCTCTTCGACAATCGTTACGGCACGGGCCAATCCGTATGGGACGGCATCATGCGTACCACTAACTTGACCGTTACCGGTAAAAATGTAGTCGTAGCCGGCTATGGCTGGTGCGGTAAAGGCGTGGCTATGCGTGCTAAAGGACTTGGCGCTCATGTTATCGTTACCGAAGTGGATCCGATTAAAGCCATCGAAGCCGTATTTGACGGTTTTAAAGTAATGCCTATGATTGAAGCAGCCCCAATCGGCGATATTTTCATCACCGTAACCGGCTGTAAAGACGTAATCCGCAAACAACACTTTGAAGTGATGAAAGATAAAGCATTATGTGTAATGCCGGTCATTTCGACTGCGAAGTAAACGGTGTGGAACTTGCCGAAGTGGCTGTGTCTCATAAAAATGTTCGTAAAAATATCGAAGGTTATAGCTTAGCTGATGGTCGTACGCTTTATTTATTAGCCGGTGGGCGTCTTGTTAACCTCGCCGCCGGAGATGGTCATCCTGCGGAAATCATGGACTTGTCCTTTGCTATGCAGGCATTGGCTGCGGAATACTTGCTTGACCATGGTAAAGATATGGAAGCAACGGTTCATATTTTGCCGCATGAACTGGATGTTCGTATTGCTAAAGTTAAATTGCAGAACATGGGCTACGATTTAGATGCCTTGACTCAAGAACAATACGATTATTTGCATAAAGTTCAATAAGAGACGGCGCTCTGGGGTTATAGGCACAAACGATTGTGTCGTGTAATACGAATAGAGTACGTTGGTAGCGGTTCAACTAAAGGAGATATAAATGGCTGATATTGTAATTCGCAATATTGATTGCATTACCGGGGAAAGTGCCGAATCCGGCAAAGACATGTTGCGTAACGTAACTTTGATTATTAAAGATGGGTATATCGATAAAATTTTGACCGAAGAAGAAAGTCAGACGCCATTCGGTCAAGAATTAATTACTAAAGAATGCGGCAATGCGGCGTTCATTTTAGACGGTCACGGTCGTGTAGCCGCACCGGGGCTTGTCAATACTCATACCCACATCGCTATGGCTTATTCCGTAACTATGCGGATGATTTGGAACTCATGGATTGGCTGGAAAAGGCCATTTGGCCGGCCGAAGCTAAGTTAACCAATGAATTGGTAGAAGTTGGTACACGCTTAGGTATCGCTGAAATGTTCCGTTCCGGCACCACTTGTTTCAGCGATATGTATTTCTTCATGAACGATACGGCCAAGGTGGTAAAAGAAACCGGCATTCGTGCCGTTTTATCACGCGGTATGGCCGGGGTAGCACCTACAGCCGAACAAGCTTGGTGGATAGCCGTCATTTATTCAATGATTGGCACGGTTTTGACAATGACCGTATCAAAGTAATGCTTGGGCCACATGCGCCATATACTTGTCCCGATGAATATATGAAAAAAGTCATGGACCTCAGCCATGACTTGGGGGCGCAAATTCACATCCACTTATGTGAAACTAAAGGGGAAGTGGAGAATGTAATTAAAGCGACCGGCAAAACTCCGATTGCTCACTTCAATGATTTAGGCGTCTTTGATACGGGCTGTGTGGCGGCTCACGGCGTTCATTTAACGGATGAAGACCTTGATATCATGAAAGCCAAAAACGTGCGTGTCGCTCACAATCCGCAGTCCAATCTTAAATTAGCCAGCGGCATTGCCGATGTGCCGGCTATGCTCGCAAAAGGTATTACCGTAGGTCTCGGTACCGACGGTTCCGCCAGCAACAATAATGCCGATATGCTTGAAGAAGTGCGCTTAGCGGCAACCCTCCATAAAGCAACTCACTTTGATCCAAAAGCCATTCCGGCCCATCAAGCCTTACAATTAGGCACCGTTGAAGGGGCCAAAGTACTTGATTATAACGATTTGGGGCTCATTAAAGAAGGCTATCGCGCTGATCTTTGTTTATACGATGTAACGGGCATGCATTGGTTACCACGTTACAATGATGTAGCCTCTTTGGTTTATGCGGCTAATTCGTCTGATGTTCAGACAACGATTGTAGCGGGCAAAGTAGTCATGAAAGACCGCGAATTACTTACCATCGATGAAGAAAAATTACGTCATGATGTGATGAGTAATACGGAGATATTTAAACAATAATATTGTATAATTTACATATAAAAACGGTTTCTCAGCCAACCAAAATGAGAGCTAAAAATGAAGGGGCTGTAACGAAATACACCCCTAAAAACAAGAATGCGGTTTGAAGATACGAAAGTGTCTTCAAGCCGCATTCTTGCTATATTTGTATAAGAAAAAAGGCCCCGAAGGGCCTTCTTTGTTG
>ENA-OQIC01000539-OQIC01000539.1-human-gut-metagenome-genome-assembly--contig:-NODE-539-length-16306-cov-2.096916_pt1 | contig 16306 bp, 18 predicted proteins | sample MGYA00242572_ERZ504736 | MGnify/ENA primary metagenome ERZ504736 (study PRJEB26092, sample SAMD00036201) | human gut metagenome | host: Homo sapiens | study: EMG produced TPA metagenomics assembly of... | reverse complement strand
TGGAGGTGTAGCCTTAACACAAAAAGGGTGTAGCCCTCCTTCCCGTATGGCTACACCCTTTCATTTCTATGTTACCGATTACCAGCCATCCATCGACGGTCAATCCGTATTTATTTCCGACCGTTGATCGTTCGCCGTTCAACAACCGTTCATCGCCGATCGTTCAAAAGCGTTCACTGTTCCGGTGCAAACATCGGGTCCCAAGCAGGCAAACGGATTGGTTTCTGCTTCAGGATTTCCAACACCTTGGGAGTTGCGAATTTCTTCTCCACTACCAGGCGGAACATGTATTCATCAAACCATTCATCCGTCATAATCAGATGTCCCTGATAGCCGTTGGTTGTCCCCCAACTGTTTTCTACCATCCATTTCACCGGTTTATTATCTTTGACATCCACCGCCATCAGAGTCATGGCATGGCTCGATCCACTGGCAAACGTCTGCACGCGTTGTTTTTTGTCCATCCCGAAGGTAGTTCCCATCAGCGATGCATAATCATAATTGTTCACGTCGAGCAATCCTCGCTCCGAGTTCAGGAATTTGCCCACATCGCACGAGAAATACATCATTGTGCTGTCCTTCAGTGATGCGATGGCCATCTCCTTGATTTCGTCAGCAGGCAGATTGACGTAGGTCCAGTTACGTCCGTCGTAGCGGTGGCGGTCAAAATCAATTTCGTAACATTTATAATATTCGCGACTCGGATCATTCATCAGCATCACGTAGTTATCCAGCAGGTTCTTGTCACCATATTTTTCCAGGAAAGACATCGGCGTATATTGTGCAGTCTCCACCGGATTTCCCTTCTCGTCCTTGCGTGTCCAGGTAAACTCGGTGGGAGGAACGCCCAGGTTGAGCACCAGCATACGGTATACGGTGCCCAGCATCTCCGTCTTGTCCTTCTCGAGCTCAGGCTGTTTGGCCCCCTTTGCGGCGCGGTCGCGCAGTTGCAGACCATACTCACGCAGTTTTTCGGCAATCAGCCTGCCATGCGCGATGTATTCTCACTGCTGTTCGTCTCGGGCATCACCTCTTTGGGTACCAGGCCATATTTAGAGACAATGTCGGCCACCCCGGTAAACGTGCCGCCATCACTCAGCGGATTGCGGAAGAGCCATTCCACCATTTTGTCATCCATCGGCTTTTCGCGGGTATCGATAACGCCCTGCAGGAAAAGATTGGCCTTCTCCAGCTGATCCCAGAAGAAGTTGTAGTTCTGCGAAAATTCAAAAGACCCCAGTCCATACCGGGCTATTGCTTTGGCACGCATCACGTTCAGCCCGGTGAACAGCCAGCAACGGCCCGACGACTTCTGATCTGTAATTCCTTTTGAGTCAACTTTGATGGAAAAGTGAGTATCCATCCCCTTCAGGTTGTCCTGATTCAGCGCCAGCTTGCGGATGTCATTGTTACCGATTGCATTGCGGATGGCTTTGTCGGTTGTCGTGCCTTGGTAGCTTTGTTTGATTTGGTTCAGCATTTCCGGACTGATACCTCCCTTGTCTTGCTGCGCGCATACGGTTAGGAATGCGGCACTTAGAGCAAAAACAGATAATATTCGTTTATTCATGTGGTAAAGTAATTTGGTTAATAAAGGAGTCTTCTCCTTTTTCTTTTGCAAAAATAGTATCCTTTTCCGGAACTTTTGTCACAGTATTTAGATTTATTATCTATTTGGATGAAAACTTATCCAAATAAAATAGTTTCCTTTGCACCAATATTCATACAAAGCAATGAAAAGATATATAATAGGTATATTGATGGCGATCATGCCTGCCGCATTCGTTGCGGCCCAAGACAAAGGCATTTCAACAGTAAAAGACGGACAGACAGCCGTCGGCAACACATTCAACACGGACACAGCCAAGCAAGACAGCACCCTGCCTTCGAAACGTGAACTGCGGCGTCAGCGGGTAGCCCGGCGCAACCTTCATTACAATATTCTCGGAGGGCCCAGCTACACCCCCGACTTCGGCCTGCTGATTGGCGGAAGTGCTTTGATGACTTTTCGTATGAACCCGAGCGACACCACCCAGCAACGCTCCGTGGTACCTGTAGCCATCGCACTGATGTTCAACGGCGGACTCAATTTGTTCTCCAAGCCGCAACTATTCTTTAAAGGCGACCGCTTCCGCATCTTCGGACAGTTCAGTTACAAAAATACACAAGAAAACTTTTACGGCATCGGTTACAGCACCAATAAAGATTATGTGCGCAGCGACACCACCAGCCAGTACCGATACAGTGGATTACAGATCAACCCCTGGTTCCTATTCCGCTTGGGTGAAAGCAATTTCTTTGCCGGCCCGCAGGTCGACCTCAACTATGATCACATGTACGATCCGGCCAAATACCTTGTCGACCAGCCCTCTTACAAAGCTGCCGGCGGCACGGACAAAGGCTATAAGAACTTCAGTTCCGGTGTCGGCTTCCTGCTGACTTACGACACACGCGACGTGCCCGCCAACGCCTATCGGGCATGTACCTCGACTTCCGTGGCATGATGTACCAAAAGTTCCTGGGAAGCGACAATAATTTCTACCGCCTGGAGATAGACTACCGCCAATACAAGACTCTTCGCAAACGCGGCGTGCTTGCCTGGACGGCACAAACGAAAAACGTGTTTGGCGACGTCCCTCTCAACAAATACGCTCTCAGCGGTACTCCGTTCGATCTCCGAGGTTACTACATGGGCCAATATCGTGATAAGTCGTCACATGTCGTCATGGCGGAATATCGTCAGATGATCAATACGGACAAAGGCAACTGGGTGAAGCGCATGGCTCAACCATGTGGGCTATGTGGCTTGGGCGGGATGCGGATTCATGGGCCCTAACCCGGGAAAAATAGAAGGTGTCCTGCCTAACATGGGTGTGGGTCTCCGCATTGAAGTGCAGCCCCGCATGAACGTCCGCCTCGACTTGGGACGCAACATGGTGAACAAGCAAAATCTGTTCTACTTCAACATGACAGAAGCATTCTAAATAAAATATTACCGCATTCGATGCTTTATTTCTAAAAAAAGGGGTATATTTAGGGCATTAGTTGCAAATTTGCCTTATCTTTGCACAGATTTCACAAGCAAACAGACAATATATACAATAAATATACCCGTTTATGAAAAGAATACTATTCATATTCATTAGTATACCCCTACTCTTATTTGGTGCAGCTTCTCTTGTATATGCGCAGGAAACCAGCGATTACTCTAAACTGACTACGGAAGATTACACCAACATCTCACTCCCTCCCCTCGATCTGTTGTTCGAAAACGCCAAAGGAGGGCCAGTTTATGAACTAGCAACCATAGAAGAGCAGATCGAACGCAAATTATTGACCAAAGAGAAGAAAGCTGTTCTTGGCTTCATCAATGTAAGAGGTAGCTACCAGTGGGGAAAGTTTGGCAGCGATTATACTTCACCGATGTTTCAACCCCCATACTTTACAATTACTCAACATCCAAACAGAAAACATACACAGTAGGTGCAGCAGTAAATATACCTCTTGACGACCTGTTTGATTTAGCTCCACGTGTAAGGCGTCAAAAACTAAATGTAACAAAAGCAACTTTAGAACGGGAAGTAAAATTCGAAGAATTAAAACGGGAGATTATAGAGTTGTACGCGACAGCAACTTCACAACTCAATGTACTAAAACTTCGTGCCGAATCCCTCGTACTTGCCAATGTACAATACAACATTGCAGAGAAAGACTTTACCAATAACGCTATCGAATCCGGTACACTTTCACTTGAGAAAGAGAGACAGTCAGATGCATTAGAGGCTTTTGAAAAAAGCAAATTTGAGTTGACTAAAAGTTTAATGATCCTCGAACTGATTACGCGTACCCCAATTTTAAAAAAATAAACTCAATCATTATTATGGATTATATTTTATATCTACTCCGTCCTTTATGGCGTGTTCGTTGGTGGATTATTATAGGTACCTTGATAATCACCACCTTCGTCTACTATCGAGCCGGTAATGCCCATAAAACCTACAATGTAGACACAACCCTTTACACAGGAGTTATATCCGGTTATGGAGTTGAAGATAACGCCATCGCGGCCAATTGGGCGATGGCTCAAAACGCAATAGACAATCTAATTAACATTATACGTTCGGAGAGTACCTTGAAACGAGTATCCATGCGTCTTTTTCACGTATATTAGTGCAGGGAGATCCGGAAAAAGACCAAAACGGAATAACCTCTTCCAGCTACAATTATGTATATAACCACATGAAAGGTAGTCCGGACGGTAAAACTTTAATTTCACTTATCGATAAAACCAGTGAAGAAAACACACTGAAAATTTCAGAAATATGAAAAGCCTGACCGAAATAATTACATATACGGGCTCTTTTATTATCAGCATCCTTACTTCAGTTACACAGCCCTTCAAAATATACATGTAGATAAAATCGGGAATAGCGATTTATTAAGAATTCATTATTCAGCAGGAGATCCAGGTGTAGCCTACAATACAATCACTCTTTTGATGGAAGAGTTTGTTGTAGAATACCGACTCTTACGTTATGGGGAAACCAATAAGGTAATATCTTATTTTAAATCTCAGTTAGACAGTATCGGTAGCGAACTGTCTAAACATGAAGATGACTTGACACAATATAATGTAGACAACCGAATCATTAATTATTATGATGAAACCAAAGAGGTAGCCGCCATTAATAAAGAATTCGAATTAAGGGACCAGAACGTCCGGTTTGCCTATAACAGTTCTAAAGCCATGCTAGCAGAGTTGGAACGGCAGATGGACAGCAATGCCAAACTGGCTATCCAAAATACAGACTTGATAGATAAGCTGAGACAAGCTCCACACTTACAGGTCGAATCACAGAGATGGAAACCATCTCTTCTTCAGACTCAAATACCGATCAACAACTGCAGAATTATAAAAAGCAACTGGCTCAGACCCGTCAGGAACTTCAAAAATATCGAATCGATATGTAGGAGGAAAATACAGTAAAGAAGGTATTTCCAAAACTAATATTGTAGAGCAATGGCTTGACCAAACACTTCGCTTTGAGCAAGCGAAAGCAGAGTTGGAAATAGTAGAAAAGAACAGAAAGGAAATGGACGCCAAATACCGTTTCTTCGCTCCGGTGGGTACCACCATTAAACGTAAAGAACGGTTAATCAACTTTTCTGAGCAAAATTATCTGGCTAACCTGAAAAGCTATAACGATGCACTGTTAAGAAAGAAAAACTTAGAGATGACCTCTTCCACCTTTAAGGTACTCAGTCCCGCTACTTACCCGATCAGCCATGAATCGACCAACCGAAAGAAAACAGTCATGATGGCATGTGTAGCAAGCTTTATATTCTTAGTGGCTCTTTTCTTGTTGATAGAACTCACAGACCGGACACTTCGTGACACTATTCGTACTCGCAAGTTGACCGGTTGTCCAATCTTGGGATCGTTTCCCTATTTGACCAAATCAAATCCTATCTATATCCAACAAGATAAGATTGCAACCCAATACCTGACCAACTCTATTCTCAACTTCTTATCTGACAGGAAAGAAGGGCAGCCTTTCATCCTCAATATACTGAGTATCGAAGCAGGTATGGGTAAAACCTATCTTATTGAACGTTTACAAAAACTTCTAGAAAGCAAAGGAATTAAAGTTTGTACACTGACCGACAAGATCAATTTTGATTCTACTTCGTCTACCTACACACTAGCTCAGAATATCTCGGATTTGCATATTCTTCAGGACGAAGATGTTGTCATCGTAGAGTATCAAAGCCTTGACCGAATTAGTGTACCAACTCTTTTGTTACAAAGTGCCTCAATGAATTTATTAGTTGTCTCAGCCCTTAAAGGATGGAAAAATAGCGACAGAGCCATACTTCGGAAGCTAAAGTTACAGTTGGGCAAGTCCCCTTACCTATACTTAAACAAAGCTCCCAGATACGAAGTGGAAAATTATACTGGAATGCTGCCTCCTTACACCTTTATCCGTCGACTCTTGTATCGTTTGTCCCAGTTTGCATTAACCGAAAGTTTCATAAACTCCCGTGATTCATTAAAAAACAAACGTCAGAATCAAGATGATGATGAATGATGAAGAATTAAATAAAGAAGCGGATTCGGGTAAGTCCGAATCCGCCTTCTATATTTTATTTGCGATCCAATTAATCCTAATCGCAATTGGAATGTTTATGCCCATTCAGATGGGACTTACCACTTTACCCCTGTTCACACTCTTGGCAATTATCACACTTATACGTTGCAATTCACGACAACTGAACAAGGGGCAGGGAAACAACATTATGGTCCACCTGTTTATCTGCTTGGGGATATTCTGTACATTAGAAATGTTTAACAACAACCATGTACAATCAGCATGGAACATCGCCATCACCCATTACTTTTTCTATCCGACAGTCTGTGCTTTTCTGGTTCCCATAGCTATCCGAAACTATAAAGGTGTAGAAATTTTGCTCATCATCTGGTCACTGTTTGTCCTGATGGCATCTTTTAAAGGATATTGGCAAAAAATCATGGTTTCAACTCCCAGGAACTCTATTTCTTATATAATTTGGGTGGATACCGTACCCATATTATCTGGTCTGGTATCCGTTACTTCTCCTGTTTTTCAGATGCAGCCAATTATGGAGTACATGCTGCCATGGCCGCCACTACATTCGGTATCGCCGCTGCTTTTATCCGAAAGAGACTGATGAAAATTTATTTCATTTTAGTTGCTTTATGTGCCATTTACAGTGTAGCAATCTCAGGTACACGTGCTGCCGTTGCCGTACCGCTTGGAGGAATATTGTTGTATATCATCATTTCGAAAAGCCGAAAAGCTTCGCTATCAGCAGCATCCTGCTGATAGCCGCCTTCTCTTTTTTCTACTTCACACATATTGGTAATGGAAATGCCTACATCCGAAAGATGCGTTCAGCTTTCCGCCCTAACAAGGATGCTTCCTACATAACGCGAGTCGAGAATCGTGAAAGAATGAAAGAATTAATGTTAACGAAACCTTTCGGTTATGGACTGGGCTTGGCAAAGGGGGAGAGATTTTCCCCTAAAGAGGTAATGCCCTATCCACCGGACTCGTGGCTGGTGGCCGTATGGGTGGAAACGGGCATCGTGGGATTAGTGCTTTATTTACTTATCCACGGAGTGCTTTTCGCCTGGTGCTCGTGGTTGCTGATGTTCAGGATCATGAACAACGTCTGAGAGGATTGCTGGCCGCATGGCTTTGCATGAATGCCGGATTCTTTGTCGCGGCTTATGCCAACGACGTCATGCAATACCCCAACTCCATCATTGTCTATACGGGCTTTGCTCTCTGCATAGCGGGACCTTACATCGATCCGGTGATGCAGAAAGAAGACGAAGAGCTGGAAAGGGAGAGAAAAGAGAAGAAAAAAGAGATTGATTATTAACGAAATAAAAAAGAATAAAGGGTTCATCACAGACATCCATGAAACAAATACCTCCTTTAATATCTTTTATCACCATCTGTTACAATGGGCTGGACGACACTTGCGTGTTGATAGAATCGCTACGCGACACAATCAGTTCCGTCAGTTATGAAATCATTGTGGTGGACAACGCGTCCCGCCAGGATGAAGCCTCCCTGATACAGGAGCGGTATCCCTTTGTACGGACTCTCCGCAGCGAGAAAAACCTCGGATTTTCGGGAGGAAACAATCTCGGAATACAGATAGCACAAGGAAAATACCTGTTCCTGATCAATAACGACACCTACCTGACCGAAGACGGACTGCCCGCCCTGATAGAACGATTGGAGAGCGATCCCCGCATCGGGGCCGTATCACCTAAAATCCGTTTTGCCTTTCCGCCGCAAAGCATTCAATTTGCCGGATATACCAAGCTCAGCCGGTATACGATGCGCAATAAAGCATTGGGCATGGGATGTCCGGACGACGGGACTTTCGACACTCCACGCCCCAGTGCCTACCTTCATGGAGCTGCGCTGATGCTGAAACGGGAGGTCATCTGGAAAGCCGGACTGATGCCGGAGATCTATTTTCTCTATTACGAGGAGCTGGACTGGTGTACCAGCATGACGCGTGCCGGCTATCAGCTGTGGTACGAGCCGCGCTGCACCATCTTCCACAAAGAGAGCCAAAGTACCGGGCGGCAAAGCCCCCTCCGCACCTTTTATATGATGCGAAATCGAATGCTTTACGCCTGGCGCAACCTCTCGGGAATGGAACGTTGCTTGGCTATCGCTTACCAAATGTTGATCGTAGCTCCCAAAGACAGCCTGTGCTTCGTCCTGAAAGGAAAGCCCAAGCTGGCAAAAGCCGTCTGGCACGGAGTGAAGGCTTTCTGGAAGCTGTGTTGAGTGACAGTCCACCACAGATTACACAAATTAACACAGAGAGGAGTCATTTTCTTGGGGGATATCCATAAACGAGAAAGTGAAATCTGGTGGAACTCTCTGAGATTCTGTAAGATTCAGTAAGCCTCTGCCGAAATATATCCTCTGCGTTAATCTGTGTAATTTGTGGTGAATCACAACCGAACCAATTTACATAAATATATCGACCCATAACCCATATTAAGACTTATGATACTAATACTAACCTTGATCGACTGGCTCCTGTTTATACCACTGGCACTCTGCGTAGCCTATCTATTGGTGTATGCCATTGCGTCCAAGTTCTACCGTGCTCCTCTCTATCCAGAAGCAAATAAGCAGCACCGCATCGCTGTTTTTTTCCCAGCTTACAAAGAAGACAAAGTTATCATCGACTCCGTCCGCTCTTTCCTCGGGCAGGACTACCCCAAGGAATTGTATGACGTGTATGTTATCTCGGACCACATGCAGGACTCCACCAACGAAACCTTGAGTCAACTTCCCATCCGCCTGCTGACAGCTACCTATGAGGACAGTTCCAAGGCCAAAGCGCTCCTGCTGGCCATCAATGCCATCGAGGAGGAAGGAAAGGCCGGAGGCTTGCGCGACCGCCAACTGGCCCTTATGTATGACATTGCCGTGGTGATGGATGCTGATAATGTGACCGTACCCGGTTTCCTGTCCGAAGTGAACCGCGCTACTGTACCGGGGTCTGGTCGATGCAAGCCCACCGCACTGGTAAAAACCTGAATACGGACATCGCCCTGCTCGACGGGGTGAGCGAGGAGATCAACAACGGATTCTTCAGAAGCGGGCACAACGCCCTCGGACTATCTGCCGGGCTGGCCGGTTCGGGAATGGCTTTTCACTACTTCTGGTATTACAACGCCGTGCAAGAACTGGAGACTGCAGGAGAAGACAAAGAGCTGGAGCTTGCGCTCCTCGAGTGCGGGATACACACTGTCTATCTGGAACACCTGCCCGTCTACGACGAGAAAACGCAGAAAAAAGAGAACATCAAGAAGCAACGCCGACGCTGGATGGCAGCGCAATTCGGCATTTTGTGCGAGGGACTGTCCTTCATTAAATACGTCAAGCAGATGGAAGGATGGTGGCGATGGTGGCCTACTTTCGATCTTGTCGACAAGATTATCCAATGGATGCTCCCTCCACGCCTGGTGCAACTGGCCGCTGTTTTCGGATTCACGCTGCTCACCACACTGGTCTACCGTCCGGCAGCGCCTAAATGGTGGATGTTGTCGGCAGCACAGATTGCCGCCATGTTTATCCCTGTTCCAGCCCGCCTGCTCAACGGTAGGCTACTGAAAGCACTAATGCAGGTGCCTTCGCTGGCATTGGGCACCATAGCCAGCCTGTTCCACCTCAAAGGGGCCAACAAGAAATTTATACATACCGAACACGGTGAGTGACACGAGTTCACTACGGAAGTCCGCAGAGTTCCACTGATTTTTTAATCTTTCGTTAATAAATATCCCCCAAAGGACTCCTCTTTGCGAGAACCTGTGTAATTCTATGGTGAAACTATACTCATTTTTATTCCGATTCCCCCTCTTGAACTGCCGAATCACTCACTATATCTCTGTTGCCGCTGCAGTCTGGTTGGATACTTACCAGCGCCAGCTACCAAGAGATATTCAATGAAATCATCCCTCAAATTTATCCTTATCTCTGAAAGCTGAGAACCTGAACAAATTTTTCATATGGATTTTACCGATCTGTTTTGAATTTCTTTTCGGTCTATTTTCATTTTTTATCTATCACATAGTTCGCTATGTTTCCCACAAAAGCGAGAAAATGTCCTCAAACACAAATTTCAAAACAATATCGACCAAAATTTAAATAGGAACTTAAAGATTCATTATCATTTTTTATTATTACTTTTGCCATTCGAGATCATAAAAAGAATAGCTGCACAGATCTGTACATTGCCATCATAAAGGCAAATTGATTGTGATGAATAGTCAAAAAGCATCTTGTGGGGCAAACAAAACAGACTCATTATGAAAATAGTTTTCTTATGTGACTCCATCTTTTCGTATGGAGGTGTACAAAAAGTTTTAGCTGTTATTGCCACAGAATTGTCGAAGTACAATGATGTGATCATACTGACTCATGATAAAGCAGAAGAGAGTGACGCCACGATGTACGGCCTTGACCGCTCTGCAGTAAAAATAATATTTATGCACCGCGACAGACCTGCAGCCTGGGAATATCTACCATGCAAGACCTATAGTTTTCTATACAAAAAGGTGTTGCCACACAAAAAAATCTTTTCAATAATCTACAATCATAGTTCTTTTTCATATACACAGCAGAAGAGACTTGAGGAACACCTGAACCGGATTCAAGCTGATATCATAATAGGTGTACATGCTTTCATCTCAATAAAATTAGCCATTATCCGGAAAAGACTAGAAGCCAAGAAGGTGATAGCTGGATACACACCTCCTATGAAGCTTTATTCGACCCTCAAGGAGCTTATCTACCTAGACAAAAAGAGCAGTTCCGATACATCATTCCCAACCTCAACTCAGTGATCGTCTTGACCAGACACGACCGCATACTATATAAAAGCCAGTTGAACATCGAAACGATCACGATACACAACCCCGTAACCCTTGAAGAAACACACATACTACCGAAGGAACGGATACAAAAAAGATTTCTAGCCATAGGAAGATTATCTCATCAGACAAAAGGCTTCGACTTGCTTATAGAAGCGTTTGCCCAGTTCCGCCTCAAACATGACGGATGGATGCTCGACATCATAGGTGAAGGGCCCGAAGAACCACTCCTTAGAAATCTGATTCGTAAGCACCGGATGGAGAATTCCATAAAAATACATCCGTTCACGCAGAACATAGCATCTTATTATTCTGCCTCTGATGTCTTCATTTTGAGTTCACGGTGGGAAGGCTTTCCACTTGTGTTGTGTGAAGCGATGTCAATGGGACTACCCGTCATTGCCTCAGATCTTCCAGTGGTAAAAGAGATACTGTCCGATGAACAAGACTGCCTAATATTTCAAAACGGCTGTGTGGCAAGTCTGGCAGAAAAAATGGACAGAATGGTGACCTTAAAAGACATTCACACCATGGGAAAGGCCGCATTCGCAAAATCGCGGCATTTCTTGGTATCGGATATTATCGAACAATGGAAAAAGTTAATTAATGACTAAAACAAACCCAATGTCATCTATCAAACAACAACTCTTGTCTGGAGTGTTCTATACCGCTCTAGCCAAATACAGCGGCATCATCGTATCTTTGGTCGTGGCTGGCGTATTAGCACGACTTATTTCACCGGACGACTTCGGTATCATGGCTGTTGCCACTGTCATCATCGCTTTCTTTAACCTATTTACAGATGTGGGACTCTCACCCGCCATCATCCAACACAAAGATTTGACTACCGAAAATCTATCAGACCTTTTCTCGTTTACCATTTGGACCGGAATCGGGCTATCTCTGCTCTTTGCAGCCGCCTCGTGGCCCATAGCGGCGTATTATGACCGCGACATTCTGCGCATCTTATGCCAGCTGCTGGCCATCAACCTATTTTTCGCTTCCGCCACCATCGTCCCCAATGCACTGTTCTACCGCAATAAAGAATTTAAGTTTATAGCCCTACGGAGCTTCGTCATTCAATTGATTGCCGGAGCAGCGGCGGTGACTGCCGCCCTTTGCGGAGCAGAACTTTACGCACTTGTCATAGGCCCTATCCTGTCAGGTATACTGATCTTTATCATTTCGATCCGCCATTATCCACAACATCTCAGACTCACATTGGGACGAAACGTGCTGCGACAGATTTTCTCTTATTCCGCCTACCAGTTCCTCTTCAACATCATCTGCTACTTCAGCCGTAACCTCGACAAGCTACTGATAGGTAAATACATGGGCATGTCTTCTTTGGGTTATTACGAGAAGTCATATCGCCTAATGATGCTGCCCTTGCAGAACATCACCCAAGTGATCACCCAGTTATGCACCCCATTTTCAGCGACTACCAGAACGATCTTGAACGTTTGGCATCGGGTTACGAGCGCATCGTCCGCTTTCTCGCCTTCATCGGGCTACCGTTGAGTGTACTGCTTTACTTTACCGCAAGCGAAGTAACGCTGATTATTTTCGGCGACCAGTGGATGCCTCCATACCGATATTCCAAATACTCACCTTGTCAGTAGGTATACAGATCATTCTCTCCTCATCTGGCTCTATCTTCCAGGCTGCGGGTGATACGAAAAGTTTGTTTATATGTGGTCTGTTTTCGTCGGCACTCAACGTGACAGGTATCCTGCTGGGTATTTTCTGGTTCGGCACGCTTGAGGCTGTGGCTATCTGTATCACAATCACCTTCACCGTCAATTTCATACAATGTTACTGGATGATGTACCGGATAACGCTACACCGTACCTGCGGCATTTAACAATCCAACTTGTTTCACCGTTCATTGTGAGTATACTGCTAATAGCCGTTCTCTATCCGCTCAATCTACTAACTCGAGAGGGTAATATTTTTATGACCCTAATTGTAAAAAGCATTATATTTTTCTGTATATTTGGGTGCTATATACAGTTGACTGGTGAATACAACATCATCGGCAAGGTAAATAGCATCATAAACAAACATAAAAGCAGGACGTAAAAACCCCATCCTGAAAACAAAACAAACCATGAAAGCACTGTTTCTTATATTTCACGGATTTGAGGAAGCAAACGGTATCAGTAAGAAAATTCGATACCAAATAGAAGCGCTCAAAGAATGTGCCTGCAAGTAGACACCTGTTGGCTGGACGATGACCGTAATCACAAGCGGCGGATGATAAACGACAGCACTCTAAACGACTACGGCACAGGAATAAAAGGTAAAATCTTAAAACGAACAGAATATGGCAGCATTCTAAAATACGTAACAGAAAACGACATATCAATGATATACGTACGCTATGTCCACAATGCGAGTCCCTTTACCATCCACCTAATGAAACAGCTCAAAAAGACAGGCGCACGCATCGTGATGGAGATTCCCACTTATCCCTATGATCAGGAATATAAAGGACTCCCGCTACCCTATCAACGCATATTGTTCTTCGACAAGTGTTTCCGTAAACAACTGGCACGCTATGTAGATAAGATTGTCACCTTCTCCGATCATGAGCAGATATGGGACGCCCCACCATCAAAATCTCTAACGGAATCGACTTCAGCCAAATCAGAGTCAAGCAACCGAGCCCGCCACACACTGACCTACGGCTAATTGCGGTAGCAACAATTCACCCTTGGCACGGATTCGACCGGGCCATCGAAGGACTGGCACTATATTATCAAAAAGATCCGACCAGAAAGGTCTGTCTACACATCATCGGTTCAGCAGTTCCAGAAGTACTGTTGCAATACCGGCAATCTGTACGGAAAAACAGATTGGAACCCTACGTGTTCTTCCACGGGCCGCTCTTTGGAGAGGCATTGGACAAGATGTTCGATGAGTGTGACTTCGGGATCGGAAGTTTGGCACGCCACAGGAGTCGGATCGACAAAATAAAAACACTGAAAAATCGGGAATATGCTGCACGTGGCATCCCGTTTGTCTACTCTGAAACCGACGACGACTTTGAAAACATGCCTTACATCCTGAAAGTCCCGGCAGACGAAACACCGCTAGATATAGAAGCAATCATCCGCTTTTCCAACTCGGTCCACCTCTCTCCCACCTGGATCAGAGAGTCCATTAAGGAAACTTTATCATGGCAGAAACAAATGCGATGCGTTATAGAAGAAACTCTGAAATAAAACCAACAGAAAAAACTGAAATGAATATTCGACAACTGACAGACAACATCCGGTACAAAATGAAATACGGCTCCACAGTAGAGTGGTACAACTTTTGGTACATCGTCTTGAGACGACGCCAGAAAGTAATCCCACAAGTGGCTTCTATCGACGAGACAATCCGCCAGATCGCAAGTGAAAGATGCTCCGTCAGCCGCTTTGGCGACGGAGAGATATTACTGACCCAGGCGTCGAAAAACATTGGTTTCCAGAAAGGAGACCCCGCACTTGCCGAGAGGCTCAAGGAAGTGCTAAAAAGCCACGAACAAGGGCATCTGGTTTGTGTGTCGGACGTATTTCAACATTTAGAACGATACAACCGGAAAGCACGCCGCTTCTGGCGGACACATTTTTTCATTTACGGCCCGTGGTGGGACTGTTTACTGGTTCCAGGACGAAAATATTACAACACGTTTGTCACTCGTCCCTACATGGACTTCGCTTCGAAACAAGATTGCGGACGATGGTTCCGAGACATGAAAGCCATTTGGGAAGACAGGGACATCGTTTTTATCGAAGGAGAAAAAAGCCGTCTGGGAATCGGTAATGACCTCTTTGACAATGTGCGAAGCATTCATCGTATTTTGTGCCCGCCCTGTAATGCGTTCAGCCGCATTGACGACATTATCGCTGAAGCCCTGAAGCAGAGCAAGGATGTATTGTTCCTAATCGCGTTGGGGCCTACGGCCACAGTATTGGCTTATGACCTCTTCAAATCCGGATATCAAGCCATAGATATCGGACACGTAGACATCGAATACGAATGGTGGCGAATGCGCGCACGGCGAAAAGTGAAACTTGAACGAAAATATGTGAACGAAGTCCCCGATGGAAACCGGGTGGCTGACGCAGGAGAAGAATATAAGAGGCAAATAATCGCAAAAATAAGTTGAGTATTATGAAAATAGTCTATTATCTCCCAGCCCTTTATGCCCCAGGAGGATTGGAACGCATTATCACGTTTAAAGCCAATTACTTTGCCGATCATTTGGAAGGCTATGAAATCTATATCCTTACCTCAGAGCAGATAGGACGCCCCATTTATTATAATTTGTCACCTAAAGTAAAGCACATTGACCTGAATGTGCCTTTCGACTGGCCCTTTAACCAATCACGCATCAACAAACTCTTAAAATATCCATATCATTATTGGCTGTTCAAAAATCGTTTCTCAAAGACACTGAAAAAGTTACATCCCGACTTTACAATTTCAACCCTGAGAAGGGAGCTAAACTTCATTTCTTCCATCCACGACGGAAGTATCAAAATCGGAGAGTTTCACGTCACCCGCCATTCATATGGAGTGGGTAGCAAAGAATACGGAAAGTCGATAGTGGGAAAGCTTAGAAGATATTGGGAGAAATCATTCCTGAATCACTTGCAGCAGCTCTCTAAGATAATCATATTAACCCATGAAGAGAAAGAATTATGGCCGGAACTTACGAATCTTTGCGTTATTCCGAACCCAATTATTATCCCCTCCGACCGACAATCGGATTGTACCTTGAAGCAGGTAATAGCCGCCGGAAGATACGCTCCGCAAAAAGGATTCGACCTATTGATAGAGAGTTGGTCCATAGTCACTAGACAGCACCCGGACTGGAAGTTGCATATTTATGGAGATGGCGTCTTGCGTACTTCACTACAGCAACAGATTGATCAGGCAGGCATCGGACAAACTTGTTTTCTGGAACCCACCACCGAGCATATCGCCGACAAATACTGTGAAGTTCCATCTTTGTACTCTCCTCCCGGTTCGAAGGATTTGGAATGGTTATAACGGAAGCAATGGCGTGCGGAGTTCCTCCCGTAGCGTTTGCATGTCCATGCGGCCCCCGCGATATCATTGAGCACGGAAAGAACGGAGTATTAGTACAACCGGAAGATATAAATGAATTAGCCGCACAAATAAATGATCTGATAGAAAACGAAGACAAACGAAAGAAGATGGGACGAGAGGCCCAAATACGATCACGCCGTTTTTTGATGAAGAACATTGCGAAAGAATGGAAAACGTTATTTGAAACCTTAAAGAACGATGAAAAAGTGGTATAATAAATATCTGAATTTGTTTGGCAAACCGTTA
>ENA-OQIC01000538-OQIC01000538.1-human-gut-metagenome-genome-assembly--contig:-NODE-538-length-16375-cov-1.927868_pt1 | contig 16375 bp, 12 predicted proteins | sample MGYA00242572_ERZ504736 | MGnify/ENA primary metagenome ERZ504736 (study PRJEB26092, sample SAMD00036201) | human gut metagenome | host: Homo sapiens | study: EMG produced TPA metagenomics assembly of... | reverse complement strand
CAATCATGTGGCTACGACGCATCCGCCTTGGCGCACGTGCTCTGCCCCTGCTTATGTTATGGGCACATGGATCAGAAGACTATGGTCTCACGCTGAAATTACAAGTGAACGTGACCCCCGATATTTCCATTCAATTCTATGGCGCCCCGTTCACCTCTATCGCTAAATACGATGATTTTAAATTAGCGGCGGATACGAAGTCGCATACCTTTGAGAACCGTTTCCTGCGTATCGATCCGGATCATTTGACGTATGCGGATGGTGTCTACACGCTCGGTGAGGGAGAGGGGCGGATGGCTTTCAACAACCCGGATTTCCGGTTCAACGAGTTCCGTTCCAACTTGGTAGCCGCTGGGAATACTTGCCCGGCTCCACGCTTTATTTCGTATGGGAACACCGGATGTCCAACCGGGATAACTGGTACTCGCCCGGCTGGGGAAGTAATCTGGATCGTATGTGGGGACTCCCCGCTACGAATACGTTCATGATTAAGATGAATTATTGGTTCAACTTGTAAAATGGAAAATAGGATATGAAATATTGTATATTAGTCATCGTATTATTGCTTTGCTCCTGTTCCGATGTCGATCATTCAGGGGTATCGCTTCTTTCCGCATTGGGGGAATGAGAAGTATTTACTGAAAGAGATCAATGCGGGAATGTTGTGTGAGTATTTTCCTGTACTTTTAGAGTCCAAGGAATTACAAGACCTGTCTCCGGACGATAATCCTATTATTATATGAATTGAAAAAATGAGAGGATGAGTAGGCTTAATTTCACTTCAAAGTCTGAATTTAAATACAACTAATTTGTGTGTAATTTAGCTTGAGATGATAGAGGAATATGTGTGTGTATTCACTTTTGTGTTTGTTCGCCTTTTCTTTGGTGAACCTTGCTATATTCTTTCTGAAAGTGTGAAGCCGGTTTTTTCTCGTTGTTTAATTGCCAGATTTGTTCGTGGGTGTAATTACTATCCGCGGATTGGGATCGGATTGTTGATCCTGATCGTGTTGTTTGTTTTTTGTGGTTTTTATTTATATTTGCAGCCGAAAAAATGCTTCTCAATACAAACAAGATTTTGAGGCGAGTTAACCTTGATGTTTAATAAATTAAATCTAAAATTTTAGGTATGGTGAGAGATGGATAGAATAGCGTGTGGGTAATCTCATTTAGATGAGATGTTTTCGAAACAATCTATAGTATAATTCAAGTGCAAAAGAGACTTAAATCTAGTTTTATGAATAATAAATATTACTTAGCAACGGTGCTTTTAGTGTTAGGAGCGTTCTCTCCGTTGTATGGTGTGCAAAATACCCCCCCCCCCCATAATTATTCTGTAAATCAGGGTGATATAAGATTTACGGGTACCGTTATTGATGAAGCCGGTATACCTGTGATTGGTGCGAACATTCTTGTAAAAGGGACGACAAACGGAACGATTACCGATATGGATGGTAGGTTTACGTTAATCAATGTCCCTGAAAACGCAATCTTGGTGGTTTCTTATATCGGATATCTAGACCGCGAGATTCCTGTGGCAGGGAAAAGTACGTTGGAAATCCGTTTGAAAGAGGATACACAGAAGTTGGATGAGGTCGTTGTCGTAGGTTATGGCGTGCAGAAAAAAGTGAACATGACCGGGTCTATATCGAACGTGAAAGCAGATGATCTATCAGTGATCCCGAGTACAAACCTTTCAAACTCTTTGGCCGGACGTGCGCCGGGAGCTACGATCACGGGTAACTCTGGTTTGATGGGAGCTAAATCCGAGATCCGTATGCGTGGAGGATTCGGTGATCCTTTGTTCGTTATTGATGGGGTGATTCGCGATAAAGAGGCTTTTGACTTGCTGGAACCTTATGAAATAGACCAAATGAGCTTTTTGAAAGATGCGGCTACCGCCTCAATCTATGGTTCCGCTGCAGGAAATGGTGTCGTGTTGGTAACGACCAAGGGAGGAACGAAAAATCAGAAACCGATATTTAATTACCAAGGTTCTTATGCGTTTAGTAAACCGACTCAGGAATTGTTTGCCGACCGTTGGGATGCGATTGATGATTTGGACTATCAGAATGCGGTAGCTCGTTTCCAAGGTACGCCGCTTCCAAATGGCGAGGAGGAGTATGCCTATTTCCGTGACAATAAGATCAACTATAACGTGAACGATTATATTTGGCAGAATCCCTGGAATACGAAACACTCCTTGAGCGTGAACGGTGGTACGGACAAGGTAAAGTATTATGTGATGGGATCGTTCTTGGCCGAGGAGGGATCGTATGTGTCATTGGCGAATAAGAAATTTTCTTTACGTTCGAACCTTTCTGTCGATTTGACCAAGTATATAACCATGAATGTGAACTTGGATGCGAATCAATCGAACGATAAGCGTTTCTACTGGCCTTTCTCAGACGATGACGACCAAGCGGTGTACGATTTATACCGTTGTACCTTCAACGCAATGAAGACAACGCCGTTTTACTCTTACTTAGACGGAACGCCCGCTAACACCATCACGGACTATCCGATCTATCAAGACTATGGTTCTTGGCAGGGATGGAATCCCGTGGATCAAGTGGTTGGAAACCGTTATTTGAAGACACGTCGGCGTAACTTGAACGGTATCGTTTCGTTTAATATCAACCTTGATTTCATAACGAAAGGTTTGAGCACGAAAGTGATGGCCTCTTATCTGGGCCACGATTACAACCGGAAGCGCTTTATGACCTTCCAGAAAAACTATAAATTCCAGCAAGCGGATCCGCAAGGCAATCGTTTCTTGCCGGCTCCATTGAATCTGAATGAATATAATACCTTCAACTTCTCGCAGAATTACGAGAATCTGGAGTATAAGACTAAACAATTGTGGACCGAGCAATTCAACTGGTTCGTGAATTATGCCAATACGTTCGGTAAGCATGATGTGGCAGCCATGGTGGTATTCGAGCAGGCATCTAATGGTGGCGAGGAGGTATCGGCCAAAGGTGAGTCTCCGCTTACGAATTTAGACCAGATGTTCAACTATTCGTCCGATGCTTTGCGGCGCTGGGGCGAGGCGAAGGAGAAGACCGGAGGGCGCCTTTCTTGGATCGGCCGTTTCAACTATACATTCGATCAGAAGTATATCGCCGAGTTCTCTTTCCGTTACGATGGTAACACCCTCTTCCCGGAAGGGTAAGCGTTGGGGCTTTTTCCCCTCAGTGTCCGCCGCATGGCGTATCAGCAAGAGTCGTTTATGGAGTCGACGTCCGATTGGTTGAGTAATTTGAAGATCCGTGCCTCTTATGGTACGACGGGTAACGATATGGATTTGAGCAAGAACCCGGTAGACAAGGTGGATGCGTTCTCTTATTTGCAAAAGTACAAACTGGGTGAAAAATATATCTTCGGTAATAACTTGGCAAATACGATTGTGGCTGGAGCGACTCCGAACTATGCCTTGACATGGGCAACCTCTACTACTTATAATGGTGGTTTGGATTTTGGTTTCTTCAATAATCGTTTGTCTGGAACGTTCGATGCCTTTTATCGGAAAGAGGTAGATATCCTCGGACCGCGTACGGTGACACTCCCAAGCACGTACGGACAGGCTTTGGCTCCGGAAAACTATGCCGAACGTTCTTGGCGAGGCGGTGAGTTGGCCTTGACTTGGATGGATAAGGCTGCGAATGGCGACATTACTTACTCCGCCTATTTGAATCTGGGATTCGCACGTGATCGTTGGGATGTATTGGATGAGGATGCCACTTATCGAGAAGGGGGTAACCTGCATGCATTGTCGAAATTGGGCAAGGCTGAGGGAATCTTGACGGGTCTGATCGCCGATCACTTGCTGACGGATCCGGCTGAGGTGGAAGCTTGAAGGCGAAAGGTTTCAAGCAATTCGGACGAGATCCCTATCTGGGTGGTATCTTGTATAAGGATACGAGAGGTGATGGCTACTCGGAGGGACCAGACGGACGGATTGATAGCAATGATGAGTATAATTTGTTGAGTGAGAATGGTACGCCGCGTATCAATTATGGTTTTGGCGGTAGTATCAAGTGGAAGGGAATCACGCTGGATGTGCATTTTCAAGGAGTCGGAAAATATGATCGCTTCGTAGGTGGCGTAGATAAAGGTTTCTATCAACATGGTGGTACGATTCGTCCTTATTTCCCGATTTGGACGAGTGATAAAGTGTACGATCCGGAACTTAATCCGGATGGAGTTTATCCACGTATCACGGGTACGAGTTGGTATGAGTCTGGAGCGGGTAATACGAGTTACTGGATGCGTAATGGCGCTTATTTGCGTTTGAAGAATCTGAATATTGGTTACGATTTGCCTATGGCTATTCTTCGTCCGTTAGGAATCACGCATGCTCAGGTATTTGCGAACGCTACTAACTTATTCTGTATTTCAGCTGTGACCGAGTTCTTGGATCCGGAACAGGAATATTATGATTCTTATCCTTTGATGAGAACGTTCTCTTTTGGTCTTAATTTCTCATTCTAAATATAATATAGGAAGATATGAAAATGATTCAATTTAAATACGCGATAATTAGTACAGCCTTTTTGTTAGGTGGAATGACAACAGGCTGTGACACGTTGGATATCGACAACCTAGAGACCTACGATGAGTCTATGGTTTGGGGAGACCTTAATCTGGCTCAGGCTTACGTGAACAATCTGTATGAGGAGTGTTTTGAGGGATGGAGTGTTTCTGCCGACCAAAATTCGGATCAAGTGACGGGTATTCCTTGGTATTTGGGTACGATCACGGAGACCGGGGATAGTTATAAAAATGGGACTATACCAAGATCCGCCATATCAATGAGGCGATCTTTAAACTGGAGTCTAGCGTGATAGAGGATAAGGATGCTGTGGATTTCATGTTGGGACAAGCCTATTTCATGCGTGCCTATATGTATTATTGGATGGTGTTGCATCATGGTGGCGTACCTTATTTGAAAGTGCCGCAAGATAAAGATAAGGATGATTTGTACGTGAAACGTAACTCTACGCCGGAATGTTTCCAGTTTATGATAGAGGATTTGGATCATGCGATTTCCTTGTTGCCTGCCAAGATTGCTGGTAGTTCCAGTGATTATGGGCGTATAGACCAGTGTTTCGCAAAGTCTTGGAAAGCAAAGACCTTGTTACTGAAAGCTTCTCCTCAGTTCAATCCGAAACGTATGTATGATAACGCATACTGGAAAGAGGCTTACGTGGCGGCTAAGGAGGCGTATGATTTTTGTGTGCAGAATGGCATCGCATTGACTGAGAATCCGGCGGATATTTGGTTACAAGAAAAAGGTCCGGAGGTAATCTTCCCGGTTATTTATTCAAATCCGAACCGTGTCGCTACTTGGGAGTATGGGACGCGTCCGGCTTCCGTGAGCCGTGATAAACCTTATCATAATCCTACTTGGGAATTCGTAAAGGATTTCCCGATGTTGATGGTAAGCGTTACGACGATCCTACGGGTAAGTATTACGTGGGCGACGAGCAGGCTTTGCTGAAGGCTTTCTGGAAGAATCGCGATCCGCGTTTCAACAGGGCTTGTTTGTATAACGGACGCGAATGGCCGGTTGCTGGTAGACCTGCCGACAACCGTATGTATAATGCCTTGGGTGTGAGCAATGCGGACGATCAATATGGTGTCAATCCGAATGCGGGTGTCAATGCGGCCAACAATGATATTTTTTCTGGAATGTATAATTACAAAGTGTCCGATCTTTCCTTGACACAAGACAAGGTGATGACGTTCGATATTGATTATATCTTGATGCGCTTTGCCGAAGTGATGTTCATCTATGCGGAGGCCGCTAATGAGAACGGGCATTCAGATGTAGCTATCGATTTGTTGAAACAGATCCGCAAGCGTGCGGGTATAGAGGCTGGAGCTGATGGTTTGTATGGCTTGAAGGTGGGTAGCCGTGAGGAGATCCGTCAGGCGATTTTGGATGAGCGTCATATCGAGTTGTGCTATGAGGGACATCGTTTCTGGGACTTGCGCCGTACGCGTAATATGATGATGTTGGCCGGTTGGACAAAACATGGTATCGAGGCGATCGCAGTCAACCCGGATGGCTCGGATATGGACTTGAACATCGCTCGCGACCGGATCGCCAAGAATGAGTTGACTACCGGTGATTTCCGCTACGTAATCCATCAAGTTCCTTATACGGAGGCAGCTGAGCGCCAGTTCGTGATCGAGGAAAGCTTCTATTTCTTCCCGATCAAGAAACTTACTTGGACGAGAACCCGAATTTGGAGCAGAATAATAATTGGGGAGGTACGTTCAATCCGACTATGGAACAATAATTAATTGATTCTTAGATTGAATAATAAGGAATATGAGCATTAGGAATTATATATGGACGTGCGCGGTGGCTATGGCCTTGATTGGTCCAGTCATGAAGGCGCAGGAACAGATCACGATCGGTGTCATCCAATATGATGTATGCGATATAGACAAGAGCTTCAAAGACCTGCATGAGCAGGGCTTTGGTTCTTGTGAGTTAAATTATAGTGAAAAAAGATTTACGAAGGAATTGGCGGAGCAGGTGAAGGCCGCTTCCAAGAAGCATCGGATCCGGGTAACTACGTTGGTTGGTGTGCCGGGAAGTAAAAGTACGTGGAATTTTCGTCAAGGACCGGCCACGATCGGCCTGGTACCTACCGATGAGCGTTCCGAGAAGTTGGACGTATACCGTAAAATGATCGATTTTTGTGTGCAGGCAGGTATTCCGGCTATGCACTCGCATTTTGGATTTATTCCAGAGGATCCGTCTTCGGTGCAGTATAAGGATTTCATCGAGGTGATGCGTGGCTTGGCTACTTATGCGAAGGAGCGTAATGTCATGATTTATTTCGAGACAGGGCAGGAGACTCCTATCACTTTAATTCGTGCGATCCGGGATATCGGTACGGGTAATTTGTTTATCAATTGTGATTTGGCGAATTTACTAATGTATGGCAAGTCGAACTCCTTGGATGCGGTCAAGTTGTTTGGTAACTTGATTAAGGAGTTCCATGCGAAGGATGGCAAGTATCCGGATCCTGGCAATCCGTATGAGCTGGGCCGTGAGGTACCGATCCCTACGGGCGATGTAGATTTCCCCGCTGTGATCGCTGAGTTGAAAAAACAAGGATTCAAGGCGCTATAACAATTGAATGTGAGCTGAATGGTACTCGCCATGATTATGTGATCCAAACTCGTAAATATTTGCAAGAGTTGCTGGAACGATAGGCTGCTTAACCGCAATTGTAAGCGGTGTTGAATGCCCATTGTAAGTGCTTTATAATGCCCATTATAAAGAGCCTGCAATGGGCATTGTCGTAATTGTAAGAATTATCGACTGGAGTTGTTATTTTATTAGAAGGAAAAAATTATCTTTGCGTGTATACTGTCTAATTGTTAAAATAGAGGATAATGGAAGAGAAGAAAAGATTGACTCGTTCGGATGATAAGATGATAGGTGGCGTTTGTGCCGGTCTTGCGGAATACTTGGATATCGATCCGACGATCGTACGGATCGTATGGGTATTGATGGTTCTTTTCGCCGGATTCGGTATACTGCTTTACGTCATATTATGGTTGATAATGCCTAAACAACAGATCGGATAAAGAATGAATTTTGAAATATCGTCTTCGTTCAGTCCCACGGGTGACCAACCCGAGGCGATTGCGGCATTGTCGGAAGGGATCAAGAACGGCGTTCCTTTCCAGACACTTTTAGGTGTTACCGGTTCGGGTAAGACGTTTACGATCGCTAACGTGATAAAGGAAGTTCAGAGACCGACCTTGATACTCAGTCATAATAAGACGCTTGCCGCTCAGTTATACGGTGAGTTTAAAGCGTTTTTCCCCAATAATGCGGTAGAGTACTTTGTCTCTTATTATGATTATTACCAGCCGGAGGCCTATCTACCTTCTACCGATACCTATATAGAGAAAGACTTGGCGATCAATGAGGAGATCGATAAGCTGCGTTTGAGGGCCACGGCTTCCTTATTGTCGGGTCGTAAGGACGTGATCGTGGTCTCATCCGTGTCCTGCTTATATGGCATGGCAGACCCTACGGCTTTCGCCGAGAAAGTGACGCATCTGGAACGGGGTATGCGTATCGACCGGGATAAGTTGTTGCGCCGGTTTGTAGACGCTCTGTACGTGAATAATAAGCTGGAGTTCAAAAGCGGCTGTTTCCGTGTGAATGGCGATACGGTGGATATTTTCCCGGCGATCGAGACCTTCGACGGCATGGCGTACCGTATCGAGTTCTGGATGATGAGATAGACCGCATCTCCTCTTTCAATCCGTTGACAGGCGAGGAGTATGATGAGCAAGATGAGCTGAATATTTATCCTACCAATTATTCGTGACCACCCAAGAGCGTATCAATACGGCGATCGGTCAGATCGATGTGGATCTGGGGACGCAGGTGAATTTCCTCAAGGAGATCGGTAAGCCCTTCGAGGCGAAACGCCTGTATGAGCGTGTCACGTTTGATCTGGAAATGATCCGGGAGCTAGGGCATTGCTCGGGTATCGAGAACTATTCCCGTTATTTCGACGGACGCGCGGCGGGAGATCGTCCTTTCTGCCTGTTGGACTATTTCCCGAAAGACTTCATGCTAGTCGTAGACGAGAGCCATGTGACGATCCCGCAGATTCGTGCGATGTATGGCGGGGATTATGCCCGGAAGAAAAACTTGGTGGAGTATGGTTTCCGTTTGCCCTCGGCGATGGATAACCGTCCGCTTACCTTCGATGAGTTCGAGTCGTTGACGCCTCTAGGCATTTATGTGAGCGCTACTCCCGCCGATTACGAGTTGATAAAGAGCGAGGGAGTGGTGGTGGAGCAGGTGATACGTCCGACAGGCCTGCTGGACCCGATTATCGATGTCCGTCCTTCATTAAACCAAATCGACGACTTGATGGAGGAGATCACGCAGCGCTCGGCAAAAGACGAACGAGTCTTGGTGACTACCTTGACCAAGCGTATGGCGGAAGAGCTGACTACGTATATGACCCGCATGGGGGTACGATGCAACTATATACATAGCGATGTAGATACCTTGGAGCGGGTACAGATTATGGATGACCTGCGGAAGGGCCTGTTTGACGTGCTGATCGGTGTCAACCTGCTACGCGAGGGGCTGGATTTACCGGAAGTCTCGTTGGTCGCTATCTTGGATGCGGATAAGGAAGGCTTTTTGCGTTCCCACCGATCCTTGACGCAGACAGCCGGACGTGCCGCCCGAAACGTGAACGGAAAGGTTATCTTCTATGCCGATAAGATCACGGCGAGTATGCAGCAGACCATGGACGAGACCAATCGCCGGCGGGAGAAACAGATGGCTTATAACGAGGCGCATGGCATTACTCCGAAGCAAGTCATGAAAAACAGTGTATCCATGCTTGCCGAGAAACAACAAACGGCGGAGCATACGCTTATATAGAGCCGGAACCAAGCTTGGTGGCGGACCCGGTCGTGCAATACATGAACCGTACGCAGCTTGAGAAGGCGATCGAGCGGACTCGCAAACAGATGACGGAAGCAGCGAAGAAACTGGATTTCATCGAGGCTGCCCAATTCCGTGACGAGCTGGTGAAATTGGAGGATTTACTGAAAACGAAAAAGGATTAGCTTATGAGAAGGGGAATGATACTGCTCGGTTTTTGGATGTGTGTATGTATGGTGTTTTTAGTGAACGCCCAAGAGCATACATCCCGTAAGTTGTATTGTACGGATGAGGATCGTGCTATTTTCGATCGGTATTGTACTCAGATGGAACCTAAGAAGTCGTTACCCCTAGACGAGCTAATGATCCATACCGCCCTTTTCTTCCGGGGGACTCCTTATGTCGCCTCTACCTTGGAAAAGGAGCCGGAGGGCTTGGTGGTCAATCTGCGGGAACTGGATTGTACCACATTCGCGGAGACCGTATTGGCTTTATCCCGCACCCTGTGGGAAGAAAATCCTACCTTTGAGAACTTCTGTGAGAATTTACAGCAGCTCCGGTACAGAGAGGGTACGATAGGGGATTACACGGATCGTTTGCATTATATGACGGACTGGTTCTATGAGAATGAGCGAAAAGGAATCGTGAAAGATATGGGGAGGGAAATCGGTGGTGCCTCCCTACCTTTGGATTTATCTTTTATCTCTACGCATCCGGATAGCTATAAGCAACTGAAGAACCATCCGGAAAGAGTTCGAAGGATGGCCGATAAGGAAAAGGAGATAAACCTACGTCCTCATTATTATGTGCCTAAACAAGAGATCGACAAATGTTCGTTCAGAATCAAGAATGGCGATATCCTCTGTTTTGTTACTTCTATCAAGGGGCTGGACGTGACGCATGTCGGGATCGCCTATTGGAAGGATGGACAACTGACATTTATCCATGCCTCTTCTTCCGCTAAAAAGGTAATCATCCAAGCATCCTCCTTACGAGATTACGCCGAGGGGATAAAGAGCTGTAAAGGGGTATTGGTAGCCCGCCCGCTATCCATTCATTGAAATAACTCGAAGGCAAACTTGAATCCCATGCTTTGGTAATGCCAGCGATCGAATCCGGCGAATATCCCGATATTAAAGATATGGTTCCCGATCCCGTATCCGACTTCCGTATAGCTAGGCAAGACCGGTGTCCATAGCTGGCTCCAATAAAAGCGTTCGGAGAGGATATAACGTGAGGCCGTTTGCATGAACTTTTTCGTGGAGTTGATGCGGAGGATCTTGAATAAGACAAAAGGGCTTTCATACATGAAATGCGCTTGTATATACTTATCGGAGGCATTGAACCACTCGCCTTTCAGCAGATTGAAGACTCCGCCGATCTGATCATCATGTATCGGGGAAATTCCTGCGGGTGAAATACCTAAAGTCCGCGAAATAGGTAGACTTCTGTTGCGTATAAAGACCGGCGCTGATATGATAGTTCAATCGTCTGCATAGGCCAAGCATAAGGCTTTGATGCACGTCCGCCTCTATACGTCCGTAATCTCCCGAGCTTTTCCCGACTCCGGGGATACCTCTCGCTATTTCGATTGATATCGTGGGATAGTAAGAATAGACATACTCCTTCCGGTATCCGTCCATGCGATAATATTGGCGGGGGGTATAGGAGAAACCGAGCGTGGGCGTAAAGTCATTATAATTTTGGCTGAGTATTTCCTCTACATCATCCCCGGGATCGATCTCCACTCTCTTTTAGAGGGGATACGCCGGTGGTAAGTGATACCCGTCGTTAATTGAAACCCATTGAATAACTCGATGGAGTTTTTTATTTCCGCATAGTAATGTTTGAAATACTCAAGGTTTAAATCATCGAAATTGAAGGTGGAATCCTTCAATTCCTCATTGATCTTTTGGGTGATCTCGGAAGAATAACTCTCATTACTGTTTCCTACTTCTACCGATAAGATTCCCCGTTTCTGCGGCGAGTATTCCCAATCGCCTCCGACCTTGAAAAATATCTGCTTGCGCTTGAATACGTAACCAATCTCCGGACGGAAACGAATTTGTTTGTCACGGGCGAATGTCTTGCTGATACGGAATCGCTGTTTGTAAGTGATGCCGTTACGGGCGGAATAACCCAATTGGAACGGATTTAGAAAGCCGGAATATTTAATACGGGTCGTTTTATAATCCATATTGACCGTATTCGTCAACTGCTCCGTTAGCTTAACGTACTTCTGGAGATCATCGGCCGTATCGATTTTACTTATATTCTGCTCTTGGGCTTTACTGTATAAGTGGGCTTCATCCGGACTCAAGGGATTGTCACGATGGATATTCCAATACGTGGAATCCCTGATAATAGGAACCGTATCGGACGAGAGTTTGTAATAATTGGTCAGGTCCAAGGATTTCCACTTATGGCTTTCGTTGTCCTCCTCCACCCATTCCACTTCCTGATACTTAAAGGAAGAATGGTAGGTGGTTGCCACCGCGTTTCCCAATACCCTGTATCGGAGGAATAGATCCGCCTTCTCGGGTAGGATGAACCGCCTGAAATCCCGTCCGTAGCTCATGACTAGGTTGAATTCGGCGAAAGAGTAACGACCGTTCATATCGATCTTGTCGATCGTCCATGACTGGTCGATGACATATAAATCCCCGCATACCAATTTCTGGCTCCATTGCTTCGGCAGGAAACGGATTTTGTAAATCGTCAAGCCGTTGATAGTCTCCAGCCTTCCAAGTTGAACGTATAAAACTTAAAAGCGTTGCTGGCTATCGGCATGAAGATGGCATCATCGTAAGCGGTAGGGGAATATACGTTCAAATTCAAGAAAGCCAAGGCCTCCTGTTGCTTTTTCCCGTTGGGTATGCTGTTTCCGTTGACCGCCTTTAGATCATGAAGATAATTCTGCGGGGCGTTAAATTTAGATTGGCTGACCATTTCAAAAAGCATATCCTTATTTTTCCGGTCGATAGGAAAGATATGATGGGCGAGACGTATTAACATATTTTGTTTTAAAATTTCTGTACGTCCTTTGATATAAATCTCAGCCTCGTATTTCGATACCGTATTTTGGTATTGGGTCGCTTTTTCGATGACAAGGTGCATGATCGAGTCCGCCCGTTCTCTCGTTTCTCGATTCCCCTTGCCAAAAGACAGGATCTTATCACTATAAGTATCAGTGCTCTTTGCGAAAATACTTATAGAGATTAAAATCAAGGTAAGTATCGAATATAACTTTTTCAACGATTTTACATTCTTTCCAGACAAACATAATGAATAAATTTCAGTTTAGACGTGAAAGAAAGTAAATGTTACAATATGGTGTAATTAATCGTACAAAAGTTTTTATTTTATCAAAAGAAAAATCGTATATTTGTGCTTCATAAGTATGTTATATAGCAGTCGTGGTTAAACAGCAAAAAGAAGAGGTCGATTTATCGGCCAGTTTATCAGAGGTGTGGAGGGTTCTGACCGATAAGGAACGTGAGATCCTCCGTAGTAATTCGACGATCCAGCATTTCAAACGTAACGAGTTGATTTATTGCGAGGGCGACGAACCAAAGGACATGATGTGCTTGTTAAAGGGTAAAGTGAAGATTTACAAGGATGGAGTAGGTGGCAGAAGCCAGATTATCCGAATGATTAAGCCTGTGCAGTATTTTGGTTACCGGGCTAGTTTCGCTCAAGAAGATTACTTGACGAACGCTTCCGCATTCGAGGCTTCTACGGTTTGCATGATTCCTATAACAGTGGTTACGGGCCTTTTAATGAGTAATCCGAATTTGGCTATGTTTTTCATCCGACAATTATCCATTGATCTCGGTATCTCGGATGAACGTACGGTTAACCTTACGCAAAAACATATTCGTGGGCGATTAGCTGAATCTTTGTTATTCCTGAAAGATAGTTACGGACTGGAAGAAGACGGTGCTACGTTAAGCATCTATTTGGCTCGTGAAGATCTGGCAAATCTATCTAATATGACTACATCGAATGCTATTCGCACGTTGTCCACCTTTGTGGCGGAACGTATCATTGCTTTAGACGGTAGAAAGATTAAGTTGATAGATGAAGATCGGTTGAAGAAAATCAGCAAGATGGGATAATTAGATTATTGATCGTAAAAATAAGAAATAAAGGGGTCTTTTTAGTAAGGGCCCCTTATTTTTTATAGGATCGCTTGGCGTAGACGTACCAAACGTGTCAAAAGATCTTCCAATAAATCCAGTCTGAGCATATTGGCCCCGTCGGATTTGGCTTGGCTTGGTTCCGGGTGGGTCTCTATAAACAGGCCGTCCGTGCCTACGGCTATAGCGGCTTTCGCTATCGTCTCGATAAGGGCGGGCAATCCACCGGTCACGCCGGAGGTTTGGTTCGGTTGCTGCAAGGAATGGGTTACATCCATAATGACTGGGAAACCGAATGTTTGCATTTGCGGGATACCCCGGAAATCGACAACAAGGTCGGTATAGCCGAATGTCGTTCCCCGCTCGGTGATCATGACATTATCATTTCCTGCGTCCACTACCTTTTGTACGGCGAATTGCATGGCACCCGGCGAAAGGAACTGTCCTTTCTTTATATTGACGATCTTCCCGGTCTCGGCCGCCGCTACCAATAAATCCGTTTGGCGGCATAGGAAAGCCGGGATTTGAAGGACATCGACATATTCGGCGGCCATGGCAGCTTCCGTTGTCTCATGGATGTCGGTAACGGTGGGAATATTGAACGTCTCGCCCACCTTCCGTAAGATCTTTAACGCCTTCTCATCCCCGATGCCCGTAAAAGAATCCAGACGGGAGCGATTCGCTTTCCGATAGGAGCCTTTGAATACATAGGGTATATGCAGTCTTTCCGTGATACCCACTATTTTCTCGGCGATACGTAACGCCATATCTTCCCCCTCGATTACGCAAGGACCTGCCATCAAGAAGAAGTTCTCGCTTTTATTTAGATCGTTTTATTGTTATCATAGCTGATTATTTAGAATTCGCATTGTTGTCGCTATTTTTTTCTTCGGTCGGTAGGGTGGCGTCTATCCAATGAATCTCGCAACCCCGGCGTTCCATGCCCCGGAACCAAGTCATTTGCCTCTTGGCGAATTGATGGATCGCTATCTCGAGTTGCGAGACCATCTCCTCAAAAGAAAGCTCCCCGATAATATATAAAGTAAGAAACTTATATTCCAATCCGTAATAGATCAAGTCCTCCGGTTTAACACCCGTAGCCAAGATCGTACGAACCTCATCCACCATTCCTTCGTCCAACCGGGTCCGCAAGCGTCTGGATATTTTTTCCCTACGTAATTCCCGGTCGATGTGGATACCGATGATCAGGCTGTTGATCGGATTATATTCATTTACGTCTGGTGCCTGAGTCTTATAATACTCCTCGATCTCGATCGCACGGATAGCCCGCTGGGCGGTGTCCACGTCCGTTTTATTATGTAATATCTTATAAGAGGCGAGGATGGTTTCCAGCTCCTCCAAGGTTTTATTCCTCAAGGATTCCCTTAGCTCAGGATTTTGAGGCACGTCTAATAGCTTATATCCTTTTAATACGGCCTCTATGTACATCCCGGTTCCTCCGCATAAGATCGGGAGTTTACCCCTCCGCTTCATATCCTCATAGACCCGGAAAAAGTCATGCTGATACTCAAATACGTTATATTTATAGCCGGGCTCGCAGATATCGATCAAGTGATAGGGGATTTGTTTTCCATTCACGTTGTAATCGGCCAAATCCTTACCCGTCCCGATATCCATAGAACGATAGATCTGCCGGGAATCAGCGCTGATGATCTCCGTATCCAACTGGGCGGCGAGAGCGGCGGCGAAGGTCGTCTTTCCGGAAGCCGTAGGCCCTAGAATCGTGATAAGTTCATATGATTTCATGATACAAACGTACGAAAAAAGGCCATCCTCAAAGAGGATAGCCTTTTCTATGTAGAGTGGTAATAAATTACTTACCAGCGATAACGCGAGCCATCTCACAAACTTTGTTTGAATAACCCCACTCGTTGTCGTACCAAGATACGATCTTAGCGAAGTTAGAATCCAAAGAGATACCAGCTTTAGCGTCGAAGATAGAAGTGTTAGCACAGCCACGGAAGTCAGTTGAAACAACTGCGTCTTCAGTATAACCAAGAACACCTTTCAATTCGCCTTCAGAAGCTTCCTTCATTGCAGCGCAGATGTCAGCCATAGAAGCCTCTTTCTCAAGAACTACTGTCAAGTCAACAACAGAAACATCAGAAGTCGGTACACGGAAAGCCATACCTGTCAATTTGCCGTTCAATACAGGTAATACTTTACCTACAGCCTTAGCGGCACCCGTTGAAGAAGGGATGATGTTCTCAAGGATACCACGACCACCTCTCCAGTCTTTCTTAGAAGGACCGTCTACAGTCTTCTGAGTAGCTGTAGCAGCGTGAACTGTCGTCATCAAACCTTTAACGATACCGAACTTGTCGTTCAAAACCTTAGCGATAGGAGCCAAGCAGTTTGTAGTACAAGAAGCGTTAGAGATAATGTCTTGACCTGCGTAAGTTGTATGGTTAACACCGTAAACGAACATAGGAGTAGCGTCCTTAGAAGGAGCAGACATGATAACTTTCTTAGCGCCAGCTGGATGTGCTTGCGAGCTGTCTCGTCTGTCAAGAAGAAACCAGTAGACTCAACAACAACGTCAGCGTCAACCTCGTTCCATTTCAAGTTAGCAGGATCCATCTCAGCAGTTAAACGGATCTTGTTACCGTTTACAACCAAAGCGCCGTCTTCTACAGCTACTTCGCCGTCGAAACGACCGTGTACTGAGTCATATTTCAACATGTATGCCAAGTAATCAGCATCCAAAAGGTCGTTGATACCTACAACTTGAATATCGTTGCCAAAGTTAGCAACTGCAGCACGG
>ENA-OQIC01000537-OQIC01000537.1-human-gut-metagenome-genome-assembly--contig:-NODE-537-length-16410-cov-2.521833_pt1 | contig 16410 bp, 19 predicted proteins | sample MGYA00242572_ERZ504736 | MGnify/ENA primary metagenome ERZ504736 (study PRJEB26092, sample SAMD00036201) | human gut metagenome | host: Homo sapiens | study: EMG produced TPA metagenomics assembly of... | reverse complement strand
CTTAATTTTCCCTGCTGTCCGAAATCCCAGTAAATCACCTCTCCTGAGGAATGATAGCTTATGGTTGCCTGAAATTTTTCCTTTCTTGTAAGCCTTGTAAGTGCTTTTGTTTCCACCTCTGACTCCGGATATGCGCCTTTATATTTTTCCGCAGAAGGTTTTTGTTTTTCACAGGAATATTCCTTCCAAAAAGCATCAAAATTTCTGTTTAAATCCACACCTCTTGCGTTGGATTTCCACCTAACAAAATCTTCCTTTTCCTTTATTTTCAAAAGCTTTTCTTTTAATTCTTTTTTCCTAATTCCCTCTATGCCCCTATGACACAGCGCTGCTCCGTCAGGATTGACCATAGGAATTACATGTACTGCCACATCAAAATCCTCATTCCTCCCTTCGCACATATACTGAAGAAAATGCTCCGTCTGTTTTACCAGAAGCTTTGCTGTCATATATTCTCTTCCGTGAATGGCTCCTGTAAATAAAATTTTCTTTTCTGCTGTTCTATTCCCCACAATTATTCTGTAAATTTCTCTGTCATCAAAGCTCCTTCCCACGCTGTCAAGCCAAATGTTTCCCTGATACCTATACAGCAAATCTCTTATTTCTTTTCCCATAGTTTCATGTTCATATTGTAAAATTCTCTCATTATACATTGACGATACCCTCGAAAATTATTATAATAGTACAATAGATATTACAAGTAAGGGAGATTAAGAAGTGAAAAATATCAAACGACTTCTTGCAATCATCGGAGTCGGTCTTTTAGTGGGTATGTACGTGTTGACCTTTATTTTATCCCTGACAGATCACTCCAAAACAGGCGGCATGCTTATGGCATCTCTTTATGCGACTGTGGTGATACCTGTTCTCTTGTATGCTTTTATGCTGGTATACAAATGGACACACCCCAAGGATGAAGAAATACCCAAAATCTCTGCGGAAGCTTCCGAAATCGATACGCTGATTTTTGATATTGGCAATGTGCTTGCAAAATATGACTGGAAGAAACTCTTAAAAGAATTAGGATATGATGAAAAACGGGAACTGCCGTAGCCAAAGCTGTTTTTCTCAGCAAGGAATGGGCGGAAGCAGACCGTGGAATTCTGTCAGAAGAAGAACTTTTACAGACTTTTATTTCCAATGCACCTGATTACGAAAAAGAAATTCGTGAAACCTTTGATGCTGTGGGAAAAACCATTTCTACCTATTCTTACACAAAAGACTGGCTGAGTTATTTAAAAAAACGAGGATATAAAATTTATATTTTATCCAACTTTGCGAAACCTGTTTATGACCGATGTACAAAAGAACTGGATTTTCTAAAGCTTGTAGACGGAGGATACATGTCTTGGCAAATACACTGCATAAAGCCGGAACCGGAAATCTATCAAAAGTTGATTACAGATTTTGAAATCGTTCCACAGAAAGCCGTCTTTATTGATGATTTAATGGACAATATCGCTGAAGCACGAGCACTTGGTTTTCATGCTGTTCATTTCACAAGTAAGAAAAATGCTGTTCGGCAATTATTGGATTTCGGAGTAAAATAAAAAGCAGCAATAGGCCACATAACCTATTGCTGCTTTTTTATTTTGTCGTTCTTCTTCTAAACAGAATAAACAAAACCGCACTGACACCCATCAAAATCGGATAAAACAGATATGGCATAATCTGTACCGGAGACAATGCAGAAAGTCCTGCCGCTGTCAAAAGCTGTGCTCCGTAAGGGATAATCCCTGTCCTACCGATGCGAAAATATCCAGTAAAGAAGCGCTTCTTCTCGGTGATACGTCAAACTCCTCACTGATTTCCTTTGCAATGGGACCTGACATAACGATTGCCACTGTATTATTTGCTGTACAGCAGTCTACCAGCAATGCCAGAATGGAGATACCAAATTCTCCACCTCTTGGTCCGTTAATTCGCTTCTTAATCACATTCAAAATAAATTCAATTCCGCCGTATTCCTTTACCAAAGCTACAATAGCAGCTACAATAATGGAAATAACCGTAATGTCATACATACTGGTAATTCCTTCGCCCATTTTCTGGAATACTTCTCCAATGGCAAAGGCTCCTGTTCCCACACCTACAATAGCGGATAAAACCGTTCCTGCAATCAAAACAACAAACACATTAATTCCCACTAATGCGCCAATCAACACTACCAGATACGGTACTACCTTTACAATTTCATAATTCAGCTCTTCATCAATTTTTCCTGCGTTTCCACTGGCAATAAAGAAGAAAATAACAGCTGTTATAATGCTGCCGGCAATACAATAAGGAAATTTTCCTTGAATTTATCCTTCATTTCACATCCCTGTGTTCGAACAGCTGCAATTGTTGTATCAGAAATCATGGATAAATTATCACCAAACATAGCGCCGCATACAATGGCACCCATACAAATCGGCACAGCAATTCCTGTTTTTTCTGCAATCCCCACACCAATAGGAGCCATTGCCGTAATGGTTCCCACAGATGTTCCCATAGACACAGAAATAAAGCATCCGATAATAAATAATCCTACTACTGCAATAGATGACGGCATAATAGAAAGCCTAAATTTACAGTACTTTCTACTCCCCCAGCTGCCTTAATCGTACCGGAAAAAGCACCGGCAGCAAGGAAAATCAGACACATTGTCACGATATTTTCTTCTCCGATACCTTTAGAAATAATGGAAATCTTATCGTGAAAACGCACTCTGGGGTTCTGTAAAAACGCCACAACCAAAGCGATTAAAAATCCCACAATGGCAGGCATTGTATAAAAATCATTGGAAATAATTCCCGCACCGATAAAGATGACAAGGAATATTCCAATGGGTAAAAGCGCCGAAGCTCTCCCCTTCTTTTCCTGTTTCATATCATGTCCTCTCATTTCTGTTGTATTTTACACGTTGATTTCTGCTGTCATACCCAGAAGCTCTTTATTTGCCTCCAAAACAGGATGAACTACTTTCTTTAAGAAGTTATCTACCTGAACTGCCGCACGTCCTGTATATTTTGCAGGCTCCATAGTTTTCTGCAACTCTTCCAGTGTCATGTTAAACGCCGGATCAGCAGCAATCAGTTCCAGAAGATTGTTATCTTTACCTTCTACTTTTACATTTCTTCCTGCTTCCATAGAAAGCTCGCGAATTCTTTCATGTAATTCCTGACGGTCTCCCCCTGCTTTTACAGCATCCATCATAATATTTTCTGTAGCCATAAATGGAAGTTCACTTCTTAAACGTTTTTCGATAACTTTTGGATATACAACCAAACCGTCTACCACATTTAAGCAAAGGTCTAAAATACCGTCAATGGCAAGGAAGCCTTCCGGAACAGAAAGACGTTTATTTGCAGAGTCATCCAATGTTCTTTCAAACCACTGTGTTGCAGATGTAATGGCAGGATTTAACGCATCTACCATAACAAATCTGGACAGAGACGCAATTCTTTCGCTTCTCATCGGGTTTCTCTTATATGCCATAGCAGAGGAACCGATCTGGCTCTTTTCAAAAGGCTCTTCTACTTCTTTTAAGTGCTGAAGCAGACGGATATCATTGGAGAATTTATGAGCGCTTGCAGCAATTCCTGCCAGCACATTTAAAACTCTTGTATCTACTTTACGGGAATAAGTCTGACCGGAAACAGGATAACATTCCTTAAATCCCATTTTCTGTGCAATCATCGGGTCGATTTTATCAATAGTTTCCTGATCTCCGTCAAACAATTCCAAAAAGCTTGCCTGTGTTCCTGTTGTTCCTTTCGAGCCTAACAGCTTCATGGTACTAAGTACGAAATCTAAATCTTCTAAATCTAATAAGAATTCCTGCATCCAAAGAGTTGCTCTCTTTCCTACGGTTGTAGGCTGTGCAGGCTGAAAATGAGTAAATGCAAGTGTTGGCAGCGCTTTGTGCTCCTCTGCGAATTTTGCCAGTTCTGCAATAACATTCACCAGCTTTTTACGAACCAGCTTTAACGCTTCTGTCATCACAATAATATCTGTATTGTCACCTACATAACAGCTTGTTGCACCTAAATGAATAATTCCCTTTGCTTTCGGACACTGTACTCCATAAGCGTAAACGTGGGACATAACATCATGACGAACCTGTTTTTCTCTTTCCTTTGCCACCTCATAATTGATGTTGTCGGCATTGGCTTTTAATTCGTCAATCTGCTCCTGGGTAATATTCAAACCTAATTCCTTTTCTGTTTCAGCCAAAGCAATCCACAGCTTTCTCCATGTACGGAATTTCATATCCGGAGAAAAAATATACTGCATTTCTCTGCTTGCATAACGTTCGGATAATGGGCTTACATATCTGTCTGTACTCATATTCTTCTTACCTCTGCTTTCTTATACTTACTCAGTGTAATACATCTGGATTATATATCATTACCTTTAAAAACACAAGACGAAAATAGTCCCGAAAAAAACCATTCTCTAAAATCCTGTGCTTCTGTGATATTCCTTAATAAAACTTTCTAAACATTTTCCCAGCTCCTGATTTTGCGGTTCCTCCACCGTTTCACCGGCTTCCTTCAGCTTTTCTTTTATTTCCTCCTGCATCTGGGGAGAAGCTCCCATACGGTTGCATATGCCCGAAAATTCTTCCGGATTTCCCATACAGCACGCCATAAGATAATGAGAAAGAACCTGCTTTGTATGTAAAAACTGGTATGCTTTCAAAAAGCATTCTGCTGCTTCCTCAAACTGAAACAAATGCAAATAAGCGCATCCCATATTGTGATAAATGCCGCCACGGAACTGTTCTCCCAGCCCCTCGTTATCTTCTTTTAAGAGAGCATTTTCGTATATCTTCACAGCATTTACATACATTTTGTTTCTACCAGATATCTCCCTTTTTCTTCTCACGGAGAATCTTGGGCTGCTGCTCCAAAAGAGAAATCTGCTCATTTAATTTCTTAAATTCCTGATGTGTCAGATAATTGATTTCCTTAAATACAGCGAGAATAAATTCTCCTGTTCCCATATCTTCTTCCAATACCTTGTAAAGACGGCGATATAATTTCTCCAGACCGAATTCCTTCCGTATCCAGTCACAGAGATGCTCGTTTAAAATACTTTCATCCAGAAGATAAATGTTATGGTAAAAATAGTAGCACAGCTCCTCAATGCTATAAATATTTGTGCTGATATTATCGATATAATAGGGAATTTCTGCTCGTTTTAACTGACATAAAATATATCCGCTCATTCCTGTCCTCCTTTACCATGACACTTTCTCTGTCCACACATTTCCATTAGAGGGAAACATTTCCCCAAATCCCATATCTTCCACAACAATCACACAGGTTTCACTGCTCTCGTAGGATATGCAAATTTTTAACCTTGTGGTTTTATTCGGTCTTTTGGGGAGTCCCGGAAGCTTCATACTAAATCTGGTCTTGCTTCCGCCCTCCATAGGTGTCACTACAAATTCCAAATCCTCTTTTTCATCTAAATAAGCTCCAGCTCTGTATGAATTTCATACCAGTTTTTCCCTGCCTCCACCAAAGGATAAGTCTTTGGAGAACCGTTTACCAGCATTTCCATTGCCACATTATTCTGCACAAGAGAAGGACTCAGATACAAATATCCTTTTAAAATTCCTTCATCGCATTTTTCTCTTGCTCCATAGCATGCCCCTTTTACATAGAGGTTATTTCCGTAAAAAACGTGTCTCTGGTTTCTGCATAAAAACGGAATAGAACGCACTGCCCACTCCTGCTCAAAGCCTTCTCCCACCATATAAATGCTGGAATAAGGATCTTTTCCACAGGAACGGTCAATTAAACGGTAGAAATCCTCATCTCTCTTTACCGGGTCTGTGGATAATTCCGCTGTAATTCCATGCTCAATATACGCCATTGCCGGTCTTTTCTGGTTGTCCATCACCAATCTTGCAAAGGACACCTGATTATTGTCAAATAAGAACCAGCCGATTTTTCTTGTACAATTATCCTTCCTGTGGTTCATAACATAATAATAAAAGCTTTCATCATAATCCTGCAAAAAATCTGATTTCTGGAAAATCCCATGCCTGCGGCTGCCTCATAAACCACCTGTACCATAGCGGAAGACAGCTTTGGAACGGTAATCATCAGCCCCTTTATCTGCTCTTACAGGCTCTCCCACTCCCAAAAGAGATAATACGCCTTTTAAATAAGCTTCCATAAGCTTGGCAGCCTCAAAAACCTTTTCTCCTACACGGACAGGTTCTGCCTCTCCCCATATACCTAACAGTCCGTTTACTGCAATTTCCCCTTCATTGGCTGAAAAATATTCTGCCTCCAGCCCGTAGTGCCAGATTTCCTTTTCCGGATTTACGGATAGCAGGGTGGGAAAAAGATACTGATTACTCCCTGCCTTTACAGAAACAGAAATCGGCTCTTTCTCTTTCCTGTCGTAATAACAAAGCTGTGATTGAAGCTTTCCGATTTCCAGCCCTACTATAATGTTTCTCGTTTCGTTCATTTCTTTCACCCTTAATCCAGCAATTCAAATAATTGTGCCACCTGTCTTTCCTGTTTCAAATAAGATTGCTCCAGCTTTGAAAGCTCTTCTGTCTTTCCTTCCTCTAACAGCTTTAACATTCGATTTAACAACTGATATTTACTGTGTCCATATGCTTCCGCAGCCTCTACCTGTAAAATCTGCTGTGGAATTTCCCGTGTCTGTCCGTTTCGCTCGATTACAAAACGATACAAAAGCTTTTCTCCGTAAAACAAGATAAATTCTTTGTTATAAATACCCTGATACCGTTCTTTTAAAGGCTCTGTTTTTTCTTCGGAAATCACATGTTCTCTCTCCACCTGATAGTAAAGCGTAACCTTCGCTCCCGGTCCTGCCTTACATTCCACAAACATTTTATCTTCCATCTGGCATGCCTGCAAAAGCTCCCTTGGCATATTCTGGAAAAATTCAAATTTCAGCCTTTCTCTTCTACATTCCTCCAAAATTTTCTGAGCTCTCTGCTTTTTCTTTGTATCCCATTTATTTTGCTCTGTGTCATGCTTTAAAAGAGCCAATCTGCAGATAATGTCGCACTCCCATTCTTTTTCCATGAGATTTTCTAATGCTTCAAAGAGAATTTCCCCTGTTTCTTTTCCGCCTACAAAATAGCCGTAAGACTCAAAAGTCAGGTAAGCCAAAACAACATGCTCATTTCCGCCCTGCTGTATATACTCTTTCAGAACCTCCAGCCCCTGCTCAGAATAAATTCTGGTGAACATACTGTACCGAAGAATTCGTTCTTCCAAAGCATAGCAGTCCAGAGAAAAACCTCTGATACGCTTCCACAGTTCTGTCATCTCCCGTACAGGACCTTCAAAATGTGACGCCATATATTTTAAAAGAATTTCATCATAAATACCGGATTTTACAATATATCCCGCCAGAAGCAGCAATTCTTCCTCGTATTCAAACTCTAAATTCAAAATCATTCTGCTGCACATTCTTAAAAGAACCGACATATCCACATCTTCATATCCGTATTCGCAGATTAAATCATAAGCTCCCACAAACATATCCTGTTTTACCAAAATCGTAACCAGCAGGCTTTTGTTTACTTTTGCAAAAGCTTTAAAATCCATCTCCTTCAAGACTCCCTTAAATTCCGGTTGTCCATCTGTGACTCATAATAAAGAAGCAGACGCTTACGGATTTCCTGCCGATAATCCTCCTCAAAGATATCCTGCTTTAAAACGGCTTCAAAGCTGGAAATATTCTCTTCTGTAATAGGATTTTCGTGCTTTAATTCCCACAGGTGTGTAAAAGCATTCCCGCATATCTCTGCCCGTCCTTTGCCAGTTTTCCCGACAGCTCTTCAATATCTAAAAGCTTGTGAAGATTATAATCTACTGTCCCTGCATATCTGCGCTTGCTGCTGTCCTCAAATAAGATTGCCGCATCCTGTGTATAAAGAGAGATATAGGCTGTTCTGTCGGTACACAGGTACACCTGTTCTTCCTTCATTGCAGTGTGGCGGACAATGACCTTGCAGATTTTCGGATCGTCACAATAAAGTCTGTAAGTAAATAAAACCTTTGCCAATGCCGCACGCACATTTTCATCTTCGGAATTTACACAAAACTCCTGATAAACCACTGCAAAATCTTCATTCATTCTGCCTTCTTTAATCTTATCGCAGGCAAAAGCTCCATATTTTGTTTGTACGCCTGATAGGTTTCCTTGTCTGTTTCTTTATTTCGAATAATATTGCTGTAAATAAATGCTCTTCTCTGGTCGCTTAATGTATTATTGTAGCCGAAATACAGACGGATGACCTTTGGCAGTACCTTCTGGTAATTCCTGCTCATAGTTTCAATATAATATTCGTACAAGCCTGTGATTTTCAGTTCTGCACGCACTGCCAAATCATACCATTTAAAATATTCCAGTTTTCTCGGTTCGCCTTTCATCACAAACTGGCAAATGCCTTTGATAACCAACGCTGAAGGATACTTCTCATAAATATAAGTTAAAATTTCATACACCGGTTTTGAAAAACGCTTCAACTGTCCTGCTAAATCCACTGCACGAAATGCCATTTCTTCTGTAAGCATTCCGTATTTCTGTGCAAAGCGATAAACCTGCACAGTAAAATGATTCATTTTTCGGAAAACAGAGCCGTCCTCTGCGCCCAATTTACACGCCATAAGATATAAAAACGGACTTCTTGAGCCTGTTCGATACTGTTCCTCTAAAAAGAACATCTTTCTGGACTGGGTTCTCAGAACTTCTTCATCCATCTCAAAAATCATGTATAATAACAGACAGCTGTCCACACGTCTTTGGTACAGCTGATGCAGACGCACTGCTGTCTTTTCTTTCAGCTGTGTGCTTCTGTGGGAAATTTCGTCAAGGTACAAAAATGCCCCTTCTAAAATTTCTTCGTCCTTCACTCTCTGATTGTTTTCCAAAGAGTCCAGTAGTCGTCTTGCTTCATCTTCTCTCCCGCTTAAAACCCACATATAAGCTTCAAAAAGCTGACATTCCGTAGAATAATAACCGTTTTCTTTTAATTCATCTAAAAGAGCCTTTGTATTCTCGCACCATTCTGAAGCAGTCACCTTTCCCAGCTGAAGTTCTAACAGAGCTTTTGCCGCTTCCAGCTTTTTTCTTTTCTCATAAGCGGTTACGTCCACCTGTATTCGATTGCTTTTTGACACCATAATTTCATAAGTAATGGTTTCGTATACGGTTTTAATGGAAATTCTGCCAAAGTTTTTCCCTTTTCCCAGACATTCCTTGCGGATAATATACTCCAAATCATATACACTGCCGATAAAGTGTCCGTCATGAATAACCTGTTTTTCTACCTCCAGAAAATCTCCCGATACCGTAATTTCCGCTCTTAAAAATCCCCATCCGCTGCGTCTTATCCGCAGGGTATCTTTTAAAGAGCTTTGTACCTCGTAAAGCTCCAGCTTTTCCTTTTCCAGACTTAGAGAAACCGGTTCTTTCAACCTGCTTTGATTAAAAATTCTTCTAAATTCTGATAAGGAGCAGGCATTTTTACCATTGCTTCATAATAAGACAGCAACTCTTCTCTTCCCTTTAAAAGCTGTGGAAATGATTTTTCCACAAAAAGCTGATATGCCTCTCGGAAATCCTCCTTTGCAAGAGCAACAAACTCTTCCAGTGTCCCCACGGTTCCCTGAGAAGTCCGCACTTGTGTTTTCCTTACTTCAATAGAAAAAGGCACCCTGTATTCTCCTATACTGGTGCTTAACACAATCTCTCCTTCTATTTTGTCTTCGCTTTTCAGCCCCTTGGCATCTATTCCGTAAGGCAGAATAATTTTTTCTCCTGCAAATTTTTCTTTTCCCAAAAGAAACCGTCTATGTGTCGAATATGCCATTCCTTTTATTTTTCGTCTGTCTTCTGCTGCAAATTCTAATTCACCCCTGAGCTTTTCTTCCGGCATTATTTTTAATACAATTTTCTCTGTTGATAAGATAAGCCCCGGTACATCGTATTCAAATCTTCCGTTTATCAGTTGGTCCATTCGTGTTTTCAAAATATCACCTTTACTCCGTCTTCTTTTTATTGAACAATTAACAATATTCTGCTACTATGGATTATACACTACAATGGATTGCTGTGCAACTTTAATACAAAAAGGGAGGCTATTTCATGCTGAAACATAAAGACCACTTCCACGGAAGCGATTTAGAGAAAATCGAAGAAATTTATCATATAAAAAAGAAGATATCACCAGCTTTTCTGCCAATGTAAATCCTCTTGGTATCTCTCCTCTTTTAAGAGATACTCTCTCCACTCACATTGACGCTATCACAAACTATCCTGACAGAGATTATACAAAACTCCGTAAAAGCATCTGTGACTATACCGGTGCTCAGTTTGAAAATATTATTGTGGGAAATGGCTCTACCGAGCTAATCTCTCTGTTTATTCAGACAACAAATCCAAAAAAAGCCTTAATTTTAGGCCCTACTTATTCAGAATACGAGCGCGAAATTGCATTAAAAGGAGGACAAACTCTCTATTATCCTCTGCTGGAAGAAAATGATTTTCAAATCAATATCTCTGATTTTTGTTCACATTTAAATGACAGTATTGATTTACTGGTGCTTTGTAACCCTAATAATCCTACATCCACTGCCATTACCAGAAAAGATATGCGAAAAATTTTAGATACCTGTCTCCAGTATGGAACCTGTGTTATGGTAGATGAAACTTATGAAGAATTTGCTCCTTTAGACAGCAAATTTCTTCTATTCCTCTTACCAACAATTATAATAATCTCATTGTTCTACGTGGAATTTCCAAATTTTTTGCAGCTCCCGGTCTGCGTCTGGGGTATGCAGTAACAGGAAATCCTGACCTTTTAAAATACATTAACACAAAGAAAAATCCTTGGACTATCAACAGTCTGGCAGAAATCGCAGGCTGTATTATGTTTTCCGATAAAGAGTACATTGACAAAACAAGAGCTTTAATTTCAGGAGAAAGAGAACGGCTTTTCAACACCTTGTCTTCATGGAAAAGCGTAAAGGTCTACCCTTCCTGTTCCAACTTCCTTTTGATAAAAATTTTAAAGGAAGACGTTACCTCCGAACAGGTCTTTGACTATTGCATCCGCAGAGGCCTTATGATACGTGACTGTTCTACCTTCCCGTTTTTGGATAACTCCTTCATCCGTTTCTGCATGATGAGTCCGGAAAAAACAACGAGCTTTTACAAGCTCTCTCTGAAATTCTGGGTGAAGTTTAAAAGATTTTGTACTTTTTTGGGAAATACTATTTCTTTTTTCCAAAAATTTGATACAATAAAAGCGGTTCAAATAACCCCAATATCATTATATAAGAGGAAAGGTGAAAACACATGCAGGAGTACAAACCATTTAAAGAAGGAAAAGTACGTCAGGTTTATGACATTGGAGAAGAATTAGTAATTTATGCAACAGACAGAATTTCCGCATTTGATTACATTCTCAAAAACACAGTTACAAATAAAGGTGTTGTCCTTACAAAAATGTCAAAATTCTGGTTTGATTTTACAAAGGATATTGTTCCAAACCACATGATTTCAACAGATGTAAAGGATATGCCGGAATTCTTCCAGCAGCCGGAGTTCGAAGGACATACTATGCTTTGCCGAAAACTGGAAATGCTCCCTGTTGAGTGCATCGTGCGTGGATATATTACAGGAAGCGGCTGGGAAAGCTATCAGAAAAACGGGACTGTATGCGGTATTAAGCTTCCGGAAGGATTACAGGAGTCCGATAAGCTGCCTGAACCGATTTACACACCAACTACAAAAGCAGAAATCGGTGACCACGATGAACATGTTTCCTTTGAAGATACAGTTGAAACCTTAGAAAAATTATATCCTGGACGTGGACAGGAATATGCAGAAAAAATTCGTGATTACACAATTGCACTGTATAAAAAATGTGCAGAATATGCACTGACAAAAAATATTATCATTGCTGATACAAAATTTGAATTTGGTTTAGATGAAAACGGAGACGTGGTTCTGGGCGATGAAATGCTCACACCGGACAGCTCCAGATTTTGGCCATTAGAAGGCTACAAACCGGGACAGGGACAGCCTTCCTTTGACAAACAGTACGTTCGTGACTGGCTGAAAGCAAATCCGGAAAGCGATTTCCTTCTGCCGGAAGAAGTCATTGACAAAACTGTTGAAAAATATGTAGAAGCTTACGAATTACTCTCAGGAGAGAAATTCTAATTTTTTATGACCAGAGTTGTCACATTAAGTATTTCATAAATATTTATACACTTTTAGCAAATTTGTCGAGCATAAAATGTATAGATATTCTTGAGATGCACTTAATGCGATAACTCTTTTTTATAGGGTACTTGCAAATATTGTCAGAACGTAAAGGAAATAATGCCTATGGGATTTCTAAAAAAACATTTTTCAATGTACAGCCATTTGCCAAGAGAAATCTATGTGTTGGCTTTTGGTAAAGTCATGACAAGTATGGGGCTTTAATATGGCCCATGCTTACCTTGATAATGAGTGAAAAATTGGGACTGAACGGACAGACGATTGGTCTGTATATGATGATGTTTTCTATGTTTATGGGACCGTTTTACTTGCTGGGAGGTAAGATGGCTGACAAATATAATAAAAAGCATATCATCGTTACCTTTGACTTAATCGGAAACAGCCTCTATTTCGTTTGCGCTGTATTGCCAATGTCCATGACAACGCTGTATTTATTAGCGATTGCCTCCTTATTTCAGGCAATGGAACAGCCGGCTTATGATGCCTGATTGCTGACTTGACAACCTACAAGGATAGAGAAAGAGCCTATTTCCCTGAATTTACCTTTCGATGAATTTTAGGACTGGTTTTGGCGCCGACTATCGGCGGCATTTTATTTAATCATTATCTCAGCCTTTCTTTTTTCATTAACGGTCTGGCAGATATAAGCAGTACACTGCTGCTTTTAATTTTTATTAAAAATGTAAAAGTCACTGACCAAGATGATGAAGCAAGAAACGAATATGAAAAAGGTGAAACAGGCTCCATATTCAAGGTTTTTTCTGAACGAAAATTATTCTTTTTGTTATTTGTTATTTCCGGCATAACTGCACTGATTTATAACCAGTTTAGCTTTCTGATGCCTTTGCACATGGAAGAAGCCTTCCACGGCTCAGGAGCTTTTAAATTTGGAATTTTAACAAGTATCAATGCAGTTGTTGTAGTAATAGGCACGCCGATATTCACAAAAAAGCTTTCCGGGGTAATTGATATCAGGATTATGTATTGGGGGCAGCTATTAGAGTCATTAGGACTTGCCTTCTTTATCTTTGTAAATCATCATTTTGTGATTGCGGTTGTGGGAATGATTATATTTACCATAGGTGAAGTATTCGGTTCTATTTCAAAAACACCTTATCTTACAAAGAGAATACCGGAAACACATCGTGGAAGGGTATTAAGCATTACCAACAGCTTCGCCGGATTAATCGGAGTTTTAAGTAACTATGTAATAGGAACACTTATCGACTACTATCCATTCAGTACCGTATGGATAATTATAGCGGTAATCGGTTTATTTGTGATGATTTTATATAGTATTTATTTAAGACTGGACAAGAAGGTTTATTCTGGTCTTTATGAAAAATAAAGTTGCTGCATTAATCGAAAATATGGATACATTTTACGCCCAGCTAAAAATGTATCCATGTTTGTGTAAAATAGAATTATTGGTAGTCAAACAACGACATCTGATTAGACTTCGGCAATTTTCCAAACAATCCCAAATCATTCATCAAATCAATAGTAGAGGACGTAACCTTTGTTCGATTTCTGAAGTCATCAAGGGACAGGAAATTTCCTTCCTCTGCCGCTGCCACCACGGCATCCGCTGCCCTGTCTCCCAGACCTTCTATGGTATCCAACGCAGGCATCAGCTTTCCGTCTATAATCTGGAATGTATGTGCATTTGCCTTATAAATATCAATGGGAACAAAGTCAAAGCCTCTGGCATACATCTCCTGCACAATTCGCATATCTTTGTAAGTATCCTGCTCTTTTTTGCTCAACGTATCCTTTCGCTTCTCATAATCGTCCATAAAATATTCCAGCTTTTCTTTTCCCTGACACATCAGCTCATAAGAAAAAGCAGTTGCACGAATACTGAAATATGCCGCATAATACGCCAGCGGATGGAAGATTTTACAATAGGCAATTCGCCATCCCATCATAACATACGCTGCTGCATGGGCCTCGGGAACATATATTTAATCTTTTTACAGGACTCAATATACCAGTCCGGAACATCATGTTTTTTCATTTCTTCAATCCATTCCGGCTTTAATCCCTTACCCTTTCGCACGCTCTCCATAATAGTAAATGCCTGTCCGTGCTCCAAGCCCTTGTTAATCAGATAAATCATAATATCGTCTCGTGTACAGATACAGGTGGTAATGGTTGCCGTTCCGGACTTAATCAAATCTTGTGCGTTTCCCAGCCACACGTCTGTTCCGTGAGACAGACCGGAAATACGAACCAAATCAGAAAAAGAAGTCGGATTGGCATCAATTAACATCTGCATGGCAAAATCTGTACCAAACTCCGGAATACCAAGACAGCCCAAAGGACAGCCTCTGATATCATCCGGTGTAATACCCAGCGCATCTGTATTTTTAAATAAGGACATAACCTCTTTTGAGTCCAACGGAATTTCTCTGGCGTTGATGCCGGTAAGGTCCTCCAGCATACGTATCATGGTTGGATCATCGTGCCCCAGAATATCCAGCTTTAAAAGGTTGGAGTCAATGGAATGATAATCAAAATGCGTAGTAATAATATCGCTGTTCATATCATTTGCAGGGTGCTGAACCGGTGTAAATTCCTCAATATCCCATCCGATGGGAAGAACAATAATTCCTCCCGGATGCTGTCCTGTGGTACGTCTTACCCCTGTACAGCCCTGCACAATTCTGTTGATTTCGCAATAACGCTTTCTCTGTCCACGTTCTTCATAATAGTTCTTGACATAACCAAAAGCTGTTTTCTCTGCCAGCGTACCGATTGTTCCCGCCTTAAATGTCTGCCCCGCACCGAAAATAACCTCAACGTAACGGTGCGCTTTCCCTGATAATCACCGGAAAAGTTCAAGTCAATATCAGGCTCTTTATCTCCTTTAAATCCAAGGAAGGTTTCAAAAGGAATATCAAATCCTTCTTTTACCAGCGGCTCTCCGCATACAGGACATTTCTTATCCGGCATATCGCATCCTGCCCTTCCCGAATATGCCCGCACCTCCTCGGAGTCGAAATCTGCGTAGTGACATTTGGCACAATAATAATGTGGACTTAGAGGATTTACTTCTGTAATTCCCGACATAGTAGCTGCAAAGGAAGAACCAACAGAACCACGGGAACCTACCAAATATCCGTCACTGTTACTCTTCCAAACCAGCTTCTGGGCAATCATATACATAACGGCGTACCCATTGGAAATAATGGAATTCAGCTCTCTTTCCAGACGTGCTTCTACCATTCCGGAAGGTTTTCTCCGTAGATTTCATGGGCTTTACTGTAACAGATTTCCCTTAACATGGCATCGGAATTTTCAATAACAGGGGGGCATTTCCCCTTGTGAATAGGCGATATTTTCTCTACCATATCTGCGATTTTATTGGGATTGGTAATGACGATTTCCTCTGCTTTTTCCCTTCCCAAATAAGAAAATTCCTTTAGCATTTCCTCTGTTGTACGAAGGTATAAAGGCGCCTGGTCATCTGCATCATCAAAGCCTTTTCCTGCCATAATAATTCTTCGATACACCTCATCTTCGGGGTCTAAAAAATGCACGTCACAGGTTCCCACTACCGGCTTATTAAATGCCTCTCCCAGCTTTACAATCTTCTTATTGATTTCCTGCAAGTCCTCCCATGAAGTAATATCCGAGCGGTCTTCATTCTTTAACATAAAGGCGTTGTTACCCAGAGGCTGTATTTCCAGATAATCATAGAAATTCACCAAACGGGCAATTTCCTGCTCCGGTCTTCCATTCAAAACAGCCTGATAAAGCTCTCCTGCTTCGCAGCAGAACCAATAAGAAGTCCCTCCTGATATTTCAAAAACAGGCTCTTTGGAATACGGGGACGTCTATGGTAATAAATCAAATGGGAGTCTGAAATCAAATGATACAAATTTACTCTTCCCACATCATTTTTCGCCAGAATAATTGCATGATAGGTAGGCATTTTCTGTATGGAATGAACGGAAACCGTTCCCTTTTCATTCAGCTCATCCAGATTGAAAATATCCCTTTCTACACACATTTCAATAAATTTCACAAAAATGTCGGCTGTACAAGGAAGCATCGTCTACTGCTCGTGTGGTGATGCTCCAAGGAAACTCCCACTGCTTTTGCCACATCCATAGGAGAACCACC
>ENA-OQIC01000536-OQIC01000536.1-human-gut-metagenome-genome-assembly--contig:-NODE-536-length-16410-cov-2.983725_pt1 | contig 16410 bp, 18 predicted proteins | sample MGYA00242572_ERZ504736 | MGnify/ENA primary metagenome ERZ504736 (study PRJEB26092, sample SAMD00036201) | human gut metagenome | host: Homo sapiens | study: EMG produced TPA metagenomics assembly of... | reverse complement strand
GTGGTAGCCGCCAACACGAATAATACGGCGGCATTCAGTCCGAACACGACTCTGAGTACAACCATACGCATGGTTCCATTTGCAGGGGCCAGGACCATTACAGTGCATTTCAATACGCTGACAATAAGCGGACGGACCGTTCCCAACAATACGGAAATCACCTCCACCCAAAGCATACAGTTGAAAGAGGGAAAAAGCTATACGATGAAAATACAGTTTAAGAAAACCATCGGAATTAATGTACCTCCGGAAGTATCAATTTAACTACAAATGGTTGTTCCTCAGCCGATAAAACAGCGTTAGCCAAGCTGATCTGGGCAGACGGGAATCTGAAAAGCACAGGATCTGCTAATTATGTGTGGGGGACTTATTCAGAATATGGATATTATTACACGTGGTATAGTACATATACGGGAAATACATCAACCAACAATACCGATCCTTGCCCAAAACTTAAAAGTGATTACGGAACGGGGTGGCGTACCCCTTCAAAAGATGAAATGGACAAGTTATCCAGATGTACGAATAAAGCTGTTGTAACCAACGGAGGTAATAAGGGATTTTGGTTTATGAACTCAACAATAGGACTTTTCTTACCATTTGGTGGATCTCACGGTGGCGCTACAGGAAGTAAGACAACTCCTCCAGGCAATGCCGGTTCAGAAGGAGCTTACTGGTGCCTTAATGCTAATGGTTCAACATATGGTTATCTACTATATTTAACTGCTGGTGGTGAATCCCGAACGGGCTACTTTCCAAAGACTAATGGACAATCTGTCCGTTGCGTGAAAAACAAATAATAATATTCACTTTTAAACTTAACAAATCATGAAAACCGAACTCAAAGGCTGGCTTGCGGACAATACCGTGACCACCGACAACAAAGAAGACAAAATCCTGGTACTGGAAAGCGCCGGAAACCTGACACTATCCGATGTACTGGATGAAATGAAGAAAGAAGATACCGGCTTGCGGGCAGAGACTTTAAAGCATGCCGTCGACCTCTTTCAGCGTACCGTATCGGAATTGGTACTGAACGGATACTCTGTCAATACGGGGCTTTTTCGTGCCGTACCCCAGTTTTGCGGTGTTATAGACAGTGGAGTATGGAATCCCGAGAAAAATTCTATCTATGTTTCTTTCAATCAGGATAAGGATTTACGTGAAGCTATCGCACGGACCGGCGTGAAAATTCTGGGAGCCAAAGGTGACCCGGCCTACTTCATCGGCGGTGAAGACGCCGCTACCCGAGCTACGGATGGTAGTGCAACTGCCGGACGTAACTATCGTCTGCAAGGAAAGAATATTAAAGTAACTGGTACAGACTCTGCAGTGGGTATCGTCTTGATTGATGAGAAAGGTACGGAAACAAAGTTGCCGATGGATATGATCGCCGTAAACAACCCTTCGGAAGTGTTGGTGCTACTTCCTGCAGACTTAAAAGACGGATCTATGAATTACGACTGACTACCCAGTTTTCAACTGGTAATAAGTTGCTGAAAGTACCTCGTACAGTGATACGTAGCCTGGTTATTGGTCTTCCTTCGGGAGGGGTGGTGATATTGTAGATGATCCTACAGCCTGATTCCTGGGAAAGAGGTTTTCCTTACTCGAGGAAACCTTGCTTCCCGGTGGAGGGAAACTATCGTTCCTTGGCTTAGGAAAGAGGATTGTGCAAAAACTCCGCCCTGCATCACTTCACATAAAAGATGAGGCAATGCAGGGCGGAGTTTTTCTATGGAATAAGGCGTCCTTTGTCAGGCTTTGCCATCCTCGTGGCAATGACAATGCTCGCCCAGCACCCGGTGAGGCAGTGTGCCGTGTCCCAGCAGCTCGATCGGGCAGTTGAAGTTCCGTTCCAGCCATTCGGTGTTGACGCTTGCGGCCGGGTGATAGTCCAGTGTTTCGTTCACGCAGGCGATGTTCTTTACCTGTTGCAGCACCGTCCCGATGTCATGGCTGACGAGGATGATGGCGCAGTCGCGGTTGATCTCCGCCAGCAGCTGGTAGAGGCGGGCTTCGAAGCGCTTGTCGATGTAGGTGCTCGGCTCGTCGAGAATAAGCAGTTGCGGGTCGCTGATGATGGCTCGTCCCAGCAGGCGCGTTGCAGTTGTCCGCCGCTCAGCTGTCCGATGGCCCGGTGTTCAAGTCCCTCGAGTCCCATGCGGTGGATCACTTGTCGGGCTTTCTCGCGGTGACGGTCATTGAAACGGCCGGTCAGCGACTTCTTGGAGCTGAGTCCCGAGAGGACTACCTCGAGAACCGAGATGGGGAAGGAGCGGTCGATCGAGTTGTACTGCGGGAGATAGCCCGTCGTGAGTGGTTCGTGATATTTGATGATTTCTCCTCCTGTGGGGCGAAGCAGTCCCAGAATGCATTTGATAAGAGTTGTCTTGCCTCCGCCGTTGGGTCCGATGATGCCGAGGAAATCGTGCTCGTAGACTCCAGATCGACATCGTGGAGCACCGTGCGTCCGTCATAGGCGGCGGAGAGTCCTCTGATGGAGAGGAGGGGGGAGGAAGTCGCTGCTTCCGTATGCTTGTGGGGTTTTCTTTCTTTATCCATGAATTGCTTGAGGTTGGTTATTAGTATCCGGATTCACCACGGAGCTTCTCGCCACATTCAGCATCTCTTCTTCCCAGTCGTACGAAAGGGGATTGATGGAGATCACCCGGGTACCGGTCTGCTTCGCGATGATTTCGGCGTTTCGGCGGTCAAATTCCGGTTGGACGAAAATGACGCGTACCCCTTCCTTTTACAGAGATCCATCAGCTTCAGTGGGCGGGCGACGGCTCTTTGCCTCCCTCTTCGATACTGATCTGATGCAGTCCGTAGTCGCGGGCGAAGTAAGAGAGTGCCGGATGGTAGATGATGAAGCACGGTCGGCACCAGGCACCGACAACGTTTGCCGGATCAGGCTGTCTGTTTGCTCGATGCGTTGGCAGAGCGAGTCATAGCGAGCCTTGTAGTATGCTTCGTTCCCTTTGTCGAGTACGGTGAGCGCCTTGAATGTATTTCCGGCTATGATCAACGCGTTGGCGGTGGAGTTCCAGATGTGCGGCTCCACACCTCCTTCATGGCGGTGGTCGCCGTGATCGAAGGCGGACTCAAAGATCAGGTCCACCCCTGTTGAGGTGTCGAACACCTGGATATGGGGAGTATTGTTCATCAACCGGTCCATCCACGAGCGTTCGAATCCGATATAGCCGATGCGCAGATATGCCTCACTTTCACCCAGCGATACCAGTTGCTGCGGGGTGGGGTCGTAAGTCTCGGGGCTGCTGCCTTTGGGCACCATGCTGCGTACGGTGAACTTATCTCCGGCAATGGCTTCGGTGAAGTACCGTTGCGGTTCCATCGTGACGGTGATGATCCGCTCTCCCGCATCGCCTTTCCCGCGGCCGGAACAGGCGGAAAGGAGCAGGAGGAAAAGGAAGAGAACAGTCTGTCCTCTCATTCCTCTCCCGGGGATATGGGTTACTATTGACTGATGTATTCGATTCATTCTCATAATGTTTATCCTTTCTGTTTTAATGTGGGTTGCGCGTTACATTGCGTTACGGCCGGAGAATCCTGGGATCTCTTCTTTGCCCTCAGTATCTCCCTTTTGCCTCCCGGAGGTCCGGGCAGACGTTCAACGATGAATCCTGCCGCTTGCAACATCCTTCTTACCACTCCTTTAGCGCAATAAGTGGTCAGTATTCCTTCTTCTTCCATCATAACGTACAGCTCATCGAATAGTTCTTGCGTCCACATCTCAGGTTGTTTCTCCGGTGCGAAGGCATCGAAATAAAGGAGGGAGAATAACGATGTACGGTCAGTGATCAATGATGAACGGTCCATGATTGTGAAGTCTCCCTGTATCTTCCTCAGGGTGAAATGCGGAGTGATCCGCACGTCTTCTCCCCAGGGCGATGTATGGAGGGCTTTCATCCATTGCGCGGCCTGTTCATCGTCGGTCGTTAATCGTTGTTCACCATCCCCTCCCGGTCGGTCGTTATATCTCAGTTTCTCTACCGTTTCCCATGGCAGCGGGTAAAGCTCGATGCCCGTATAATGGATCTGTCTGCCGATCTTTCCGCTTCAATCAGTGTGAGCAATGCGTTCAGCCCGTTCCGAAACCGATTTCAAGGATATGGGGTGCAGGAGAAGCAGAGGCTTTCAGGCCCATGTCGATAAAGATATGAGAGGACTCCGTCAGAGCCCCTTTCACGGAATGGTAGTGCTCGTTCAGCTCCGGAACGAAGAGGGTGGCACTTCCGTCGGCCGTATATTCAATGATTCTTTCCATATTCTTCTTTACATAACCAGGTTCAGGGCTTCCTGCATGGCTTTCAGCAGGATGATGTAGCGTATCAGTTTTCCGGCGAACATTGAAGCGTGGTCAGCCATACATTGCTCCTCATATATCCGAGGGCTATGGATATCACTTCACCGATGGCGGCAGAAAGGCGAAGAACGCCATCAAAGCGCCTTTCCCCTGAAGGAAGCGTTGCATCTTGTCTATCTTTTCCTTCTTGACCTTGAAGTATTTCTCGATCCAGTCTATCCTGCCCAAGCGCCCCATATAGTAGCAGGTCATCCCTCCGGCGGTGTTCCCCAGCGAGGCGGAAATGAGGCAAAGGGTAGGATCGAGTCCCAACTTACCAGTCCCAGCAGCACGATCTCCGAACTGAACGGGACAATACTTCCGGCCAGCAGTGCCGAAATGAACAGGCCGGGATATCCCCAGTCGATAAGTATCTGTGAAACGGTTTCTATAAAAGCGTCCATATATTAAAGCAGAATAAAGCGATAAGGGTAATCATCGAACCGATAAAGAAGAGGTTGGACGATTTGCTGTTGGTCAGTACAAACAAGTGTCCCACTAATATACTGATGCCTATCAGCAACAGCGAAAGCAGATTCATGCTCAGGGCGGGTTGCAACACAATGAACAGGAAGATGCAGAAGTTGAGGAAAATAAGAAAGTGCAGATAAGCGCGTGTCCGTATCTTATCCTCATATCCTGCCACGATGCAATGTATCGAACTGACTATGTAGAGGATGAATAGATAGCCCAGCGTGACGACTTCCCATAGTTGGAAGTCACGACCGAAGTCAATGTCCCGGAAGTCGGCCAGATGGATGAACGGTTGGTAGAAAAGCTCTATTTCGTTGTGAAAAAAGGCATGTCCCAATAAGAACCAGTAGGGGATGCTCCAACCTATTATGGCACCGCAGAAACTGCGGAACGTGAGCGACTGAAAACCGGATGCACCATCAGCCAGATGGGGATGAAGTACGTCAGCTGAGGAAACGCCACACTGCCGGCGCTCAGCAAAGCAAACGAATGGAACAGATAACCGGCAGGACGAGGCTGCTGATAGCTTTTGAACAGGAAATAGAGCGAAATGAGAAAGGTTACAGCAGCGACGTCGCCGCATAGAGCAGGTGCATGCCGGGGCAGGCCGTGATGAGCAGAAAGTAAAGTGAGGTTTGTACGGATGCTCTCATGCGGATGATGGCAAACGTATTGTTCAGCTCTATCAGGAAATAGCCGATACCGGCAAAGAGCAAAAAGCTGACAATGCGGTTGGCCCATGCGGGTATGTTCACGATATTCCACAGCGGGTAGGACGACTCCTTAACTTCCAGTCCGGGCAGGAGAACGGAGGTCAGCACCCAACAGGCAATACACGTAAAGATAACGATGGGCAGCGTAAATCTGCCCGCCGTTATCCGTCCTTGTAATCTTTGATTCCTCATTATAAATCGAAGCCGATGTCGCGGCGATAATTCTTGTCTTTGAAGTCAATCATGTCGGCCACTTTGTAGCATTGTGCCAGTGCGTCGGCCTTGTCGTTGCCATACGAGCAGATGGCAAGCACACGTCCGCCGGAGGTCACTGCCTGTCCGTCCTTCATGGCTGTTCCGGCATGAAACAGAATGCTGTCCGTTGCCCGGGCTGCTTCCAGTCCGTTGATGGCATATCCTTTCTGATAGGCTTCGGGGTATCCTCCGCTGACCATCATCACACAAGTGGCTGTACGCGGATCGATGACAAGCGATCGGGCGTCGAGGTTACCTTCGGCCACCCCTTCCAGCAGTTCTACCAGGTCGCTCTGTATGCGCAGCATGACACTTTCGGTTTCGGGATCACCCATACGGACATTGTATTCGATTACCATCGGTTCGCCTTTCACGTTGATCAGCCCCAGGAAGATGAATCCTTTATAGGTGATACCTTCTGCCTTTAGTCCGTTGACAGTCGGTTCGATGATGCGGGTACGTACCTTTTCCATAAACACTTCGTCGGCAAACGGAACGGGAGTCACACTGCCCATACCGCCGGTATTGAGCCCTTTGTCACCTTCGCCGATGCGTTTGTAGTCTTTGGCTACGGGCAGCACCTTATAGTGGTCGCCATCTGTCAGTACAAATACCGAACATTCGATACCACTCAGGAACTCTTCAATGACAACGGTTGCCGAGCATTGCCGAACATACCTCCGAGCATCTCTTTCAGTTCTTTCTTGGCTTCTTCGAGAGTCGGCAGAATCAATACTCCTTTTCCGGCACAAAGTCCGTCTGCTTTCAGCACATAAGGAGCTTCAAGTGTTTCGAGAAATGCCAGTCCTTCGTTCAGGGTATCGGCTGTCACGCTTTGGTAGCGGGCTGTCGGTATGTGGTGGCGGTGCATGAATTCTTTCGCGAACTCCTTACTGCCTTCCAGCCTGGCTCCTTCTTTCGACGGGCCGATAATGGCGATGTTTTTCAGGCAGGGGTTACTTTGGAAGTGGTCATAGATACCTTCTACCAACGGGTCTTCGGGGCCTACCACAATCATATCGATACTTTCTTCAAGAGCGAATGCCCCTAAAGCGGCGAAGTCGGTTGCTTTGATATTCACGTTTTCACCTACTTCACCGGTTCCGGCATTGCCGGGTGCAATGAACAGCTTCTCTACTTTCGGACTTTGGGCGATTTTCCATGCCAGGGCGTGTTCACGGCCGCCCGAACCTAATAGTAATATCTTCATGTCTTTTGAGGATTTATATCTTTATAAATAGTCTTCGAAATAACGGGTTATCTTTTCATGCAGATGTACACGGTCGCGGCCTGACACATTGTGCTTGTGGCACGGGTAGATGAAGAGGTCCGGATACGTGCGGGCATCGATGCACGCTTTCATAAACGAGAGGGTGTGCTGCGGCACGCAGGTGTCGTCGTGGTCATCGTGGATGATCATCAGATGTCCTTTCAGGTTGCCTGCCAGGTTTTTCAGGTTACACTCTTTATATCCTTTCGGATTGCTTTGCGGGGTATCCATATAGCGTTCTCCGTACATCACTTCGTAATACCCCCAGTCAATGACGGGACCGCCGGCCACGCCCACTTTAAATATTTCGGGATAGCGAAGGAGAAGGGCAGTGGTCATGTGACCGCCAAAGCTCCAGCCGTGTACTCCGATACGGTTCCCATCGACGTAGGGGAGGCTTTTCAGGAATTCGGTTCCTTTCACCTGGTCTCTTCCTTCTTCGATTCCCAACTGGCGGAAAGTAACATTCTCAAAATCGAGTCCCCGATTGCTGCTTCCACGTCCGTCTACGGTAAACATGATGTAACCTTTGTTGGCCATATAGATATCCCAGCCTCGTGCACCGTTCTGCCAGCCGTTGGTGACCAGTTGTGCGTGAGGACCGCCGTATACGTATACGATAGCCGGGTATTTCTTGTTCGGATCGAAATCGGCCGGTTTTATTAATCGGTAATATAAGTCCGTCTTGCCATCTGCTGCTTTGATGGTACCTGTCTCGATACCCGGCATCTTGTAGCCGGTGAAAGGATCGGCTGCTGTGAGCAGATTGACGCTTTTACCACTTGCACATCGATGATATTGATACTTCTCGGGACAGTCGGTGAGTTGTATTGGTCAATCAGGTAGCGTCCCGAAGGGCTCAACTGGCCGCTGTGTACGCCTTCTGCACTGCCCAGGGGAGTACGTATTCCGGTTTTTGTATCCAGGCGGAACAGGTTGTTCTGCAATGGCGAGAACTCTGTGCTGGCAATAATAATCTCTTTTTTCTTGGTGTCGAAGCCAGAACCTCTTTTACCAGCCAGCCTCCCTCGGTCAACTGACGGATTTGCCGGCCGTTCGTATCGTACAGGTAAAGGTGGCTGAAGCCATCTTTTTGGCTCTGGTAGATGAACTTGCTGTTATCCCAAGGCAGGAAAATGATAGGGTCCTGCGGCTCTACATACTTGTCGCTCTTCTCTTCAAAAAGAGTGGCCGTCAATTCGCCTGTTTCAACATCATACCGGCACAACTTGGCATGATTTTGATCGCGGTTCAACTCGATCAGATAAAGGCTCTTTTCATCCGGCGCCCAACTGATGTTAGTGAAATAGCGATCGGTCGGGTCTCCGGCATTGAGATAGATACTTTTGCCGGTAGCGGGGTTGTAGATGCCTACTTTTACCTGGTGGCTGGTCATCCCTGCCATCGGGTAGCGGATGTTGTTGACTTCGGCAATGGGAGCTGTGACATCGACCAGGGGATATTGGGCTACCATACTTTGATCCATCCGATAGAATGCGAGCAGATTGCCCGAGGGACTCCAGAAAGTTCCTTTCTTAATTCCGAATTCGTTGCGATGAACAGACTGGCCGCATACGATACCTTCCGGTTCGTTGGTTACGGCCCGATCGTCCACATACAGATTGTTGCCTATGGTATAGGCTACATGTCCCGTTTCAGGGTGATAATCTCTATTGGCACCTTCCTTTGGCAATGGACGTGTGCTGATAACCTCACGGTAGTCGAAATCGTATACGATGTATTTATCCGGCAGGGTGATCAGCATAAGGCTTTTCTTCGGCCATGGGAAACTGACATTGTAGAAGTGTTGCAACTTACCGTGATTTCCGGCTTCCAACGCCTTGTTTACTATGTTGCGGGTGGTGAGCGGTGTTTCTTTTCCGTTTCTAGGGTTTATCATGAACACTGCTTCTATTCCCGGTTTGATACATTGGTCACCCCACCATTGCAGGCCGGATATATTCTCGGCAGAACGGTAGGTAGCTCCACCCGGAATCAGATCCTCCAAGGTCGGCATTTTCGGTTCTTGTGCCATAATGTTTGGTATTAGTAAGGATAAGAGCATTACTAACAAAGCACTCTTTTGTTTACTGTTGGTTTTCATGATTTGCTTTATCATTATTTAAATCCTTTGATTTATACTCTGTCTGATTTCGTCGTTTCCGGGCGGATGACAGCGTCATACTTTGGTACCGTATCGTTTATCTTCTATGACTGCCTGTTCATCCGTCTGTATATTTGTGTTCGGAACGGTTTAGTCCTCCTGGGGCTTTTTGATTTTGGGCTCACGGTTGCCTTTGAATTCTCTCGGTCTTCTGTCTCCGTATTCCGAATTACGTTCTTCGCGTGGTCTTCTTTCTCCTCTGAAACCGCCTTCCTCCCGGCGCGGCTTGAACTCTCTTCTTTCCTTCGGAGCACGTTCACCGTTTTCATCACCGCCTTCCTGGCTTTTGAATTCCTTATATTTACCGTCGAAAATCTGATATTTACGGAATTCACATTCCAAAGGACCGTTGAATAAGGGAGTTTTTACGCTCGGTTTCAGGCCAATCTGATCGAAACACTCTTCACGATAAGAAAGTATCCATGCATCGTTACCCACAAAAGCGTGTTTCAGGCGTTCGCCGATCATATTGTACAGTCCCAGCAAGTCGTTGGTCGAAATGCGTTCTCCGTAAGGGGGATTGGTTATAATGATCGATTTTTCAGCCGGCTGTTCGAATTGCTGGAACGGTTGCAACTTCAGGATAATGTCTTTTGATACCCCTGCTGCCTTCACGTTGTGCGTTGCGATTTCGTTGGCTTTGGGATTGTTGTCATAACCGTATATCTTGTGGGTAAATTCACGTTCCTGACTGTCGTCGTTGTAGATCCGGTCGAACAGGTTTTGATCGAAATCTCCCCATTTTTCAAAAGCAAACTCTTTGCGAAACACTCCCGGCGCGATATTACGGGCAATCAGGCTGCTTCAATGGGAATAGTACCTGAACCACACATCGGGTCAATCAGGTCGCATTCGCCTTTCCATCCGGTCATCAAAATCATACCGGCGGCCAGAACCTCATTTAATGGAGCTTCTACGGCTTCCTGACGGTAACCTCTGCGGTGGAGCGATTCGCCCGATGAATCGAGTGAAAGCGTACAGGTAGTCTGTGCAATGTGTATATTCAGTAGTACATCCGGTCTGCTGATACGCACAGAAGGGCGTTTTCCATTCAATTCGCGGAAATAATCGACAATGGCATCTTTTACTTTGTATGAGACAAACTTGGAGTGGCGGAATTCATCGCTGAATACTACTGCGTCGACAGCAAAGGTTTTGTCTACATCCAGGATTTCTTCCCAACGGATGGCTTTGATTTGTTCATATACAGCATCAGCGTCTTTTGCGGTGAAGTGCTTAATTGGTTTTAAAATACGGATTGCGGTACGCAGGCAGAAATTTGCTTTGTACATCATCTCCTTGTCACCGGTAAACGAGACCATGCGGCGGCCTATTTGTACGTCGTTTGCCCCAAGTGTTGTCAATTCCTCAGCCAGTATCTCTTCCAGTCCCTGAAAGGTTTTGGCAATCATTTCAAATTGTTCGCTCATAAAAATGGATAACATGCCAGTATGCTAATGTTCCGGTAATGAACCGGGCGACCGGCGCTTTAATGTTGTTAATTATATTATTTTTTCGCTTTTGTCTGTACGATTCTTGCCCCTGCCGGTATGTTCTCTGTCACCCAGATGTTACCGCCTACGGTCGCATCACGCCCGATGGTAATCCGGCCCAGAATGGTGGCATTGGAGTATACAATCACGTTATCTTCCAGAATCGGATGACGTGGAATGCCTTTAATAGGTTTGCCGTCAGCATCCAGGGGGAAGCTTCTGGCACCCAATGTCACCCCCTGATAGAGTTTCACATTATTACCGATGATACTTGTCGCACCAATCACTACACCGGTTCCATGGTCGATCGTGAAATGTGTGCCGATTCTTGCTCCCGGATGTATGTCGATACCGGTTTCGCTATGTGCCATTTCGGTGATGATACGGGGGATAAGCGGTACACCCAATTCCAGAAGTTCGTGGGCGATGCGATAGTTGCTGATGGCTTTGATGGCCGGATAGCAGAAGATCACTTCACCAAAACTTTGTGCAGCCGGGTCACCGTTGTAAGCAGCTTCCACATCTGTAGCCAGGACACGGCGCAAGTGCGGTAGTTTGCTGATAAACTTGGCAGCCAGGCGCGCTGCTTCTTCACGTTTGGCCTCGGTACATTCATCGCACCGGTCACCATTACCGAAACATAAACCGGCGAGAATCTGCTCTGTTAGCAGATTGAACAGCTTTTCTACATTGACACCAATGTGGTAATTGATAGTCCGGCTGTTGACTGTTGAGTTTCCGTAATATCCGGGAAAGAGAATGGAACGCGCTAATTCGATAACATCGCACAATACCCGTGGCGAGGGTAATGGCTCACCGTCTTTATGTTGGTGAAACAGTCCTTTGTATGATTCGCTTTCCGATAGCTCATCGACTGTCTGTGTCAGGATGTGAGTGAAGTTCAGTGGACTCATTATGAGACTATTCTAATTATATTGGCTACAAAGATATGAATAATTGCGCATAAAAAGTAGTACGTTTGTTATCGAATTTAAAAAAAGGATGTATTTTTGTTGGGTATTACACGATAAATCAAAACAATGAGGCATAGAGCAAACCTGGCAATTGTATTTTTTTGTTTGTTATTACCGTTAACAGGCTGTAAGCAAAAAATAAACCGTTCTGATTCCGCTTTTGGGGGTATGAGCATAGACTCTGTGGAACGTTGTGCTCAAGATTCATTGTTTAGTAATACCCGATATTCACGTTCTTTGTTGCGACACGCCATGGCGGATGCTCCGGATAGCCTGTCTTATTATTACCTTTTGTCATTTTATTCCAAATCTTATTTTGTTACGGCAGACTTTGATTCAGTCTTGTATTACAATCGGCTTGTGAAGCGCTTTTGTAATGAAGTGGAGATTTCTGCGGAAGTGCATGATCTGCTTTCGACTGTTTATAATATGGAAGGCAACGTCTTGATGCAGCGCACTCAGCCCGATTCGGCGATTATCTCCTATAAAAAGCCTACGAAGAAAGGCTTCAAGGACAACAAACGGACTATCTACCGGACTTGTGCATAAATTTGGCTGATGCCAATGTGCATAAGGGAGATTATGCGTATGCCGCTTATTATTATCGTCGCGCACTGTTCATTTGTGATTCTCTCGGATTGCCCGATCGTAATAAATTTCCGGTTTACTATGGTCTCGGACAGACTTATATGGAATTACGTGATTTTGAGCTTTCCAATCATTATTATGAACTTGCAGGAAACTTTTTTCCTCAGATGAGCGTGTCTGAGAAATGGACTTACCTGAATAACCGGGGAAACCATTTTTATTATAAAAAAGACTATCCGCAGGCTGTTCATTATATTGGGCGTGCATTAGAGGTCGTGAAGTCTTATCCTCAAATGGTTTTTGAACAGAATTTGTGTAAGGCAAATCTTGGAGAACTTTATGTGATTACCAATAAACTGGATTCAGCACAATTATATCTGGACGAGAGCTATCGCTTCTTTTCCGGAATCGGGAATCAATCGGCGCTTTATTACATAGAGACTCAAATGATCGAGCTTGCACTTAAAAAGGGAAATGTCGCTCTTGCCGGAGATATAATCAGAAGATCAGCCGATTACGGGCATATAGATGCCAATATGATCAATATCCGTAATCACTATCTACAGCATTATTACGAGCAGGTGGGAAACTATAAAAAGGCTTATGAATATCAGAAACACGATCTTCAACTTAATGATTCCATCCGTAATGAACGTGTCAGGACGCGTGTAGCCGAACTGGATATGCGTTACCGGCAGGATACGATTGTGATGCGGAAAGAATTGGTGATCGAGAAACAAAAAGGAGAGATGGAGGTGCTGAAACTGACAACCTATATATGGGCTTTGATCGGTATTGTATCTGTTATCGTAGCGGGACTTGTTTATTGGTATATGAAGAAGAAACGCATGTTTCTTCAGGAACGGCATATCAACCAGATCAGCCGTTTCCGTATGGAGAATATCCGGAATCGTCTTTCACCGCATTTCACATTTAATGTATTGAATCGTGAGATCAGTCGGTTTAGGGATGGGGAAACGTTGTGTGGTGATCTGACAGAATTGGTGAAATTACTTCGTAAGAGTTTGGAATTGACAGAGAAACTCAGTATTTCTCTTTATGATGAACTGGAATTTGTGAAGACTTACATCCATCTTGAGCAAGGACGTCTCGGAAGTGATTTTTCAATGGATGTGAAGATCGAGGAAGACTTGGATATTCAGCAGGTTGTCATTCCTTCAATGGTAGTACAGATACCGGTGGAGAATGCATTGAAACATGGATTGGCCGGAATTGACGGTTTGAAGTTACTTGGTATATCTGTTTGCCGAAAGGGAAGTGGAATCCTTATTGATATTTGCGATAATGGACGTGGATATTCTCCACAAACTTTATCATCTACACGTGGAACAGGAACAGGGTTGAAAGTGCTTTATCAGACTATTCAGCTATTGAATGATAAGAATCGCGAGAAAATACGTTTTGAAATCAAGAATCTGGTGAATAATGGACAGACCGGAACACAAGTTCTAATCTATATACCATTGGATTATTCTTACAATTTATAAAGATAGGAAATTATGTATAAGGTGATCATTATAGATGATGAGAAGGCGGCTATTGAGACCTTACGCCGGGATCTGGAGGTGCAGGCTGATCTGGAAATAAAAGGGACTGCCGGCAATGGGGCAAAAGGGAAGAAACTTATTATGGATATACATCCCGATCTTTTGTTCCTGGACATAGAGTTGCCCGATATTCAGGGAATCCGTTTGCTTAGTGAGATTCGTGAACAGGTGTTGTGGGATATGAAAGTCGTTTTCTATACTGCCTATGATAAATATCTGTTGCAGGCCTTGCGCGAATCGGCTTTTGATTATTTACTGAAGCCTTATGATATAGAAGAACTGAATTTGATTATTGAACGTTACCGCAAGACGATGGCTTCTGCTCGGCCTCTGCCTTCTTTTGCTTCTGCTGTGGGTACTTTGATGCCCGGTAGAGATTTGTTTATGATTAGTACAGTAACGGGATTTAGATTTCTTCGTCTTGAAGAAATAGGTTATTTTGAATATCTGAAAGATAAGAGGCTGTGGCAAGTGGAACTTTTTAATCAAACGAAACTTTGTCTGAAGAAAAATACGACTGCCGGTGATATAATCGGCTATTCCGACGCATTTGTACAAATCAGTCAGTCGGCTATTATCAACATCAATTATCTGGCAATGATAAAGAGCAAACAGTGCTTACTCTATCCTCCTTTTAGTGATAAAGAAGACTTGATTATTTCACGCGGATTCTTGAAAGAACTACAAGAGCGCTTTTGTATAATTTGAAGTTTTTCTGTCGGATAGACTCTTATTTTACCGCTTATACTCTGACTGTAACCATATAATCGGCTTTCAGATAAAAAAGGGTTGTTATGCTTTTACTTTGATTGTATCTTTGTGAGGTACGATTACTCTTAAAAACAACTGAGATGAACAGTGTTAAACAATTAAACAACTCTCTTGATAGTTAACTGGTTGGGTAAAGCCGGAGCTTTTTGTGAAAAAACTCCGGCTATTTTATGATGTTGTTATCTCAAATAATCTTTTTTATTTCTTCTTTATGTTTCACGTGACACAAAAAAAAGACCGAAGCTGTTAGCAACGGTCTTTTTTAGAGTATTTAATGTGTTAGATCTTTAAGAAAGAGTAAAGTGTTTGGAGATTATAGATTAGGGTTATCCATTGTAACGGTCATCTCCGGAGCAGTATAAATTCACTTTTCCGGTTATTCCATTTATAATAGTTTGTGGTAATGGTTTTGCTTCGTACGTATAGCGAACCAGCAAATCGTTCTCCCAATTATTTTTATTGCTGTTCCATTTCATAGTCTGACTTTCAATCATGCGTTTATTGTCATCGTATTTATAGTTATATTTCATATAATTGGCTAGGGAAGAGCCTTCTTTCTTATAAACGGTTTGTCCTATTAACATGCCGTTTTCTTCTTCGGAGTTATAAATAAGATTGTTATCATAGTTCCGGGCGGAAACTGCAACGCTGCTTACCAAAAGAACTGCTGACAATGCTACTGTTTTTAAAAATCCTGTTGTTTTCATGATATCTGTTTTTAAGTCTTTAAATTGTCATATTTCTACCATTTGTTGGCTTTAACGGTGGCAAAGTTACATATTAAACGGATATAAATGTCATAAAATCGAAAGAATTTTATCATATTGTCAGTATTAGGACCTTTGAGTTACTTTCTTTTTGATAAGTATGCTGACAAAAGATATCCGGCAGATTGTTTGCCGGATATTTATATAAACAGTAAGCATTTTTAGATGGATCTTTCATAGCTTTCTGTACGAATGGTTAATGATTGTTATCAATGTGCCTCCAGCCAGTTTGTACCCCATCCGCAATCTGCTTTTAAGGGAACATGCATACGGTAGGCTTTCTCCATTTCCTCAATAACCACTTGCTCTACTATTTCTTTCTCTTTTGCCGGTACACTGAAATTCAGCTCATCGTGTACTTGCAAATCATTTTTGCTTTCAGGCCTTCTGCTTTGAAACGTTCATAAATACGTGCCATAGCAACTTTGATTATGTCAGCTGCGCTTCCCTGTATCGGAGCATTGATGGCATTTCGCTCTGCGTATCCGCGTACTACGGCATTACGGGAGTTAATATCCGGTAAAAAGCGTTTGCGATGGAAAATCGTTTCCACATAACCGTGCTCGCGTGCCACCTGGATACTCTTGTCCATATAGGATTTTACTTGCGGATAGGTTTCAAAATAACCGTCTATCAGCTCTTTGGCTTCTTTGCGGTCGACATTCATGCGTTCCGCCAGGCCAAATACGGAGATACCGTAGATAATACCGAAATTGGCAGTCTTGGCCTTACGGCGCATATCGGCGGTAACCTCTTTTATATCTACCTTATAAATCTTGGCAGCTGTAGCCGCATGAATATCATAGCCACTGAGGAAAGCATCGATCATGTTTTTATCTTCACTCAGGTGTGCCATTATGCGTAGCTCAATCTGTGAATAGTCGGCGGAGAAGAAACTGCAACCATCATCCGGAATAAAAGCTTTGCGTATCTCTTTACCGTCTTCGTCCCGGATCGGGATATTCTGCAGGTAGGGTTACTTGAACTCAATCTTCCTGTTGCGG
>ENA-OQIC01000535-OQIC01000535.1-human-gut-metagenome-genome-assembly--contig:-NODE-535-length-16468-cov-2.100483_pt1 | contig 16468 bp, 18 predicted proteins | sample MGYA00242572_ERZ504736 | MGnify/ENA primary metagenome ERZ504736 (study PRJEB26092, sample SAMD00036201) | human gut metagenome | host: Homo sapiens | study: EMG produced TPA metagenomics assembly of... | reverse complement strand
ACCTTTCTTCAACCTGTACAGGTGTTTTACCGATTTCTTCAGCGATTGCTTTGATCTTATCAACAACTTCTTTTGGTGTGTTGATACCAGCGATAACTTCAACCAGTTTCATAACAGGAGCTGGGTTAAAGAAATGCATACCGATCATTGGACGATCAAGTCCTGCACCGATTTCTGTGATTGATAAAGAAGATGTATTTGTAGCAAAGATAGCATCTTCTTTACAGATATCCTGTAATTCTTTGAATGTCTGTTTTTGATTTCCATGTTTTCAATAGCTGCTTCTACGATTAAGTCGCAGTCTGTACAGATATCTTTTACACCTGTTGTGATCTTTGCTAAGATAGCATCTGCAGCTGCCTGTTCCATTTTTCCTCTTGCAACACGTTTTTCTAAACCTTTTGCGATTTTAGCTTTTCCGTTTGCTGCAAATTCTTCATTAATATCACATAAGCATACTTCATATCCTTCTGTCTGTGCAAATGCCTGTGCGATTCCGCTACCCATTGTTCCAGCGCCGATTACTCCAACTTTCATTATAATTCCTCCTGTAAAATTATTTTACTATGTGGTTTTTCAGTCTGCAGCAAATACCGCAGACTGAAATATATTAAATTTCATTATTATTTGTTCTGGAAAGGAACAACTTTTAATTTCTTAGCTTTGTCTTTCTCTAAGAAGTTACCCATTCCTGCTTTCTGGTCTTCTGTTTCAAAACAGCTTCCAAAAGCTTTTTCTTCAACAACGATTGCCTGATCCATATCTACCTGAAGACCTTCGTTGATTGCTTTCTTACATGCACGTACTGCGATTGGTGCATTAGATGCGATCTTGTTAGCTAATTTCTTAGCTGCTGCTAATAATTCTTCCTGTGGATATACTGCATTCACAAGTCCGATTCTGTAAGCTTCTTCAGCTTTGATGTTAAATGCTGTATAGATCATTTCTTTGGCTTTTCCAACTCCGACGATACGAGCAAGTCTCTGTGTACCACCGAATCCTGGTGTGATTCCAAGACCAACTTCAGGCTGTCCAAAGATTGCGTTTTCAGAACAGATTCTGATATCACAACTCATGGAAATCTCACATCCACCACCTAAAGCGAATCCATTGACTGCTGCGATAACTGGAATAGGGAATGTTTCGATCTTGCGGAATACATCGTTTCCTGTCTTACCGAAAGCTTCTCCTTCTGCTTTTGTTAATGTACTCATCTCTCCGATGTCAGCACCGGCAACGAAAGATTTATCTCCAGCACCTGTTAATACAACGGCTCTTGTTGCATCTAAGTCGATCGCATCAAAAGTTGCTTCGATTTCTTTTAATACTTCACTGTTTAATGCGTTTAATGCTTTTGGACGATTGATTGTTACAACACCTACAAAACCGTCCTGTTCATATGTAACGAATTCCATTCTAAGAATTCTCCTTTCCTAATTATCTATAATTAATTAGTCTCTTTCAACGATAGTTGTGCAACCCATTCCACCACCGATGCAAAGTGTTGCAAGACCTTTCTTAGCGTCTCTCTTCTGCATTTCATGAAGCAGTGTAACGAAGATACGGCATCCTGAAGCTCCTACTGGATGTCCAAGAGCGATTGCTCCACCGTTTACGTTTACTTTGCTCATATCGAATTTCAGATCTCTTGCTACTGCTACAGACTGTGCTGCGAAAGCTTCGTTTGCTTCGATCAAGTCCATATCGTCAATTGTTAAGTCTGCTTTTGCTAAAGCTTTCTTTGTAGAAGCTACTGGTCCAACACCCATGATAGATGGATCTACACCACCAAGAGCTCCTGTTACATATGTAGCCATTGGTGTAACACCTAATTCTTTGGCTTTTTCTTCGCTCATTACTACGACTGCTGCTGCACCATCGTTGATTCCTGATGCGTTACCAGCTGTAACAACTCCACCTTCTTTTCCAGAGCAGCATCTTAATCCTGCTAAAGATTCAGCTGTTGTTCCAGCTCTTGGTCCTTCGTCTGTATCTACGATAACTGTTTTCTTTCTCTGTTTTACTTCTACAGGAACGATCTCATCTTTGAATCTTCCTGATTCCTGAGCTGCGACTGCTTTCTGCTGAGAAGCTGCTGCAAACTCATCTAATTCTTCACGAGTTAATCCCCACTGTTCTGCTACGTTTTCAGCTGTGATCATCATGTGATAGTGATTGAATGCATCTGTTAATGCATCGTTAACCATTGTATCTACCAGTGTTCCGTTATTCATACGATATCCGAAACGTGCTTTTGGTAATGCAAATGGAGCCATTGACATGCTTTCCATACCACCGGCAACAACGATATCAGCATCTCCTGCCTGAATCATCTGTGCCGCCATGTTTACACAGTTTAATCCTGATCCACATACTACGTTAACTGTAACTGCTGGTGTTTCGATTGGAAGTCCTGCGTTTAAGGAAGCCTGACGAGCAACGTTCTGTCCTAATCCTGCCTGGATAACGCATCCCATGTATACATGGTCTACCTGATCAGCTGGAACTCCTGCTCTCTTTAATGCTTCTTTGATTACGATTGATCCCATGTCTACTGCTGGTACTGTGCTGAGTACTCCACCCATTTTACCAATCGCTGTACGGCATGCTCCTGCGATAACTACTTTCTTTGCCATATCAATTTTCCTCCATATTCTTGATTATTATACTTTGGCGATCTTCTCTCTCGCCGATATGTTAATACTATCACAATCTTTTCTCATTTTCAATTGCTATTTTTTAAAAAGATTTTCAATAAATTGTGCAAAGTGCCAAAAGCCGCATAAATACGTGTTTTTTCGATGTATACAATGTCCTTGTCGGATTGTATTTTTTTAACACAATCGACATAACTTATAACACTTTCTCACCGAATTGATAACTTTCTTGTATTTTCTATGAAATAATCCTGATTTTTTCGTGAAAAAATAACAATTTTTACAATATAAATATATTTACACTCTTTATAAATTGATTTTCGTTAAATTTACTTCACTTTCAACATGTCTAACTTAACACATCCCTGTATTTTTTTCATTGAAAGAAAAAACTTTTTATTCCTATGAAAAATCCCCATATTTTTTAAAAACTTATTTCTGTACACGCAAAAAAGAGAGCTTGGTGTGTGCGTTAAAACACCAAACTCTCTTTTCTCTTCTATATTATTGTCTTCTGATCATTAACGATCCTGCATACTGATACAATCGATCGCTACCGGACCACCTCTGACTACTTCAATATTTGTATAACGTTCTTTAAACACCTTTAAAATAGAATCATTCTTTGTCTCTGTACGAATTGCTTCTATTAATTAAGCTGTTCTTTTCCCATATCCTTGATCAGGAAACGGAACACTTCTGCCATCTGGAAGATCTCTGCCATCTGCTTCTCTGTAAGACTTTTCACTTTGATAAACATGATTTCCTTTGTTCGGATCGATGTATCTGTATAGTCAATAACTTTAATAACTTCCACGCTTCGATTTAACTGTTTCTTGACCTGTTCAAATGTCTTTTCATCTGCATCAATACAGATCGTCATACGAGACATTGTTGGATCTTCTGTTTCTCCAACTGTAAGACTGTGTATATTGTAGGCTTTTCCAGAGAATAGTCCGGAAATTCTTGCAAGAACACCAGCACGGTTTTCTACGAACAAAGAAAGCCATCTTCTTTCCATCTGATTATCCATTTTCATTCCTCCTATTCTTCTCCACGTTCCATGATCAGATCTGTGATAGATCCATTTGGTTTCACCATTGGCATAACAAGTTCTTCATTCTCAATGATAAATTCAATGATCGTTGGCCCATCTGTTTTCGCCTTTGCTTTCTCAAATGCTGGGATAATTTCTTCTTTCTTAAAGACTCTGATCCCCTGTGCTCCATAACTTTCAGCAAGTTTTACAAAATCTGGTGTATATGGCGGACATTTTGAAAAATCTCCATCACAATGATGTTCACAACTCTTTCTTCTTCTTAAACATGTACCTGCATATGCTTTATCATAGAAGAGATCCTGCCACTGTCTCACCATTCCAAGATACCCATTATTTAAAATACAGATTGTAATAGGAAGTTCCTGAATCACAGCTGTCGCGATCTCCTGGGAATTCATCTGAAATCCACCATCTCCAGATACACAAACAACTTCTCTTCCTGGATTACCAATTGCTGCACCAATTGCTGCTGGAAGCCCATAACCCATCGTTCCGAGTCCACCAGATGTCAGCATCTGTCGTCTTCCATATAGTTCTAAGAACTGTGTCGTCCACATCTGATTCTGTCCAACGTCTGTTGTAACAATTGGTTCATCAAAGTACTCATTGATCGCATCAATAACCTGTTTTGGAACTAATTTTTCTTTTTCTTCCATTACTAATGGCTTTTGTTCATGCCATTCATTCATTCTTGACAGCCATTCATCTACTTTACATGGTTCTTCATTTTCTGCAATAGACAACATTAATGCGATGGCTTCTTTTGCATCTCCTACCAATGGCACATCAACCGTAACGTTCTTAGAAATCGCCGCTGTATCAATATCAATATGAATGATCTTGGCATCCGATGCAAATGTTCCAAGTTTTCCTGTAATTCGGTCATTAAATCTTGTTCCAATGGAAATCAACAGATCACAATCATTTACTGCCTGATTTGCTGCATAATTTCCCATGCATTCCAATATTTCCATAATATAATTCATGATTTGTTGGTACGATCCCTCGTCCCATGATCGTTGTAACAACTGGAACCTTTAATGTTTCCATTAATTTGCACATCTCTTCTTGTGCCCCTGCGATCTTCGCACCTCCACCAATTAAGAATAATGGACGTTTCGCATCATAGATCATATTCATTGCACGAAGAATCTGTCCATGATGTGGTTTCGTGTTTGGTTTATATCCACGGATATTGACTTCCTCTGGATATTCATCACTTCCTAATTCTGCCATTACATCTTTTGGGAGATCTAATAAGACTGGTCCCGGTTTTCCTGTTCTTGCAATATAAAATGCCTCTTTGATCAGGCGATTCAAATCCTCTCTTTTACGGACAACTATAACAAATTTCGCGATATTTCTTGTAACTCCGACAATATCGATCTCCTGAAATGTATCATTACCGATCAGATTTGTGGCAACCTGTCCTGTAAAACACACCAATGGCACACTGTCATAATTCGCTGTTGCTATTCCTGTAACAAGGTTTGTGGCACCTGGTCCACTTGTTGCCAGACAGACACCAACTTTCCTGTAGCTCTTGCATATCCATCTGCCGCATGGATCAACCCCTGCTCATGTCTTGGAAGAATCAGTTCTACTTGATCCTGCTTATAGATTTCATCAAAAATATCAATGACACACGCACCCGGGTATCCAAAGATCTTCTCTACGCCTTCTTCCTGTAATGCCTTTACCAGAAATTCATTTCCTGTCATTTTACCCATACTACATCTCCTCCATCTCTTCTTCCAGACTAGTCTCATCTAGTGTATATTTCACTTCTTCCTGAGCCTGTATTTTAAAATCTTCCACCTGTTCTTCTCCAACAACTGGAAGATCATCTGTTGATTTTACTCCAAAACATCTCAAAAATTCTTCTGTCGTACGAAACAAGATCGGACGCCCGATCGCATCCAGCCGTCCAGCCTCTTTGATCAGCCGGTATTCTAACAGCTTGTTGATCGGATGATCGCATTTCACACCTCGGATCGCTTCAATCTCTTGTTTCGTTACTGGCTGCTTATAAGCAATGATCGATAAAGTCTCAAGCATTACATCCGTAAGCCTTGGTTTCTTTGGATGATTCACAATTCTTATCAATGATCCATAATATTCTGTTTTGGTACAAAGCTGATAAGCATCATCCAGTTCCAATAACCGGATTCCTCTCTCTTCTTTGTCATATTCTGTCTGTAACAGTTTGATCAACTCATCAAACTGTTCATTATCTATCTCAAGTGCCTCCATCAGCTGCCGCCTTGTCACACTTGTTCCCATCGAAAATAAAATTCCTTCGATCGCTGCAAGTTTATTCTTCATAAATTCATTACTCCAGTGCCCGTATGAAAATATCATCTTCGATATTTTCCTGTTGAACGTAAATCTTTCCTGTCTTCATCAATTCAAGAACCGCCAGAAATGTGACGATCACTGCTTCTTTTGTCTCCTGTTCGTTTAGAAGGTCATAAAAGTTCACTTCTTTATATTGTATAATATAATTATACACTTCCGTGATCTTATCTTCTAATTTAATCTCTTCCTGCTTGATCTCCCCAAATTCGCTTCGGATCGGATCTAACTTATCCTGTCGTTTTCTCATCACAAACTGAAAAACTTCAGAAATCCTCTGTAAAGTTACCTCTGATAACATCTGCACAGGATCGATCTCTTCTCTGTATGCAAGTACTTGCGGTGGAATATCTGGTGATCTAAAAAACTCTTCTCTGCCATCATCTCTCGTTCTTTCAACTGTAAAGAGGCATATTTATAAATCTTATATTCAATCAGTCTTCTTACAAGTTCTTCTCTCGGATCTCCTTCTTCTTCCTCTTCTTCCTTCACTGGAAGCAACATCTTCGCCTTGATCTTTAATAATGTGGCTGCCATAACGAGAAAATCACTCATCACATCAAGATCTTCCTCTTCCATAGAGCGGATATAATCAAGATACTGGCTTGTGATCTCAGAGATTGGAATATCATAAATATCCACTTTATTCTTCTCGATCAGATGCAACAGAAGATCTAATGGTCCTTCAAATGCATTTACCTTAATATCTATTCCCATAAATCAGTCTCTCTTCTTTAATTCAATGCATGAAATCTCTGGTTTATTAAACAATCTTAATTTGATGGAATGGTTTCCAAGTCCACGGCTTAAGATCATCGTTGTCTCTCCCTCATGAAACTCTCCTGCATCGTATTTTGGAAAAATCTGAAATTGCGGTGAGATCACACCTCCAAATTTCGGAATTCTTACCATTCCTCCATGGAAATGCCCGCTAAGACAAGATCACTGCCCCAATCTGCATATGTTTTTAAATAGTTTGGGTTATGTGCTAATAAAATATGAAAAATGTTTCCTGGAGAACTTCCTACCACAGATTCCATATGAGAAAGCGGCATGCGCGGTACATGAAATCTCTGATAATATTTCTTCTCAAGATCAAACGCAGTTAAAGAAATAAATCCAGTCTCTGACTGAATTACGATCGTTTCATTCGAAATGTGATGTATGTTATACTCTTCAGACTATGAACATAATCTTTATACCGCACACCAAAGATTTCTTCATTCCTTGCAAGTTTCAATTCGTGGTTTCCATCCGCATAATAGATCGGATACTTTGCAGATAACTCTTTCATCAGTGCAAGCGGCACTTCCTCATTCGAAGATTCGCGGCTTATTACCATATCTCCTCCAACCAGGATCATATCCGGTCTGCATTCATCAATTTGTTCGATCAATTCCTGATTATTCTCTCCAAACTGTGCACAATGCAGATCTGTTAAAAACACGATCCGATATCCATCAAATGCTTCTGGAATCTTTTCTGACTCTATTTCGTAATATTCAACTGTCAATCTCTTATTTCATAGCTGCTTAAAAGCACTGCCATGGCAATCCCCACAACCAACAGCACTGCTATGATCCATATCCATAAAGGAATCATAAACACTCCTTCTCTCTGTTTCCCAATCCATCTTCTGATTCGTAAATGTCTTTTTCCTATTTTACTAGATATAGCAAAAAAAAACAACCCATAGCACAACATCTTTAGGAATATTGTACAAAAAAAGAGAATGCCCAGATTCTGACATCCTCTTTTTTTCATTATAATATTACTGTCTGGAAAGCAGCCTTATTTTACGATTGCGATCGTGCTTCCGATATCAAGTGCTGGAAGCTCGGCCTTTTCCATGCAGATAGTTCCTGGAAGACACTCAGCGTCTTCTCCACCGAAGTTATATGTAACATGTCCTAAATTCTTCAGATTCTCGTTGGCAACTTCTCCAACTTTTACAATCTTGAATTCTTTACCGTCAATTACAAGTTTACATCCAGGAGTTACTTCTCCATCTACTGGATTTACATCGATGGAATAGCAGAAATCTTTCAGAGTATCTGGTGCGTTATCACCAAATGTAACGAAGATCCCTTCTTCTCTAAATGCGTCTACCATAGCTCCTTTTCCTTTAATCGTTACCTGATACATAATACTACTTTCCTTTCTCACTAATAATTATTTTTATTTTGCTGCATATAATCCAAAGCTTGCTAAGTAACCAACGATAACTCGAGGTACACCAGTGATAAATCTTGAGTACAGTACAGCTGGTACACCAACTTCTACTGTTTCAGGATCTGCTTCTGCAAGTCCAAGTCCTACTGGAACGAAGTCACAAGCACACTGTGTATTGATTGCAAATAATGCTGGAAGTGCAAGGCTTGGTTCAATGTTTCCTTTACCAATTTCTACACCGATCAATGTTCCGACGATCTGAGCAATTACAGCTCCAGGTCCAAGCAGACAGCTTAAGAATGGAATAGAACAAATAAATCCTAAGATTACAAGTCCAATGATATTTCCACATAATGGCTGTAATAATTTAGCAAACCAGTTACCGAATCCAGATCCCTGAATGATACCGATCAGCAATGATACGAATCCCATGAATGGAATGATCGTATGAAGTACTGTGTTTGTAGATTCTTTCGCTGCACTATTGAAAGTAGCAACGACTTTACCAGCTCCCATACCAATTTTCTGGATAAAGCTTGATTTTGATGAGCTTCCCATTGTTTCAGATACTTTCTTATCTGCGCTGTATTTGAAGTCTTTTTCTTCTTTTGCAGGTGCTGCTTCTGAAATAGGTGCTGCAGATCCATCTGCCAATGCAATGTTATCATTTTTAACACCAGATACATAAATATCTTCTGTAATATATTTTGCCATTGGTCCAGATTTTCCAACTGGGTTGATATTGATCGTTGGAATTCTCTTCTGTGGATAAATTCCACAACGAAGTGTTCCACCACAGTCAATGATCACAAGGAAGATCTCTTCTTCTGGAACAGATGTCTTAAATCCGTTAACTGGACGGCATCCTGTTAATTCTACGATTTTAGGTAAGATATCAGGTTCTGCTCCACCACCTGTGATATATAATAATACATCTTTTCCTTCTTTAGGTTCTACTGTTAATGGACCACCAAATCCACCGCTTCCCTGTGTGATCGTAATCGCTCTATATTCTGACATAGTTTTTCCTCCTAATTACACTCGTAAATCCATCTTATTTCAATTCGTTACTTAATTCGATTCCCTGCTGTTTCATAACCATCTTTGTTGTAAAGTCTGTTACCCATCCTGAGAAGAAGTTCATAACAAGACCAACTAACATATAACGAAGACCTAATTCTGTCATATCAAATCCAGCTTTCTGAACACCCTGTGCAATTCCAAGGTAGATAAAGATTTCACCTGGGTTAATATGAGAGAAAATTCCACTGTTTGTATGGCAATGATAAGAAGCTGATGCATAATAGCTTGGTTTCATTCTTTCTGGAAGGAATTTACCCATTGATAATGCCATTGGGTTTCCTAACATAAATGCTGAAATAAATGGTAATACTCCATATGCAAGGATTACGTTTCCTGAACATAATTTAGCAAATTTATTAACTCTTTCCTGTCCAATCAGGGCGATGATCGTATTCATTAAGATTAACAGTAATAATACCTTTGGTACGATTCCTGACACCCAGCTTACAAATGTTTCTGCACCTGTATCAAATAATCCCATGAATCCTGATGCACCTTTAATAATGATATTCATATAATTCTCCTTTCATTTCAGGCTTTTTTCTTATTGACACCGTAAATCTTGTCTCCAATTCTTGTAAACAGACTCGGCTTTTCTAAGACTTCGCCTCCACTCATAATCGTGTTGTAATTTGAGGAAGCATTAAGCACTGCTCTTCTTAAGGATACACCGATCGTTGCACAATCATCTTTTTTAATCGTTCCAACATCAATTCCATTAAAGAAATCCCAGTTTTTAAATCGTGCAAGCATTGTAAATCCTCTCATAAAGCAACCATCTATGATCACTCCATCCTGATCGATCGCAAACATAACGATCGCACCTGCATGAAAACCGCCTTTTGCCTTTCCTATGGCAACCCGGCCTTTTTTTCGAAGTTTTGTATAAAATTTATTAAAACTTTTCATCTGCACCATCTGAAATAAAAACTGCAGACAAAATGCTGCAAGCATCGCCACAGCTATGACCATAAATGACATCGTCTTCCTCCTTTTCGTTTACTCAAATATATTATTTTCTTCTGCAATATAGAGAAGAAATTCTCTGTAGCTTTCCATTTTCTGGATCTTAGGAATGACATCCGGTTTCTTGCCAATCGACAAAATATCATCATATAATCGGACAAGTACTGTGTCATCTTCCATTGATTCAGGAATTCCCAGTAAAATAATGATCCGGATATTTCCGTATTTATCATCTTTTAACATATCTGGAAACACACCCATTGCCAATGTTAATTTTGACAGCATATTCTTTGTATGTGGAAACGCAATATTCTGGTCAAGAACCATGGTTGAATATTTTTCACGTTCTCTCACTCTCTGGGCAAATCCTGCATCAAGTTCTCCCTGATTGGTAAGTGCCCTTGCCATCCGATCAACGTTCTCATCATATGAACTTTCTTGATCCAGAACAAAAAATCTCGTTTCATCTAATAAATTCATAAACAAAGAATCTATTCCTTTTCGGATCGTTCGTCCTGCTTCAGAAAGATATCTCATATTTTCAAATTTACGTTGAATATATTTTCTATCGAATACTTCATCCATAAAAACAACCGGGGTTTTCGTATCCATGTGTAATTCTGTCGTCGTAACAATATAATCAAAATCATCTTTGCGATTTTCATCGAAGATACCATAGAAAAATTCAAATTCCGGTTCTACATCAAAGACTTTCTTTAACTGATTCTCGATCAGACGTCCGATGATCTTTCCAGATCCGCAAACGATCGCGATCTTGCATCGTTTCTCTTCTGGTTCCTGCTCTAATAAAAACACTCCAAAATAAGCAGCCAGAAATCCCATCTCATCTTCTGTCATTTCGATTCCTATGCGTTCTTCCAAAACACCTTTTGCAATCTCCGCCATCTTATAGGCTACACTGTATTTGTTCTTGAAATCATCAACCATCGGATTATAAATATGGAAGCCATATTTTAGCCGGTTGATCATAAAAAATACGTGATAGACAAAATCATCAAATAATTCATTTGCTACAACTGTTACATTAAGTTCTGCTTTGATCCGATCTAAAATTTCAATGATAAGATCTGCAACACCTTCCGAAATACTGATCTTTTGCTCGATCTCTGCTGTATTTGACGGTGTTCTCATTCCTGCTACAGATATGCTTAAAAACAATCGCTCTTCTTTGGATATCTTATATCCTTTGACCTGTTCAATTTCATTAAGGAACTCATCCACGATCATATATGCTGAACTTCGTATAGTTCTTCATATTTCGGCTTCAGCTTTTTGATCGTATGACCGCTTTCCATTCTCTGGATCATCACAACAAAAAATCTGTAAAAGAAACCAAACCCTAGGGCATCCATCGATAATCTTTCCTGAAAATCATATAGTTTTTCACGAATTGTCTGTCCAAGTGGGAAATTTAAATACAGTTGTTCATAAATATTTTCTAAGATAAATAGGCGAATGTTAAACTCATCACCACAAAGAGCCAGTCCTGTATTTGCTTTTCCTTTAATCTTCAGGTCGTATTTCTCGATTGCCTTTCTTAATCGGTTCAGATCACCGATCGTTGTTGTTCTGGCAACTTTCATCTCCTCAGAAAGATCATCGGTAAGATACGGTTCCTCGGCATGCATCAGCTGCCAGAACATATATGCCATTCTTGTATGACTTGAATTAAAAAGGTCTTCCTGCTTGTAAATCTTATTGCGGATTTCTGTAAAACCTTTCGGTGCAAACACGATCAGTTTACATGTTCCTTTGTTATTGCTGATACATGCGTATCCTCCAAGCAGGCAATTCAATTCCTTAATGTCATTGCGGATCGTTTTTTGCGACACATCAAGCTTTGCCGCGAGGCTTTCTACACTGCAAACAGATTGCATTTCGATATTCTTTAAAATAACTGCGATTCTGTTTTCATTGTTAAAAAGCTGTTTCATATTGATCCTCTTTTCTATTGATACAGGTTAATTGTTTTTAACCTCTTGTTTTTCCTCCTGCTACGTTCACTGTAACTCCATGAACATAAGAAGCTCTCTGACTTGCAAGATATACACACAGATCTGCAACTTCTGATAATTTACCAGATCTTCCTAGTGGAATTGTAGATGTTTTAGAATATCCAGCTCTTAAGTCATCTACTGTGATTCCTCTTGTATATGCTAATGCTGATTCATAAGCAATTGTACGAAGTCCTGTAGCTTCCATGATTCCAGGTGCTACTCCGACAACTCTGACTCCCTGTTTTCCAAGTTCTTTTGCCCAAGATCTTGTTAAAGAGTTTACAGCGTTCTTTGTTGCTGCGTAAACGCTCTGTCCTTCAGATCCTTCCAGACCACTTTCAGAAGACATGTTAATGATAACTCCTTCACCTTTTTCAACAAGCACACGTCCAACGGCCTGCGCACAGAAGAATACACCTTTTAAGTTTACGTTACAAACTTTATCCCATACTGCTTCATCTAATTCATACTGTCCTTTTGGATCTTTTGGATCTACTAACAAACGAGGGATGTTGATTCCGGCATTGTTTACTAATACGTCGATCGTTCCGAATGTTTCTTTGGCTTTTTCTACCATTGCTTCAACATCTGCTACTTTTGTAACATCTGTTTTCACATACAGTAATTTTCCTGCTGCTTCGTCCATCTCTGGTGCTTCAGGTGCCATATCAGAAATGACTACGTTAGATCCTGCATTTAAGAATCCCTGTGCAACTGCTTTTCCGATTCCAGATGCTCCACCAGTTACGATGACTGTTTTTCCTTCAAGATTTAACCAAGATTCGCTCATTATAATCCTCCTTTGAATCTGTGTTTCTTTGCTTCATGAGTTCATTATATAGAGCGTCAAGGAAAAATTTAATTCTTTCATTTTCCATCGTGAAGAAATTTTGTGGACTTATTACAAAAAATGGCTTAAAATCAAGAAATATTGAGTGGAAATTTTTTTAATCTGTGTCAAAAAATCTGCTTTATTTATTGTTTCTTGTGCCAGGATCTTTTCTTTATGGATCATAATATTACCTTTGCTATATTGAATCTCACCAATCTTCTGTCCTTTCTTCACTGGTGCTTTCACAGAATCTATCTTGATCTTTTTCACGATCTTTCCCTTCTGTGTTTTAATATCGATCAGATCAGCAGTCACCTTTTCCTGGCAAGATACTTCTGATCTCTGACCCTTTTGTACTGGAATCCTTCCGATTTCTTTTCTTGTAGTTTCGCTGTGTATCCGCTGGCAATTTGAAAATCCATAGTCCAAAAGAGTTCTTGCATCTTTGATCCTTGCTTTAGAGCTTTCACACCCCATCACTACCGCAATCATATGAATCTTATTTCTTGTTGCAGTTGCACTTAGACAAAATCCTGCTTTCCCTGTACTTCCAGTCTTCATTCCTGTACATCCATTGTAGTGGCGGATCAGTTTGTTTGTGTTACTTAAACCAAATTCTTTCTCACCTTTTTTTGTTTTATGTATGATCGTATCCATCCAGATCTTTGTATATTTAAAAACTTCTGGATATCTTTGTGCAAGTTCTCTCGTCATCAACGCAATATCATATGCACTTGTCACATGTCCTTTTGCATCAAGCCCGCAGGCATTTTGAAATGTCGTATGTTTCATTCCAAGCTCTCTGGCTTTTTTGTTCATCCTTGATACGAACGCTTCCTCACTTCCGCAGACATGCTCTGCCAATGCAACAACTGCATCATTCGCACTTGAGATCACAACACATTTGATCAATGTTTGTACCTGCTGCTTCTCTCCTGTTTCTAAAAACACCTGAGAGCCGCCCATAGATGCTGCATGTTCACTGACTGTAACCGTATCTGTAAGCTTGATCTTACCTTGCTTTAAGTCTTCAAAAATAAGCAGCAAGGACATTATTTTCGTTACACTGGCTGGTGCAAGTTCTTTATCCTTATCTTTCGCAAATAAGATTTCCTTGCTTTCCTGTTCCATAACTACTGCTGATTTTGCTGAAAGATCAAGTACTGGTGCTGCTGTTTCTAAAAATCTTGCCTCTCTTGCCATGACTAGACAATAAAAGCTTTGAACGAGTATTGCTGCAACGAGCAGTATCACTTTCCATTTCTGCATGCATCCACCTCAAACCTGTTTGTTATAGTTTAGTGGCAGATACTTAGATTTATACATAATTTCTTGGCAGTATATGTTTTTTTAAAAAGAAAACCAGAAATATCTTCTGATCATATCTCTGATTTTCCTTCATTTATCTTGTTTTCTTACCCCAACGATTCGCAGATCTCAACTTTTTATATTCATCATATGCTTGTTTTAAGATCTCTTTCTCATTAGGAAATTTCAATAAGTGGTAAGCCTCGTGAAATTTGTAATACCCTGAGTCTACAAAAAACTCTTCCTTCTGAGGTTTTGAGTGATAGTTCTCGGATTCCATCAAGTACCAGTGTACACTCTTTATGATCTGTTCATGAAATGAATAGAAAGAATATTCACTTTTCCCTACATACTTGATAATTGATGCGTCCGCGTCTGTCTCTTCCTTTACCTCACGAAGTGCTGTCTGCTCGTGAGTCTCTCCTTGCTCAACAGTACCTTTCGGAAGTACCCAGCCATCATATCGGTTCTTATAACTTTTGTATAACAGCAAAATCTTTCCTCTAAATATTACGACACCACCACAGCTCGTTGCTTTTGTCACCAGTTACAACCTCCTGTCTCTTAAACGATCTTATTCGCCTAAGTATGTGTGTCTTTCTCTGACAAATATTATACATGGATTGTGAACTGATTTCAACTGCTATCTGTTTTACTCTTTTGAAAATATCAATCTAAAAATGCATGAAATACTTTATCTGCGATCGGTGCCGCAACTCGTCCTCCAGAATCTCCACCCTCTACAAGAACACTGACTACGATCTTCTTCCCGCCTCTTTCGGCACATCCGATAAACCATGCGTGGGAATCTTTCGCGCTGTTATATTCTGCTGATCCTGTCTTTCCATATACATTATAGTGTGAAGAATAAGCTCTTGTTCCAGTTCCCTTTGTGACAACTTTTCTCAACATTTTCTTTAATGTCTCACATTCCGATGCCTCTAAAGGTTCTGATAGTTTTGATGCTTTTGTTTCCTTGATCACTCCACCGTCGATATTTTTGACATTCTCTACCAGATATGGCTGCATCACAACTCCATCATTGGCGATCGCAGACATGACCATCGCATTTTCAAGTGGTGTGATCAAAGTCTGACCTTGTCCGATCGAAGTGTGTGCCATCTCATTAGTTCCTGATTTCTTATCAAGAACAAAACGACTGCTGTTTGCAAGAAGATTGATCGGAACTTTCGAATTATACATCAGATCGCCTGCAAGACTTGCGAGTTTTCCTTTGTTGATCTCTTCTGACATATGCACAAACGCACAGTTACAGGATTTCTCGATTGCCTGTTCAAGATTCACCGTTCCATGTGCTTCTCCTCCATAACAATGAATCTTTAAAGTTCCAACCGTTGTATATCCAGTACAATGGTATTTGAAATTCTTATATGTGTTTTTATGTTCTCTCATATATTCTAATGCCGTCACAACTTTAAATGTTGATCCTGGCGGATATAATCCTTGCGTTGCACGGTTTAACAACAAAGAATTCTTGCTTGTATTTAATTCTGTCCAGTTTTCTTTGACGTAAGCTGGTCTGTAATCCGGTTTGGATACCATTGCGTAGATCTTTCCTGTCTCTGGATCCATCGCAACAACCGCTCCCTTTTGTCCCTGCAAAGCATAATATGCTGCTTTCTGAACTTTGGTATTTAATGTTGTGTATACATTATCCCCTATACTTTTCTCACCTTTTAAGCTGCTTGTGATCTGTGTCATCAAGTTCGCATCCGATTTTAACAGATCAAAGTTACATACAGATTCCAGTCCTGACTTTCCTTTATCGTTATATCCTACAACATGTGCAAACATTCTGCCATAAGGATAATCTCTGATCTCTGATCCATTTTCAGTAAGTGTCTGTGCCAGCACTTTTCCATCACTACTGATGATCTTTCCTCGTACTACTTTCTCTGCCATAGACTGTAATCTCCGGTTATGCGCATTCGTAATCACATTTTTACTATCTACCGCAACAAAATGTGCAATATAAGCGATCAATGCCAAAAATGAT
>ENA-OQIC01000534-OQIC01000534.1-human-gut-metagenome-genome-assembly--contig:-NODE-534-length-16476-cov-2.055661_pt1 | contig 16476 bp, 17 predicted proteins | sample MGYA00242572_ERZ504736 | MGnify/ENA primary metagenome ERZ504736 (study PRJEB26092, sample SAMD00036201) | human gut metagenome | host: Homo sapiens | study: EMG produced TPA metagenomics assembly of... | reverse complement strand
GCCGGTCAAGCCTAAAACACCATAAAATCCGACAATTTTCCGGCTTTTAACCTGCTCCGTAAATGCAGCAACCTTTACCAATCGTTGCTGCATTGAGTTAACAATGGCTTCGCCTTTACTCTTTTGATTTAATAAGTCAGCTAACTCTTAAAATAGTTTTTCACTGCCATCTATAGTTCTTGGGCCTTTATATACATAGACTGGAACATTTAGGCTCGTAAAGTAACCACCATTTCCTGGTCCACCCAGTCAGGAACAATCAGTAAATCCGGATGCAATGCCAAAACGGCTTCCGTATTCAATTTTACCTTTGCTTTTATTTGCTTGGATTCTTCCGGAAAATTATTTGGTAAATTACCTAAAGCCACAATCTTCTGCGGACCTACTAAAGAAATCACCATATCTTCCGTACTTACACCGATAGGAACAACGCGTGTAGGATTATCCGGCACCTGCACCACGGCACCGGTAGAATCTCTTATCTGATGTGTTCCCTCTAACGTTTTTGTTTCATCTAATGTCTTACAACCTACAATGGAAAATACTATCAGACAAAAGATAAATAAAAACCACAACTTTTTATAAACACTCATAGACTATCGTCCTTCAATTTCGCCTTCCATGGCTAAATACAATTGTTTTAATTGATCTTCCATATCTTTTGGTGCTTGCCACAAACCACGCTGAATAGCCTCTAATAATGTTTCAGCAATTCGGGCCAATGCCCATGGATTCACTGATTGCATCCATTCTTGCATATCTTTATCTAAAGCATACTTATTGGCATAGTTCATATACCCAGTCCTCGATTACAGCACTCGTGGCATCCCAAGCAAAACTGTGTGCCACCACATTTGCCAAATCAGAGGCTCCCTTATAGCCATGTTGTTGCATACCTTCTATAAACTTAGGATTTAACGTCTCACCACGAACTAAACGATTCACTTCCTCTTTTAAATTACGTGTTTTTACCTGTTCACGATTCGAACTATCACCAACATAGGAGCGTGGGACTTCACCGCGAATACTTCGAACAGCAGCTATTAAACCGCCATGATAGGCATTATAATCATCCGAGCTCAACATATGTGCTTCTCGATTATCCTCATTTTTAATGGTAACTTCCATAGTAGCTAATCTTCTTCTAAATATGCGTTTATCCTGATTTGATTTAGCACCGTCACCATAACAATAACTACCCCAAGTTACATAAACATCGGCCAAATCATCAATCGACTCCCAATTTTTCTGCTCAATTAATTGTCCAATACCGGCCCCATATGCCCCGGGTGGATCCCCAAATAAACGGAATCTGGCTTTTTGATAAGCGGCTTTCTCATCTTCACCTTCTGACACAAGCCAAGAAACATCCTCATTAATATGTTTTTTATAAAATTATCTTCTTCACTCTCATCCAATTCAGCAACCAAAGTTACTGCTTTATCAAGCCATTTTAAGGCATTTGGCATCATGTCTCTGATAAGACCACTTATTCGTCCGGTTACATCAATACGTGGTCGTTTCAGTTCTGCAAGCGGTATAGCCTCAACTCCGATAACACGACCACCGCCACCTTGCCAAATTGGTCGAACCCCCATTAAATTCATAAACTGGCCTAAACATTGGCCATGGCTTCGCGTATTACTACCGGCCCATAGAACTATGCCAATCGACTCCGGATAATGCCCTTCCTCTTTAATGAAATCGGTTATAACCTGATCAGCTAATGTACTTCCTAATTCATAAGCAACTTTCGTAGGCAACATTCTTTCATCCACACCGAAGAAATTGCGACCTGACGGTAAGACGTCGGCTCGTCCACTCGTTGCGGCACCGCCCGGCCCCGGTTCAATATAATGGCCGGCCAAAGCTTTTAATGTATGTCCTATTTCCTGTTCGGTCTGCTTTAATTTCGGCACGTACTCGTGACAAGCCTCCAATAAAATCGAACCGATTTCAGTCAAACAAACTTGCTTTACCTTACTGTCTTTTTCAACACTATACCGTTGCCATAACGTATTAACTGATTCCAAATGTTGCCATGAGTCGGAATAGATATAGTCATTTTCTGCTAAATGTGCAATCACATCACGAATCACATGCCATATTTGATCTACAATATCTTTGTTGCGAAGTATACATTTACCGGTAAACAAAAAGTCTTGATTCTCATTAGAATTGATTTGTTCACCTATTTGTAAAGAATCTACCTTTTGACCGCCATACTGTTCCAATGTATTCCAATCATAGCCCAGACCTTTGGCAATCGTATCCGGTAATGCCGGTACAATACCGTTTTGAACTCGCATAAGAGCTAATAAAAATTCTTGTAAATCCTTACCTGTCGGCGCCTTACCCAGAATATGCAAACCCGTACGCATTTGCATATGTTTTAAGTCTGTAAGCAACTCATGCAAATAGGCCAATACACTTTCCGCATCAGTCATTTTATCTTCTGGAATACTCTCCCAAAAATGACATGCTTTAGCTTGTTCAACAATGGCTGTATACAATGAAGTTAAACTTTCCGGCGATTCCAATTCAAAATGCCCGTACTCATCCAAGAGATTTTCTAATTCTTCATATTCATCATAAAGACCTGCCTTAGACATAGGTGGTGATATATGGCCGATTAAGCAGCTGAACTTCGCCGTTTAGCTTGTATCCCTTCACCGACAATTGTCATCCAATAAGGATACACATTGGGTAAATCCTGAATGCCCATTTCAGGATAACAAGAAGAACTTAACCCCGTGCCTTTCCCGGGCAACCATTCCAATGAACCATGAGTGCCTACATGCATCACCACGTCCGCTTTAAATATCTCGCGGAGCCAATAATAGAATCCTTCATAATGATGTGTCGGAGCCAAAATAGGATCATGATACAATTTACCCGGATCTTCACCAAAACCACGTGGCGGTTGCACCGTTACCCAAATATTTCCATTACTGAATCCCGGAATCAGGAGTTCATCACCATAACGAAAAACTTCTCCCGGTGCCGGTCCCCAGCCTTCTTCCATATTTACTTTCGATTTATCCGGCAATGAATCAAAAAATTCCTTATATTGCTGCACACTTAATTTACCTTCGGCGTCTTCAACCTGTTCCTCACTCAGCATACTGCGATCATTAGTAGTATGTGATAAAACAGATTCTATTAATTCAGCCCCCGACTCAGGAATTAAGTCAATGGTATACCCTTCGTTCTTCATAGCTACCAATAAACGTTGCACCGACTCTGGTGTGTCTAAACCGGCTGCCGAACCTATATTAGAATTTTTAGGCGGATAATTATGAAGAATAATCGCAACTTTTCTTTCAGCTGGCAATAAATGACGAAGTTTTTCATATTTTACAGCTCGTTTAACGATAGATTCCACTCGTTCTTTAACCGGCCAATATATGTATTTACCATCAATATTAGTTTGTGCCGCTACAACCCCACCATGAAGGGAACCATCAAATTCCGGTAAAGATACCGATAAATTCACGTCTAAAGGACTTAAACCTTGTACATTGGCCTCCCAAGTCGCTTCATCCATATAGATGTTATACCCCATTAAAATCGGAATATCCCAATGACTAATATCTTCTTGAGTTGCTGCATTCAAACTGATTAGTGAAAATTACAGGTATTAATTAATACTTCAAACGGTAAAGGTCCATCACAGAATAAAATCCGTAATGACTCTTTCAACGAAGGTGCTCCTATAAGCGGATTACCGCCGTATTGCCCGAAAAAGATAATGGGGTTGTAACCGTATGTCTTAATTGTTTTTCGCAACAATTCAGGATAATACAACTCTTCATAATCCACTCTTCACGATAGAAAATACACCGATACTTGGACAATCAACCACGCCTTCAGCTTCCAAATACTCTTTATAGGTCGCGTACGTGACGCCATTTTCACCAAGGATACCTTGCCATAGCACCGGTATCGGCTCCGGTACTTCAACAGCTTCACCGGCTAATGAAGCGGCATATAAAAACGAATTCTCAAATTGGTAAGCCCACTCAACTGCTGATATTCTGACAATCGAATCATTTCAGCTTCACTCATACCGGCGCGCAATTTATCCATATCCTGTTCTTCATCGGCATACAACGCATAGCAAGGATGGTTCTGATATAACCAATTAGCCAAACGACGTAAAAACGGTGTATCTAATCCGGTCCCCATATGTTTCATAATAACAACATCTGATGTTTTAAGGCGTTGTTCCCATGATTCATTCCATTCCGGTTCTTGTTTTAAGTTATATAAGTCAATTTTAAAATGTTCTTTGGCCTCAATACGACCTTTAGCTTCAACTTCACGAACATGGTGTATTTGCTTAGCCATATTAGTAATATATAAAATTTTTTTCATTTTAGCGGCTTCCTTTCACCACTTGCAATACAGTATCAGCTGTTATGGTATCAATCGAATAATAAGTTCCACGCATAGCCTGCATCAGTTCTTTCGCAATTCCAAGGCGGATAAAATCTTGCTCTGTATCTAATATCAAAATCCCCACCGGTAAATCAATAAAAGCTTTCCCCCAAGCTAAAGCTTCGTTTACCGGATTATCGGTTTCACCATAGGTTGCCCGACCATCCGTAACAATAAAAACGTCTATTTTTTCGGTTGGTGAACGTCGTAAAACCTGCTCACAAGTTCTATAAGCCAATTCCAAAGCCCCTGCAAGCGGTGTTTTACCACCGGTAGGTAAATGTTCTAATAGACGTCTTGCCAACTCAATACTGCCGGTAAAAGGTAATACCAATTCCGCTTTCTCCTTGCGAAATACGATAAGACCTACTTATCACGTTTCTCATAGGCATCCCTGTAATAAACTGAAAATAGCACCTTTCACGGCCTCCATACGTTTGCGAGCCGCCATAGAACCACTGGCATCCACAACAAATAGATAATGACCACCGACTTGTTTTTCACGCTCTTTACGTCGATAATCCGGTGCCTTGATTTGAATGGCTAACGAACTGTTATTTTGTAACTCCGAATGCCGTATTTTTTGATACGGTGCAGCCGCTCGTATAGTCGCATCCAAAGCTAAATCTTTTAACGGTTCCGGATATTGGATAGCTCTTACATAATGACCGCCGCAATCTCCGGCTTTAGTACGTAAGCGCTTGCCTGAACCTTTTCGTGCCTTACGATCCATTGTTTTATTGTCATCTAAACGCAAGCCCATTAAGTTTTGATTCATGCCGCTATTAATTCCGGCCATATATTATTTACACCATCGTTTTCAAGGCTATCATCCTGATTGTCCAAATCATTTTGACTTTCGTTCTCAGAGGATTCATTTAAACTATCTAAATCGTCACTAAGATCAGACTGTGACTGATTATCTTGGCTAACATCATTTTCATTGTCACCCTCTAATTCAGTATTCTGAATATCTTCGTTATCGTTATTTTGCTCCGGTTCTTGCGAATTATTATCCGGAGTATTTTCCTCCTCACTGACCGTACCATTATCATGATTATTTTCTGATTGATTATTATCTCTATCGAGTGACTGATTTTGACTATTTCCCACTTCAGTTTGTTGCCGCATACGATGAGGCAATACATATAAAGTAGCTTCCTCTACGTGTTTCGGTAAAATATATGACTTTTGATCTAGCCCAGCCACTGCAGCTGCAGCAACTGCCAGTAAAAATTCATTGGTATTGCCTACCGCACCGGATTTTACTATATAGCTGATACAGAGTTGCAATATAGCCTCGGACGGCACTATCTCCGATATCAAGGTTTCAGCATTTCTGAAATCCGCTACCGACATCATCGACTCAGTATATTCGGAATTTAAGATATCTCGCAATACAGCCAACCGTTTTGCTTCACCAGGGTTTTCCATCGCTACATGTAGATCTATAGTTTCCCACTCAGAAATAGTTAAACTCCCTTCTGCTGTATTAACGGTACCGATTAAGGTACCACCCATCTCTCGAATACGTTGTAATAGCAAGTGCCGTAAAGATTCACGAATCAAATGAAAGTCATCGATAAAAAACACCTTTACAGATTGATTAAACAAACCTTTGCCGGCTACATAGTGCCCGACTCGAATAGTTTGTTCCAAATCTATATGGTCGGTCAACGACTCCGCTTGAATATGCACAGGAATTGTGCGATACGGAATGTTCCATTCTTGTAACAATTTACGGGCACGATAACTCTTACCTACACCGGTCGGACCTGAAATTATAAGACTATTTATTTTTGGTTGTATAAGAGCCATAGCTAAAGCTCTCTCTACAGTCGCTGCCATAATGCCCACCTATACACTGTTTAAGCGCTTTTGCACACTAAAAAATTAATCTTCTGAATCCAAAATATCAGTAACACTACTCCAATCAAAGCCCTGCTCTTCAAACGGACGGCGGCGCATACGATGCGGCAATACCAATTGTGCCGCCACTTTCAAGTCATCATTATTAATCTCGGTTCGCTCATTATATGCAGCCAACGCTTTGGCCGTATGAAGCATCGTAATATCCGGACGATGTCCGTCAACATTAAGACGAATTGATAAAGCGGCAATCTTGCGTAATACCGTATCTGTAACACTAACTTGCGATAATAGAGATCGAGCTTTAACAACAGTTTCAGCCAATTCTCGATCGCTTTCTTTGTACGATGCCGCAAAAGTAACTTTATCGCTTTCAAAAGCCAAACGTCGTTTTACAACTTCCATACGTAATTCGGGTTCACGCTCACCTTTAACATCTACCGATAAACCAAAACGATCCAATAATTGTGGGCGAATATCACCTTCTTCGGGATTCATAGTGCCTACTAATATAAATTTCGCCGGATGAGAGTAGCTAATACCTTCTCGTTCAACCGTATTGACCCCCATAGCAGCTGCGTCCAAAAGAACATCCACCACATGATCGTCCAACAAATTTATCTCATCTACATACAAAATATTATTGTGAGCTTTCGCCAATATACCGGGCTCAAATTTTTTCTTTCCTTCAGTTAAGGCATACTCCAAATCTATTGTTCCTACCACGCGATCTTCGGTAGCATTAATCGGTAATTCCACAACTTGCATCGACTCGGCCCATCAGTTTCTAACGGTGGCAGAATAGCCGCTAATGCACGTACAGCTGTTGATTTAGCCGTTCCTTTTTCCCCTTTTATCAAAACACCGCCGATAGCCGGTGAAATAGCATTTAAAATCAAAGCACGTTTCATGTCCGTCTGCCTACAATTGCCGAAAAAGGATATAGAATTTGTTTAAATTGTGCTCCCTGCTCTATTACATTAATATCACTCATGTTATCGACTCCTACTATTCATTTAACTCTACCGTCATATCAGGCGGCAATGTATTTCCACGACGATACGGTTCAATATCAGTTGCATCATTCGGGAACACAAAAATACGTTGCTGTGTAAAATATGGATCTTCATACACAGCTGCAGACAGATGAAAAGCTTTTTTCAAATTTTTAGCCGTCAATACCTCTTTAGGCAGCCCATCCGCCACTAAGTGACCTTCTGAAATCAATAAAAGTCGCGTACAAAATTTAGCAGCCAACTCTAAATCATGAACAACAATAAAAATAGTTTTACCTGATTCACAATATTGGCGCCCCTGCCTGAAAATCTCATCAGCATATACTAAGTCCAAAGCTGCGGTTGGTTCATCGAGTAATAACAGCTCGGTTTCCTGTGCTAACGCCTTTGCCAAAAATACACGCTGCCGCTCGCCGCCACTCAATTCATTCACTGCACGATCCCTTAAGTGCCAAATACCAACGTTTTTCATAACAGCTTCAACAACATTTTCATCATTGGCGGACTCGTTTTGCCACCACTTTAAAAATGGATAGCGTGCGGTCATAACAATTTCCTTAGCTGTATAGCCAAAATTCAAATTTACACTCTGTTGCATGTAAGCAACTTGTCGGGCAATTTGTTTATCACTTTGATGGGTATCGAAGCACCATTAATATAACCGAGCCGTCCGTAAAGATATAACCGCGTAGCTCTTTTAAAAAAGTTGTTTTACCCGAACCATTAGGCCCTATAATACCGATAAACTCACCACTTTCAGCTTTTAAAGAGATATCATGTAAAATCTGTTGATTACTCAAGGACACACTTAGATGTTCTACACTTAATTCCATTTAAATGCCTCCTTTTTGACGAACACGACGTAACAGATACAAGAAATACGGAGCCCCTAACAAAGCTGTCATAATGCCTACCCTAATTTCGCTAGGAGCCGCCAATACACGGCCGAGCGTATCACAAAATATGAGAAAAAGTGCCCCTGCTAAAGCTGAAACCGGCAACAATACACGATGATCGGGCCCTACTAAAATTCGAACAATATGAGGAATAATAAGCCCTACAAAACCGATAGCACCACTAACACATACCGCGGTAGCTGTAATAAATGATGCTAAAAACAAGAAAATTAACCGATATAGCATAACCGGAACGCCCAATGCCTTTGCTTCCGTATCACCTAATACCAACACATTCAATTGACGTCCCAATGTAATTAGAATTGTCGTCCCAATAAGAAACGGTCCAATAGCGAGAAAAACATGTTCCCAACGTCTGAAATCGAGACCGCCTACCATCCAAAACAAAAATTCACGCAACCGATATTCATTCATCAGTGTCAAAATACCGGATGTAAAAGCCCCCAACAACATACTAATGGCAACACCGGCCAATAATAATGTAGCGGTCTCCACGCGACCGCCTCGCATAGTTAATAAAATAGTAATACTAACAGCCATAAACGCACCAACAAAGGCAAACATCGGCATATAGAACATCCCCATTGAAGTGAGCCCTAAGGAAATAGCAATAACAGCACCTAGTGAGGCCCCTGCCGAAACACCCATAATCCCCGGATCAGCCAAGGATTAGAGAAAATTCCCTGCATAACGGCACCGGCCAATGCTAAAGAGGCTCCAACCATAAGCCCTATTAAAATACGTGGCATGCGAATGTACCACAGCACCGCTTCCTGCTCCGGCTCTAATGGATTGGTTACCGTTACAGGTATCCCCAAACCTTGCCAAATACTCTGCAAACCGCCCAACACGGGCACCTTAATGGTACCCAAATGAAGAGCTATAATAATTATCCCTAACAGAAGTACTATCAATATTAAAATACTGATAACTTGTTTCTTTTTTCTTTCCATACCGCTCACCAAATTAATTATTCAAATTACATCCTTTAATAACTAAAATTTTTTTGGAATCGAATCCGCTTGAATATACTCAGGATAAACGATTTTCACTATTTCAATCATCGCTTCACCGATATGCTGATTACTCGTATACAGATACGCGGCCCGAACAGGCATTACATGATTATTGCGCATAGCCTTCATCGACTGAAAAGCCGGTGTATGTAAAAACCTTTCTTCCAAACCTTTATCCATAGTTTGATAAGCCGGTATCAGTAAGTAATCGGGATTCATATCGATAACTCGCTCATCAGTAAATGAAATACGTGGCGGATAGCCACGATAAGAAGGAGCATTACGAATCCCCATATAGTGACTCATATCATCGAAAAAACTTCCTGTTCCGGTATAACCGTCCATGGATGATACAAAGAGAACGCTTCGACGTTTATCGTCAGGTATGTTATTTACTTGATTCTGTAACCAATCAATCTCAGCTCTAATCTTACGGCTGTAATAATCCCCTTTTTCAGGCTCTCCCACAAGATATGCCATTGTTTCTATATTCTTAATAGTACTTTCTACCGTTTTTCCGGAGTTAACAACTACTGTAGGAATCCCCATGCCACGTAAGGCGTCAATTACATCTTTAGATGTATATTCCGGTGCCAATACCAAATCCGGTTTTAACTTTACAATTTTCTCAAAAGGATAGCTGTATAATTGTGTTTTTACTTGTTTTGCCTTTTGCCATTCCATAGAATAGCCTTCATATTTTACCAGCGAGCTGATAGCAGCTATTCGGGACGTATCAATAAGACCTAATAAAACTGTATCATAAGCCGATGTCAGCGTTACAATACGCTTTGGATAATCAGGAATTTTTACAATTACACCATCAGCACTTTCAACCGTTTTGGTATATTTCTCGGATGTAGAATCTATAACCGGATGAACGCTACACCCGGATAAGCTGATTAAGCATAGTATGGCAAGTAAACCGGCAATAATTATCTTTCGATATATTTTCCAAAAAGCCATAAAATTATGCCCTCATCGTATGTTTATTTTGATAATATTTAATAAAGATTTTTTTCATAGTACATTCTAAAGGATTTATAGTCTGACCTGCTCGTACCCGACTATAACAGGCACCACCACAGTAATTAATAAAATTACACTGCGTACACATATCAACAACCGGCTCTAAATGAGTCAATAACACACTTTCCTTTTGACTATCTCCCCCGGTAGTAACATGGCCAAGACAATATTCTTCTCGCCCTGCCAAAGAAGCACAAGCATACATCATACCATCCGGACTTACATACATACCGGCCTTATGAAGTGCATAGCAATGTGAAAAAGGAGTATATCCCTTTTGTAATTTATTAACTTTATCAATTTGAGCTATTATAAGTGAACGATGCGTTATATTTTGCCAATATTCCAGCCGATTTAACATTTTATGAACACCGGCCTCCAATATTTGTTCGGTAATAAGTGGTTCTTCTTTTCCCCGACCTTGCGGACGCACCAGATTAAATCCGACTTGCCGCACATTTCCCAAATAATAGGCCAAATCTATAACCTTGTCCAATTTATCCACAGTAACTGCATTAACTACTGTCGTAATACCTATTTCAATACCGGCACTACTTAAAAGTTGAATACTTTTAATTGTATTCATTGTTGAATCACCAAAATCCATATAGGGTCTGTTCACAGCATTGCTATCGGCAAAACCATCCAAGCTAACCCCTATAGCAATTTGATGTTTCTTTATAAATTCTATTTTTCGGTCATCTAACAGCGTCGCATTCGTCTGTATCTGCAATTTTGCCTTGATTTTATGACGTTCTAACCATTCAACACATTTAACTAGCAACTCCCACGCCAATAAAGGTTCACCGCCGGTAAATTGAATGGTAGGCGTACCCGAATACTCAGTTATATACTGCAATGCTTGCTTTGCTGTATTCCACGTCATAGGCTGTTGAGTCTGATTGGCTGCATAGCAATAGGAACACTTCAAATTACATTGGCCTGTTAAAGCCAAAATCAGTAACTGAACTGATTTAGACTGTATTGTATTATCCGCATTACAATTCATGCATGCCATATAGCTCATTACCTTTACCTACTAAATTCAAAATACCGACGGTGATTATCAGTTTGCTTAATTTTTAAATACTAAATATCAAGAAGCAAATTAAAAATAAAATTCACTCCTTTATAATCTGCCACTAGAATGTGTGTGCATAACTAACAGTGTAGTTAAATAGATTATCCCAATATTCCCAATCGCCATTAGTAATTACATTATGTCTGTCTAAAATATTATTAAGATTAATTTGTACGGAATCATTTTCGCCGAAGGCATAGGAAACATATGCATTCAAATTAATTAAATCCGGATTAGTTCCCCCATCACGGTTTTGCAAACGTTTAGTTAACCAATTTAACGCAATACCGGCATCCAATTTATTGTCAGTATAATTTACTCCCGCATTAAATTGAAGTTTTGGATACGCCTGATTCCAAGTTGATACGCCAATATCCCGTTTTTAGGATTAGAATACGTTGTCCCCAAAGACAATGTTACTTTATCTGTCAATAAGCGTTTGTAATCTAATTCAATACCGACATTTTGGAATTTACCGCCATTAATTCGAACGGTATTCTTACCGGTTTCAGGATCCGGAGCCCAATCAAAGAAGTTTTTAAAGTCCATGTAGAATAAAGCCACTTTCCAGGAGTCTTTTTCAGTTACATGTTTATAACCAACTTCATAGTTCCAGCCTTCTTCCGGTTTTAAATTCGGACCGCTAATCGCCTGATAACCGCCATTTACATATTTAAAAGTATCCGATAAGTTTGGCATCGTAAAGGCTTTACCAACATTCGAATAAATGGATGACTGTTCATCCAATTTATACAGCATCTGCCATTGTGGCATAAATACATTCTGGTCATTTACCGGATCGGAGATTTTTGGAAACGAGCGCCTAAAATTGTCGTCAATTTAGGATTAATTTCATAAGAATAGCTACCATACAATGCCATATTATTACGACCAGCTCTTACATTGGATGTAGCCGCTGCTGTGCCTTTATAGGTATCTCGGCTTACCAATAAACCACCAATGAAAGAATCTTTATTATCTCGTAAACTCCATTCATGTTGAACATCAATACCATATTTACGAGCTAAATAATTACTGGCATTTTCACTCCACTTATTAGTAGCCAAGTTTTTACTTTCACCATACAAATCACGATCGGTGTAAAAAGCTACGGCTTTAGTATTATCATAGTCATAAATCAATGAAAAATTATTCTTTTTATCGTCATAATGATAACGCTTACTTTCTGATGCCTCTGTCGCTTTTGCTTTAGTTAACGTTCCCGGTACTACAATTTGACCATAAGTGGAGTTGGATTCACTACGCATATAACTTAAATCCAAACGTTCACTTAACTTAGCATTTAAGGCAATATTAAATAAATCACCTTTACCGCGTTCATTATAATATTCATAATTTACGCTTGCCGTCTAAATCCTTACGATTCGGACTCGTTCTATCAATAGCACCGAAAAACTCTTTACCTACAGCGATATTAAAATCTTTATTGCCGGCAGAAACCAAATACTGTTTATAGCCTAAATTGCCTAACCCAACTTTGGCTTTTACATATTCTTTTTCCGGCGTCGAGGTAATAATGTTAATAACCCGCCTAGTGCTTCAGCACCATATAACGTAGAAGACGCGCCTTTTACAATTTCAATTCTTTCGACATTTTCCGGTAATATACCACTTAAGCTATTTTTACCATTCAAATTAATAGGAGCACCATTAATCAAAATAAGAGCACCACGTTCTAAACCACGAATATTTACACGGCTATCCATGGAACCGTAATCAAGACCGCCAGCCCCATAGGAAAAATTCGTAATCCCCGTTGTAAACGATATAGCGTCAAATACAGTCTTAGCACCTGTATTTTTAATATCTTCTTTAGTTAATACAGTTGTTGCCGCCGGAGTTTCCAAATCTCTCGTTTCTGTACGTTGAGCTGTAACTACAATCGGATCTAATGTATATGAATCATAGGTCTCTTCAGCCGCTAAAGCAATTCCCGTATACAAACAATTTGACACAACACTTAATAAAACCAGCTTTTTTAACACAGATTTGTTCAACACACTCTTTTTTGTCATAATAACCTCTTAACACCAGTACAAAATTAAAAATACCTAATGTGCTTAGTTTTATTTTTAAACACATAAAAATATATTCGAGTTGCAAGAAATTCCCTAATTTTTATCGCAACTGGAATTCTACATTAACACTTGTAGTCGTACTGATTGGTTCATTACCTCTTCTGGCCGGTTCAAATCGCCAACTACTTACTGCATCTAAGGCAGCCTGATCCAGGGTATCACTACCTGATGAATCATTTATCCAAACAGACTCAACACTTCCGTCAACGCCTATAGTTAAACCAACGCCAACACTGCCACGCACATTTTGATTGCGAGCCGATCTTGGATATTTTGGTTTGGGCGTATATGTCGGTACCGGCCTATAAAAAGTAGTATCAACCTCCGTACCGTTAGGATCCCCCTGAATGCCGGTTTCTGTACCGGTACCGAAACCGGCAAGACCACCGCTGCCGGAACCACTGCCACCACTATTAAGAGCTGAATCCAAGCCTGCACTTACTACGCCTTGTTGGATTGTTTCCTGATGTTTAGTAACAATACTATTTTCATTATTACTGGTTAATGGCTCAGAATATTCAGGCAACGCGTCATAGGCGTTACTGCCGGTAAATTAGCTCCAAAATTTCCACTACCATCACCACCGTCGCCACCGCTATTAGGATTGCCCTTAGGATTAGGATGTTTAATTTCTACATAATCCACCTCAATAATCGATGACATATCATCCGCTTTAGGGATGGCCGGCCATGGCAAAAAAGGAATAACGGTTAATACAACGGCATGAAAAATGAGTGAGGCGACCCAAGGCTTAGTCCACATATTTCGACTATTCATTGAATTCTCTCCTATCTTTCTTCAGCGGCTATAGATACTTTTTGAATCCCTGATTTTTTAGCTGTATCAATAACACTTACTACACGTCCATAATTAACACCCGCATCACCGCGAACAATAATGGCCAGCTCCGGATTTTTACTTTTTTCAGCTTCCAAGCGTGCTTTCAACTGACCTTCCGGAATTCGTTCCTGTTCCAAATAAATGGCTCCGTCCGCCGTTACCGTTATTGGCAATACTTTATCTAAGTTTACTTTAGATGTTGCAGCTTGCGGCAATTGAATAGGAACACTCTTTTGAACAACCATCGTCAACATACTCATCATGAAAAATACCAATAAAAAGAAGATAATATCAATCATAGGTATAATCATCAATTTAGGTTGATGTTCTATTTTCATTGACTTAAGCTTCATGACGTACACCTGCATTCGTATTAATTACATATAAAGAAGCAACATACTCAATATCGGCAATCAATACATTAACACGCTGAGCCAAATATGTATGAATTACCAAGCCAAAATAGCTAACCAATAAACCATGTAGCAGTCGCAATCAAGGCTTCACCGACACCGCCGGTAATAGCAAACGGCTCACCGGATTCGATAGAAAGCACACTAAAAGAACCAATCATACCGACAACAGTACCCAATAGACCTAATAACGGCGATAAGGTAACAATAGTTTCTAAATAATTCAGATATTTCTTTAATTGGAACACTTCGTGCGTAGCAATACTTTCTACCACATCAGCAGCTTTTAAATCTTCAGTACGCTCAACAATAGCCGTTTTAACAATATTACCGCTACGCCCCCTGCTTCATCACAAAGCGCTTTAGCTTCTTCTAATTGACGAGTACGCAGTAAATTCGGTAATTGTTCTTTTAATAAATCAATATTAGATGATGCCGCCTTGTAACATAAATAACGATTTACACCTATTGTTACGGCTATAATTGAAGCCAGTAAAATAGGATACATAACTAAGCCACCCTTATGAAATAATGCTAAAATTTCCACGATTTTAAATCCTCCTTGATAAACACATCTCACAAAAACTATAAAAAGGACACATCTACGAAGATGTGTCCATAATAAAACGAATGTTTATATTATCGCTAATCCCCTTCCCATCGCTCGTAGGTTAAAACGGTGATTCTCCTATAGGCAGTTCTCCTGGCTTAGATTCATCGCTTACCTCGCCTTCCCAGAAAAATCCAGTGGCAATGTGAGGTTTGCTCCTCCTACAGTGGCGGGACCGCATCGGCTTATACCGATTTCCCTATTAAGTCATCTGACACCTATATAATGTACTTTATTAATTATATAATTATAGTATATAAAACTACATAATAGCTGTCAACTGTCCACATCTTCTTTGAATTAAATTAAATAAAAAAGTGTCATTATTTAGTTTTTTAAGATAATTTAATACTATATAGTACTCTCAAATACTACATGAGGATATGTATTATCTGCAAAATAATGAACTGATGATTCAACACCATATAGCGTTTTTATAAAATCAACTGTCAATAATTCCTTGGGAGTTCCTTGACCTACCACATGCCCATCTTTAAGAGCTATCAAACGATGACAAAATTTAGCCGCTATATTCAAATCATGAACTGCCATCAAAGTAGTACGCTGTAATTTCTGAATAAGCTCCATTATTTCCAATTGATAGCGAATATCCAAATGATTGGTGGGCTCATCCAAAATTAGACACTCAGTATCTTGTGCCAATGCTCTCGCTAGAATAGTCCGCTGTTGTTCACCACCTGATAACGTATTAAAGCTTTGTTCCGCCTTTTCGAGCAGGCCTACTTTTGCCAAAGCTACTCTAGCCAATTCAAAATCATCTTTAGTATCACGCGACAACAGTTTTTTATAGGGAGCACGCCCCATCAAAACAATATCAATTACTTTAAAATCAAAATTATATATGTTATGTTGTGCCACTACGGCCATTTTTGAAGCTGTATCCCGATAGGATAATTCATCTATTAATTTACCGTCAATCGTAATTTTACCTTCATCCGGTTTTAACGTTCGATACACACACTTGAGAAAGGTGCTCTTACCGCTGCCGTTAGGACCGATAATTCCGAGGATTTCATTATTATATAATTCAATATTAATTCCTCGTAAAATATTCTTCTTACCGACGGACAACTGAAATGTTTTGAGTACTAATTTCCATACCTTCACCTTAATTCCCAAATGAAT
>ENA-OQIC01000533-OQIC01000533.1-human-gut-metagenome-genome-assembly--contig:-NODE-533-length-16501-cov-2.340906_pt1 | contig 16501 bp, 20 predicted proteins | sample MGYA00242572_ERZ504736 | MGnify/ENA primary metagenome ERZ504736 (study PRJEB26092, sample SAMD00036201) | human gut metagenome | host: Homo sapiens | study: EMG produced TPA metagenomics assembly of... | reverse complement strand
TTGTATTATTATAATATTGTATCTTGTAATAAGTAATTTTCAAGGTATATTTCAAAAGCTTCACACTTGAAAATATATCAAATATACTGAATGAATATTACTTTTTATAATTTTTTATATTATAATACTTAATGTTATTACTATATGAGATATGAAGAAAGGGAATTTATAACCATGTATCAAATTGACTATACCAATGTTGGTAAAAGAATGAAAACTCTGCGTAAGCAGGCAGGGTACACTCAAGAACAGATCGCTGATGCACTCGATGTAACAGTTGCATTCATCAGCAACATTGAAAATGACCGCGTAAAGATGAACCTTCGTGTACTATCTTATTACGCAAAACTTCTGAATGTATCTATTGATTATCTTCTTCGTCCAGAATCAGATGAAAATGGTGAAAAAGATGATGTACTGAACAAAGAAATTCTTCGTCTATTGGAAAAATTCTCTACAGACGACAAAGAAAAATTTGTTAAAGTTCTTCGCATTTTATGCAAATAGATTACATATCTCAGACATAAAAAGAGCCGGATGACCGGCTCTTTTTTTATTCACTCTTTTTCGTTAAAATCTGATCTTATAAAAATAACAAAGATTTAAATTCATGATTCACATGATAACGCATATATTCGCGAATGATCTTTTTTAATTCCCATAAAACATCCGCACTGACTTTAAAGGTATAAAGCTTCTCGATCGAACTGTAAAGAATGTACTGAAGTGTATATAATGTTGCAGGACTTACTTTCACTTTTCCATGTTCACATTTGTTACATACCACTCCGCTTTCTCTTGCATCAAACCAGATCAGATCTTCCCTGCTCCCACATTTTACACATCTGGATGCTTCGATTCCGATTCCATATAATGCAAGGATCTTAATCTCATAAATACAGCGGACCAATTCAATATCAATCGTCTTTTTTTCTAATGCACGCAGTGTCTGATAGAGTAATTTTAAGATCTCTAACTCATCGTTATTCTCCCTTGTCAGGTAGGATGCAAGTTCACAAAAATAACTCGCATAATAAATGAGATCCAGGTCTTTTTTCAGAGTATCAAAATAATTCTCAACCCCTGCCCACATCAGATTAAAAGAATTTTTTCCCTCATATAAAGAAAACTCTCCAAACGTAAATGGCTGACAGGCTGCCGCATACTGGCTGGTTGCTTTTTTAGCACCTCTTGCAAATGCCGAGATCCTTCCACGTTCTTTTGTAAGAAGTACGATCCGCTTATCACTACTCCCAATATGCCAGCCTGTAAGACCATTCCCGTCACTTTGATCTCTTGTGACATCTTTATACTTCTTTCTTATCATATCCATAGTTCTTAAGCAGCATATCGCTGTCTCTCCAGTCTTTCTTGACTTTAACCCATAACTGAAGATTTACTTTCATATCCAGAAGATTTTCCATCTCGATCCTTGCCTGTGTACCGATCTTCTTAAGCATAGATCCCTGCTTTCCGATAATGATCCCTTTATGAGAATCTCTCTCGCATACGATTGTTGCATCGATATCCACGATATGTCCATGACGTCTGACTTTCATCGCATCAATGACAACAGCGATCCCATGCGGGATCTCCTGACTTAACAGACGAAGAGCTTTCTCACGGATCAATTCCGCACAGATCTGTCTCTCTGGCTGATCTGTGATCGTATCTTCATCAAAGTACATTGGACCTTCATCTAAATATTTGTAAATACTGTCGATGACATCATCCGTATTCTTGCCTTTCAATGCAGATACCGGGATGATCTCTGCAAATTCACATACATCTTTGTATGTATCGATTGCTTCTAAGATGTCTTTTTCTTCTACTGTATCAATCTTGTTGATGACTAAAATGATCGGTGTTTTGATCTTAGATAACTGTTCAATGATATATTTTTCACCACCACCGATGAACGTACTTGGTTCTACTAACCAAAGTACGACATCGACTTCATTTAATGTTCGTTCTGCAACCTGTAACATATAGTTTCCAAGTTTATTTTTCGCCTTGTTGATCCCTGGTGTATCAAGGAAGATGATCTGCCCTCTTTCATCGGTGTACACTGTCTGGATACGATTTCTTGTTGTCTGCGGTTTGCTTGATGTGATCGCGATCTTCTGTCCGATCAGACGGTTCATTAATGTTGACTTTCCAACGTTTGGTCGTCCAATAAATGTTACAAAACCGGATTTAAATTCATTTGCCATAAATTGTCCTTTCCCTGTTTTCTCTATAGTACATGTTTTACTTCATCAAAATATTCTTTATTTCTGATCGATCTTCTCTTCATTTCCAATACAGCAGCGGTTTCCTGCTTCTACTACTGCTTTAACGATCGGTGCTAACGCTCTGATATCTTCCTGTGTACAGGATAATACCTGATCTCTGACCTTCTGAAGATCAGCTTCTGTCTTGCCTAAGAAATATGCATGAAAACTTCTTGCCCCCATATCAACAGCTTCCATTGGCATATCCATGCTTCCGATCGTTCCAATGATATATTTCTTCATATCACGATCATCTGCATCAAAATCTGCCACATAATCTGCTGCCTCATCGTATACTTTATAAGATTCAGAAAGGTTTGGATCACGGTATGTCACAAACATAGAATCTCCCTGATCTGAGAAACTGCACATGCATCCATACGCACCACCTTTGACACGGATCTGAATCCACAGATATTCATAGGAGAAGATCATCTGAAGCACTTTTAACGCTCCTGTATACTCAAGTCCTGCATCCTTAAAGTTTCCAGCGCATGCCACATACTGAACACCACCTGCAGTTGCAAATCCTTCATTGCTCTTTGTGCATGTAACTTTGACTTTCTCACCTTGTTTCTGGTCTTCATATAATCCTTCGATAAAGCTTTCCACTTCTGCTTTCATGAACTCAGGTGTTTCTTCTTTTCCTGTATAACTGATCGTCATATTTTGTTTTTCAAAGATCATTTTTGCAGCTTCTTTTAAACCATTGACGATATTGTCATATTCTTCATCGAAATCTTCATACCATTTCTTCACAGTCTCATACATCGTGATCCCCTGAATTGCTTCACGGTATGCTGCATATTCTGAGAAATAAGACATTGCACGGTTTGCCGCACTCTTGTGTCCTGTCTCTGTCAATGTGATCTTAAGGTTTGTATAAATCTGTCCGATGATCTCTTTTAGTCGTTTCTTATTATCTAATTTGCTTTCAAATGCCACTTCTTTTAACAAATCAAATGCTTTTTTGATATTAGAATAGAAGCATTTTGTCTTTAAGATAAACATTGGAAGAAATTCATGCACATCCGTTGGCATAACATCCATTGTTGCGCTGATGCCACCTGTCTCAATGCTGATCTCGTTTCCTAATTCCTGATAACTATAGTGTGTTGTATCAACGATCGTTAAGATCTCTGCTAAAAATGATGCATATGGCACGAGATCCATTGGCACATGACTCATATCAAATGCGAGCTTGACGTAAGCGATCTTGTTTGTAAAATACTGATGCCATAATACTTTCACACCACCAAGTTCAGATTTCACATTGGATAATGGTTTGACATCTTTTCTGATATCTTCAATGTCGATCACTGGAATCTTCTCTAATTCTTCTTTTGTAGATGCTTCTTCCTGTGATGCTTTTAACTGTTTCGTCTCTTCGACTAATTTCTTTACTTCTTCTTCGGATAAAGAATCTTTGTAAGCCTTTAATTTATCCGCTTCTTCCTGATCTTTGATCTTCTGTAAGCCTTTCTTTGGCTTCATCACCACGATCGTTTTATGGTTATTATCAATCAGATATTCTTTGATCAGATTCTCAAAATAGCCATTCTCGATCTCTTCTCTTAACTGTTTGAAGATCTCATTTGTCTTGATATGGATAAATGGTTTCTCATCGTCATATAACCAACTGTCGTACATCTGAAGTCCATACATCAATCCCTTTGGAAAACGTCCAAAGTTTGCTTCTCTGTATTTGAATTCATAGTAATTAAATGCTGCTAAAAGATTTCTTCTTGGAATTCCTTCTTTTGCGATCTTGGCTAAGTTCTTTTCTAAGATCTTAACAAATTCATCTTCCTGATCATCCCTTGCTTCCTGTGCGATCACAGAAAATACTGGCTGCATGATCCCATTATCATAAGAACTTTGAATATCTTTTCCAATCTGTGCATCCATCAAAGCTTTCTTCACTGGTGCTCCAGGTGCATCGAATAATACTCTGTTTAAGATCTCAAATCCTAAGTAAAGTTTTGCATCCAAGCTGTCTCCGATCACTGCATTGTAGGATAAATAAGTCTTTTCTTCTTCGGAGTCATTTTCCCCGACTGGATAATATTCTTCCACTCGTTTTACTTCTGTAAATGGTTCTTGTTTCTCCCATGATGAATCGATCTGTTTCTTATCGAAATCTTTTAAATAATGTTCATCGATAAATGTCAGGTATTCATCAACATCCATATCTCCATACAGATAAATATAGCTGTTGGATGGATGGTAATAAGTCTTGTGGAAATCAAGGAACATCTCATAAGTTAAATCTGGGATTGCCTTTGGATCTCCGCCTGATTCAAATCCATATGGTGTGTCTTCCAATAAAGACTTCTGAATGATACGTGCAAGCTGCTGGTCTGGAGATGAAAATACTCCTTTCATCTCGTTAAACACAACTCCATTATACGTCAGAGGAGCATCTTCGTTTAACAGATCATAATGCCATCCTTCCTGCTTTAGGATCTCTGGCTTCTTATAGATATTTGGATAAAATACAGCATCCAGATAAACATGCACCAGGTTAAAGAAATCTTTATCATTCTGGCTTGCAACCGGATAAACAGTCTTATCTGGATAAGTCATTGCATTTAAAAATGTATTCAGTGATCCTTTGACCAATTCCACAAATGGATCCTTCATTGGGAACTCTCTTGATCCGCAAAGTACAGAATGCTCTAAGATATGAGGAACTCCTGTATCATCTTTTGGTGGTGTACGGAATCCGATCTGGAATACCTTGTTATCATCTTCATTGGAGATCACAACCACTCTGGCTCCCGTCTTATCATGCTTTAAAATATATCCTGTTCCATTTAATTCTTCAATAGATTCTTGTTTGATGATCGTATATTTATTATTCATAAACCTTTAACAAAATCTCCTTTTTTCTATTCATTGATATCCTTTATGCTACTACAAATGGAACAGATTGAAAAGGGGGTCGGTTTGATTTTTGCATAAAAATACGGCACCGAAAGCTTATTCTCATGCTTTCGATGCCGCATTGATATTTTTTATCGTTTGATCGATCTTACTTTGGAAAAACTGCTGTATCTGTACTTGCCGGATACTTTTTTCATTGTGCGGACCTTAAAATAATATTTCTTTCCTTTTTTAGTTTTCCTTTGGTATAAGATGATTTCTTAGAGGAAAGTGTTGCGATTCTTTTATATCCTGATTTCTTCTTTGTGGACATATAGATCTGGTATCCACTGACTCCTGAAACCTTCTTATATGTGATCTTGACCGCTTTCTTTCCACTCTTCCTTAAGCTCTTGATCGTTGTTGCTTTGGGTTTAACAACAACTGTTTTCTTTGCTGAACTGTATCCTGCATAAGTCCAGTTTCCGATCTTATAATTTAAATCAACTTTTTCTGAAATTCCAGGGATCACACCTTGTGTTGAATACTGCCACATATGATAACTTCCCTGATATGTACATTTGTTACTATGTTGTGCAATCCATTTTGGGTAATCAGAAAATACAGATGCTGTCAGTTTCGTTTCAAATAAGTATTTGTTACTGTAAACTGCGACATTTTTATATCCATAAGATTCCATCGTATTCAAAAATGTTTTTGCAATATTTCCGATCTGTGTGCTGCTTAACTGATTTAACATATCAGCTTCCATATCATAATAAATCGGATATGTTAAATTCTTTCCCTGTAAAAGTCTGACAACATGTTCTGCTTCGCTTTTTGCTTTCGCTGTTGTATCAGCTCCAGAATACAGGTAAGTTCCATAAGGGATCCCAGTCTCTCACATTCACTGGAATTGTAGTCCCAATACTTATCATCTTTATCTGTTTGATTTACACCATATCCACATCGGATGATCGCATAATCTGCCAAAGCACTGTTCTTTACCTGTTCCCAATCGATCTTGCCCTGATGCGAACTTACATCAATTCCCTGCTGTGTTGCATTGGCTGGTTTCTCTGCACCCCAGACTTTGCATGTTGTCTGAAATATCATAAACACGCTGATCAGCAATAAGAGTACCCCAACAACCAATCCAGTAAACATTCCTAGTTTTTCACTTCTCTTCATTTTCATCTCTGCCTCCTAAGTATGATCGTTTCCTTATTTTTTCTTCCACATTTATCATATCATATTTTTTTCGGCAGAAAGTGAACATTTTCTTAATTTTTCTGTAAATTTATACACATCCCATCTTGATCATCTCTCTTTTCAGGCGTTTGATGATCTTTTTCTCCATCTTGATATGTAAGATTGTGAAATTCCAAGCATATCAGCGACTTCTTTCTGTGTTTTTTCTTTTCCTTCTTTTTGATTGATCCCAAACCTTAATTCAATGATCATTTTCTCGCGGTCCGTAAGGATCGTCATGGCTCTTGTCAGAAGTTTCTTATCTACTTCATGTTCTAAGTCCTTGTAAATGATATCTTCATCGGTTCCAAGGATATCGGATAATAATAATTCATTTCCATCCCAGTCTACATTTAATGGCTCATCGATGGATACTTCCATCTTTGTCTTGTTATTTCTTCTTAAATACATCAAAATTTCATTTTCGATACATCTGGATGCATAAGTCGCAAGTTTGATCTTCTTTGCCGGGTTAAATGTATTGATTGCTTTGATCAGACCGATCGTACCAATCGAAATCAGATCTTCCACACCGATTCCCGTGTTGTCAAATTTCTTTGCTATGTATACAACCAATCGTAGATTTCTCTCGATCAGCATGCTTCTTGCCGTTTCTTCATTGACAGTTCCTAACATATGGATCATTTTCTGCTCCTCCGCTGTATCAAGCGGTGCCGGAAGTATCTCCGTTCCCCCAATATAATGAATCTCATTTCCTCTTCCAAAAATGTCCTTCTTCCACTTACCAAGCTCAACTTTAACACAATCATTACCTCCCATTTTTGATCAGATCCGGATGTAGTAACATTTCGTAAGCTCCCCATTTGGAAAGGGATACTTTGGAAATGGCGATCACTGCCTTTTTGTGTTCTATTATCCGGTCCTCTTTCGTGATTTTCATATCATTTGCCATCACTGCCGGCATCATCCCATGTTCCCTTCCAACACTTTGATATGGATCATGCGGATGCCCTCTGCTTCCTGTTTTTCTATCATCTTGAACAACGGCTCATGAAAATACTTCAAAAATGTTTCTTCTTCCAGAATACATACTGGCATTTGACTGACTGGTTCATATAAGAAATTTCCTGTATCCAAGAATGCACAAACCTCTAATTTCTTATGCAGAATCGTAAATTCCACTTGATAAAAAGATTCTTTGTCGTGATTCATATCTTTTACGGCTGATACATACAAATACCTTACAAGCATGCAGCTGGCTGTCGCAAGGATCAGCACGGCAGAATGATCTGGCTTTTTATCATTGTAAAGATTCCACCAGTAAATAAACTCAACACCAGAAGATACACGCTGTATTTCCATGCTTTTTCATTGGAAATGCACAAGATATCTTTACCGTCATAACAATGGAATGATCATCAATCCCAATTTCAGTCCATGATCTTCGTCATAAAGCTGAAGTATAAGACATCCTGAAAAACTTCCAAAGATGGATGCGGCAAATATTTTATAAAATTTCATCTTTTTATGTATGATCCATTCCAGTAATTTTAGCTGGAACGCGATCATGATCCATTGTTCCAAAAACATTTCGATGAAATACATAATGCAATTATAGAAAATCTCTAAAAAATATTTTGTCATACCATGGCGGTAACGCCCTGCAAGTTTTTACAGTTTCTGACGAAAACTTTCTTCTGTCTGCATCATCTGATAAAATAGAAGTTGAAATTTGTAGAAAAATACGATAAGAAAGGAAATTTTGAAATGACTCATGTGATTCATGAAATCCCTCCCGTATATGATGACCGATCAAAGATCCTAATCCTTGGTTCTTTTCCTTCTGTAAAGTCCAGAGAGGGACAGTTTTTTTATCATCATAAGCAAAACCGTTTCTGGAGGGTTCTTGCTGCAGTCTTTGAGGATACTCTGCCTGAAACGATCGAGGAGAAAAAAGAGTTTTTATTAAGACACAACATTGCCATCTGGGATGTGATCGCTTCTTGCGATATTGAAGGTTCCAGCGACAGCAGTATTAAAAATGCAGTGCCAAATGATTTTTCATTCATTTTAAAAACAGCCCCAATTCGCCAGATTTATACCAACGGTGGGACTGCTTATAAACTTTATCATAAATATTGTGAAAAAGTGACTGGATTTGAAGCTGTGAAACTGCCTTCCACAAGCCCTGCGAATGCTTCTTATTCGTTAGAACGGCTGATCAGTCAGTGGAATCAGATTTCAAATACCTGACCTGCACCTGTGATATCTCTGACGATATCCTTCCATCTGCGCCCATCTTCACAGTTTAAATAATGATGGTTGATGTTGTAATGCTCAAAGCAATGCATTGGGAATACAACTTTACTGTCCGTATGTTCTAAGAAATAATTCATTCCCCAGCAATACTTATCTTCCTGTCTTGGATCAAGGAGCATAAATGCAAGATCGATCTTCTTTCCTTCCAGATATTTCATCTCATCCTGAAAGGTCTTCTTGTAATATTCATTATCTTCCTCTGATTCTCCATTCCAATGCCACCAGTTAAGATCACCTGCATGGTAGATTGTCTTTCCTTCCACTTTCACAAGAAATGCTACTCCCATGTCGTTTGATCTTAAAGTTTCTATTTTGATTCCGGCAACTTCCTTTTTTTCATGTGCTTTCATAACGACTGCACCTTCGTTATCTTTGATATCATCAGAAAGAATATAATGAATATCTTTATACTGTTCTTTTAGTTTCCAGATTGCTGGATCATAATGATCGGCATGACTGTGTGATGCAAAGACATAGAGAGTCTTACTGCCGTCAAATGACGGAATTTCTCCCTGATAGTAATCAAACAGCAGAACATTTTGTTCCATCTCAACCATAAAACTACTATGTTCAATAAATGTTACTTTCATTTCTGGTTATCCTCCAAAATCTTTTCCTTCATCTGCGGATCAAACTGTTCCTGTTTTAACATCTCAATCTCATATTTGTATGGCGGATAGGATTTCTTGCTGTCTTCCGCTTTAATGTATGGTGTTTCTAAAATCTTAGGTACCTGTTCAAAGTCTTTGTGATGTACGATGTGGTTTAACGTCTCAAATCCGATCGTTCCAAATCCAAGATTTTCATGACGGTCTTTTCCTGCACCGATCACATTCTTACTGTCATTGATATGAAAGACTGCGATCTGGTCTTTGCCGATCGTCTTATCAAACTGGTCAATGACATTTTCAAATCCTTCTCCAGACAGATCTAAGCCGCTGTCGCTCACATGACAAGTATCGAAGCAGACTCTTAATTTCTCTGGATATTTTACACCATCATAGATTCTTTTTAGTTCTTCAAACTCACGCCCGATCTCACTTCCTTTTCCTGCCATTGTCTCCAGTGCGATATGAACCGGCATATCCTGATACATGACCTGATTTAATCCTTCGATGATACGATCGATTCCTTTGTCAACACCAGCTCCAACATGAGAACCTGGATGCAGGACCAACGTATGACTTCCCATAGCTTTGGTACGTTCTACTTCAACTTCTAAGAATTCCACTGCTAACTCAAATGTCTCAGGTTTCGTCGTATTCGCAAGATTGATGATATATGGTGCATGAACAACAAACGTTTCCATTCCATGTTCTTTCATTAATTTCGTTCCATCTTCAATTCTTAATTCCTCAATCTTTTTTCTTCTTGTATTCTGTGGTGCGCCAGTGTACACCATAAAGGTATTCGCTCCATAAGATAATGCTTCTTTGACAGATCCTAGAAACATGTCCTTTCCTTTCATCCCTACATGAGAACCAATCAGCATAATTTTCCCTCCGATTAAAAATTTTTCTTCTTTTTTGTGTGTCATTCTGTTGCAGATTATACCGAAAATATGCTGTAAAATCCATATTTTGATTACTTAATTTAATTTTTTTGAACTTTTTTTCGTTTTTTTATTGACACAAGTTCCATATAGTGATATCATAACGGTGTTGCGCAGTTGTGGCGGAATTGGCATACGCGCTAGACTAAGGATCTAGTCCGGGTTAACTGGGTAGGGGTTCAAGTCCCCTCAACTGCACTTAAGCCGATGTGGCGGAATTGGCAGACGCGCTGTGTTCAGGTCGCAGTGAGCTTACGTTCGTGCGAGTTCGAATCTCGCCATCGGCATACCGAAGTTTGTGACTTCGGTTTTTTTATTTCATACAATAACTACAAAAAGGAGTCCTCAGACTCCTTTTTTCTTTCGACTCTTTAATAAATTATCTGCTAAGGTTGATACAGTATTCACAATGATCTCCTGCTCTACCGTCTCACATTGTTCCATGATCAGATCCATCTTCTTGCTGTAAAATATTTTTTCTGTTTCTTGCTGTAACTGTCCACCAACAGTTCATCTATGGTAACACCTAATGCATCTGCGATCAGCTTAAGTGCTGGCAGCGAAACGCTTACTGAAGCCGTCTCCACATTTGACATATGACTTAATGAAATATCTGCCATCTCGGCAAGTTGTTCCTGTGTTATATTTTCTTTTTTACGATATTCTTTAATTTTCGCTCCCAGAGCTTTATAATTAATGGGCTTCATAGCTCTCCACACTCCTTATATACTCTGATTTTATTATGAATCATTTTTTCAAATAACCGCCTGTGGCAATAGTTTCTATTGTAATGGACCGCTGGCCTTATTTCTGTTATGATAAAACCAACTAATTTATTGTTATCATTATAAATAGGAGGTTTTTATGCATCTATTCATGAAATTTATTTTAGCACCTGTTCTTTTTGTTCTATCTGTTTTTGTGATCATACAAACTTATAGAAAATATAAGATCAAACATCTTTTGAAAAAATGGGAAAAGAAATATCACCCATTTCCATTGAAAAAGGAAGCCTGAGATTTAGGCTTCCTTTTTGATATGATGATTTGTTTGTATATTATTGAAAACATTTCATCTTTTCATTTCTTAACACTATCTTAGCATGCTATACTTGTATACACTACAGCTTGAAAAACTAGAAAAGAAAGGATACAAACTTTACATGAACCAAATCAAACCTATGTTACTAACCACACTGAAATCCTATGACCGATCACAATTTGTCAAAGATGTTACCGCTGGGATCATCGTTGCGATCATAGCTCTTCCATTATCCATTGCCTTAGCACTTGCTTCTGGTGTTGGACCACAAGCAGGTATCTTTACTGCGATCGTTGCTGGCTTTGTGATCTCTGCTTTCGGTGGCAGCAGCGTACAGATTGCCGGACCAACCGCTGCTTTCGCAACCATTGTTGCGGAATCGTTGCAAAAGACGGGCTTGACGGTCTTGTGATCTCCACGATCCTTGCCAGTATCTTCTTGATCCTTATGGGACTTTGCCACTTTGGAAGTCTGATCAAATTTATTCCTTATACGATCACCACGGGATTCACTTCCGGGATCGCTGTTACGATCGTCATCGGACAGTTAAAAGATTTCTTTGGTGTTACTTATCCAAATGGTTTAAAACCAATTGAAACAATGGAAAAACTAAATGCATTTGCCCTTGGATTTTCATCTTTCCATGTTGATGCCCTGATCGTTGGTGGAGTCAGTCTTGCCATCCTGATCATCATTCCATATACCTGCAGTCAAATTTTCTATGGTGAAATCAGCGATTCCAAATGCATTTACCATTGCGGTACTTGCTGTCATTGAATCTCTATTATCCTGCGTTGTTGCTGATGGAATGATCAACGGCAAACATCGTTCTGATACAGAATTAGTTGCACAAGGGCTTGGAAATATCGCTTCTGCCCTATTTGGAGGTATTCCTGCAACTGGAGCGATTGCAAGAACTGCTGCCAATATCAAAAATGGAGGCCGCACTCCGGTTGCTGGTATGGTCCATTCCATTACTTTGGTCATCGTATTAGTCGTTTTAATGCCATTTGCTGGTATGATCCCAATGCCTACGATCGCGGCCATCCTTTTTGTTGTTGCTTACAATATGTGTCAGTGGAGAACTTTTGTACATATGTTAAAAACGGCTCCAAAAAGCGATATCATCGTGTTGATCGTCACATTCATTTTAACGGTTGTCTTTGATCTTGTCGTTGCGATCGAAATCGGTATGGTCATTGCATGTCTGCTGTTTATCAAACGCATGAGTGAGGAAACCCATGTTGACAGCTGGGTCTATGTCGATGATGATACACCTGAAATTGATGATCATCTAGCACGGCTTCCTTTAGCGATCCGTGTTTATGAGATCACAGGACCTTTATTCTTTGGTGCTTCTGATGCGATCGAGCACATCGTTGTAAAGGATTTCACTAAATGTCTGATCCTGCGTATGCGAAGTGTTCCTGCACTTGACAGCACAGCATTAAATGCATTAAAAGATCTCGTTGATACTTGTGAGAAAAAAGGAATTACGATCGTATTTTCTCATGTCAATGAACAACCAATGAAGGTTATGAAGAAAGCTGGATTTATCGAGCTTGTTGGGAAAGAACATTTCTGTCCAAATATCGCTGCTGCACTAAAGCATGCAGAAGATTATATTGATTAAATTCAGATCTCGCTCATGATCCTCTGCGTAATCTCATTCGCTTTTTCATAAATGTGAGCCGCATCTGTTCCAATAAAGAATTCGCCATCTTCATACAGAATCTTTCCTGCGACCATTGTCATCTTGACATTCTGCTTACTTCCACTGTATACCAGATTCTTTCTGATATTGTGGATTGGCTGCATATTTGGCTGATGCAGGTCGATCATTATAAGATCTGCCTGCTTTCCTTTGACTAACACATCACAGTCTGAAAGATTCATTGCTTTTGCACCGCCTGTTGTTGCCATCTTTAATACCTCTGTTGCATCAACTGCACTCGCATCATTTTCCCGGTATTTGGCAAGTGCTGTGACAAGAAACATCTCGCGAAACATATCAAGACAGTTATTGCTTGCAGGTCCATCCGTTCCGATCGCCAGATCAATATTTCGTTTTAACATCTCCTCGATCGGAGCGATCCCGCTTGCTAATTTTAGATTCGAGCTGGGTTGGTGATCACAGAAATCTGATGTCTCTTTACGACATCAAGATCTTCTTCGCTCATATGAACACAGTGGTACAACCCTCCTCCATATTCAAACAGCCCTAGCTGTTCCATATATACCGTTGGTGTCATACCTGTTCTCTCAACGCACTGTACCACTTCTGAGGCACTTTCTGAGTTGTGGGTATAGATAGGTGCATGGTACTTCTTAGAAAGCTCTGAGATGCCTTCTAAGATTTCTCTCTTGGTTGTATATTCTGCATGGAACCCCAGTTCATAACTGGTAAGTCCATCTTCTTTATGGTACTTCTCATACCAATTCTCTACTTCTTTCACAGACTGGGTAAAATCATTCACTGCTCCAATAACAATCGTCCGAAAACCACAATCCTCAGATGCCTGGATCATCGTATCTGGTGTCAGATACATATCCGCATTGGCGGTGATCCCGCTTGTTAAATATTCCATGATGGCAAGTTTGGATAAATGATAGATATCATCCGGTGTTAACTTGGCTTCATATGGGAACACCTGATCATTTAACCAAGAAAGCAGCGGCATATCATCTGCATGAGATCTTAAAAATGTCATCGCGGAATGTGTATGAGCATTCTTAAATCCAGGCATGATCAGATTGCCTTTTGCATCAATCTGTCTCTCCCATGTGATCTTTGCCGCTTCTTTCTTATTCTCCGGTCCGACATACTGTATTTTATGATCTGAGATCCAAATCTCTCCATCAAAGATCTCTTGATCTTCCTGCATGGTTAAAATTCTTGCATGTAGATTCTTATCATTTGATCACCTCTTATTTCTTCAGACTCTTCCCCATTCTACAGATGCATTCTGTTACTAGTTTCTGGAATTTTGGAGCTGTACGATCTGCACTTTGCTGAACTTCTTCGTGTGTCAGTGGTTTCTTACTGATTCCGGCAGCAGGATTCGCAATACACGAAATTCCACAGATCTTCATTCCCATGTGATTTGCCGCGATTGCCTCACAGGCAGTACTCATTCCAACCGCATCTGCACCGATGGCTTTACACATCCTGATTTCTGCCGGAGATTCAAAATTAGGACCTGGAAGCTGGATATAAGTTCCTTCTTTAAGATCAATCTGCAGATGATCCGCACTTTTTCTGATCACTTCTTGTAATTCTTCATCATAAATATGACTCATATCCGGAAATCTTTCTCCAAATTCTTCGATATTCGGCCCAATTAATGGAGATGGTACAAAACTTGCGATCTGATCCGTGATCATCATAAAGTCACCCGCTTCAAACCCACGATGAATCCCACCGGATGCATTTGTCAAAAACAAGATCTCTGCTCCCATCATCTTCATCAGTCGAATCGGCAGTACAACATCACTCATGGAATATCCTTCATAATAGTGAACTCGTCCTTCCATGATCATTACTGGAATATCTTCTACGTAACCAAGTACAAATCTTCCTTTATGTCCCTGTACTGTAGAAACTGGAAATCCTTTGATCTCATGGTAATCGATCACAGTCTCAATCTTGATCTTCTCCGCATAATCTCCAAGACCGGAACCTAAGACCAATGCGATCTGTGGTTTAAACTCTGTCATTTCATTTACTTGTTTATAACATTCCTTTACTTTATCATATATTTTATTCATATTATCGATCTCCTTCCTGCCAGTTCTTTTTCTTACATTATGACACATTTTTGTACAAAATGAAATGCATTCCACACACATCCTATTGTTTACAAAAATTATAGTTCCCATTTCTTGCTTTCCATTCATTTGCAAGTTATACTTAAAGAAACCCCAATTTCCCTACAACAAGGAGTACTAATATGAAGTTAGCAATCGTTGATGATAATAAATTAGAACAGGAGCTCATTTTCAACACTCTTCGTACTTATGAACATGAAAGAAACATCTCCCTTGATATTTCTTCTTATAGTGATGGTAATTCTTTTTTGAATACCTATGTCCCTGGAGATTTTGATCTGATCTTTATGGATATTTATCTAAATGAACTGAACGGGATCGATATTGTACGCAAGATCCGTCAGATGGATTCCAAAGTGATGATCGTATTCTTAACAACAAGTAAAGAATACATTTTTGAAGCTGCCCCTTTTCATTTTTTTGATTATATTTTAAAGCCTTTTGTATCCACACAGATCTTTCATGTACTTGATGATGCTTTAGCGCTTCTTCCTGAGCAGGAAGCTGAATTATCTTTTGAATATCGTTCTTTTGATGTTCATTTTCCATTATCAAAGATTCAATATATTTACTCAAATAATCATGAGGTGATCATTCATACAACGAATGGAACACATGCTTTCCGGCTTCCTTTTTATTCTGTCACAGATCATCTGGATGATTCAAGATTTCTTCAGTGCAACCGTGGAATCATGTTGAATATGGACTATATTAAGACGATGGAATCCGATTACTTCGAAATGACAGATTCAAAGTGTTTTCCAATCAAAACGAAAGGACGCAAGCAAATCCGAGAGCAATATATCAAATACCAGTTTTTGAAACTTGAGGAGGCATGATCTTTTATGACTTTTTATGATATTTTTACATATTTATGTACATTTACAATCATCATTCCACTGGCAGTTTTTGCCTTGTTTCCAGTAATCGATCATCTAAGACTCCGATCCGCCATCTGCTGATCAAGATCAGCCTTGTTTTTATATGCTATTTTGTTCTGTTGATCATTCCGTATATGATCTTTCAACAGGATCTGGGCAATATTCTTATATTCCTTGCTGTACCTGTGTTCTTTTATCTATTTCAAAAAGAAACGAACCTGATGCTTCCTGCATCTCTCTTTGTTATGCTGACTGCATGTTGTCTTGGTTCTCTTTCTTATGTTATCTATCATACATTCGGTGTCATCTTTCATCCACATGGACAAAGTACAGAATTTTATCCAGAATCCATGATCGCACAACTGATCTTTCTGGTTTTCGCCGATATCATCTTATATAACCTGCCAGAAAATATCTCGGCTGGATGGTTACGAATTTCCACAATGCCTTTGTCTGGCGGATTGCGTGTATTTTCCCATGCTGTTTTACTTTTCTCGTTTTTACTTATATTCCCACACCAATTATTATTG
>ENA-OQIC01000531-OQIC01000531.1-human-gut-metagenome-genome-assembly--contig:-NODE-531-length-16522-cov-2.209698_pt1 | contig 16522 bp, 25 predicted proteins | sample MGYA00242572_ERZ504736 | MGnify/ENA primary metagenome ERZ504736 (study PRJEB26092, sample SAMD00036201) | human gut metagenome | host: Homo sapiens | study: EMG produced TPA metagenomics assembly of... | reverse complement strand
CAGATTTCGATTAATATTGGTGCAAATGTAAGGAATTTATTGAAATAGAGAAACAAAATGCAGAAATTATCAGAAGGAAAGGAATAAAAATAAAAAAGCTGCCTCGTTTTATCAGAAGCAGCTTTCAGAAAAGCCAATAAACGGTTTAAAACTTATCGTAATGAATTTTTTTCTCATCAAATTTCTGTTTAGGCTCTTGGGCAGTTGCCGGATAACCAAACGGAATCACACACAGGGGCACTATATTCCCCGGAAGCTCCGTATATTTACGAACAACCCTGATACGGTCTTCATAAGGATAAGCAGCTGTCCATACCGCACCCAGCCCCTGTGCTTCGGCAGCCAATAATATATTCTGTGCAGCAGCCGAACAATCCAGATACCAATAGGAAGATTGAGCTACATCTCCACATACAACAATGGCATAGCGAGCTTGAGTCAGCATCTTTGCATAAGGTAAAGCAGCGGCCATCGAATCAAGAGCAACCCGGTCGGTGACCAATACAAACTCCCACGGACGAATATCTTTTCCGGATGGTGCAGCCATACCGGCACGTAGCATCCAATCTATTTTTCTTTTTCTACTTCCTTGTCTAAATAAGCCCGCACACTTTTACGTGCAAAAATATTATCCAACGCAGCATTGGATGTCGAAGGGACTTCTCCTTGAGAAGCAGATGAACAAGCTGCGAATGAAATCATTCCCAGTATCCCGATCACCCATACATAAACCGCTTTCTTTATTACCATAATCTCTTTTTATATCAAAAAAGTTTCAATCTGTTTTCCTGAGCTTCTTTCAATGAAACGGTTTCACGCTTCATCATGCCGCTCTTATCACGAAGGGCTTCATATTCACCGGATAATTCTTTTGCCAACTCTTCTTTCGATTTCGGACTCATCAGCCGAGCAGCAACACCCGCATCTGCGAAGCATCCTTCAAGTGAACAACCGGAGCGTGATAAACCGGAGCAATCTTTAATGCTGTATGTAGTTTAGAGGTAGTCGCTCCTCCTATCAACAATGGAATATCCAATCCGGCTTTTTCTAATTCCATAGCCACATGTACCATCTCTTCCAGTGAAGGAGTAATCAACCCACTAAGTCCGATCATATCCACTTTCTCCTCAATGGCTTTTTGGACAATCGATTCAGCCGGTACCATCACTCCCAAATCAATAATATCGTAACCATTACATGCCATCACAACCGAGACTATATTTTGCCAATGTCATGCACATCCCCTTTCACAGTGGCCAGCAAAACTTTTCCTGCCGAAGCAGTACCTTCCACCTTTTCCGATTCTATAATAGGTTGTAAGATTGCAACGGCTTTCTTCATCGTACGGGCTGTTTTCACCACTTGTGGAAGAAACATCTTACCTGCGCCAAACAATTCGCCCACATGATTCATTCCATTCATCAACGGTCCTTCAATCACATCCACCGCTTTATCATATTTAGGCAAAGCCTCAGCAAGATCTTCTTCCAGAAAATCCCCGATTCCTTTTACCAAAGCATATTGCAAGCGTTCTTCTACCGTACCGTCCCTCCAGGCATCATGTTTTACCGGTTGCCCAGCCGAAGTATTACCCGCAGAAGCCTCCTTTAACCGGTCAGCCAATTCTATCAATCGTTCTGCGGCATCACTTCTCCGGTTTAATACTACATCTTCAATCCTCTCAAGTACATCCGCCGGAATATCTGTATACAATACAGAAGTACCCGGATTCACAATCCCCATATCCATCCCTTTCTGAATGGCATGGTAAAGAAATACGGCATGCATCGCTTCACGAATATAGTTGTTTCCACGGAATGAGAACGAAAGATTACTTACTCCCCCACTGATATGCGCCCGGAAGATTCTTTTTAATCCAAGCCGTCGCCTCTATAAAATCTACCGCATAGTTATTATGTTCCTCGATCCCTGTTGCCACAGCCAATACATTCGGGTCGAAAATGATATCATGCGGATTGAATCCTATCTTATCTACAAGCAAATGATAGGCCCGTTCGCAAACTTCTATTTTACGGGTGGCTGTATCAGCTTGCCCTTTCTCATCAAAAGCCATCACTACCACAGCCGCACCATATTGGCGAACCGTACGAGCATGTTCAAGGAATTTCTCCTCTCCCTCTTTCAACGAGATGGAATTCACAATTGATTTTCCTTGAAGACATTTCAATCCGGCCTCGATAACTTCCCATTTCGAAGAATCAATCATTACAGGAACACGAGCAATTTCCGGTTCCGAAGCCACCAGATTAAGGAAAGTTGTCATCTCCTCCTTTGCATCCAGAAGACCATCGTCCATATTTACATCGATAATCAGTGCTCCGTCTTCTACCTGTTTACGGGCAATGGATAATGCCTCGTCATATTTCTTTTCATTAATCAAACGAAGAAATTTGCGCGAACCGGCTACATTGCAACGTTCCCCCACGTTAACGAAATTTATTTCAGGTTTCACTTCCAACAGTTCTAATCCCGAAAGCCACATACAATCCGGTTTACAAACCGGAATATGCGGTTTTGCTCCGGCAATCAATGCAGGATATTCTGCAATATAGGCATCGGTAGTACCACAGCACCCACCTATGATATTGATCAATCCTTCATGAACATACTCTTTTACTTCATGGGCCATATCTGCCGGAGTCTGGTCATATTTTCCTAAACTATTAGGTAGACCAGCATTCGGATAAGCACTAATATAATAAGGAGCCCGAGCGGCCAATTGCTCTAAGAAAGGTTTCAGTTGCCTGGCACCAAACGAACAGTTTAACCCGACTGAGAAGATATCAGCGTGTTGCACTGAAGCCAAGAAAGCTTCCAACGTCTGTCCGGAAAGAGTACGTCCTCCGGTGTCGGAAACCGTCACAGATAACATAACAGGCACTTTTACTCCTGTAGCCTTCATTGCACGTTCTGCTGCCAAATAGCAGCTTTGGCATTCAGCGTATCAAAGATAGTTCTATCAATAAAGCATCTACCCCACTTTCAAGCATAGCTCCATCTGTTGCTGATAAGCATCAGCCATTTCATCATAAGTCACAGCACGATAAGCCGGATTATTCACATCCGGCGACATAGAACATGTTTTATTGGTAGGACCTACGAACCGGCTACGAAACGGGGTTTATCGGGATTTAGTGCCGTATATTCATCGGCCACTTCACGTGCCAGCTTTACAGCCGCTTGATTCATTTCACGCACATACTCTTGTACATGATAATCGGCCATAGAAATAGTAGTAGAACTAAAAGTATTCGTCTCAATGATATCTGCACCGGCTTCTAGATACTTACGGTGTATATCCCGAATCACATCAGGGCGTGTGAGACAAAGTAAATCATTATTCCCCTTCAGTTGACCGGGAATATGCGCAAAGCGTTCATTACGAAAATCTTCTTCTCTAAGATTATATTGCTGAATCATTGTACCCATAGCGCCATCCAATATAAGGATACGTTCGAGTACCAGCTGTTGAATAGTTTTTTTCATTGCTAAAGGTACAAACCTATCATCGTTTAAACATCCTGTCCATATCACGACGGTCGTCTTTTTCTTTCAAAGCCTCCCGTTTATCATATTGCTTTTTACCTTTAGCCAAAGCTACAACCACTTTGGCCAAACCTCTTTCATTAATAAACAAACGCACAGGGACAATGGTGAATCCGGCGTCTTTCGTCCCTCTTTCCAATTTATTCAGCTCCTTTTGCTCAATAGCAACTTACGGTCACGTCGGGCCGCATGATTATTATACGAGCCATAAAAATATTCGGCAATGTGCATATTCTTCACCCACAACTCGCCTTTCGCAAAATAACAAAACGTATCTACCAAGCTTGCCTTACCCAGACGGATGGACTTAATCTCCGTCCCGGTCAACACAATACCTGCTGTATAAGTATCGATCAACTCATAGTCGAAAGTAGCACGTTTATTCTTTATATTTATAGGAGCCAGTTTCATTTTATTTTCTTAATTTAATATAGCTGTTAGCTTGTTGAACACAACTTGTATTACCGCCGGACATAGTATTAACAAAATCGACGAGAAAATGGTGTAACGCAACCGATTCTTTTCTTCTACCAGCATCACAACCCTTGCTCCTTCCCATACCACATAAACGATATAAAATTGGAGCAGCCAACCGATAATACTGAAATCAGGAAGCAATCCGGTTACTATATGTAACAAAAAAGTGACAACTAACGCATAACCTGCAAACTGCTGTGCCAAAGGGATATCATTGGTCATACCAAACATTTTTATCCCCATCTGATTGATAGCATAAGCCGCCAGAAAATAACCTCCGAACAAAGCTACCGCCACCGCACAACACTGCGTCATGGCCAACTGGAAACTTTGTGGTCCTCCCCAACCATTAGTCCACAAAGCACCAATGAATACGGATAAACCACATAAACCAATCATAGGATAGACAAAAACAGTAAGAACTGCCCGTCTATCCTCTAAACGAATTTCCTCCCAGGCCTTGGCCGGAGAGGAAATCAATGACATTGCTATTTGAAATAATGCTTTGTAATTCAAATTATTCCGCAGTTTTATATTCTATTTCATATACCTTCTCTATAGTAGAAGTATCTTCCAACTTATTGTTGTACTCATTTTGCTGTGCTACTATAGTTATTTTAGCAGGTTTAGTTTGTCCACTCTTCAGAGTATATTCTCTTAAGATTTGGCTGATTTCATAAGCCTTAAAGCTGGAAGTACGTGTTGCACGCTCAGCAATAGCAGCAGGTTCATCCTCAACTTTATAGCGTAAATAAAGTTTCAAAATGGTATCACCAGATTTAATATCATCTGTATAGCAGACAAGAGTAAAAGTATGTTTAGCAAGCTCATTTTTAATATCTTCTGTAGTAGTCACATTTTTCACACGATAAAGTACTGGTAATACAATCGTATTTTCACTAAACTGAAATGGGGCCACAGTTGAATATCCTGATGCAAAACTCAACGAACCAACAGGTGCATTAGTAGTCACATCACTTGATTCTACTTTCGGAGTGGTTATTGCTGTAGCATCAATTCCTGTAGGATCTGCTAAAAGTGTAATTTTAATTGACTTAGGATTTGTTGAGAGGTCCTGACCTTCATCAACCTGGCAATAAATGTAAGCCATTCTTGCATTCAAAGTTACAGGAATCGTGTTAGTAGGGATCAGCTCTGTACCGGCAGCATCTGTGAATGTAACATTACCCATTCTATCATTCACTTTCACCACACCGGCCCACTGCTGAGGACCGCTTTCTCCGGAATCCATACATGAAGTAAACATAGTACCCATCAACAGGGTTAAGGTCAACACCATTAATTTCAATTGTTTCATAAATCTATTTTTTAGAGTTTGCAAAGATATAAATTCTAATTCACAATAAGTAAATGCAGAGACTTAAAAAATACTGCATCTATTACTTAACTATTTTTGCAAACAACTCTAAATGATCGTCTACATAGCTTGCTACCAGTGCTGTAACCTCCTCCTCAATATCCAGATATTCTTCTTCAAGATCATCAAAGGCCTCGTATTGCTCGTACATAGCCATAAATTCATCCTCTGTACGCTCTTTCTCCAGATCGTGGCGATGAGCATCGTATATCTTCTTAGCTTTATAAACCAACTTCGAGAAATCCTCGGCTCCCCACAGGCGCATTACCTTTGCAAAAGGATTATCAAAGATATAACCTCCATACCCATTCTGAATCAATTGACAAAAGCCGCCGAACATAACTTCATCCCGAAAAATCTGATAGGCCAGCAAAGAGTGCTGCTCCCCTGTCAACAGTGGCATTGTTTCGGCAGTAAGTTCCCCGCCAATCACTTCTTTATACTTGTCTGTAAACACCTGGATAAATTCATCCATTCCCTCACCCGCAGCTTTTTGCAAAGAGGCATCCGTAACTTCTATCATTTCCACTATATATAATAAGGTGAATTCTATATTTATAAATATCAGGAAACAAAAATACGGAAATATATGGTTCAGAAAGGCTTTTTGATAAGTTTTTTAGAAACCCGTTTAATTTTCTTCAATAATAATCCTATAACGAATAATTTGATCACCTCCTCTGCCGGATCGCATGTCAGTTCATTGTAGTTCGGTATTGCAACAAGCGTTATCAATTAACGTTGTTAATGCCATCTTCTTTGCATTCTGTGCTTGAATGCAAAGGACAAGTGTTTTACATTTAAAAGCCTTCTTCTCTATCATCAAAACATTTGTTTTAACAGTGTGTTAAAACAAGCCTTTTACCGACAAACAGCAAGTCATAGTAACCTTCTAATTTACAAAAGAATAACAGGTTCATCAATTTGTTCTCCGAGAATTTCACTAATACCTTCTAAAGGTAGATAATTAAAGATTTGACAAGTATAGCATCTTATTCAAAGCAATCTACACAATACAAAGAAACAGACGGGATTCAATTCTCAATCCTTATAATTGATAATCAATGATGCAATGACATACCAAGATATACGCCTATGCAGTAAGGTATCAACCAAATGCACCACACCACAATACTGAAACGGTTGAAATGTTCCTTGGCTCTTTCACTCCCTTTCACATACGTCCAGATAGCCCACATAGCGTGAATAAACATCAACAGGATAGCGATAATGCCGGTCACAGTATGTATTTCATCATGCAAGTGTGTGAGTCGCGCAATATTCTCCATTAAAGCCGTTCCCACAGAATCGGCCAGCAGTCCCAACAAAAAAAATACCAGATGCCAAAATTTCAACCTCTTCTGCAATCGCTCTCCCCACACTCCTATTGTGTAAAACACCAATGCCGAAGTTATCACACTAATGGCTGCAATTAAATAATGTATATCTACCTCATTCAAATTCATAACCGATCAATTTTTCTCAGAAGAAACAAAGAATCAGAGTAATAGTTCAACAAAACAAAGATTATCTAAAATGTCATCTCCACATTACAATCTAACAAAACCACAAATTCTATTTTTCTCTTTTCATAAAAAAGTAATAAAACCCGATTTGCAAAAACAAATAAAACGACTACCTTTGTGAGCGATTTGAGAATCGTGACTACGTATTTTTAATTATATCACTTAAAAAAGAGCTAATTATGACTTATTCACACGAAGTGGAACACATGTGTGTTGTAAAGAAGGGTCCTAACCACGGACCGGCTCCCATACCCGAAGAAGGAAAATGGGTAAAATCAAAAGAAATTGTTGATATTTCAGGTCTGACACACGGTGTGGTTGGTGTGCTCCTCAGCAGGGTGCATGTAAGCTGACTCTGAACGTAAAAGAAGGTATCATCCAGGAAGCTCTGGTTGAAACTATCGGCTGTTCAGGTATGACTCACTCAGCTGCTATGGCTGCTGAAATCCTCCCAGGAAAAACTATCCTCGAAGCATTGAACACAGACTTAGTTTGTGACGCCATCAACACTGCTATGCGCGAACTCTTCTTACAGATCGTTTACGGACGTACTCAGTCAGCTTTCTCAGAAGGTGGTCTGATCATCGGTGCAGGTCTTGAAGATTTAGGTAAAGGTCTGCGTAGCCAGGTAGGTACATTGTACGGTACTTTGGCTAAAGGTCCTCGTTACCTTGAAATGGCAGAAGGTTACATCAAGACAATTGCTCTTGACAAAAACGATGAAATCTGCGGATACGAATTCGTTCACATGGGCAAATTCATGGATGAAATCAAGAAGGGTACTGATGCGAATGAAGCATTGAAGAAAGTTACCGGTACTTACGGACGCTTCACTGCAGAACAGGGAGCTGTTAAACACATTGATCCACGTCACGAATAATATAAGGAGGAAAAGAAATTATGATTAGAGAAGTAAAATTTGAAAGTCAGGACCGCCGTATCAAAGGTATCATCGAAGCCTTGAACGCTAACGGTATCAAAGACATCGAAGAAGCTAACGCTATCTGCGAAGCTGCTGGAGTTGATCCTTATAAAACGTGTGAAGAAACTCAACCGATCTGTTTTGAAAATGCTAAGTGGGCTTACGTAGTAGGTGCTGCTATCGCTATCAAGAAAGGTTGCAAAACGCTGCTGATGCTGCCGAAGCTATCGGTATAGGTCTGCAGGCATTCTGTATCCCGGGTTCTGTAGCTGACGACCGTAAGGTTGGTATCGGTCATGGAAATCTGGCTGCTATGTTGTTACGTGAAGAAACCAAATGTTTCGCTTTCTTGGCAGGTCACGAATCTTTCGCTGCTGCCGAAGGTGCTATCAAAATCGCTGCAAAAGCAGACAAAGTACGTAAAGAACCTCTGCGTTGTATCTTGAACGGTCTTGGAAAAGATGCTGCTCAGATCATCTCTCGTATCAACGGCTTTACTTATGTTCAAACACAGTTTGACTATTTCACAGGTGAACTGAAAGTAGTACGTGAAATTGCTTACTCTGACGGTCCTCGTGCAAAAGTAAAATGCTATGGTGCAGATGATGTACGTGAAGGCGTAGCTATCATGTGGAAAGAAGGTGTAGACGTATCTATCACAGGTAACTCTACTAACCCGACTCGTTTCCAACATCCGGTTGCAGGTACTTACAAGAAAGAACGTGTACTGGCAGGTAAGCCATACTTCTCAGTAGCTTCAGGTGGTGGTACAGGTCGTACTCTTCACCCGGATAACATGGCTGCCGGTCCTGCTTCATACGGTATGACTGACACTATGGGTCGTATGCACTCAGACGCTCAGTTCGCCGGTTCTTCATCCGTTCCTGCTCACGTAGAAATGATGGGATTCCTGGGAATTGGTAACAACCCAATGGTAGGCTGTACTGTGGCTTGTGCGGTAGATGTAGCTCAGGCATTGGCAAAGTAACCACCGTTTCTTGATCAAATGATATAAACTCCTGTAATTTTGACAATTACAGGAGTTTCTTTTTATAAACAAAAACGTGAAAATTAAATACTTTCGGAATAACATAGGCCATTTACTAAGCATTAACGAGAAATACAGAAACAGACTAAAGTATGGTTACCCAAAGAAGTAAAGAAGTAGCAAAAACGCTTGAACCAACAGATACACAAATCAGATTAAGACCTCACTCTTACTAAGAAAATCAGACCTGATTATTTCTTTCTTTTCTTGCAAAGCAACCTATCTTCCTTCATTTAATCATTTCCCTAATTCTATTTCTGTATTATAACTTATCCTAATCTCACTAAGAAATTCAACGCATTTAGATTACAAGATATTGAATAAATCTTTCTTTTCTGTATATTTGCGCCCGGTATTTTAGATGCAATCCGAGAAGTTGTAAGTTTTCGGAGTCATTTTATACTTCCCCCGCTTAAGAACTTACTTATTTAGACAAAGTTAATGAAACAAATCAATGCAGTAATTACAGGAGTTGGAGGATATGTGCCCGATTATATCCTGACTAATGATGAGATATCCAGAATTGTAGATACCACCGATGAATGGATCATGGGACGTATCGGAATCAAAGAAAGACGCATCCTGAATGAAGAAGGACTCGGCACCTCATACATGGCACGAAAAGCTGTCAAACAACTGATGCAACGTACTCAAAGTAATCCGGATGATATTGACCTGGTAATTGTAGCTACCACCACTCCCGATTATCGGCTTCCTTCAACGGCTTCCATTTTATGCGAAAGAGTGGGGTTGAAAAATGCATTTGCCTTCGACATGCAAGCGGTCTGCAGCGTTTCTTATATGCATTAGAAACCGGGGCTAACTTTATCCGTTCGGGAAAATACAAAAAAGTCATTATTGTTGGTGCCGATAAAATGTCGTCTGTGATAGACTATACCGATCGTGCCACCTGTCCTATTTTCGCTGATGGTGCAGCAGCTTTCTTGTTGGAACCCACAACAGATCATTTAGGAGTTATCGATTCCGTTTTAAGAACAGACGGCAAAGGACTTCCTTTTTTACACATGAAAGCCGGTGGTTCAGTTTGTTCCCCTTCTTATTTTACAGTTGACAACCACATGCATTACCTTCACCAAGAAGGACGTACAGTATTTAAATATGCTGTAGCCAATATGTCAGATGCATGTGAGTCGATCATCGAAAGAAACCAACTGACAAAAGATGAAATAGACTGGGTCGTTCCCCACCAGGCCAATCAACGTATCATCAGTGCTGTTGCCCAACGTCTGGATGTACCATTAGAAAAGGTTATGATCAATATCGAACACTACGGCAATACCAGTGCAGGTACGCTTCCATTATGCATTTGGGATTTCGAAAATAAACTCAAAAAAGGTGATAATTTGATTTTCACCGCTTTCGGAGCCGGATTTGCCTGGGGAGCTGTTTACGTTAAATGGGGATATGATGGCAAGACAAATAACGCATGTTAGTCTAATCACAAACGCCGATATCCTTTCTTTCAGTGCTTTTGGGTAAACACAAGAAACCTTATCATACACTTCTTTGTTATTTTCCGATAACTAAATGCATTGGATAATGGAAATGGTGTAATGATGCAGTATTTTGAATGGAATCTGCCAAATGACGGAAATTTATGGAAACAATTAAAAGAAGATGCGTCACATTTACATGAGATTGGTGTGACAGCAGTATGGATTCCCCCCGCTTACAAAGCCGACGAACAACAAGACGAAGGTTATGCAACCTACGATTTGTATGATCTCGGCGAGTTCGATCAAAAAGGAACCGTAAGAACGAAATATGGTACGAAAGAAGAACTGAAAGAAATGATCGATGAATTACATAAAAATCATATTTCCGTTTATCTGGATGTAGTACTGAATCATAAGGCAGGAGGTGATTTCACTGAAAAGTTCATAGTTGTAGAAGTCGATCCCAATGATAGAACCCAAGCATTAGGAAAACCGTTCGAAATACAGGGCTGGACCGGATACAGCTTCCATGGACGTAAGGATAAATATTCAGACTTCAAATGGCATTGGTATCATTTTTCAGGAACCGGTTTTGACGATGCCAAAAGCGGAGTGGCATCTTCCAGATACAGGGTGAAGGCAAAGCGTGGAGCGAAGGGGTTGACAATGAAAATGGCAACTACGATTTCTTATTATGCAATGATATAGACCTGGATCATCCTGAAGTAGTCACCGAATTGAATCGTTGGGGAAAATGGGTTTCCAAAGAGCTGAACCTCGACGGAATGCGTCTGGATGCCATCAAACACATGAAAGACAAGTTCATTGCACAATTCCTGGATGCGGTAAGAAGCGAAAGAGGAGACAAATTCTAGCTGTTGGCGAATATTGGAATGGTGATTTGAACACACTCGATGCATACATAAAATCCGTGGGTCACAAAGTCAACCTATTTGATGTTCCATTACATTATAATTTATTCCAAGCATCACAAGAAGGCAAGAATTATGATCTGCAGAATATCCTAAAAAACACATTAGTCGAGCACCACTGTGATCTGGCAGTCACTTTTGTCGACAATCACGATTCGCAATCGAGCAGTTCCTTGGAATCACAAATAGAAGACTGGTTCAAACCATTGGCCTATGGTCTGATATTATTAATAAAAGACGGTTATCCTTGTTTGTTCTACGGAGATTATTATGGTGTCAAAGGAGAAAACTCACCTCATACCCAAATCATTAATATTCTTCTGGATACCAGAAGAAAATATGCTTATGGCGATCAGATTGAGTATTTCGATCATCCTTCCGCCATCGGCTTTATTCGTACGGGAGATGAAGAACATGTCGGTTCCGGTTTAGTCTTTTTAATGTCTAATGATGAAGCCGGCAGTAAAAAGATGGATTTGGGCGAAGAACATAAAGGTGAAATATGGCATGAAATAACCGGAAATATTCAGCAAGAAATCACATTAGACGAAAAAGGAAGTGGAGAATTTTCTGTTAATACCCGTAATATTGCTGTTTGGATAAAAAAGAATTAAAATGGAAATCCATTCCGAAAGAAAGAAAAGACTTAGTTTATCCCTGCTCTTCAAAATAATAAAAGATACAGTTTGGGGATTCATAGATGACAGCGTTATGAGGTTGAGCGCTTCATTAGCCTATGCGACTTTGTTTTCAATTATTCCTTTTCTTTCCCTTCTAGTCACTGTCGGTGTCTTTTTCCATATGGATTTGGCCAATCAACTTTATGTCCAACTACAACCGATTGTGGGCCCCGAAGTTACCGAGGCCCTTCGTTCTATTATAGAAAATGCAGAAAATACAGACTCCTCCAGGTCGGCCGCCTTTGTCAGCTTAGGTATCTCTATTTTTGGTGCCACCACTATTTTTGCAGAAATACAAAGTTCATTAAATTCAATTTGGGGAATAAAAGCCGTCCCTAAAAAGAGCTGGCTTAAATTTATTAAAAACCGGATACTTTCTTTCTCAATAATACTTGTATTTGCCTTCATTCTCCTGATTACATTCACCATTACCAATATAATCGGAGAACTCAGTCAAAAATTCATCTTTAAGTATCCGGAAGTAGCCGATTCGTTGGTAAAAGTGGTAGGAATCATCATAAACATGAGTGTCACTACCATCATCTTTACACTCATATTTAAAATATTACCCGATGCCAAAATCAAGAGCAAAGACGTTTGCATCGGAGCTGTTGTAACCACCATACTGCTACTGATAGGTCAATGGGGAATTTCCTTTTATATAGGAATAGCCAATGTGGGGACCGTCTATGGGGCTGCTGCGTTCATGGTGGTTTTCGTCACCTGGATTTATTATTCTTCCATCATCATATATACCGGTGTAGAATTTACCAAAGCATGGGCAAACGAAATGGGAAGTAAAATTTTCCCCGACGAATATGCAGTAGCCACCAAAACCATTGAAATACACGAAGACAAGCCTATCGAATAATCTAGAATAAAAATCACTTCTTCCGTGACGATTCATTCTCAGTATCACGACATGTTTTCGTATACTGTTTCAAATGCTTTCTCATTTGTTCGAAACGGACAAAGCCCAAGAAAAACAAAAAGATTCCGGCTATAATACATCCCCACGCCAGCCCATCCAAACGTGAAATGCTTTCAATTTGAAATATCCCTATCCCCACAGTCAAAAGGTAAAGTGCCATACGGATATATGCAAACAAAGTTCTTTCATTAGCCAGCTTGGTTCTTTCAAGTGCCAGATGATCACGAAGTATCAACTCTTTATCATTCTCAAAGTTATCGGTAAATGTCAGCATAATTATATTAAGGTAACTGTATCTTAAACGTTTATTTAAAACAATAATTGAGTACAATAGTTCAGGAAACAGAATCTCCATTTAGCAAATGACACTGACAGATCCCCCAATCCTGACCAATTTACCGTACACTAAAATCATTTTTAGTTATACTTTTCACAACTGGCTAATTAAATTTATGTAAGTAGAAAAATCTCTTCATAAAAAATAATTCTTGGGATACAAATAACAAGTTATTAAAATACAAAAGACTTGTTATTTGCACACAAGAATCAAATTATAAGGAAATGACGTTAACAATGTTAATTGAAACAAACTCCAATAACAAGTAAAATCTTGCACAATGCTATGCCACTAACCTTTTTTCATTAAACCAACGTACAGGGATCTTTCTGCTTAACAAAACATTGCGACAGTAGTACGGCAAACGGGGTATCATATACTCTGGCTTTCTGTGGGCATCCCTTTACACAGGCACAACATTTAATGCAGCGTTCGGCATCCGTATTCAACTCGTCACCTTTGGCTATGGCGCTTACAGGACACATTTTCGCACACGCACCGCAGTGAGTACACAAAGATTCATCTTCCACCCAAGGAGTACGGGGAAGGGGAACCCCACTTTTACGCAAGGCAATCACTTTCCGCAAAAAGCGAAACAATGGGAAAAAAGGCTGACGCGGACGCCGGATTTTACGGACATCGACCGCATATAATTTTTCCGGTTCGGTAGCAGATGCTATTTTATCTGAAATCTGCTTTCCAAAATCGGCTGCCACAGCAAGGTCACGTTCGTCAGGACGTCCGGCAGCTACGGGATATTTTTCTGTACTATAAGAGTGTTCTCCTATGAAAGTAGCACCGGCAATCACTTTAAACCCCTGTTGAATAGCCCAATAATCAAGTTCCATCAACGATTTTTCGTAAGCACGATTACCGTATACCACCACGATAACCGCCGGAGTATTACTTCCGCGCACACTTGCCAGACGATCCATGGCCAAAGGGGCTACACGACCTCCATATACCGGCACGACAATAATAGCTAATGCAGATTCGGCAATCACTAAATCCTGAGTTGCCTGTTGTGTTAAATTCGTGTTTATCACATTTGTTATTCCGGTTCCACGAACAATTGCCTCCCCAACTTGTTTAGAGGTGTGGGTAGGCGAGAAATAAATCAAATGGACTTCGTTTGCTGTCATAATAGTTACTTTTTATGCAACAAAGGTACACTTTTATGAAGAAAAAAAGAGTAAACGAAGACAAAAACCAAAATTATTTATTATCTTTGCGGCGTTGAAACATTCCGAACCCCTCCAACGGGAGACAAATTCGGATTTCCGATTCAGCCAAACATCCCTAATTCATCATTTAAAGATTATTGCGTTTGTTAAGTTTCCGACCCCTGCGTCGCAACTTCAGCCGTACGTATTTCAACGAATAAAATTAAAATATTTAAATAACTCACTATACTGTATGTATAACATCATTCAATTGAACGACAAGAATTTGTCGGAACTACAAGCTATTGCCCAGGAATTGGGTATCAAAAAAACAGACTCACTTAAGAAAGAAGAACTTGTCTACAAAATCCTCGACGAACAAGCCATAGCCGGAGCTACTAAAAAGGTAGCTGCCGACAAACTGAAAGAGGAACGCAAAGAAGATAAGAAAAAACGCTCTCGGGTGACAGTAAAGAAAGAAAACGCCGACAAGGTTTTCTCCTCTACCAAGAATGGAGAACTAACCAAAACAGATGCCAAAACACCTGCAGCCAAAACACAGCCACAACCTAAAACAACAGAACCGACCCCAGAAACAGCTAAAGAGCAAATGCCGAAACAAACGCCACTCCGGCCGAATCTGTCAAAGTGACACCTTATGCCACTCCGAAAAAGAAACCGGGACGTCCCCGTAAAAATCAGGTAGAAACAGAAGCTAAACCCGCAGAAGAAACTACCGAAAAACCGGAAACAGTACCATCGGCACAAGAAGAAAAGCCCGCTGCCCAACCGGAAGCAGAAAAACGTCCCATCAGCAAACCGATTCTCAAACCCAAACCGGCCGTTGTAGACGAAGAAAGCTCGATCCTCTCGGATATAGATGCAGACGATGATTTTATCCCCATCGAAGACCTGCCTTCGGAAAAAGTAGAATTGCCAACCGAACTGTTCGGCAAATTTGAATCGACCAAAGCCGAAGCAGCAACAGCCCCCGAACCTGTGGCACAACCCCAACGCCCGCGTGTGATTCGCCCACGCGACAACAATAACAACAACAATAATAATAACCAACGCAACAATAACCAGCGTCAGCCTGTACAACAGCGTCCCATGCCGCAACAAAATGCCGCCGAAGCCGCACCCGTTCAGGAACGCCGCGTGATTGAACGTGAGAAACCTTATGAATTTGATGATATCCTCACCGGGACCGGTGTATTGGAAATCATGCAGGATGGTTACGGATTCCTCCGTTCGTCAGACTATAACTACCTCTCTTCACCAGACGATATCTACGTTTCGCAATCCCAGATCAAACTGTTCGGTCTGAAGACCGGTGACGTAGTAGAAGGTGTAATCCGTCCGCCCAAAGAAGGCGAAAAATACTTCCCGCTGGTAAAGGTTTCTAAAATCAACGGACGTGATGCCGCTTTCGTACGTGACCGTGTACCGTTCGACCATCTCACTCCGCTGTTCCCAGACGAAAAGTTCAAGCTTTGCAAAGGAGGCTACTCCGACTCGATGTCGGCACGTGTAGTCGACCTCTTTTCACCAATCGGTAAAGGACAGCGTGCCTTGATCGTGGCTCAGCCCAAGACCGGTAAAACCATCCTGATGAAAGAAATCGCCAATGCCATCGCTGCCAACCATCCGGAAGTATATATGATCATGTTGTTGATTGACGAACGTCCGGAAGAAGTAACCGACATGGCCCGCAGTGTCAATGCGGAAGTGATTGCTTCTACATTCGACGAACCTGCCGAACGCCATGTGAAAATTGCCGGCATCGTACTCGAAAAAGCTAAAAGATTGGTAGAGTGCGGACACGATGTAGTGATCTTCCTCGACTCTATCACCCGTCTGGCGCGCGCATACAATACTGTATCTCCGGCATCAGGAAAGGTACTCTCGGGTGGTGTGGATGCCAATGCACTACACAAACCGAAACGTTTCTTCGGAGCAGCCCGTAACATAGAGAACGGAGTTCGCTCACCATTATCGCTACTGCCCTGATCGACACCGGTTCGAAGATGGACGAAGTAATCTTTGAAGAGTTCAAGGGTACAGGTAACATGGAGTTGCAGCTCGACCGCAACCTAAGTAACAA
>ENA-OQIC01000530-OQIC01000530.1-human-gut-metagenome-genome-assembly--contig:-NODE-530-length-16535-cov-2.129632_pt1 | contig 16535 bp, 20 predicted proteins | sample MGYA00242572_ERZ504736 | MGnify/ENA primary metagenome ERZ504736 (study PRJEB26092, sample SAMD00036201) | human gut metagenome | host: Homo sapiens | study: EMG produced TPA metagenomics assembly of... | reverse complement strand
CTTCGCTCCTGCTGCTGTTCTTTTTCTGCCTGTTCTTCCTGACGTGCTTTTAATTCTTCCTGTCTTTGGGCTTTTCTTTCTGCTGCACGCCGGTACATTTTACGGCTGAATTTTTTTATCATATCAAACATGGATTTTTGCGTAATCAAAACAAAGGAAATCACCATGGCAATTACGGTAATTACATAAGTACCTACTGTTCCGAATGCCTGTACCAAAAGGCGGCTCAAAGCTCCTCCCAGAAGACCGCCGCCTGTTTTATACTCTGCGGAAACACGATAATAAGCCATGAAATCACGTTCATATACAGCGCCTTCTGTAACAAGCTGTAAAAAAAGACAGACAGCAAGAAACAGCAGGACAAAGCCTGCCATTTTTCTGTATGCTCTCGGATTTCTTTTGTTTGCAATGACAAAGGCAACTCCCAAAAACAAGAAAATCGGAAGAGGATAGCAAACTAATCCCACCAGTCCGAAAAAGAAGCTGCTAATTGCGTTTCCTACCGAACCTCCCACTCCGAAATTACTGATTAAAAGTACGACAGAAACAGCCAGAACAATCCATAAAAAGATTTCTGACTCCATAGAAGGTCCTGTCTGTACTTGTTTTTTCTTTCTTCCGGCAGGAGTCCTTCGTTTCCCTGCACTTTTTTTCTTGGTCGCTGCCATATTTCTTTTCTCCCCTTAATCAATTCCCCTGATACTTATATAAAATTACAAACGATTGCCACAATTCCCAATAAAAAACAATAAACAGAGAAAATACGAAAACGTTTTTTCCTCATGACTGCCAACATTCCCTTGATACAAAAATATCCTACAACGCCTGCCACTGCCGCAGCAAAGACTGCTAAAGCCATAGTCTGCACATTATCTCCTGTGTAGGAGAATTGAAAAAGTTCTAAAAGCGCTGCGCCTAACATAGCCGGTATTGCCATTAAAAAAGAATATTTCACTGCAAATTTACGGTTAAATCCGCATAACAGACAGACCGCAATGGTAATTCCCGCTCTGGAAATACCGGGAAAAACAGCAATCCCCTGACAAATTCCCAGCAAAAATGCAATGGAGTAAGTAACATCCTTCGGGATTTTCTTCCCTGCCGGAAAGAAATCTACTACCAAAAGCAAAATTCCTGTTATGAAAAGTCCCATAGCCGGCGCAAGGAGATTTTTCCCTGCCTGCTCTACAACATTCTGAAGCAAAAAGCCTAAAAATGCAGTAGGAACGGTAGATACAAAAAGCAGCAACAGAAGCTTTCTGTAATTATTGGAAATAATCTTTTTATACCGTTTTGCATCCTGCTGATGCCTATTGTGAAAATAGGTCCACACATTTCCATAGATGTCATAAAGGCTTTTACAGCCTCCAGCAGCAGCTTTTTCACATCCTGACGAAACGCAATAAAAATTGCAGTAAGGGTTCCAAGATGTATAATGGTATTAAATAAAAGTCCGGTGTCTGTTTCTATTTTAAATAAATTTTCAATAATTGCCAGATGACCGGAGCTGCTCACCGGAAGAAACTCTGTAATTCCCTGAATTATACCTAATAAGAGTGCCTGTATAAATGACATTTTATTAACCTCATCATTCGTATTTTATGTTTTTATCAAATGTTTATTCTATCATAAATCCTGTATTCGTACAACTTAAATTCCTAAGATTTCTGCGCTTTCTCTTTTTCAATCAATTCATACAATTTATGAAGCGCCTGACAAATTCCTCCTGTTTCGTCAATGAGCCCTTCTTTTACCGCTTCTTCCCCTTCCAGCATCGTTCCCACATCCTTTACCAGCTGGGAGGTGTCCAGCATCAGCTGTTCAATACGTTTTTGAGGCATCTTTGAATGAGAGGCAATAAAGCGTGTAATCCTGTCCTGAATTTTTTCCATGTTCCGATAGGTCTGCATAACGCCGATAAACATTCCGTTGCTTCGAACCGGATGAATTACCATAGTTGCGCTGGGGACAATGTAAGAATAATCTGCGGAAACCGCCATGGGAACACCAATAGAATGGCCGCCTCCAAGTACAAGGGAAACGGTGGGCTTGCTTAAAGAAGCTATCATCTCTGCAATGGCAAGTCCTGCTTCCACATCTCCTCCTACGGTATTTAATAAAATCAATAACCCGTCTGTCTCTTTACTGTCTTCAATCATGGCAAGCTTTGGAAGTACGTGCTCGTATTTGGTAGTTTTGCTGTTGTTTGGCAGACATTCATGCCCTTCCACTTCTCCGATAATGGATAAAAGCTGAATGTGATACTCTTTCTCGTTTTCTTCCAGTAAAACCTGTCCCATTTCCTCAATCTGTTCATTTTGCTGCCGGGTTTTATCCAGTTTTTCGTTTTTTTCCTCGGACATAAAAATACCTCCAGTTCTGATTTCTGGAGGTATTATGTGTAGTATCTCTGTTTTTATTCTTCCCAATTATACCAGACATCTGTGACGTCGTCATCATTTTCCAATAGGTCAAGAGTTTTCTGAAGATTTTTGATATCCTGCTCATCAGAAAGTGTTACATAATTCTGAGGAATCATGGCAACCTGTGCTTCCACCATTGGAATGCCTTCTTTTTCTAATGCTTCTCTTACTGCGCTGAAATCATCAGGAGCTGTAAGCACTTCAAAGCTGTCTTCTTCTTCTGCAAAATCTTCTGCACCTGCATCTAATGCAATCATCATTAAATCATCTGCATCCATTTCACATTCTTCTTTGTCAATAATAATCTGTCCTTTTTATCGAACATGAAAGATACTGAACCAGGAGTGCCAATGTTTCCATTTCCTTTTGTAAAAGCACTTCTTACATTTCCGGCAGTACGGTTTTTGTTATCTGTCAGTGTTTCTACGATAATTGCTACACCACTTGGACCGTAGCTTCGTATGTAAGCACTTCAAAGTTATCTGCATTGGAGTCTCCGGCAGCCTTTTTAATACCTCTTTCAATGGTATCGTTTGGCATGTTGTTTGCTTTTGCTTTTGCAATCACGTCTCTTAATTTGCTGTTGTTTGCCGGATCCGGTCCGCCTTCTTTTACAGCTACTACGATTTCTCTGCCGATAACGGTAAAGATTTTACCTTTTTTTGCATCGTTTTTCTCTTTTTTATGTTTTATGTTTGCGAATTTTGAATGTCCTGACATTTCTCTTCTCCTTTTTCTTCGTCCGGTAATTTTTCAACCCGAACTTTTTGTATGGTATTATTTTCCACTGCAAGAATGGTAAATAAATATCCTTTTGCTTTTATTTCTTTATCCTCTGTCATATTAGGTACGTGCCCTAATAAAGAGGTAAGATAACCGTTTAAGGTATCAAATTCTTCTTCGTCAAAATCAGAATTTAATACATCGTCTACTTGCTCCAGAGGAGTAAGTCCATTCATAACCAAGGACTGGTCGTTCTGAAGCTGGATAAAGTTTTCGTCTTCATCATACTCGTCTAAAATGTTTCCTACAATCTCCTCTAAAATATCTTCCATGGTTACAATTCCCGATGTCTGTCCGTATTCATCTACCACAACCACCAGATGAATTTTTTTTGCCTGCATACGCTTAAACAAGTCATTGATGCTTCTGGTCTCCGGAACATACACGGCTTCCCTGACTAAATTTGGAATAGAACCAATGGGAAGGTTTTCACATTCAGGCAGTGTAATCTGCCTCATAACATCTTTTAAATGTAAAATACCGATAATATTATCAATATCCTCCCTGTATACCGGATAGCGGGAATTGCTGTTGTCCAACATATAAGACAAGGCATCCTTTAACAGCGTATTTTCTTCGATGGCATGGAGATTTTTGCGGTGCGTCATAATATCCTGTGCTTCCGTTTCAGAAAACTCCATAATGTTCTGGATCATTTCCGCTTCGTTTTCTTCGATAACGCCCTGCTCATGTGCATCATCCACCATGGAAATAATTTCTTCTTCTGTTACATCGTCCTCCTGCTTGTGAGGGTCTACGCCAAACAACCGTACAACCACATTGGAAAGCTTCATAATCAGAAAGGTAATAGGCTTAAAAACTGTTATCAAAAGCCGAACTACACCGGCTGTGCGGTAAACCCATTTATCCGGATTATGATTAAATACCTTTTGCTGAAATTACGCCAAAGGACATCAGTGTAATTAAAAAGAACACCAGCACCAACACCACAGAAATTCCTGCCCCTATATAAGGAGGGATTTCAATATGAGCTGCTTCTGCAAGTCCTTCTATCCATGTGTAAACATAGGGGGTTATGGAATGAATTCCAATGTAACCGATTAAAATACTTAAAAGCGTTGCTGTTGTCAAAATAGTATTGATAATTGTAGCGGGATTTGCCATAATTTCTAAAATCCATTGAGATTTTTTATCATTTTGCTCACCGGCTTTTTTCTCCACGTCTGCTTCGCTTACCTTTTGAATGGCAGCGCCAAAACCATATAAGCTGCCGTTTACCAGAATAAATGCAGCAAATACTATCAGAGCCCCTATCAGGCTACTCCCATCATCCATAAATTATATTATTTCCTTCCTTTTTCTTACGTTTTTCAATGTGATAAAACACATCATGAATAAAATACCATTTTCCATATCTTTCGTCAAGATTTCCGCAGAAAACTATGTAGGAAGTTCCAGACTGACGCACAGTGCATGGTTGACCTTCTTCAAAATCTCTGCGTCTAAATGGCAGACCTTATCCTTCAGCCTTCGTTTATCAATGGTTCTTAACTGTTCCAACAAAATTACCGAGTCCTTTACAATGGCATAAGACTGTGCATCAATTTCAATATGCGTAGGAAGCTTTGCCTTGTTCATTCTGGATGTAATTGCCGCACAGATGACCGTTGGACTGTGTTTGTTTCCAATATCATTTTGTATAATCAGAACCGGTCTGATACCGCCCTGCTCACTGCCGACTACCGGCCGCAGGTCTGCGTAAAAAATATCTCCGCGTTTGATAACCACACATTTCACACTCCGATTTTATGTTTTTTATGATTTTACCCATTTTTTTCGTGTGTATTCATGTATTATCCGCAGTCTTTTTTTATTCTTTTACTTGTCCGTTTTTATAATATACTCTTGGAACTCTTTTACTGATACAGCAGGCGAACTCATAATTAAATCTGCCTGACAACTCGCCTAATTCTTCCATGGTAATGCAGTCTGTACCGTCTTTTCCAAGAAGGGTTACTTCATCTAACTCCTTTGCTTCCGGAATTTCCGTTACATCTACCATAAATTGGTCCATACATACTTTTCCGAGGATTTTTGCTCTTTTTCCACGAATTAAAACACTGCCTTTATTGGAAAGACCTCTGGAATAACCATCTGCATAGCCCACGGGTATGGTGGCAACTCTGGTCACTTTTTCAGTTGTGAAGGTTCCGCCGTAGCTGATTTCCACTCCCGGCTCCACTTCTTTTATGTATGCAATATGGCTTTTCAATTCCATTGCCGGTTTCAGAAGAATTTTATCTTTTTCCACTTCATTGGAAGGATACATGCCGTAGAGAATAATTCCTGCACGTACTGCATCGAAATAGGCATCCTGCATCCGAATAATGGCTGCGCTGTTAGAGCAATGCTTTATAGGTATGGAAATTCCCTGTCTCTTTAAGGCGTCTAAAAATTCCTGATATTTTTCCAGCTGTTGATATGCCGGTGCAAGGTCGGTCTCATCTGCTCTTGCAAAGTGCGTGAAAATCCCTTCCAGTTCGATATTTGGAAGCTTTGAAATTTCCACAATTTCCGGTACTGCATCCAGTATATGGCGGTAACCGATACGTGTCATACCCGTATCTAATTTTATATGTATTTTTAAAGTTTTATTGGCTTTTACGGCTGCTTTTGAAAGCTGTTCTGCATGGAAAGCTTAAATACCGTAGGTTGAAAATCTTCTTTTACAATTCGGTCATAATCTTCTTCGTAGGTATAACCTAAAATTAAAATCGGCTTTTTTATTCCGGCTTTTCGAAGCTCTCTGCCTTCCTCCACAGTGGCAACTGCAATCCCCCATATATAAGAATAAGCCTCAATCTCCTTTGCGATGGGGACTGCTCCGTGTCCATAACCGTCTGCCTTTAACACTGCGATAATCTGTGTGTTCTTTCCCATATAATCATACATGTTTTCAGGTTATAATCGATTGCATCCAGATTAATGTGCGCCTGAATTCTGCTTTGTATTCTCATGCCTTTCTCATCTCTCCCTTTTTAAACTTCATCCAGAATTTGCCCTGCTGCGTCTATTAAATCTTCTGCCAGCATAGCCGCACGGCCTTTTCTTTTTGCTGCCAAATCTCCGGCTGCTCCGTGGAGATAAACACCCAGACAGGCTGCCTTTAACCCATCTTTTCCCTGAGCCAAAAGACTTAAAATCATGCCTGTCAAAACATCGCCGCTGCCTGCGCTTGCCATACCGTCATTTCCGGATAAATTCAAGTAAATGTTTTTGTCTCCATTACTGATAACTGTTCTGGCATCCTTACATACTAACACAACAGAAAGGGTTTTTGCAAATTCCTGTGTGATTTTTATGGGATTTTCTTTCCATTTTTTTATAGAAATATCGGTAAGACGGGAAAATTCTCCTAAATGTGGTGTTAAAATCACTTCATTTGGATAGTTTTTAACTGTTCTGTGCGTCCTTTTAACATTCCTATGGCATCTGCGTCAATAACAAGGGGTTTTGTTCCTTGGGAAAGCACCGTATCCAGCAAACTTTCTGCCTGTTTGCCAAGACCAATACCCGGTCCAATTCCAATGACATCTGCCCATTGAAAACCTTCTGACAATTCTTTTGTAATGTTCTCGTCATCCTCGTAACACAAGAGCATGGCTTCGGGAAAACAGGAAAAAAGAACCTTATTTTCTTTATGCGTACAGATTTTTAGCATACCTGCTCCGGTTTTCATAGCTGCCATTCCGCTTAAATAGCTGCGCCGAAATATCCTTGCTTCCTGCAATTAAAGGATTTTCCCAAAACTGCCTTTATTTCCATCCCTCTTTCTTCGGATTTCTTTTAAGTCCCCTTTTGTATAAGTAAAAATTTCGGGCTTTGGAAGTATTTCCGGTTTGGCATAAATACCGATATCGGCAATGACAACCTTTCCTGCATATTCTGCGCCGGGATAAAGAAAAAGCCCTGTTTTTCCATAAGCAAATGTGACGGTTAAGTCCGCTTTTACCGCACAGCCCAATATTTTTCCTGTTCTGCTGCAAATTCCCGAAGGAATATCCACAGCAACGATTTTTCCTTGAAATTTATGTAATTCCAGTATAATTTCTTTTAAATTTCCCGTGATTTCTCTGGAAAGTCCCACACCGAAAACAGCATCTACAATAACAGTATATTCAGAAATATGAAAACTCTTGACAAAGGAAATTCCATAATTTTTTCCAATATCTATCTGTTTCTGCATTTCTTTTGTAAATTTCTCCGGCTTTCCTAAAATACAGACATCTGTGCAATAACCTGCAAGATGAAGCAGTCGTGCCAGTACCACACCATCCGCCCCATTATTTCCGCTTCCGCATAAAATCAAAATTTTATTAAGAGAAAACCCCTCTTTTTTTATTGCTTCAAAAACAGAAAGTCCGGCTCTTTCCATAAGCACTAAAGAAGGAACACCCATTTCTTCTATGGTGTATTTATCTAAAAGCTGCATCTGATCACCTATTACAATTCTCTCCATGTCATCCTCCTAACGATAACGGAAAAAGCTGCTGTAAAATTTCTTTCACAACAGCCTTCCCCCTTATTTTTCTTCTTTCTGCTCCGCAACAGTCAAATTGTAGGATAAACGCATCAGGCTTTCGGAAAGATGAACGTTTTCTACAATTACATCTTTTGGCACATTTAAGTCCAAATGGGCAAAATTCCAAATGGCTTTAATACCATTTTGCACCAAAAGCTCTGCAATTTCTGCGGCGCTGCTTTTTGGTACTGTCAGCGCTGCAATCTGTACGTCTTCTTTTTGTAAAAATTCCGGCAGCTCGCTCATCATACGAATTCCATTTCCCCTGATGGAAATTCCTTTTAAAACTGGATTGATATCGAAAACGCCCACAATTTTAAAGCCTCTCTTTTCGAATTTTACATAATTGGCAAGAGCCTGTCCCAGATTTCCCCGCTCCTATGATAATCATGTGATGGGTTTTATCCAACCCCAGAATTTTCCGATTTCCTCGTACAGATATGGCACATTGTATCCGTATCCCTGCTGCCCAAAGCCCCCGAAATTATTTAAGTCCTGACGGATTTGAGAAGCTGTCACACGCATCTTTGCACTTAACTCATTGGATGAAATCCTTTCTATTCCCTCCTCTATGAGTTCACCTAAATATCTGTAATATCGAGGCAGTCGTTTAATTACTGCTTTTGAAATGCTTTTTTCCTCCACGGCGAACCCTCCTGTATTCAAATACACATTTCTTGAATTATTATATAAAATTGTTAAATTAAAGTCAATCATAATTCATTTATCTGTTGTCAAATATATTTTTTCCGCTATAATAAATGAAGATACTATATTTACAAAGGAGATATTTACATGATATTAGCGTGTCAAAATATAGAAAAATCTTTTGACGGCGTCACCATTTTACAGGACGCCAGTTTCCATATAGAAGAAAGAGAAAAGGCTGCTCTTGTTGGCATTAACGGTGCGGGAAAATCTACACTTTTTCGTATTATTGTAGGAGAACTTTCCCCTGACAACGGACAGGTTATTCTGGCAAAAGGAAAGACCTTGGGATATCTGGCGCAGCATCAGGAAATGGAAAATGAGCTTACCATTTATGACTGCCTGTTGCAGGTAAAGCAGCATATTCTGGATATGGAAATCCGCATGCGTGAAATGGAAACGGAAATGAAGCATATCACAGGAGAAGCTCTGACAAAGCTTATGGACAGCTACTCTCGTCTCACACATGAATTTGAAATGGAAAACGGATATGCCTACAAAAGTGAGCTGACCGGTGTTTTAAAAGGGTTGGGATTTCAGGAAGAAGACTTTCAGAAACAGGTTTCCACGCTTTCCGGAGGACAGAAAACAAGGGTAGCCCTTGGCCGCCTCCTTCTCTCCAAACCGGATATTATTCTGTTGGATGAGCCTACCAACCATTTGGATATGGACTCCATTGCATGGCTGGAAACTTATCTTTTGAACTATCCCGGGGCTGTTTTTATCGTCTCTCATGACCGATATTTTCTGGATAAAGTGGCTACGAAAATTGTAGAAATTGATAATGGAAAGGTATCTGTTTTTACAGGAAATTACAGCGCTTACAGTGAAAAGAAATCCCTTCTTCGCAAGGCAGCTTATCAGGCATACCTAAATCAGCAGCAGGAAATCAAACATCAGGAAGAGGTTATTGCAAAGCTGAAATCCTTTAATAGAGAGAAGTCCATCCGCAGAGCAGAAAGTAGAGAAAAAATGCTGGATAAAATGGAAGTTCTGGAAAAACCGGTGGAAATCGACAGCTCTATGAAGATTACATTAAAGCCCAGAATTACCAGCGGAAATGATGTTTTAACCGTAGAAGGGCTTGGAAAATCCTTCCCTCCTCTCACACTTTTTGAAGATTTGAACTTTTCTGTGAAAAGAGGCGAGCGTGTTGCCATTATTGGAAATAACGGTACAGGAAAAACTACGATTTTAAAAATTTTAAATGAAATTGTGCCACCAGATACCGGATGTTTCATTTGGGAAGCAAGGTTCATATCGGTTATTACGATCAGGAACACCATGTTTTGCACAATGAAAAGACCATTTTTGAAGAAATTTCTGATGATTTTCCAAAGCTTACCAATACGGAAATCCGCAATCTGCTGGCGGCATTTTTGTTTACGGGAGATGATGTATTTAAGCCTATTCAAGCTTTAAGCGGCGGAGAAAAAGGGCGTGTTTCTTTGGCAAAGCTGATGCTTTCAGAAGCCAATTTCTTAATCTTGGATGAGCCTACCAACCATTTAGATATTACCTCAAAAGAAATTCTGGAGGAGGCTTTAAGTAATTATGAGGGAACGGTTTTATACGTCTCTCACGACCGTTACTTTATCAATAAAACAGCTACCAGAATTTTAGATTTAACTAATCAAAAGCTGGTAAATTACATTGGAAATTATGACTATTATTTAGAGAAAAAGAAGAATTAACCCAGATTTATGCACCGGATATTCAAGAGGAAGCTGTTGAAACGAAGACTTCTGCGGTGAAATTAGACTGGAAACAGCAAAAGGAAGAACAGGCACGTCTTCGCAAAAAAGAAAATGATTTAAAGAAAACAGAAGCCATGATTGAAGAACTGGAAACAAGAGACAGTGAAATTGATGAGGAAATGGCAAAACCGGAAGTTGCTACCAATGTAGCGGAGTGTGTTCGTCTTTCCAAAGAAAAAGCCGAAATTGCCCAAAAGCTGGAAGAGCTTTATGAAAAGTGGGAAGCGCTGGCAGAATAATTTAGCTAATCCAGAGGATTTCTACATGTTGCGCTCAGTCTGCGCACACTTTGAGCTTGTAATCTCAAAGTGTGCCAGACAAATTTGCTAAAAATATAGAAATCTTCTAGATTTTTGTTTTAATATATTATTTCTTGTAAATGTTAAATAACTTCTAATTCTTTTCTGATTTCTTTTATAAAATCTAAACTGTTTAATACGGTTACAGAAGTGTCTGTGGTAATTGCAGCCAAATCCTTTGTCATTTTTCCAGACTCAATGACTGTTAAAACAGCCTGCTCCAGCTTATCTGCAAATTGTTCTAATTCTGCATTACCGTCCAACTCGCCCCTTTTTCTTAAAGCGCCGCTCCATGCAAAGATAGTTGCTACCGGATTGGTGGAGGTCTGTTTTCCTTCCAAATACTGATAGTAATGACGCTGTACTGTGCCGTGGGCTGCCTCATATTCAAAGTATCCCTTTGGAGATACTAAAACAGAAGTCATCATGGCAAGTGAGCCAAAAGCGGAGGAAACCATATCGCTCATTACATCTCCGTCATAATTTTTACATGCCCAAATAAAACCGCCTTCTGCTTTCATAATGCGGGCTACTGCATCGTCAATTAAGGTGTAAAAATAGATGAGATTTTCTTTCTCGAATTTTTCTTTGTATTCTGCTTCATAAATTTCCTGAAAATATCTTTAAAAGTATGGTCATATTTTTTAGAAATGGTGTCTTTAGAAGAAAACCATAAATCCTCATGACAATCCAGAGCATAAGAAAAACAGGATTTTGCAAAGCTTTCAATGGAAGACGTCAGATTATGTATCCCCTGTACAATACCGGATTCCTGAAATTCCTGTACTAATTCTCTTGTTTCTTCTCCTTTTTCATTTGTATAGACCAACTCTACTCTTCCTGCTCCCGGAATTTTCATTTCGGCATTTTTATATACATCACCATAGGCATGTCTTGCTATGGTAATGGGCTTTTTCCAGCTTTTTACGCAGGGCTCAATGCCTTTTACCAGAATAGGCGTGCGGAAAACCGTACCGTCTAAACAGGAACGAATAGTGGCGTTAGGGCTTTTATACATTTCTTTTAAATGGTATTCTTCGACTCTGGCTGCATTCGGTGTAATGGTAGCGCATTTTACCCCTACTTTATATTTTTTGATTGCTTCAGCGGCAGCCAAAGTCACTTTGTCATTTGTTTCGTCTCGATATTTTAATCCTAAATCATAATATTCTGTATTTAAGTCAAGAAAAGGAGAAAGCAGTTCCTCTTTTATCCACCCCCATAAAATTCTTGTCATTTCATCTCCGTCCATCTCTACTAAAGGTGTTGCCATTTGTATTTTTCCCATATCTTCTACCTCTTACTTTCTTAAATTATCACTGCGTTTTATTAAACTGTTTTGTACATTTTAATAGACAAAACAGATATTTGTCAAGAGTTATTGCAAAAATTTATGCAAATCAAACAATCCCCAACCTTGAAGATTATGCTCGTAGCCCAAGTCTTTGGCGGTTTTCCAAAGCTTTTTTTTCACTTCTAAATTCGTCATTTGAGGATATTTTTCCAATAAAAGAGCAATGCCTCCTGACACAATAGGGGTAGACATAGATGTGCCGCTTCTTGCAATATAGGGAAATAAACTGTCGGAGTTGGTACAAGACATAATTTCATTTCCGGGGGCTACAATATCCGGCTTACTGATACATTCTTTTGTAGGACCTCTTCCTGAAATTCTATGATTTTTCATCAGCATATCCGAAGAACCTACGGTAATAATTTTCCTGCTGCTTCCGGGAGCTGTAATGCTGCATCTTCCCGGTCCCATATTTCCTGCCGCCGCTACTACCACAAGCCCTGCGTCCCAGACATCTTCCACTGCCTGAATTAAATCCTCATGCCCTTCTCGTCTGGTAGTACCAACAGAAATATTTACAATACGGATATTGTAGCAATCTTTATTTTCTAAAATCCATTGAAAAGCCCGCAGTACGTTTTCCTTGCTACCATTTCCTTTTTTATCCAGCACTTTAATGGGAATAAGCCCGCATTTTGGTGCAATTCCTTGAATTTTGCCCTTTCCTGCCGCACCGCTTCCGCCGATAATTCCCAGTACATGAGTTCCGTGACCATTGTCATCATAAGCCTTTGTCCGCCCGTTTACAAAGTCCTGAAAGCACCAAATTCGGTTGTCAAAATCTATATGGGGAAATGCTCCTGTGTCTAATACAGCAACACCTATTCCTTTTCCTGTCCAAAGTTCGTCTCCTGTATTATCGTGCCGATAATTGCCGGCTGCTTTTTCTTTGTCCATGACAAATTTCCTTTTTCATTAGTATATGTAACGGACATAGAAAAGTACGAAAACAGAGTTCTTTACCATTCTTCTTACAAAAGTTTTAACAACTCCCCATGAATATTTCCGTTTGTTCCTACTACACTGCCTCCTTCTCTGGGATTAAGGGGATTTCCTGCAAAATCAGTTACTATTCCTCCTGCTTCCTGAACTAAAAGCATACCCGCAGCATAATCCCAAGGATTTAGATATATCTCGAAATATCCGTCCTGCCTTCCACAGGCAGTATATGCCAGCTCCAGAGCCGCAGAACCAATTCTACGGACATCCTGACACGCTCCGAAAACTCTGCGAAATCGTGCAAAGTTTTCGTCAGCAAGTTCTCTTTTTGCAGTTCCAAGACCAATGATTGTATCTGAAAGTTTTTCTGCCTTTGATACCTTTATCGGCTGTCCGTTTAGGAAACTTCCTTTTCCTTTTATTGCAGAAAATATTTCTTCATGGAAGGGATTATATACAATTCCCATAACAATTTCATCCTGATAACAAAGCGCTAAAGATACAACACTATGTTGATAATCGTGCATCAGATTTGTTGTTCCGTCAACCGGATCTAAAATCCAAAAGCTGTCGGCTTTCATTTCCTGCAATCCGGTTTCTTCACCGAGAAATTGAATATCTGGAGCAAGAAGAAACAATTCTTTTTTTAAGAAATTCTGCACTGCAATATCTACCTGTGTTACATAATCTGCTACCCCTTTTTCCTTTACATGAGCAGCCATTTCACGGTTTTTAATTAACTCTTTTGTCTTTGTTACCAAACGAATAATTTTCTCCATATTCATAGACATTTCCCTCATCGCTTTCCATTTACCGATACCATGAACAATAGTTTCTGCTTTTATTATATATACGGAAATCTTTCATGTAAAGTTCCGCTGGCAATCTTGGCAAGTTTTCTCCCCTCCTTTCATAGATTGAAAGAAAAGTCCTATGGAGTTGTTTATGCCATCAAAAAAAGAATTTATTCTCTCAGAAAAATATGCGGATATTATTCTACCGTATATTCTGATTTTTTAGAGGAATACGCAGAATGGGGAGCGCAGATTTTTAACCGCTATTATGGAATGGTACACTATCCCTTAGAAGAGGAATTTTACCCTGATTTTTACGAATATGGATTTTTTTACAACACTCTGCCAAAGCTCTATACTCTCCTTGATACAGTAAGTCTGGATGCTTCCGGTATTACGACGGTGCAGACGCAGCCTGTTTTAAACTTAAAGGGAGCAGATGTGCTTTTAGGATTTATTGACACAGGCATTGATTATACACATCCTGCATTTCGAAGAACAGACGGAAGCAGCAGAATTTACGGTCTCTGGGATCAGACAGTTCAAGATGGTACGCCTCCCTTTGATTTAGAATATGGAAGTGCTTACAGTAATGAGGACTTAAATAATGCCCTTACCGCAACAACGCCCTTTTCCGTAGTTCCCAGCGAAGATACTAATGGGCATGGAACCTTCCTTGCAGGTGTAGCGGGAGGAAGCACTCTTCCCCGGTCCGATTTTAACGGCGCTGCTCCGGAAAGTATGCTGGCTGTTGTAAAATTAAAAGAAGCAAAACAGTATTTAAAAACACTTTTTTGGCCAATGGCGAGCAGCCGGCATATCAGAGCACAGATATAATGATGGGCATTCGCTATCTTACTTTATTAGCTGAAAAACTGAAAAAACCACTTGTACTGTGCTTGGGACTTGGTACTAATCAAGGCCCTCATGCAGGTGTTTCGCCGGTAGACTCTATGCTGGGCATTGCCGACAACTATCGGGGGATTCACTCTGTTGTCGCTGCCGGAAATGAAGCCGGAAAGGCACATCACTATTATGGGAATTTTTCCGGAAACGAAACTTTTAAAGAGGTTGAAATATTAGTAGCCGAGAACACTTCCGGATTTTGTGTGGAGTTTTGGAGTGACCCTCCTGAAGTCTATGCGGTTGGATTTGAGTCTCCTTTAGGAGAAATCGTACAAAAATTATCTCCCCGTATCAGCTTTAGTGAAAACATTTCCTTTATCTTAGAAAACACAAAAATATTTGTCAGTTCAGAAATGTTCCAGACAGTTTCAGGCAATCAACTGATTTTCATTCGTTTCTCCGAACCTACACAAGGTATCTGGAAAATACGGATTTATACTAATATGCCGGGGCAGGGAACCTTTCATATGTGGCTTCCGATTACAGGGCTTGCAAGACCGGACATTACCTTTATACAGCCAAATCCAGACACCACCCTTACTGCTCCTTCAGACTCTGCTTCTGTGATTACCACAGCCGCTTATAATGCTTACAATAACAGCCTGTTTTTAAACTCCAGTAGGGGATATACAAGAAGCGGTCAAATAAAACCGGATTTAGCTGCTCCCGGCGTCAATGTTTTTGGACCAGCCCCGAACAATCGTTTTACCACTCTGTCGGGAACTTCTGTATCTGCTGCAATTACAGCCGGAGGATGCGCTTTGTTGGTAGAATGGGGTATGCGCCGTACTCCTGCCAGAATTTTCAATAACACAGAACTGAAAACTTTGCTGATAAGAGGAGCAAAGCGAAGCCCTGAACGCTTATATCCCAATCGGGAATGGGGATACGGAACGTTGGACATTTATCAGGTACTTTCTACTTTAACTCTTTCCTAAATTTTTTTGATTTCTTTGCACCATTTTTCTTTGTTCACATAGTATGTAAGTGTAATCAATTTTGGAGGATTTATTCATGAGTGATTTAGCTGCTACAAACTGTGGTTGCGGATGCGAAGACAACTGTGGAGGAGGTATGACACACAATTTCGGTGATTGCAACTGCATTATCTGGATTTTGTTATTATTATGCTTCTGCGGTAACGGATTTGGCGGAGACGGCTGTGGATGCGGCGGAGATAACAGTTGTCTTTTACTGATTATCCTGCTCTTATGCTGCGGCAACGGACACGGCTTTTGCTAATCTTTTTCTCCGCAGTGAGCCTTGCGGAGTATCTTTTATTTCATAGGACGAAAATTCTTCAGCAATAAGAAAAAGGGGATACCGTTTCGGTATCCCTGTCTGTAAGATAAGATATTCAGATTTTACAAAAAGATGTGCCTGCTTTGCAGAAAAAGATGTGTCTCTTTCTCGTGTATTTTCTTCTTCTTTTCTAAAATATAAAAAGAAATTTTTTTCCTTTTGTTATGATTTATTATGACAACTTTCTGAAAATCTGTCAATATTTCTATGCAAAATTTTACAATTTTCTATCTTGCTTTTTCGACATTTTTCCAACTGCCGGAAGCTTCAAACTCCTCTACTGCTCTTTTCGCCTCTTCAATCAATGTTTTATCATAGCCAATCATTTCTAAAAGGCGAATGGCATTTCTGGTAGTTACTCTTCCTTTTTTCAGAAGATAGTTAAACACAACGTCTTTTTCTCGTACTTCCTCTTCGAAATGATAATTTTCATAATATTCCTGAAGCATATAGGACAATTCAATATCATGAGTTGCCGCAAAAGACAATACATTGTTTTTACAGATGTGCGCTAATATTTGGGAAGATGCTCCAATTCGCTCAATGGTATTGGTTCCTCTTAAAACCTCGTCGATAATGCACAGAAGAGGTTCCTGTTTTCTGCTTTCATCAAGGATCCTTTTCAGTGACCGGATCTCCACAATAAAATAGCTTTCCCCTCCGGAAAGATCATCCGAAGAGCCATGGAAGTCATCACCTTCAAAAAAGGCGACTTCATAATTGGGAA
>ENA-OQIC01000528-OQIC01000528.1-human-gut-metagenome-genome-assembly--contig:-NODE-528-length-16542-cov-2.418398_pt1 | contig 16542 bp, 17 predicted proteins | sample MGYA00242572_ERZ504736 | MGnify/ENA primary metagenome ERZ504736 (study PRJEB26092, sample SAMD00036201) | human gut metagenome | host: Homo sapiens | study: EMG produced TPA metagenomics assembly of... | reverse complement strand
CGAAAGCTGCAAGGACCTCGCCACAGGCGGCCCCGGTTCCATCGACGTGGTGGAAATCGACGCCGCTTCGCACAACGGTGTGGACGATGCCCGCGAACTGCGCGAACGTGCCGGATTCGCCCCCGCCCGCGACCGCTACAAGATTTTCATTCTCGACGAAGCCCACATGGTCACGCCGCAAGGCTTCAACGCGCTGCTGAAAATCGTGGAGGAGCCGCCGGAGCATGTGATGTTCATCTTCGCCACCACCGAGCCAGACAAGGTGATCGGCACCATCCGTTCGCGCACCCACCATTACCCGTTCCGCCTAGTGCCGCAGGAGGTTATGGGCCGTACCTCGAGCGGATCTGCGAAGACGAGCATATCGAAGCCGAGCCGGGCGTGCTGCGCCTTGCCATGCGTGCCGGCGGCGGCTCCGTGCGAGACACCCTTTCCGTGCTTGACCAGCTCATGGTCGGTGCGGTTGACGGCAGCATCGCATACGATTCCGCGGTTGCGTTGCTCGGTTTCACGCCTGACGCCTGATCGGCGAGGCCGTCGACGCCGTTGCGACAAAAATGGCGAAGCACTGTATGGCGTGATTCAGAAGGTTGTGGTCGGTGGTTTCGATCCCCGTCGATTTGTTGAGGATTTGCTTGCCCGCGTACGCGATCTGCTGGTGCTCACGTTGGGTGGAGAGCGTGCGGAAAGCGTGCTTTCCGACGATGCGGCCGCCGAGAACATGGATGATTTGCGTCGTCAGGCTTCCGCTTTGGGATTGTCGGCGCTGACGCAGATGGCTGACACGATCAATGCGACGCTTGCCAATATGACTGGCGCGATTTCGCCGCGCATGCGATTGGAATTGCTTGCCGCGCGCTTGTTGGCCGGGCGTGAGGAAGGGATGGCTGTCGTTGCGTCATCTTCCGGTGTACCTGATTTTGCCGGCGATGCCGGAACTTCCGCGGCTGCCGAATCGTCGCGTGGATCCATGGCCGGCTCCCGTCGCCGTGCGGCACGACATGCCGCAGGAAATGTGCGGGCGCAGGATTCTGCGCCTGTGATCGATACCCCTTCCGCGCCTGTGCAGCCGTCCGTGGCGCCGACGAATCCTGCCGATGCCGTCGCATCCGGCGTGGCTTCCGTGCTTGCTGACGTGCAGCAGGCGATGAATGCGACGACTTCCGTCGCTTCCGCTGCGCCTGCCGCAACTTCCGTACCAGCTCCCATTCATGACGATCGCACCCCCGACCAGAAGTGGGATGCGCTGGTCGCAGCCCTTCCGGAAGACGTGCAACGTTACGTAAGCCGTGAAAAAGTGCCTCGCGTGCTACTGAGCGGCGACCGTCTGTGGATCAAATTCGACAAGGCGCTCAGCAAATACGCGTTTGCCAAAGCGTGGCAAAGGAATCGGTGGACGGCAATACCGAAGTGGTGAAAATCGTCCGCGCCGAAGTGCATAAGGCGTTCGGACCGAGCGTCACGCTCGCGCCTGCCAAAAAGCTGGCGGACGGGTCCGAATCGGTGCCGTGGAGCAAACTCAGCCCGGAAGAGCAGAGCAAGATCAATGCGCAACTCGTGCAGGAACAGCTTAAAGCGGCCACGCTGCTGACGGCCAATCTTGGTACTGCTGCAGGTCTCGAATCCTCCGGCAAGGAGCCGGCCGGCACAAGCGCGAAGAGCGCCGAAGACGGTGGCAATGCCGGAGATTCCGGCGATGAGGAGGGCCATCGAGCTGCTGCCGGTGGAGCCGAGGAAGTCGATCCATGGGCGGCCCCGACGCAGGAAGTCCATCATCGGAACGGCCTGTTCCGGATGATGACCCTTGGGTTGCATCTGCACAGCCGATGCAACCGCAATCGGTGGTCGCAAGCGGCGTCAACGATGTGAAAGCGCCGGAACAACATGCGAAACATGTGGCTGTTCCCGATGTCAGCGATAACGTTGATCCTTGGGCGGCACCGATGCCTGTACCGCAGCAAGCGCCGGTGGACGACGATCCTTGGGGTAACCCCATGCCGATTCAGGCAGGACCGGTGGATCCCATGCCTGCTCCAACGGAACCTGAGGTGGCTCCGAAGCACGCCAATCACCAGCATCGCGCACCGCGGCAGGACGCGGCACCGCAGCAAGGCCAGCCGAATGCCGATCCGTGGAGCCAGCAGTTCTCCGCGCCGGCGCAGCCAATGCCGCAGGTCGCCGCGGAAGATGACGAATATTCCATGAGCGACGAGTCGATCGGGGCGTCAACCGCGTTAAGCGTGGACGATCTGACCCGACTGTTCGAGGTGAAAAAAGTCGAGGATTTCGGGCCGGACGATGCAAAAAACCCGCGCAACATGCAGCAGAAGAAGAATCTCGACGACTGATGGCGGTGCAGTCGCAAGCAAAAATGCGAAACCGAGCAAAATCGACGAATCAACGCAATCGTAAGTACTGCATAATCGCGAATCTTACGGAAACCAAGGAAAGGTGAACCATGGCACTGGCCTATGACGGCGCCATCCAACGACTGATCGACGCATTCGCGCACCTGCCCGGCATCGGGCCGAAAGGCGCGCAACGCATCGCCTTCTACCTGCTCAACGCATCCGACGAGGAAGCGCAGACCCTGGTCGACGCCATCACCGAAGTCAAGGAAAAAATACGATTCTGCGACATTTGCGGCAACGTGTGCGAAGCCAGCCCATGCCCGGTCTGCGCCGATCCGCGCCGCGATCATAGCGTGATCTGCGTGGTCGAAGAACCGAAAGACGTGATGAGCATCGAACGCACACGCGAATATCGGGGCCTATACCATGTGCTCGGCGGCGTCATCAATCCGATGGCCAACGTGCAGCCCAGCGACCTCAACATCGCCAAACTCATCGAACGGCTCAAAGACAGCGAAGTCACCGAGGTGATTCTCGCGCTCAATCCGAACGTGGAAGGAGAGGCGACCACCAGCTTCCTTTCGCAGCTGCTTTCGCAAACCGACATCACGGTCACGCGCTTGGCGAGCGGTCTGCCGGTCGGTGGCGACCTCGAATATGCCGACGAAATCACGCTCGGGCGTGCGCTGGCCGGGCGTCGTGCGGTCGTCTGACATTACCTTCGTCGCATTCGCCGCATCCGTTACATTGCCGGCATATGCTGACGATTGCGCAAACGTTGCGCGGGCGATCATGGAAGACCCCTGCGGAACGTATGTACGAAAAACGCGCGGAGGATTTGCGAGGATCCCATATATTGTTCCGTATGTTGGGCGTGCAGGGGCTTGACAAATCGGATTTTTCCTATAATTGACCAGCCTGCTTAGTATGTTGGCGGGCAACACATTGAAGAAGATTGGATAAGTTGTGGCTCTCATCGTGCAGAAATTTGGCGGCTCTTCCGTAGCGACCCAGAATCGATCAAGCGCGTGGCCCGACGCATCATCGAAACGAAGAACGCCGGCAATGACGTGGCCGTCGTGGTCTCCGCAATGGGAGACACCACCGAGACTGATCGATCAGCGCTCAGCATCGACTCCAACCCGCCGCGCGCGAGATGGACATGCTGATGACCGCAGGCGAGCGTATTTCGATGAGTTTGCTCGCAATGGCAATTCATGCGGCCGGCTCTCACGCCTACTCCTTCACCGGCTCCCAGGCTGGTTTCATGACCGACGCCCAGTTCGGTACCGCGCATATCAAGGCCGTGAAGCCTGACCGCGTGCGTCGTGCGCTCGACAAGGGCTCCGTGGCCATCGTGGCCGGCTTCCAAGGCGTGAACGAGGGCGGCGACGCCACCACGCTCGGCCGAGGCGGCTCCGATACCTCGCAGTGGCTTTGGCAGTGGCGCTGGACGCCGACGTATGCGAGATCTACACCGACGTCGATGGCGTGTTCACCGCCGATCCGCGCATTGTGCCGACTGCACGCCGTATCCCCGTCATCGACTACGAGTCGATGCTGGAAATGTCTTCCTGCGGCTCCAAGGTGCTTGCCCTGCGTTGCGTGGAATACGCGCAGCGATTCGACATGCCGTTGCATGTGCGCAGCTCCTTCTCCCACCGTCGCGGCACGCTGATCGTGCCGGAAGACGTCGATCCGCGCACATTGCCGAACATCTGAGATATCTGAGATTCGCATTCGGCAATCGCGAGACATCGCAGGCAATCGCAAGAAAACGCAAAATAAGCTAAGACTTTACGAACAAAGGTAAGAACATGAGCGAAAACAACAACCAGTCCTTGGGAGATCTGTTCCCCGATCTGGGGCCGGAAGTCCCGATCATTTCCGGCGTCGCACACGACAACACCGAATCGCTGGCCACCGTGCGCCGCGTGCCGAACGAGCCGGGCATGGCCGCCAAGGTGTTCACGCTGCTGGCCGAGGCCCGGCGTGAACGTCGATATGATCGTGCAGGCTTCCGCTTCCACCGGCACCGCCGATATTTCCTTCACCGTGCCGGGTTCCGCCGCTGCCAAGGTGCGGGATGTGTTGCAGGAGAAGCAGGACGAGCTGGGCTACCAGTCCTTCGACATCGACGCCAACGTGGGCAAGGTGGCCGTGGTGGGCGTGGGTATGAAGACCCACTCCGGCTTGGCTGCCAAGTTCTTCAACGCGCTGAGCGACGAGGGCGTGAATGTGCTGATGATCTCCACGTCCGAAATCCGCATCGCCGCGCTGGTCCCGCTCGAGCAGCTGCAGGACGCCGTCCGCGCGCTGCACACTGCCTACGGCTTGGATGCCGAGCAGGTGGAAGCCGTGGTGTATGGCGGTACTGGTCGCTGACGCAATACCGCGCAATAACAATCGAAAAAAGACTTGACTGGATTGCTTGAGGCGTCTCAGCCAAGTCTTTTTTATTCCCATATCTGTTTTACAGATATTTTTTCAGATAATCTGCAAATGAAAAAGCGGAGGATTGCTGAATAATCAACAATCCTCCGCAATATTATGTTCTGCAGAAATCAGATATCACCATGTACAATCATGCATGATTATGCGTAACTGCAGAACATATGCAGATCGTTATCACTTCTTGGTGATGTAGCCGAGTGCCTTCAGCATTTCGGCGCTTTCCAAAGCGCCGCCGGCAGCGCCGCGCAAAGTGTTGTGAGCGAGCCCCACAAACTTCCAATCGAAAATGGAATCCTCGCGCAGACGGCCGATGGAAACACCCATGCCACCCTCGTAGTCCACGTCCTTCTTGACCTGCGGGCGATCGTCGTCGGTCAGGTACTGGATGAACTGCTTCGGCGCATGCGGCAATCCAAGCTCGGAAGCCTTGCTCGTGTAGTTGACCAGGCGATCGACGAGCTCTTCCTTGGTCGGGTTCTTGCCGAAGTTGATGAACACGGTGGCGGTGTGGCCGTTGAGCACAGGCACGCGAATACACTGCGAGGTGATCTTCAGCGGGCCGTCGAACGGCACGATCTCGCCCTTTTCCTCATCGACGCGGCCGAACACCTTCAGCGGTTCCTTCTCGGACTTCTCCTCTTCGCCGGAGATGAACGGAATGATGTTGCCCACCATTTCCGGCCAGTCGTTGAACGTCTTGCCCGCGCCGGAGATGGCCTGATAGGTGCTCACGATAACCTCGCGCGGCTCGAATTCCTTCCAAGCGGCGAGCGCCGGGGTGTAGGCCTGGATGGAGCAGTTCGGCTTGACGGCGATGAAGCCGTGCGTGGTGCCGAGGCGCTTGCGCTGGTGCTCGATCACCTCATAATGCTCCGGGTTGATCTCCGGCACGACCATCGGCACGTCCGGAGTCCAACGGTGGGCGCTGTTGTTCGACACGACCGGCGTTTCGGTCTTCGCGTATTCCTCTTCGATGGTGCGAATCTCAGCCTTCGGCATGTTCACTGCGGAGAACACGAAATCGACGTTTTTGACCACGTCTTCCACGTCGGCCACGTTCTTGACGACCATGTTCTTCACGAATTCCGGCATCGGCGTTTCCATCTTCCAGCGACCGCCGATGGCCTCTTCGTAGGTCTTGCCGGCGCTGTGCGCGGATGCGGCAAGGGTGACCAATTCGAACCACGGATGGTTTTCGAGCAGCGTGACGAAGCGCTGTCCGACCATGCCCGTAGCTCCGAGAATGCGACCTTAATCTTTTCGGACATAACAACCTCTCGCTTATGCTGGAACGGTTTCGTATGATTTCACGCTTGAGGTCGACCAGCCGGCCCCAAACGACGTCGTGGGCGGCCACATGCGTTGTTCAATCTTACGAAATCCGCGGAACAAGCATGTTCTCCTATCCGTATGCTGGTCTGCGCCGAGTATGCGTTTGGCGATTGTTATGTGTGGCAAAATGACGTACACTATTGGTATGGCTACAGTAACAAGTAACAGGACATCGCGGTTGGATATTCGTTTAACAGCGGAGCAGCGTTCGTTGATTGAGCGCGCTGTCTCGCTGAAGGGGTCCACGATAACACAATGGACGGCGCAGCATCTACTAGATGCCGCACGACGGGAAATAGAGGAGGCTTCCTCACTCAAACTTGAGAATGAATCGTTTGATGCGTTTCTTCGTGCGCTCGATGAGCCTATTCCGGCTGAGACGAAGGAACTTATGCGGAGGGAACCTCAATGGGCGTAACTGAAGTGAGGTTTCTCGAGCCGCGAAGATTGAATCCTGGCGAGACGCTTGAAGTTTTCTCGTGTGGTGTCGAACTGATCGACAATTGGGCGAATCGCCATGCCCCTTATGCGGCGAAGCGGGGTACGGCGGTTCCATACGTGTGTTTCACAACAAGTGGGGAAGTTGCGGGCTTCTATGCGATTAGTGCGTATTCAATTGATCGTGATGCCGTGAGAGGTGGATGGCTTAAACGGAATGCCCCTGCCAAAATACCTGTGATTCTGTTAGGAATGCTGGGCGTGGATTCACGTTTTCAGCATCAGGGGCTGGGATGGATGTTGCTGCAGGATGCAATCAAGCGAGCTCTTGCAGTAGGCCGCCAAATCGGGTCCCGCGCACTTGTTGTTGATCCTTATGATGATGTCTCGCGTGGCTTTTACCAGCATTTTGGCTTCCGCGACGTCCCTGGTTCCAACAGTATGTTTGTCAGATTGGTTTGAACGCAGGACGCTTCCTGCCTTACAGGAACGCTGCATAGCCTTTCGTCTGCGCGTGGAGCAATAACAAATACCGGCGCTGAATAGTGCAACGAATGTTTTTGCGGAGCATGTTTGCCGTTGCTGTGCATAATATGAAAAACGGAAATCATTCTGCTTCCGGAGCGCGCAAGTCTACTTCGCGCACTTTTTGGTATATGGCCCGATGTCTTTGAGGTTGATGCGGAACTGGCTGCGCGGGCTGCGAGGCTTTTCGCACTTTGGGCGTATCGCTCGCGTACACTGGTAGACATGTCGAAGGCATCAGAAGAAGCGCAGAAGCAATTGGACCGTATCGTGGCGTTGGGATATCCGGATGTGGCCGATATGTCGGCCGCCGCGTTCCGTGCTTTGGCGCGCCCGCTCATCCGTGCGTTGGAGGATTCCGATTTGGGCACGCAGATTCTGTTGGTGCCTACGCGCGAGTTGGTTTCCCCGGAATCGTTGATCGCGCGTACGTCGATCAACCGTATGGCTGGTTTCACCACGATGCCGCCGCGCGATATCGCCAGTTTTCTTCCGCAGGATGGTTTCGAACCTCCGGAAGGTCCGTTTTACCTGGTGGTCGAGCCGCATACGGGAACGTGCTACATCAATCGAGAGCCCGATGTGGCGCGCAAGCTGATCGATTCCGACGAGCGTTTGCCGCTTACGTTGGAAGAGGGTCTTGCGATTGCCACGCAGCATCCGGAATGGTTGTTGGAGAAGAACGGTTTCAATTTGTTGGGATCGCGTTCCGCGGATGGTCGTGTGCCGAGTATTTGGATGAGCCAGAATGCGCCTCGATTGGGTGCGGTATGGCCGAATTCCCGTCATACTTGGCTTGGCAACGCGTTTTGCGTGTCTCGTCGCGGCGTCAGTTTGTTCCACTGACGTTCTGCTGATATTTCGCAGATTTTCCACAGATTTTCCGCATTCCACAGATTGGCGATTGTCCGACTGTTGCGACGGCCACGCCTTGCGTCGCCGCACCTAGCGCTTGAATAGTTTGGCGATGGCGTGGCCGGCTGCGGCGCACATTACCGATCCGATGCCCAGCAGTGTGGCGGTGACCTGCGGGCGGCGCAATTCGTTGCGGATGCCGATCAGATCGGTCACGCAATGGTCTTCGAAGACACGCGCAATTCGTTGCTGGAGTAGCGCCCGATCAAGTCGCCCCACGTGAGCATGCGCGTCACGTAGCTGACCGGATTGTTTTCGCGGAATTCGAACAGCCGGATGCCTCGCAGCCGCGATTTCGGGCCGTAGCATTCAAAACCACAGGTCGGCGCGTACCCCAAATCGATGTCGTGCACATGCCCGACGAACGAATTCTTGTGGTCATGCCCGCAGAACAGCGCGAAATAGCCGCCCGCATCGCGCAATGCCTGCACTTCGCCAACGTTCTCATCCGCACAGCCGATCGCCTCGCCAAGCCTCGAGCCAGGTCTGCACACGTCACGATTCAACACATAGCAATGCCCCGCGAACGTTCGCGCACCCTCCACCGCATTCGGCGTGTATGCGGGCACTTCGCGCAGGCAATCGTAGAACTCCTGCGGCGGAATATGCTGGAACGCGATCGCCGGAACCGCCAAACCGTCGCCATTGCGCTCGCCCAACTCGCGTTGCACTTGCTTCAGCCATTCGATCGCTTCCGGCGAAGGCGTGCCATAGCCGTCGGAATCGGCCAAATCCCATCCGCGCGAATTCGACGCGTATTTTGCGTAGGATGTCAGCGATTCCCGTCCTCCTGCAGCATTTCCAGTATTTCCGGAAGTATCGCCAGATTTGCCAGCATTTCCAGTATCCCCAGCATGCTCGCGATCGCCGGAATTACTGCGATCGCCGTCAAACGCATTATCCGCATAATCGCCGGAATTTACCATCATCACGCTCATCGCAATGCGCCCCGACCCGTCGGAAGCTCAATCGGAATCGCAAACGTGCCTGGTTCGAGCGCCAAAGGAGACGACCCGGCAATGGGGTTCATGCAACCGGAAAACTCGCGGTAGATGTCGTCCTGTTCGTCTGTGAGAATGCCGCATTGGAAATCGTGGTTGCCGTAGGTTGCAGCGAAGGGGATTCGCGCTTCCAATGCAGGTCCGAGGAATGCTGCGAACGTGTCTCGTACTTTCTGCCGCGTGCTGTCGAGTATGGTCGCAGCGGTCGCGCGATTGATGGATTGCGCCCATGATTCAAGCTTGTTGACGGATCCGTTGCGCCCGTTGCACTTGTTGCGTTTCACGAGTTTCGGCGAGTCGGTGCCGATGCCGTCGATCATCCAATTGTCGTCGGTCGGGGGCTGTTCGAGCAACGCTTTGGTGAAGGGATGTCGTTTGATGCCGCGGATTTTCGCTTCGATTTCGGTGACCGCTCGTATGTGCGTGCCCGGCTGCTCTCCGCGACGGCGCAGGAACGTGTCGATGTACGCGGGGTCGTATCCGCGAATCTGGTCGCCGGTGAAGACGATCAGATCGGGATGCGTTTTCTTGATGGCGGCTTCGATGAGACGGATCGTGTCTTCGCGCACGTTTGGTCCGTCCTGAATATCGGCCATCTGCAGCACACGGAAGGTGCCGTCGCTGTTGAATCGCAAGGTCATGATGCTCACTGTAATGCGGCAAATTTGGATATGAGGTGAAAAAGAGACGAAAATCGTGGTCTGTCCGTCATATGGCGGAATGCCGGCGATATATGGGATTGGTTGCCGCTACTATGGGCGGCAGTGCAGGTAGGTAACATGCACGTAACAATGTGGGCCGCAGAAGGCCTGCCCAGCTTTACAGATAAGGAGGAGTGATGGGTCAGGATCAATCTTCAGTGTTTGATCTCGCGGCAGTGGCTGCAGCGTCCAACGGAGGGAACAACGACCCGCTGCTGCCTCCGGCGCGTTATATTGGAGCTCCGCAAAAGCCCAGCAAGATGCCGTACAACAAGTACGTCGCATACGATAAGCAGGTGCCGTTTGATTACCCGGAGCGTACGTGGCCGGGCAAGCGACTGCAGCGTGCACCGCGTTGGTGTTCCGTCGATCTTCGTGACGGCAACCAGGCCCTCGTCAACCCGATGGATTCCGAGCGCAAGCTGCGTTTCTGGAATCTGCTGGTGTCGTTGGGCTTCAAGGAGATCGAGGTCGGCTTCCCGTCGGCTTCCGAAACCGATTACGATTTCATTCGTATGCTGATCGAGCGTGAGCTCATTCCTGACGATGTTACGATCGTGGTGCTGACGCAGGCTCGCGAGCACCTGATTCGCAAGACTTACGAGTGCCTGAAGGGTGCCAAGCGCGCCGTTGTGCACTTCTATAACTCCGTGTCCGTGCTGCAGCGTGAGGTCGTGTTCCGCAAGGATAAAGCCGGCATCAAGAAGCTCGCCACCGACGCGGCCACCCTGTGCAAGGAGCTTGAGGGCGAAGCCCAGGGCATCGACCTGTATTACGAGTATTCTCCGGAATCCTTCACCGGCACCGAGCCGGAGTACGCCGTTGAGGTGTGCAATGCGGTGATCGACGTCATCAAGCCGACTCCGGAGCATCCGATGATCATCAATCTGCCGGCAACGGTGGAAATGACCACTCCGAACGTGTTCGCCGATCAGGTGGAATACGTGTCGAACAATCTGGTGCCGCGCGACGCCGTGGTGCTGTCGCTGCACCCGCACAACGATGAGGGCATGGGCGTGGCCGCCACCGAGCTGGCCGTGCTTGCCGGTGCCGATCGTGTCGAAGGCTGCCTGCTGGGCAACGGCGAGCGCACCGGCAACGTCGATCTGGTCACGCTTGGTCTGAACTTCCTCACGCAGGGCATCGATCCGCAGATCGATTATTCCAACGTTCCTGAGATTCGCAAGACGTTGAGTACTGCAACCAGCTGAAGATTTCCGAGCGTCACCCGTATGCCGGCAATTTCGTGTTCACCGCCTTCTCCGGTTCTCACCAGGATGCCATCAAGAAGGGTCTTGAGGCTCGTCAGGTGGCCGCCGATCGTGCCGGTGCCGATTTGGACAGCTTCGTGTGGCTGGTGCCGTACCTGCCGATCGATCCGAAGGATATCGGCCGCACGTACGAGGCCATCATCCGCGTGAACTCCCAGTCCGGCAAGGGCGGCATGGCCTACCTGCTGAAGACCAACCACAATCTTGATCTGCCGAAGCGTCTGCAGGTCGAGTTCGACAAGGTTGTGCAGGCGTACGCCGATGAGACCAAGAAGGAAGTCAAGGACGAGGATATTTGGCGTCTGTTCAAGGACGAGTATCTGCCGGTCGAAGAGTCCGGCGCTACTGCGGCTGGTGCCGTGGTCGGCGACAGCAAGGACGACTCCCTCGAGCAGTGGGGCCGTCTGAAGCTGCTGAAGGTGTCGGTGTCGTCCGGTGAAGATGGTTCCGATACCGTGCTGAAGGCCAGGATTCTTGACCGTGGCGTGAACGTCGGCGTTGATGAGCCGGTGGAGCGTGAGGTTTCCGGCATGGGCAACGGCCCGCTTGCCGCTTTCCTGAACGCGCTGAGCAACTTCGGCATCGAGGCTTCCGTGATGGATTACGTGGAGCACACCATGTCCGTCGGCACCGACGCCATGGCCGCCTCCTACGTGGAATGCCAGATCGGTGAGGAAGAGGATCCGCGGATCGTGTGGGGCGTCGGCATTGACACGTCCATCGTCACCAGCTCGCTGAAGGCCATTATTTCGGCCATCAACCGTTCCGAGCGCTGATTTCCGCGGGTTTTCGGTTCTCGTAGCTGAAGGCTTGTGATGTACTTGCGAGTACGTCACAAGCCCTTTGCTTTTTGATTTCATAGGATTCCCGAGTTTCCGGATTTTCCAGTTTTTCCGGATTATTCGGAAACTCGGAAATTCAGGATTGCGATCCCCAAATGCAGACATTGTTGCCGATTGCGGAGAACGTCATGACCGGCTTGCCGTCGATCTCGCGGGGGAGTGTTGCGAACCGTGCAATGTAGGTCACGTCGTCCAATCGGATTTCCGCGTCGCTTGCGCAACAGTTGAATCCGTTCACGGCGCCGGAAAGCGGTTTCCACGATCCGCAGGTGATCGGCCCGTCCGTCGACCTCGGCAGATTCGCGTCGGGAGTATCGAAGAAACTTACGATTTCACCCCGGGTGATCCGCCCGTCCTCATGGAACGTATATCGCGTCGGACGATTGATGCAACGTACGTGCCATCATCCTCTTGCTTGCCGTTGAAGAACGTATGCTGATCATGCAGTACAACGTTGTAATCGCCTGTGATATCGGCAATGCCGGTCGGCGCGACGGCAACGGAACCGCGGTATTCGTACGGTGCCGCAACCAGCCAGCCGTCGGAAGTCGGCAGTAATTCGCGTACGTGAGATTCGTAATCTTCATCATCGTCCTCGCTAAAGCGTTCCGCGAAACGGGTGTGGTAGACGAGGAACATGCGACCGTCCTTCGACCGACGAATGGCGGAATTATGCCCCTGCGAGACTTCGACATCGGCAAGCTCTGCCGGACCGCCATCCCACTGTACGGAAGACGTCAATCGAATGCCGGTGCCGCGCTCCTGATTGTCGGGAATCTCACCGTACGAAATCGCGGGATTGCCGTTCTGGTCCACGTACGGGCCAAGCAGCGATTTTGAACGGAACAGACGAATCTGATATCCGCCGGTGCGCCCAAGCCAGCCGTACGACATGAACAGATACCACCATCCGTTTTCACGAATGAAGTACGATCCTTCGCCGGAATTCCAGTAGCCTCCGGCCACTTTCACGCCGTAATAAGGATCGGAGGAATCCTTGACCAGTGGGTATCGCACGGAATAATCGCGCAAGCCGGTTTTCGGATCGAGCTTGAACATCCAGATGCCGCCGAACCATGAACCGAAACTCATCCACATTTCGCCGTGTTCGCACAATGCGGGCGCCGCGTCGATGGCGTTGATGCGCGTGTCTTTGAGCGACAGGTAGCGGGTCAGGTCATATCCGACGGTGCCATCGGTTTTGGGCTCAAGTTCCAGCACTTTCGGCACGTCGGTGTTCCACAGGTTGCTCTCGTCGAAACCGGAATATACCACCGGCCCACGTACGTCCAGTCGCCGTCCACATGGTCGGCGGTCAACAGCACGATCACCGAGCGGAACTGGTCGCCGTTCACCGACAGGTACATGCACCACTTGCCCATGGTCTCGTTCCAGATCACGTCGGCGCCACGTGTTGCCGAGCAGGTCGGGATTGGAATCCTGTTTCGGCCATGCCTGCCAAATATCGCCGAGCAGCGCGTACGGGTCGCGGCTCAGATGTTATCGAACCGCTCCCAATGCACCATATCCGTGCTGCGCGCGCACCGACGATGCGTGCCGAACAGATAGTAGACACCGTTTTCCTCGACGATTGCGGGATCGTGCACGGCCACCCGACCGTTGGCGAGCGTGTGCTCGATGCCGTTGGGCGAGGTGGCCGGTGCCGCAGATAGTGGTTCTGCAGACGATTGCACTGCAGCATTCACGGTTGTTGCGCCGTTTTCACTCACTTCTGCGACCCCCAAATGCACAGATTGTTTGTGCCAGAGCGCTGAAGGTCATGACTGCCTTGCGATCCTTGTCTCGCGGAAGCTTGTCGAACGCGCCGGAATACGTGACTTCGCCCTCGTCGCCGGTGAGCTTAAGCGTCATCTGGTTGGCGCCTTCCACGGCTCCCAAGTGCCCGTCTGGTCGCCGGTCACGGTGCCGTCTTCCTTCAGGGTGATGTTGATGGGCTTGTTCACGCCGCGATAGACGGTGCTCGTCTTATCGGTGACCTTCTTCGGGCCCTTGAAATAGCTGGACTTGTCGTGCGTCACCATCTCGTAATCGCCGGCGATGTCGGCGGTCTTGTAGCCCTTCTTGTCGGCCTTGGTGCCCGTGTATTCGTACGGTGCGGCCACCAGCATCCGTCGGCGGTCGGCAGCAGCTCGTGCACGCGCACCTCATGCTTTTCGCCGGAACCGGAGAAACGGGTATGGTACACGAGGTAAGCGGTGCCGTCGTCGTCAACGAACGCGGAATTGTGGCCCTGGGAGACCTCGATGTTCGCGTTGTCGTTGCCGCTCCACTGGATCGAGCTCATCAGGCGCTCGCCGATGTCGCTTTGCCAGTTGTTGCCGATGGCTTGGTGGAAATCGCGGTGTTGCCGGCTTCGTCAACGTACGGGCCGGTGATGTCCTTGGAGCGGAACATGCGGATCTGGTAGCCACCGGTCTGCTGCAGCGCGCCGTAGGAGGCGAATAGATACCAGTAGCCGTTGTCGTGCAGCAGGTAGGAGCCTTCGCCGGAGTTGCCGAAGCCGCCCGCCGAGCTTCACGCCATAGTAGGCGTCGGACTTGTTCGCTTCGGTGGGGTAGGTGGAGTTGTAGTCGCGCAGGCCGGTCGTCGGGTCGAGCTTGAACATCCACATGCCGCCGAACCAGGAGCCGAAGGTCATCCACATGTCGCCGTTGTCATCGGTTTTCACGCACGGGTCGATGGCGTTGATGCCGGTGTCGGTCTGCGAGGTGTAACGGGTGATGTCGGCATCCTCGCCAAGCACCTGCGGCACGTCGGTCTTCTTCACGTTCACGCGTTCGAAGCCGGAATAGACCACCGGGCAACGTACGTCCAATCGCCTTCGATGTCGTCGGCGGTGAGCAACACGATCACAGAACGGTAGTTCGCGCCGTTGATCGACATGTACATGCACCACTTGCCCATGGTCTCGTTCCAGATCACGTCCGGTGCCCACATGTTGCCTTTGACGTCAGGATTGGAGGACTGCTTCGCCCAGCCGTCCCAAATGTCTTTGAAGATCTTCTCGTAGTCGGTGCTCAGATTGTTGGTGAAGGTGCTCCAGTTGATCAGATCGTCGCTTTTGAGCCAAGCGCGATGCGAGCCGAAAATATAGTATTTTCCGTTGGCTTTGACGATGGAGGGATCATGCGATTCGCCGCGCTTGACGCTGGCGGTGCTGGTTTCGGCTTTCGACGATGCGGACGATTGCTTCGTCGAATTGCCGGAGCATCCGGCGAGCGTTCCGATCAGCATGGCTGCGGCGATGATGCCTGCCGCGATCTGCTTTGCTGTTGTACGGAATTTCATTTTTCCCCTTCCTTGCGGATGACATTGATTTGTACAACGATGTAATTTCTTGTATAGTGTACAACGTTGTAAAGAAAAGTCGAATCATAAGGGGTTTCTCGATGTCGATTCCTACGAATTGCTGTGCTACACGCGCGAAGCTACCGGCCGTGAAAAGGCGAATAATGAGGACATCGCCTATAGCATGCACCTTGCGTTGCGTGCCGATGGGGCCGCCCAATGGGAGCCGCTCAACGAGAATTATGGTATTTTCTTCGCCGCCGGCGTGCCTATTCAGGCCGCCACCGCCGAGTCGCGCCGAGCGTGCGTCGCGGCGGCGCATTTCGTCGCCGATCCGTTCGATGAGGCGCATCCGGCCACCGATGCCGTCGCATATGGCGCGGTGATGCCGGGGATCGACATCACGTTGAAATCCCTGAAGAACCGTATCTGTTCCGCCTTGCGGATGGCCGATTCGCGCTCGCCGCCACCCGTACCGCGCGCGGCGGCGAGCCGGATGGCTCCGAGCGATCGGCGTTCCTGTTGGCCGTCAGCGACGATCTGACCTCCTTCACGCAGCTTGGACTGGTGATGCTGCGTACCGGCGGTGGCGTCAATCGTCCGTCTGTCGCATTCGACGCGGACGCCTCCCGTTATGTGATTTCCTGGACGTCGAACGACGGCAAATCGTATGTCGCGACCGTTGCCGATATTGTCGCCGTGGCCGAATCCGGCGAGCCGATCGATATTGCGGAAGCTGTGGTAACGGCGGAATCAAGCCGTTCCTGCGATTGCAATATTCCCAATGCCGTTCCTGGCAACGTGATTGCCGTCACTGAAGAAGAAGCGTCGAAACTGATCGAACGATTCGGTCGTATTTACAACGTTGAAACATCGGTGGCGACGCAGCATATCGACATGGCGGCAAGCAGGGAAGCGTCCCGTGAAGCCGTGCAGGCACTCGCCAAGGTCCGCGCCGATCTCGTCTACAGCGACGGTTCCGGTGCCACCCGTGCCGTGGATTGGAACAAAGACGAACTTGAGGCGATTGCGCAGGACGCCGCCGAAGGCAAGTTCCAGCCGGGCGACACGCGCACGGTGAGCGGCCGCATCCGCCAAACCGTATACCCGGTGCCATTTGCCGTGGAGCGTGCGGACCCGTCGGTGTTCGCTTGGAATTTCAACGGCAAGCCGATGTTCATGTTCATCGCCACCGACGACACCGACGGCAACTGCGTCGATCCGAACGATGGCGCCACGCATATGCCGTTGCGCATCGCCGACTCCATCGAAGCGCTTTCCGACGCGGCGGGCGGCCGTGCCAAGGAAATCGATCTGCTCAAATGCGGTGATTACAACGCTGAAGGACGCGCCATGACCGGCTGCTTCTGGGGCGCCGGAACTGCATGTCATCGATGGAAAAC
>ENA-OQIC01000527-OQIC01000527.1-human-gut-metagenome-genome-assembly--contig:-NODE-527-length-16545-cov-3.942015_pt1 | contig 16545 bp, 18 predicted proteins | sample MGYA00242572_ERZ504736 | MGnify/ENA primary metagenome ERZ504736 (study PRJEB26092, sample SAMD00036201) | human gut metagenome | host: Homo sapiens | study: EMG produced TPA metagenomics assembly of... | reverse complement strand
TTAATAATATTAAGAACGATTAAAATCGAGGAACGATTTCATTCCCCACCAAACCCCCACCAAAGTTTAGGTTTTGGTAGGAAGTTTGCTTTAATTTTGTAAAAGCAATCCATCTAACGCTCCAGTTAAATGTTTATAAAAAGAAGCAAAAAGCAATTTCATTTTACTTGAGAGAAGGATTTTTAATTATTTCTGAGAATATAGATGATAATACTCAGGAATTAGAATTGTCTATGACATGGACTAATTTGTAATGGAGAATGAGGAATGTCAAAAGACATTAATAGTAGACTGTACATTTAAGAAGTTTTTGAAAGGCTTTACCAAATTTATGCTTCTGCACGTCAAGAAGTATTAGATTTAGTTAATTTATCAGGTACTTTTATTCCGCTTAATATCGATTCCGATAGAGAGGGATTACTTGACTATTAGATTCTTGTGGCAGAAATTGCAGGGATAATAGTTGGTTTTACTGTATTTACAGTAGATAATTAGCATGGCTATATGTAGATAGGAAATTTATTCGACAATGGATTGGGACAAGGTTAGTTGATGGTGCTTTCAAGCAGATGAATAATACTATTTCAATTGAAGTTTTAGCAGGAAGTATTCTTGAGCTTACATTTTACAAAAAATTCGAATTTGAAATTGTAAATATAAAGACAGGTCGAATGCCAGGAAATGAAGAGTTTTCAGTTTCCGTAAATGATTTGAGGAGCAGAGTTAGTAAGTCTGAACATATTTTTGTTTTTATATGCTATAATCATCATAGAGCAGTTAATAAGAAAAGAGAATAATATGTTAGTTGATAAATTACAAGAGCAGTCCGATTTGACTCCTCAAGAGCAAGTGGTTGCGTCCTTTATTTTGGAGAACATGAAAATGATTCCCTCCTTTTCTGCTCAAGGATTGGCAGGAAAATCATTTACTAGTAAGGCAACGGTTGTTCGTCTGTGTCAAAAACTAGGCTTTTCTGGGTTCCAAGAGTTCAAATTACAATTGTTAGCAGAATGGCATGAAAAGCAACGACTTGATGCATTATTGTCAAAGGAGCCAATTTCTTCCCATACAAATTTTGAGGATCTCCTAGATATTCTTCCGCAGATTTATGATAAAGCTTTAACCAATACTAGATTTACTTTAAGAAAGCAACAACTTCCAAAACTTATAAATTTTATTGAAAAATCGGATCAGATAATTTTTTTAGGGACTGGTATTTCGTATATCTCAGCACAAGCTGCTGCATTTAAGTTTTCAAATTTAGGGCTACAAGCAACCGCTATGGAATCTCTTAATAAGCATTTTCTTGCACTCAATGAAGGTAAGAAAACAGTATTTTTCCTTATCAGCTTTACTGGAAAAACGAGTCCATTCTTCAGATGGCACGTTATTTAAAACAGGAAGGGTTTTGTCCCATTGTTGGATTAGTTGGTCCTTATTATGAACAATTAAAACCTTACTGTCATGAGATTATAGAATTGCCTAATCGAGAAAGCTTGATTGGTTTGGATGTTGTCAGTAGTAATATCAGCTTGACGTATATTATCGATCTTCTATTTTCAATGTATCTAGCCAAAACATATGATAAACAAGTCAAAGTAAACCTATCTAATCGACCAAAATAAAACACATTGAACCTTTGTTACAGAAAACAAAGTTTTTTTATGATTACTGGACCATTTGTCCAAAATATTGAAATAAAATTGTAAGCGTTATCTGAAGTTGTTATACTAGCTCTGTCAAAAAAGACATTAGGGAGGAAAATATGAAAAAATATCAAGCCTTAGCACAAGATATTGTTGAGCATATCGGTGGAAAAGATAATGTCACAGGACTTGTCCACTGTATCACACGCCTACGCTTTAATTTAGTTGATGAATCAAAAGCAGATGATGATTATCTAAAAGCACTAGATGGCGTTGTAACTGTCATGAAAAGTGGAGGACAGTATCAAGTTGTTATCGGTAACCATGTTGCAGATGTCTATGAAGAAGTTCTGCCTTTGCTGAATATTACAGATTCTAAAGTAAGTAGTCAGCCAGTAAATGTAAAATTATTCGACAGAATGATCGATACGATTTCTGGAATTTTCAGCCAGTTCTAGGCATTATGGCTGCTTGTGGAATGGTTAAAGGTTTCAATACCTTGTTTGTTACCTTAGGTTTATATGAAAATACTAGTGGTGTCTATCAGATTTTAAATGCTGTTGGAGATGCTATGTTTACCTTTATGCCTCTGTTTCTAGGATATACGGCGGCGAAAAAATTTAAGTTGAAACCAATGCTTGGTTTAGCAATTGGAGCGGCTCTCTGTTATCCAGCAATTCAAGCAAGTAGTTTATCCGCAAATTCAGAAGCTTTGTTTACTCTATTTGAAGGTAGCGTTCTAGCATCACCAGTCTATATCAATTTTCTTGGCATCCCAGTAATTGCGATTGATTATACAGGAACAGTTATTCCTGTTATTCTAGCAGTTTGGTTTGCTTCAAAATGTGAACGGGTATATAATCGTCTCATTCCAGACTTGGTGAAATTCTTCTTTGTGCCAATGTTGACGATGTTAACCGTTATTCCAGTGACTTTATTGGTATTGGGTCCTCTGGCAACATTTGGTTCAACCTTAATTTCTCAATTTACCCTTGCTGTGCGTGACATCAGTCCACTTTTAGCAGGTGCGTTAGTAGGGGCAACTTGGCAAATTCTAATCATTTTTGGTCTTCATTGGGGCTTTATTCCAGTGTATATCAATAACGTGATGACATTGGGTTATGATAATGTCATGATGCCATTCTTTGCTTGTACCTTTGCAACATCGGCTGTAGTGTTGGGCATTTATTGCAAGACTAAAAATCAGAAATTAAAAGAGATGGCTATTCCTAACTTTATATCAGGAATTTTTGGTATTACGGAACCAGCTATTTACGGGATGTTGTTACCATTAAAAAACCATTTATTATCAGCTGTATCGCAGGAGGAATTGGTGGTGCTTTCTATGGACATTTCAATTTTAGAAAATTTATCATGGGTGGTATGGGAATTTTCGAATTGCCTAATATGATGAATCCAGATGGAAGCATGGGGAATATTATTGTTGCTTTTGTAGGGATTCTTATCTCGATGGTTGTCGGTTGATCTTAACTTTAATGTTCTATAAAGAAGATGAATTAGTGCAGAATGAGTCAGAAGAAAAAGATACTATTCTTTTAAGCCCTTTAGAGGGAGAAGTCGTTCCACTAGAAGTATTGAAGACCAAGCTTTTGCTTCTGGAATGCTGGGAAAAGGTTTAGCAATCATTCCAAGTCAAGGAACTTTAAAATCTCCTGTTGATGGTGAGATTATAGCATTATTTCCAACTGGCCATGCCATAGGATTAAAGAGCGATAGTGGAATTGAAATTTTGATTCATATTGGAATGGATACTGTGCAGTTAATGGTAGAGGCTTTTCAACTAAAGTGACTGCTGGTGAACACGTTCAAAAAGGTCAAGTATTAATAGAATTTGATCAGAAACTTATTCAATCGGAAGGCTACTCGCTGGTAACACCAGTGCTAGTTACAAATTGGGAAGAGTTTTCTGATATGACGATTGAGAATCAACAGGATATCGCATTTGGTCAAAAGATGATCTCTGTTAGAAAGTAGATAGTATGGACAATGAATTTTTATGGGGAGTAGCAACAGCTGCCAATCAATGTGAAGGTGGTATAGAACAACGAGGTAAGGCATTAGTTGATGTTATTCCATTTGGAGAGCAGCGTTTTGGTGTCATGAAAGGTGAAATCTGTCATAACACCCTTCAGAATGATACCTATTTTCCTGGAAGGCAAGCAATCAATATGGCAGAGAACTACGATACAGATATTGATTTATTAATAGAATTAGGAATAAATGCTTATCGGTTATCCTTTTCATGGTCACGTATTTTTCCAAAAGGTAATGAAGATAAACCGAATCCTAGTGGTTTAGCTTTCTATGATAAGATTATTAATAAGCTTTTAGACAATAGTATTGAGCCGATAGTAACTATTTGTCATTTCGACTTACCTCTTTATCTGGTAGAAGAATTTGGCGGATGGGGAGATAGGCAGGTTGTTGATTATTATTTGAATTACTGTGAAGTCTTATTCCAGCATTTTAAAGGACGCATCAAGTATTGGATAACCTTTAATGAAATCAATATGATTTTACATTTACCATTCTTAGCCGCAGGTTTGTATGTATCAGATAAATCTTACCCTCTGGAGTACATTTATCAAGCAGCACACCATCAGTTAATTGCCTCAGCTAAAGCGACTAAGTTAGCTCATGAAATTTCAAAAGAGAATAACATTGGTTGTATGCTAGCAGCTGGAAAGGTTTATTCCTATTCAGCAAATCCAGAAGATGTTTGGTTAGCTTTGGAAAAAGATAGGGAAAACTATTTCTTTACAGATGTTCAAGTCAGGGGAGAGTATCCTACTTATGCACAAAAGTTTTTCAAAAGGAATGACATCAATTTGTTGATTCCTGAGGAGGATTTACTATTACTAAAAGAATACACGGTAGATTATATCAGTTTATCTTATTACAATAGTCGTTGCGTATCAGCTGATGCTTCTTTAGCAACGAATTCGGGGAATTTATTCGCATCTGTTTCAAATCCTTTTTTGGAGACGAGTCAGTGGGGATGGCCAATCGACCCGTTGGGTTTTAGAATCACATTGAATGAATTATATGATCGTTATCAAAAACCTTTGTTCGTTGTAGAAAATGGTTTGGGTGCGATTGATTCTTTGGATGAACATAATGAGATTGATGATACCTATCGTATTAACTATTTATCAGATCATATTACTGCCCTATTAAAGGCAAAAGATGAGGATGGTATTCCTATATTAGGTTATACGATGTGGTCTGGGATTGATATCATTAGTGCAACAGGAGGACAAATGTCGAAACGATACGGTTTGATATATGTAGATATGGATGATCAAGGACAAGGAACCTTGAAACGAATACCAAAAGCTTCTTATCGTTGGTATCGAGAAATGATTAGAGAGAACCGTTAGATAGATAATTAAACCAGCCGAGCAATTCCTTTAGTTGCTTGGTTGTTTCAATTTTAAAGATAAAAATAACCAATAGACCACCGTGTGTTGTTTGGCACGCATGTTAGTATGAGTGAGACTAAAATTAGTCATTATGTATGTTTGTTGTTTGCTTATAGGTATAGCGGCAAATAAGCTGATTTTCATATAAGGTATTTACCTCAAATATAAGTAAGTGATATTGGTTATCCCTAGATTTTTCTTTTTTAGGACAAAGTAATTCTTACGAGATGTTACTATTGTTTTGAGGATATCAGCGGCAGGAAAGTCAATGGAATGTTCATATTGGAGTAGCAGTAGAAGTTACATCCAAAATCTTGGTAGCTCTTACTGTATCCACTTGAGGGTGGTCACGCTGAAACTTAATTTGATTCATAGAGTATCTTTTCGACAAGTTCAATACTAATAATATCTTTCAATTTCAAATCGATATGACCTGTTTGAATTTTTATCAAAATGAAATCTTTTTGTCAGATTTGATATTGTGTCAGTGTAGGAAATACGTTTGTTTTTTTAATTACATGGATGCGTGTGGTCAGTTACTCAGCGTATAGTTCACTGAGGAGTAACAAATGCCTCTCTAGTGACAAACCTGACATGTAAGCTACTTTGTCTGCATCATTAGTAAGTGCTGAAGTATGATCAGATAGCATATATGGCTTTTTACTTTGGGTGGGGAAGGATTAGAGAAAGAATATTTATTGGGGGTGGGAGTGTAGGTTTGATAGCTGGAGGATTATTTCCCTTAACAAGGAGTGTTAGTTATATATATTATTTTTTTAAGTATATATAAGATAATAATTATTGATAGTCTTTCATTATTCAGTATTTTTCATTTTAAAACAAAAATTTTCAAATTTTGAAAATAGGTTGAAAGCGCAGTCATGTTAAGATATCATGTATTCAAACCTAGGGAAATTTATATAGGAGGTGCTCTAGATGAGCAACAATAAAGAAACAGCGAAGCAAATTATTCAAATAATTGGCGAAGATAATATAACGTTTATGACCACTGTGCAACTCGATTACGATTGAATGTTGCTGACGAGAATAAAGTAGATTTGAATGCTCTTGATCAAGTGCCTGGTGTAATAAAAGCTCAGGTTAAGAGCGGACAACTACAAGTTATTATAGGAGCAAAAGTAGCTCAGGTATTCGAAGAAGCTTCGAAGCTGGTGACACTATCAGAAGATCAAGTTCAAAGTACAGAAATTAAAAAGAATATTATCGCCCGTGTTGTGGAAGCAATTTCTGGTTGTTTTGGTCCTGTTATTCCAGTTTTGATTGGTTGTGGTATGGTTAAGTCAGTAGCTGCAATCCTAACAACACTTAATTTGGTTGACCCAACAAGTGGTACTTATCAAATTATTAGTTTGATAGGAGACCTTTTGTTCTACTTTTTCCCATTCTTTTTAGCAGTTAGTGCTGCAAAAAAATTCAAAACACATGAGTTTCTAGCTGTAGCCCTAGCAGGTGCATTAATGTATCCTACTATCCAAATGGTGCACTACAAGCAGCTGAGACAGGAGTGAATAGCCTATCTTTCCTAGGCTTACCGGTTCTATTTGTAAACTATAAATCTACAATCATCCCAATCATTTTAAGTGTGTGGATAATGTCTTATGTTTACAAGTGGGTTAATAAACTAATTCCAGATACTTTTAAAGTATTATTTGTGCCAATGATAGTTCTATTTATCATGGTTCCACTTGAACTCATTGTAATTGGACCTTTCGGAACATATATTGGTCAAGGTGTTGCTAAAGTGGTTAGCTACCTCTATACTACAAATGGTGTACTTGGTGCCTTGTTATTTGGTACTTTCCGTCCTTTGCTAATTATCTTTGGAATGCATTATGCAATTACTCCAATTAACGCTCAATTGATAGCAGAGTATGGGTACTCAGTCATTTCTCCAGCTAACCTGACTGGGAATTTGGCCCAGGCTGGTGCGACACTTGCTACATTCTTCCTTTTAAAGAAAAAGTCTGAAAAAGCAGAGGCACTTTCAGCGGGTGTTACAGCATTATTTGGAGTTACTGAGCCAGCAATGTTTGGTTTCAACTTGAAATACAAAAAACCAATGATTTGTGCAATGATTGCTGGTGGTATCGGTGCTGCATATATCAACTTCTGGGGTGGAGGTGCGACAGCAGTTATTCTTCCTGGTTTACTTGCTTTACCAACTTACATTGCCGACAATTATATTCATATTATCATCGGTATCTCTATCAGTATTGCATTAGCAATGATCGGTACTTTGGTACTTGGTATTGGTAATAAAGCTAAATCTGACGAAACTACTATTGTATCAGCTACAAAATTAGATGTGAAGCCTTTTGCGAAGGGTGAAGTAGTAGAACTTAATAAAGTTAACGATGCAGTCTTCTCAACTGGAGTTATGGGAAATGGATTTGCCATTGTTCCAACTGAAGGAAAAGTTTTTGCACCATTCGCAGGTAAGGTTACAATGGTTTTCGAAACTAAGCACGCTATTGGATTACGAAGTGATAATGGTGTAGAAGTACTTGTTCATATTGGACTGGATACTGTCAATCTTAAGGGGGAGCATTTTAATGTTCACATTAAAGAAGGAGATACAATTGAGGCAGGTCAATTACTAGTAGAATTTGACTTGGAAAAATTGAAAGAACTAGGTTATGATACAATTATCCCATTTATTGTGACCAATGGTGCTGAGTTTGCTCAAGTCACTCCAAAACTTTCTTCAGATTCCATTGAATTTGCACTAGCCTAATTTTTAGAAAAGGATATAATATGACATTCCCAAAAGATTTCTTATGGGAGGTGCTATTGCAGCAAATCAGGCGGAGGGCGCTTATCTTAAAGATAAGCACTCTCTATCTGTTATGGATGTAGTACCTCTTGGTGAAAAACGTCGAGCTGTAAAACAAGGCTTTATTGATTATCGGATTTTTGACGAACAAAATACTTACTACCCAAGCCGAACAGGTATTCAATTTTACGACAGGTATGAAGAGGATATTAAGTTATTAGCTGAATTAGGTATCAAGTGTTTTAGAACCAGTATCTCTTGGACACGAATTTTTCCAACTGGTGTAGAAAATAAACCGAATCAGGAAGGCCTAGATTTTTATCGTAGAGTTTTTGAGTTGTGTCGCTCATATAAAATTGAGCCACTAGTTACGATTAGCCACTTTGATATTCCTGTTTACTTAATTGACTCCATTGGTGGCTGGAGAAACCGTGAGATGATTTCTCATTATACAAAGTATGCTAGAACTCTATTTGAGAATTATAAAGACTTGGTTCGAAACTGGATTACTTTTAACGAAATAAACGTAATTTTGCACAACTCTTTCTCAGGAGGAGGATTAGAATTATTCGGTGAAGAAAATGTTGCTCAAATTCGTTACCAAGCAGCTCATCATCAACTGATAGCAAGTAGCCTAGCTGTAAAAATTGCTCATGAGATTAATCCGAATAATAAAGTAGGATGCATGTTAGCTGCCGGTGACTATTATCCTTATTCTTGCCATCCAGAGGATATTATGATGGCATTGGACAAAAATAGAGAAAGCTATTTCTTTATTGACATCCAATGTCGTGGACAGTACCCCGCCTATCTAAGCGAAAATTCAAAGAGTTGGATGTAAAACTAAAGATTGAAGATGGTGATTTGGAAATTTTATCAGAAAATACAGCAGACTTTGTGGCATTGAGTTACTATACCTCTCGATGTATCTCTCATGATAAACAGGATGAAACATCTTCAAATTTGATGACTTCAGTTAAAAATCCTTACATTTCAAGTAGCGATTGGGGTTGGCAAATTGATCCGCTTGGATTACGTATCACTTTGAATACACTATATGACCGTTATCAAAAGCCGCTGTTTATTGTAGAAAACGGTCTTGGTGCCAAAGATCAAGTAGTTGACGGTCAGATTCATGATGATTATCGAATCGATTATATAAGTAAGCATATTCAGATGGTTAGTGAAGCTATTGAGGATGGTGTTGAAATCATTGGTTACCTAGTTTGGGGGATTATTGATTTAGTAGCGGCCTCCACAGGTGAAATGTCTAAACGCTATGGAATGATTTATGTAGATGCGGATAATGCAGGCCATGGTAGCTTTGACCGTCTTAAAAAGTCATCATTTGAATGGTACAAGAAAATAATTGCTTCCAATGGGTTAGAGTAATTTTTCCAGATTTTGAAAAACTATATTATTCGTTGTAAGTAAGTGATAAAATAAAGAAAAATGAAAGTAGGTAAGATATGGTAAAAGTAGCAGTACTTGTAGCCCCTGGATTCGAAGAGGGGGAAACACTGACAATTGTAGATATTATTCGTCGGGCAAATATTGAGTGTGAATTGGTTGGTACAGATGAAATTGTAACTGGAGCTCATGACATTACAGTCAAATGTGATGTAATTTTAGATGCGAATCTTTCAGATAGTTACGATATGGTTGTTTTACCAGGAGGTCGTCCAGGTGCAGACAATCTTAGAGATAATGAATCGGTAATTAAAGTAATTAAAGAGATGGATGCAGAAGGAAAATGGGTTGCAGCTATGTGTGCAGCTCCAATTGCATTGGAACAAGCTGGTATCCTTGAAAATCGAAATTATACTGCATACGTAGGTTACCAAGATATTATCAAAGTTGGTAATTTCAAAGAAGATATTGTGGTAGTTGATAAAAATTTAGTTACCAGTCGTGGTCCAGCCACAGCCTATGAGTTTGCATATGCGTTAGTTGATGTACTAGGCGGTGATTCTATTGCAGTAAAAAAACGTATGGTTTATACAAATGCATTTGATGTTGAGGAGGGAAAAATCTATGGCTAAGGTTGCAGTATTGATGGCAGAAGGATATGAAGAAGGAGAAACTTTGACAATTGTTGATATCCTCAGACGTGCGGATATTGAGACAGCTACATTCTATTTTGGAGATGATGAGTTTGTCAAAGGTATGCACAATATGTATATCAAAGCAGACAAAAAATTTGGTTCTGAAGTGTATGAATATGATGTAGTTGTTCTACCAGGGGGACGACCAGGCGGTGCAAATCTTTTAGCAAATCCTGAAGTCATAAAATTGGTTAAAGATATCAATGCTACAGAAGGAAAATATATTGGAGCAATGTGTTCAGGAACTGTTGTGCTATCTGAAGCAAAGGTTATTGATGGTAAGGATGTCACCGGTTATACTGGTTATGCAGAGAAACTAATTGGTGGAAACTTCAAGGAAGATGTTGTAGTTTTTGACAAAAATATTATTACAAGCCAAGGACCAGCTACTCCATATCCATTCGCATATAAAATCGCTGAAGTACTCGGTAAAGATACGGCAGTATTAAGAGAACGAATGTTGTATAATTTTGCTTGTGGTCGTTAGAAAAGAGCAGATATGATTTATGGAAAATTACCAGTTGTATTTTTGGGACTTTTAGCAAGTGAAAAGAAAGGTTCTACGAATAGTATAATTGCAAGTTATATACTGGAACATCTTGAAGATATGAAGGATATTGGTATTCAGCAATTTGCAGAAGATTGTAACGTCTCTACCTCTTCTATCTCAAGATTTTGTCGTGATGTAGGCCTTGAGGGCTTTTCCGAATTAAAAATGATTTTGAATCAAGCCAATTTACAAAAAGGCCCTGAAGCTAGTCAAGGTTGTTTTCAAGAACGAAAAAAATCATATACGGAAATGACACAATCAGCCATTCAACAAGTTTCTGATTCTCTAAATGAACCGGATGTAATTGAGTTAGTCCAGGATATTATTAATCATGAAAAAGTAGCAGCATTTGGATTGATGAAGGCTGAGACTGCAGCTCTCATTTTACAGAGTGACTTACTGATGTATGGTAAACAGATATTTTCAAATTTGTCTTTTAGAGAGCAAACAGATTATATACTTAATGCTGATGAACAACATCTAATAATATTATTTTCTTTCACAAGTTCTTATTTCGATTATGCTCCATTAAAGCCTTTTTTACGAAAAAAGAATCGCCCTAGGATTTGGATGGTAACTGGTGGTAATACTAATGTTCCTTCCTTTGTTCATAAATGTTTAAGGTTTAAATCAACACAGAATCATTTTGAACATCCGAGCCAATTAGATTTTGTCGCGAGATAATTGCTCAAGAATATAATTTTTTGAATAAAAAATGAGTTTCAATTAAAAATTGTTGGTGATAAAAAGAACAATCTAGTTTGTAATATCATTAAGTTAAGAGATTCTATTACTACTATTTAATAGAATCTCTTTTTCTATGCTAAACTAAAGAGATTGAGGTGAGCTTAGGTTTTTACAGATTAAAGACTGTCTTTTGCAAAGTAGCCAAGCAACTCTTTCTCAAAAACAAAACCTTGTCATCAATCTAGAGCACTCCTTTCCCCCTCATATGTAAGATTTTGAGAACGATAGTCGAAATGAAACTGATTTTTGATATTAACTTTTCTGATATTATTTGTATGATGAAACAAAAAAACACTTGAAATATTCAAGCTTTTAATATTTATTAAAAATAAAAACGCTAAAACGGCTTAAAAATGCATAAAATGGTGTTTTTATGCATATTTTACCGTTTCCTTCCATAAAAGTATGTAAAATGAGTGAAAAATAAATATAACTAAGTTTTTTGGAAAAATTAATTAATTTACAAATTTTCTTGTATTTTAGAAAATAGTATGTTATAATGGTTAACATACCAAAAGAAAGTTTATGGTAGGAGGATCCCATTATGGAGATTAAAAAATGGAAACGTGTAGGTCTAGGAGCTGTGACCTTGTTATCAACAGTTGTTTTAGCAGCTTGTGGCAATAGCAGTAGTTCATCAGCTTCTTCAAGTGATGAAATCAATTGGTTTATTCCAACTGAAATTAGTACCTTGGATATTTCAAAAGTTACAGATACTTATTCATCAATTGCAATTGGTAACTCAGGAAGTAACCTTCTTCGTCGTGATGAAGATGGCGAGTTACAACCTGATTTGGCTGAAAAAGTAGAAGTATCTGATGATGGCTTGACTTATACAGCAACACTTCGCGATGATCTTAAATGGTCAGATGGAAGTGATTTGACAGCAGAAGACTTTGTCTATAGTTGGCAACGTATTGTTGCCCCAGCAACGGCTTCAGAGTACGCTTACCTTGTATCAGATGCACACGTCTTGAATGCTGAAGAAGTTATTGCAGGAACTAAAAGTGTTGATGAATTGGGTGTCAAAGCTGACGGAAATAAACTTATTTTCACTTTATCTGCTCCGTCACCACAGTTTATGAGCTTGCTTTCATTTGCAAACTTCATGCCACAAAGTAAAGACTTTGTTGAAGAAGCAGGTGATGATTACGGAACAACTTCTGAAAAATCATTGTATTCTGGACCATATACCGTTGAAGATTGGAACGGTACAAACGGAACGTTTACTCTTGTGAAAAACAAATACTATTGGGATGCTAAAGATGTTAAGACTAAGAAAGTAAACATCCAAACGATTAAGAAACCAGATACAGCTGTGCAAATGTATAAAGATGGTGATCTTGATTATGCAAACATCTCAAATACTGAAGCAACATACAAAGCTAATAAAAATCGTGATGATGTTGTTGACGTTCCAGAAGCTACAACAGCCTACATGGTTTATAACCAAACAGGTACTGTAACTGCTTTGAACAACACTAAAATTCGTCAAGCCCTTAACTTGGCAACTGACCGTGAAGGAATTGTCAAAGCTGCGATAGATACTGGTTCAACAGTTGCGACAGCTCTTGCGCCTACGGGTCTTGAAACATTGCCAGATGGTGCTGATTTGGCTGAATACGTTTCTCCAGGTTATAGCTATGATGAAGAAGCAGCAGCTAAACTCTTCAAAGAAGGTTTGGCAGAACTTGGTACTGATTCAGTTACATTGACAATCACGGCTGATTCAGATGCACCAGTTGCAAAAGCTGCAGTTGACTATATCAAAGAAACTTGGGAAAATACTCTTTCAGGTTTGACAGTCGAAGAAAAATTCGTTACTTTCAAACAACGTCTTGAAGATACTAAAAACCAGAACTTTGATGTAGCTCTTGTGCTTTGGGGTGGTGACTATCCAGAAGGTTCTACTTTCTATGGTCTGTTCACTACTAACTCATCTTACAACTACGGTAAATTCTCAAATGCAGATTATGATGCGGCTTACCAAAAAGCAATCACAACAGATGCTTTAGACCCAGCGGCTGCTGCAGACGATTATAAAGCCGCTGAAAAAGCACTTTATGACAATGCGCTTTATAACCCAATCTATTTCCGTAGTGGTAAAGGACTTCAAAATCCAGACCTTAAAGGACTTGTTCGTAGCTCAACTGGTTTATCAGTAGATTTTACTTACGCATATAAAGAATAAATCCAATCAAATTAATGTAAAACAAGGTTCGGGCATTGCCCGCCTTGTTTTCTTTGTGCCTTGAAAAATGATACAATAGATAGGAAATCGTTTAAAAAATGTAAGAATAGGTAAAGGAAAGAAGATGCGTTTAGATAAATTTTTGGTAGAAGCAGGCATAGGATCGCGGACGGAAGTCAAACAACTGCTAAAGAAAAAACAAGTGCTTGTTAATGGCAAAGTAGAAATATCACCTAAAACACAGATTGATGAGAAGGCCGATCAGATTAGGTGTCAGGGGCAGACTCTTTCTTATGAAAAATACGTTTATTATATGTTGAATAAACCAAAAGGTGTGATTTCAGCAACGGAGGATAATCATCATAAAACCGTCTTAGATTTACTCGATAAGACAGCTTGGGATAAGGAAGTTTTTCCAGTTGGGCGTTTGGATATTGATACGCATGGGCTTTTACTATTAACTAATAACGGTAAGTTAGCGCATGCCATGCTATCTCCTAAAAAACATGTTGATAAAACTTACCGAGCCAAAGTTGCTGGTCTGATGACGACTACTGATGTGGCAGCTTTTGCCAATGGTATTGACTTGAAAGATTTCACTTGTCAGCCAGCGCAGTTGGTGATTCTTGAAATAAATGAAGCAGAAAGAACAAGTGTTGTTGAAATTACCATTAAAGAGGGAAAATTCCACCAAGTCAAACGCATGGTACAGGCTTGTGGCAAAAAAGTGACAGATCTTCAACGTCTCAGCATGGGGCCACTTCAATTGGATAAGCAATTGGCTCTTGGAGAGTGGCGTCGATTAACAGATGATGAGTTAGCAAGCCTTGAAGAATTTGATGTTGAATTGTAAATTTCTGCAGTAGTTATTTGATTATTTGGGGCAATCATGTTAAGATAATACTAATAAATTCAATGAGCGAGGTGTATTAAAGTGGCATTTGGTGAAAACGGACCACGTAAAAAACAGCGTTTGAAAAACTGACTTTAGTAGTTGTTATCTTAATGGTTCTAGTAACCGTAGGTGGTCTTATTGCGACTGCAATTGGTTCAATTATTTAAAGAACGCTGAAGAGGCGTTTTTTTATGCTTTAACCCATCAAACTTTAAAGTAATTTTTACAATAATGAAAGAATAGGAATTAATAATGAGTATGTTTTAGATACTGCCAAAATTAGCGTAAAAGCTGGTCGTGGTGGTGACGGAATGGTTGCCTTTCGTCGTGAAAAATACGTCCCTAACGGTGGACCTTGGGGCGGTGATGGCGGTAAAGGTGGTTCAGTCATCTTTAAAGTTGACGAAGGGCTTCGTACCTTGATGGACTTCCGTTATAATCGTATTTTTAAAGCCAAATCTGGTGAAAAGGGATGACAAAGGGAATGCACGGACGTGGTGCGGAGGACCTTATTGTCCGGGTCCCACAAGGGACAACTGTTCGTGATGCGGAAACCAATAAAGTGATTACTGACCTTGTTGAGAATGGTCAAGAATTCGTTGTTGCTCGTGGCGGACGTGGTGGACGTGGTAATATTCGCTTTGCGACACCACGTAACCCAGCACCTGAAATCGCTGAAAATGGTGAACCTGGTGAGGAACGTAACCTTCAATTAGAATTAAAAATCTTGGCTGACGTTGGTTTGGTTGGATTCCCATCAGTTGGTAAATCAACATTGTTGAGTGTTGTGACAGCTGCTAAACCTAAAATTGGTGCTTACCACTTTACAACAATCGTGCCTAATCTTGGAATGGTTCGTACCAAATCAGGTGATAGCTTTGCTATGGCTGACCTTCCAGGGTTGATTGAGGGCGCTTCACAAGGTGTTGGACTAGGTACACAATTCCTTCGCCATATTGAGCGTACACGCGTTATCTTACACGTGATTGATATGTCAGCTAGTGAAGGTCGTGACCCGTATGAAGATTATGTTTCTATTAATAATGAGCTTGAAACCTATAATCTTCGTTTGATGGAACGTCCACAAATCATTGTTGCAAATAAGATGGATATGCCAGAAGCGGAAGAAAACTTGAAAATTTTCAAAGAAAAATTGACAGCGAATTATGATGATTTTGAAGAGATGCCAATGATTTTCCCAATTTCAAGCTTGGCACATCAAGGACTAGAAAATCTAATGGAAGCGACAGCAGAATTACTTGCTAAGACAGATGAATTCTTGCTTTACACTGATGATGACATGATTGACGAAGAAGTTTATTATGGCTTTGCTCCAGATGAACGTCCATTTGAAATTTCACGTGATGACGATGCTGCTTGGGTATTGTCAGGTGAAAAACTTGAAAAACTCTTTGTCATGACGAATATGGAACGTGATGAATCCGTTATGAAATTTGCTCGCCAATTGCGTGGTATGGGGGTTGATGAAGCCCTTCGTGAACGCGGAGCTAAAGACGGAGACATTGTCCGAATCGGAAACTTCGAATTCGAATTTGTGGATTAACCTGCCACTTGTCGTTGATAGCTTAGCTATCTAACGACAAGACAGCAAGCTCTATATGGAGCTTGCCTAGGCATCTTACTAGTTCGAAAATGGTTCATTATCGAAACCATTTTCTCATGTCGTAACGTATGTTCTAACGACGTGTTTGATTGCTGTGCTGGTTTGCTTAAATTGGAAGAATTATAAATTTTAAAGATTAATAGGAATTGTGATGATTCACAATTGAGCTTATATTACATTTTACTGGAGGTTCTTATGGGTGATAAACCGATATCTTTTCGAGATAAAGATGGTAATTTTGTATCAGCAGCCGATGTTTGGAATGCTGAAAAGCTAGAAGAACTTTTCAATACCCTTAATCCAAATCGACGTTTGCGCTTGGAGCGTGAAAAATTAGCTAAAGAAAAAGCAGATGAAGCCAAGGATCAAGAATCATAATACTCGCCTTACTTACCTGCATAAAACTCGTTTTTCAATCTCTAAGCTCGTGAAAAACTGTCCACTGGACAGTTTTAGATTGTAAGAAAAAGTCCATTTTGGATATTTTTCTTCAATCTTTTTTCTTTTTGTTAAAAAAATAAAAACCCTTAGGAACACCGTTATATCAGCA
>ENA-OQIC01000526-OQIC01000526.1-human-gut-metagenome-genome-assembly--contig:-NODE-526-length-16550-cov-1.851428_pt1 | contig 16550 bp, 20 predicted proteins | sample MGYA00242572_ERZ504736 | MGnify/ENA primary metagenome ERZ504736 (study PRJEB26092, sample SAMD00036201) | human gut metagenome | host: Homo sapiens | study: EMG produced TPA metagenomics assembly of... | reverse complement strand
CGCCAACCAGATCAACGATGTGCTCATGCCGCTCGCCCAGATCTACGGCATCAACACCACCACCGTGTACGGCGGTGTGCGTTATGCCCGCCAGATCCGTGACCTTCAGGCCGGTGCCGATATTGTGGTGGCCTGCCCGGGTCGTCTTGAGGATTTGATCGAACAGGGCGCGCTCACCTTGGACAAGGTTGAGGTAGCGGTTATTGATGAGCCGACGAAATGGCCGATATGGGCTTCCTCCCGCCAGTCAAGCGACTGCTCGGCCAGATTTCGTTCGACGCGCAGATCATGCTGTTCTCCGCCACGCTCGACCATGGCGTGGACGAAGTGGTGGAAACCTTCCTGTCTGATCCGAAGGTGCATAGCGTCGATTCCGCGACGGCGACCGTTGACGAGATGACCCACCATGTGTTCAAAACCACGCAGGGCAACCGTCACGAGCTGGTGCGCACCCTCGCTTCCGGCAAGGGCCGTCGCATTCTGTTCACCCGTACCAAATTCCAGACGCAGAAGCTTGCCAAGGATTTAACGCAGAACGGCATTCCTGCGGCCGAATTGCACGGCAATCTGAGCCAGAACCAGCGTGACCGCAATCTGGCCGCCTTCAACTCCGGCGATGTGAACGTTATGGTGGCCACCGATGTGGCCGCGCGAGGCATCGACGTTTCCGGTGTGGAACTCGTGGTGCAGGTCGAACCGCCGGAAGATCCGAAATCCTTCCTGCATCGTTCCGGACGAACCGCGCGAGCCGGCCATTCCGGTGACGTGGTGACCATCATTCTGCCGAACCAGCGCCGCAGGACCCGTCGCATGATGCGTGAGGCCGGACTGACGGTCGAACCGATCGATGTGACCCCTGATTCGCCGGAAGTGTTGGAACTCGTAGGCGAAGTGGCCGAGCCGGTGTTCGGCTGGACGCTTGAGCAGTCGCAGCCGGCAGGAAATCCGCGCCGTAGGAAGAACGGCAAGGGGAGTGCCGACGGCGAACGTTCCGGCAGATCGAACCGTTCCGGCGGGCGTAACAAGGATCGCGGCAAAGACAAGGGCGGTAAGCCGTTTAAGTCCGAACGTAAGGATCGTCGCGATCGCGACCAGCGTGAGGAGCGTAACGACAGCGCGAAGAAGTTCGAGCCGAAGAAGAACCGTGCGGAACGCCGTGCCGCCAAGTTCGAAGGTCGTGACAATCGTGAATTCGAAGCGCGTGAACATCGTTGGGAACATCCTGAAATTCAAGAGGAACGCCGCGAACAGCACGAGGAAAAGCGCAACAGCAAGCGTCGTGAAAAGTATGCGCGCCTGCATGAGCAGCAGCGCAGCGACAACGAGCAGCGCGAAACGACGAACAAGCGTAGGAACGACGGCGATTACGGCAATACCGACAATCGCAGGAAACTGGGAAAGAAGAAGTCCGGACAGCTTGCGAAAAAGCAGGGTGCGCCAAGCAAGAAGCAGCGCAAGTCTGAAGCCCGTGCCGAACGTCAGTATGACGATAATCGTCGGTCCAAAGGCAAGAAGCATGACGAACGTTCCTCGGATGCGAAACGCTATGACCGTCATACGGAAGTCAAGCGTGGCGGCCGTGGCGAACGTCACGACAAGCATGCAGGGCAGTCACGCCATCGCCATGCGAACATCAGGAAAGCGCCATTCCGCACGCGTTGATCGCTGAAAAGCAAAATCAAAGCTCGCGTAGCTGGTAAACAATAGAAAACGGTGTCCGCCATGGTATATGAACACTTGGCGAACGCCGTTTTCTGTTAAATCTGATTGTCTATTAATTGCTTGGCTATATGAAAAGTTGTTCAGCCTGCGATCGGATTGTATTGATCGTCTGCAGTGAAGCACTTACGGTATGCCATCACCATAATGAGACTGTCGGCCAGAAGCGTTAACGCGGCGATGGCGGCGAGAATCAGGAACTGGTATTTCGCCGCGTCGATAGGATTGCCGCCGGCGATGATCTGACCGGCCATCATGCCAGGCACCGTCACAATGCCGCTGGAAGCCAGCGAGGCGGTAGTCGGCAGCAAACCCAAACGAATCGACGAGACGATGGACGGGCGTGCGGCCTCCCAAGCGGTCGCGCCCAACGCCAGCAGCGTATCCACTTCGTCACGGCGTTCCTTCATGCTTTCGAAGAACCGGCTCAACCCAACCGCCAAAGCGGACACGGTATTGCCGAGCAGCATGCCGGTCAACGGTACCACCAATTGCGGCGCATACCATGGTTGCGGGCGAATGATCAATTCGGTGACCAACGAAATCATAATGAGCATGGTGATGACCAAGCTCAAAAACACGGGACCGGCCAAGCCTTTCGGCACACCTTTGGCACGAGACAGGGTGATTTGCACGGCCGCGATCAGCATGAACATCACCAGCAACAGCACCAGCCATGGATTGTTCGACTTGATGACGAACTCCATAATGAAACCCATGGCGCACAATTGCAGCAACGCACGGCACGCCGACCATAGCAGTGTCTTGCCAATGCCCATGCGCATCGCTTCGGAAATGCCTGCGGCCACGGCGACCATAACCAATGCGATAAGCAGACCCCAAATATCAATGGAATAATAATTGCCGCTCATGCCTGCACTCCTTGCACCGAATCGGACTGTGCCGCGAAATCATTGGAATCATTGGTTGCTGCGGTGTGCGGAGCATTCGCACTCTGCAATACGCCATTGGCCAGTGTGAGAATGCGCGTGGCACGCCATCCGGCGGGCGATGGCGAATACGAATCACCGCCATGCCCCGCTCTGCGGCCTGAGCCATGATGGATGCCACCTTATCGGCGTTCTCATCATCCAAACCGGCATCAACCTCATCGGCAAGCAGCACTTTCGGCGAAGTAAGCAAGGTGCGCGCCAAACTCACACGGGCGGCCTGGCTCCAGACAAGTCATGCGGAGCACGCCCCAAATCAATATCCGCGCAGCCAATGGCGTCAAGCGTGGCTCGAATGCGAGCATCCGGCAATAGATCTGTGGGTTTGAGAGACTTACCGGCCGACCATTTCCTGCCGAATCCTTGCTTGACTTCGCCCGCACGGATAGCCAATGTGAACGGTAAACGAATCGCCTCGGCCACACTCGAACCGATCAATACCGCTTCTGCGGCAAATACGCCACCTGACTACGCCACTGCTGCGGTGTGAATTCGCTGGCAGAGCGCCCTTCAAGCTGAAAATTGCCGTTCGCATTCGGATTCAATCGTGCAAAAGCGGTAAGCAGACTACTCTTGCCCGATCCGGAAGGGCCGACCAAATCCACAATCTCACCATGCTTCACATCAACGGATAATCCGCTGAAAATCGTGCGTTGCTCACCGTCGACCGGCACGACACAGGAAACATTCGACGCCGAAAAAACATACTGCATAATGCAACACCATACCGCTTGGCTGCCGGTCGGATGCATTGGACGCGTTTCGTAGTGTCTTCTTAGCTGGAATCACATTGCATGGGAATATTGCGTCTGCTGTACAAGGAACATGTACAGGGAACATGCGCAAGGAAGCGCGATCGGAGGAAACTGTGCCGCAGTCAGAGTATCAAACCGATCCGGCACGACTGATGCATTCCCAATGCGCTGTTGGTCGAAGGCGATCCCGACGTGGGGTCCGTTCCATGCGTATGGCGGGTATTGGAACGTGCGTTCAAGCATGATCGGCAAAGATGAGAACGCTGCCTAAGAGCATCATCCATTCAGCTTGCTCACAGTATTTTTCGTCGATATTCCAAGGAAAATCAGCCTCAAGGATGAGGTCGTGCCAACGTTTCATGGACTACAACTGGCACATTGGAAACGAAGAATATGAAAGCAAGAAGTGAGCATGCGTGCATGGTTGATGAACATAAGTTTGGTGGATGGCTGGTTTCCGGCAACGTTGTTTTCAGTAACCGCAGTGCTGGCGGCGATACTGCTGGGTACTGCAATATGGGAGACGGTTGCCGGAAGTCGTGACGGTGGCAAACGCACGTTTGCCGTAGTCGTGTGTCCGGTAGTGATTGCGATTATTGCAGGCATTGCCGGATTGGTGATTGCATGGCTGTCTGGTCGGACGTGGTTTGTGGTGTTCGGTGGTTGAGCTGGGGCCGGCAGTGGTCGCGATGGGCCGGTTGCGGTTGCGCGATATTGGATTCGCGATTTTGCTATGCGGTGCAGCATAGGGGAGTGTTGCGTGCCGTCGCCGTTGTATTGACGGTATTCGCGGTGCTTTCCGCCGCCACCGGCATCGATCAGGCGTATGGAGAATATGCCACCATCGGATCACTGTTCGGCCAAGACACCTATCGTGAAGCCGACCTGACGGGAATGGCGAAACGCAGCGATTTGATTAGCGTCACGCAATGGAAGCAGGAAAAAGCAGACGGTAGCGTCAGCAATATTCCCGCACATGGCGAAGTCAGGAAAGTAAATATTCCAGCCACAGCATCGCATTTCGAAGCGCGAAAGGCGCTGGTATATCTGCCGCCTGCAGCGCTTGCCACAGCCAAACACAAGCCGCGTTGCCGGTCATACTGATGATGAGCGGCCAGCCGGGCTCTCCGGGTCGCGTGTTTGCCGCGGGCGGCATTCAAACATGATGGACGATTACGCGCAGCATCATGGCGGACTCGCACCCATTGTTATTGCGGCCGACCAGTTGGGAGACGATTCGCATAACACCCTATGCGTGGATTCGCCGGTGTACGGCAATGCGTTGACCTACTTGACGAAAGACGTGGTCGACTGGGTGAAAGCCAATCTTCCGGCGGCACAGCAAGCGCAGGACTGGGCGATCGCAGGTTTTTCACAGGGGGCCACATGTTCGCTGCAGATCGGTGCGAACCATCCGGATTTGTTCGGTACCATCATTCCCACCGGCAGCGAGCTCAAACCGACCAATGGCAGTGAAAGCAGTATGATCAGCCGGTTCTTCCACGGCGATCGCACCGCATACGAGAAGCAGATCCCCATCAACGCCATTCGCAACCATGCACCTTCGAACCAGACGCTTGTTATCGGCGCAGGGGAGCGTGATCGCGAGTCCGTGCGCAATGTCGAACGCATCGCACCGGTTGCTCAACAGTCGGGCATGCATGTTACGGCAGTCGAATCGCTTGACAATGCGCATGACTGGCATGCCGTGCAAGACACGTTGCGGTACGGACTTGCCGTATTCGGCTACAACACGGGACTGAGCGATGCCAAGCCGAAATTGGTCGACTATCCGAATCTCAAACGCATTTCAATCTGAATCATCGAACGGAAGTACTGTATTATGACGCAATCGCAGGAATCAACAGTGAAACCATTATTTGGCTTTCGTGCGCTTATGGCCGATCTTGCCGACTGGATTCGTGAGCATCGCATGACCTTGGGGTTTGTGCTGTTCATCACGCTGTTCAATGTCGGCATGCAGCTCGTATGCGGCATTAGACATACGCAATTTCCGCCGCAATTGTCGCGCGTGAGTTTTGACGCGCTCGCGCATGGGCGCTGGTATACCGCGCCGATTTCACTGCTGTCGGTGCCTCAGTTGGGTCGTCTGCTGATCGACATTCCACTGATACTCATCGCATTCGGCTTATGCGAAACGGTGATTGGAAAGGCGAAGACGGCATGGGTGTCGCTGATCACCACGCTTGGCGGCATAGCGCTCGGTATGGGATTATGCTCGCTGTTCGCAGGCAAAAGTCCGCAATGGCATGCGATTTCGCATGATGGTGCGATTTTGGGGCCGCTGGTTGTTGTGGTGGGCACGCTGATGTGTGCCAGCGCGTTCACCGCCATGCTGTGGCGTCGGCGTATTCGTGTGATCGGCTATAGCGTGGTGCTGATCCTGTTCCTGTATCGTGGTGAAGCCGGCGATTACTGTTTGCTGGCGTCGGCGTTGCTTGGCCATGTGCTTGGCTATTTGATGGCTTCCGAGAGTCAAGGTGATGTGTATAGGCATGGTGCCTTGTATGAGATGCGCAGGCTGATTGGTATGGCTGCCGGCGTACAGGCGGTCGGTTCGCTGGTTGCCGTTTCCTCAAGACAATCATTCGGATTGCTCTCCATGTTCGGCTTGCTGACAGGTTCCACGGAATTCGACACGGAACAAGTGTTGGATTGCCTCAACGGTTCCTCGCATGCCAACTGTTTCGCGCAATATCGTATGATGCGATTCACCATGCCCGGAAACTGGCTGGTGTCGTTGATGCCGACGCTGATGCTGCTGTTGATCGCATGGGGTCTGTATCGCGGACGCCGTATTGCCGCAGCGTTGAGCGTGCTGTTCAATGCATGCACGGTGGTGCTTGCGATGCTGTTTTATGTGGTGCTTCCGCTGCAATATGTTGGCGATTCGCAGGCTGATGCGTTGCCTGCGTTGGCTCGTCATGGTGCGTTTCATGCGATGTTTTCCACTATGGCATTGCCGTTGATTTTATCGTTATCGTCATTGCGTTCCGTCAGTGTTTTACGATTCGCACTAGAAGTGAGATTATGTTGCGTGCTGCGGCAGGTGCATTGTCGGCTTTTCTGTTGTTGGGATTGATGTATGCCGGATATGGGCTTGCCTCTCCCGACGATTTCAATGAAAGTCCGCAATTGATCGCATTGCTTGCTGATTATGTGCAGCGATTGTTGCCGATCGGACTGCTGAGTGGTATCGAACCTGAGTTTGTGCCCGTCGGTCGAATCTCCTTGCTGGTATATCAGTGCGTCGGTCCGGTGTTTTGGATTATCGCTCTGCTGTGTGTTTGGGATTGTTTGCGGGATCGTTCCATGGTGAATGACGCTTTGCACCATCGTGTTGACGCGATTATTCCGCTTGGCGGCGAATCCATGTCATTCATGGCAACTTGGAAAGGCAATGACTATTGGTTTCCGCAACCGGACGTTCCGCGATCGCCTATCGAGTGTCGTACGGCATCGCATTGACGGTGACAGGACCATTCGGAGATCCCAGCGAATATGCGGAAGATCTTACTGATTTCGCAACATTCTGCACACAACATTCCTGGACGCCCGTGTTTTACAGTGTGCACGAATCGCAGCGAGCCGAACTCACCAAAGCCGGATGGGATTCGCTTGACGTCGGTACGGAAATGGTCGTCAATCCCAACGAATGGCAGACCCGAGGCAAGAAATGGCAGGACGTGCGCACCGCCATCAACAAAGCCAAACGAGACGGCATCACCGACGTGCTCACCACTTTCAAGGAGGCACCCTTCTCAGTACAAACGCAGATTCGTGAGATCTCCGCACAGTGGGCCGGCAAAAAGGCCCTGCCGGAAATGGGATTCACCTTGGGAGGCGTCGACGAACTGATCGACTCCCGGGTGCGCCTACTCTACGCGGTTGACGGCAATGGCAAAGTCCTTGGCGTAACCAGCTGGCTGCCCACCTATCGTGACGGTACGATCATCGGTTGGACGCTTGACTTCATGAGGCATCGCACCGACAGCGTCAACGGCATCATGGAATTCCTGATTGCACGCATGGCTGAACGACTACGCGACGAAGGCAACGTGGAATTCATGAGCTTATCGGCGGCGCCGCTGGCCGGTATGGGATCCAACGAAAGCGAACACGAGGAAAGCGAAGTGTTGCGTCATGCACTGCAAATGGTCGCAGACATCATGGAACCAGCATACGGATTCCATTCACTATTCCGTTTCAAACTGAAATTCCATCCCGATGAAGAGAAAGTGTATATCTGCTATCCCGACGCAGCCAAACTGCCGCAAATATCGCTTGCCGTGGCACAAGCCTACGTGCCGTCGCTCACACCTGCCGAAGCCATGCGATTCGTACGTACGATTGCGCCGCGTGATTGACATGATGTCAGACTTGAGACGGTCCATGGTTCTGGGGTAGCTCGGGTCTACACTAAAGAACGGTTCATAAAGTACTACTTTTCCTGATGGAAGGGGCCAGCATGTCAGCTGAAGCAAACGTCGCGTAGTCGGTCTTGCCGCAATGGGCGGTAGCCTCGCACGTACCTCGCACACCACGGCAACAAGGTGGCAGTGTTCAACCGCTCTTACGGCCGTACCGAAAAGCTCATGAACGAACACGGCAACGAAGGCGAATTCTTCCCGGCAAAAACCCTCGAAGAGTTCGTGGACAGCCTCGTCAAGCCGCGTACCGCCATCATCATGGTCAAGGCGGGAGAGCCGACCGACGCCATGATCAACGCGCTCGCCGACCTGATGGAGCCGGGCGACATCATCGTCGACGCAGGCAACGCCTACTTCCCGGACACCATTCGCCGCGAGAAGGAAATCAGCGCTCGCGGACTGCATTTCGTCGGATGCGGTGTGTCCGGCGGTGAGGAAGGCGCTCTGCTTGGACCTTCCATGATGCCGGGTGGCTCCGAAGAATCCTGGAAGACTCTGAAGCCGATTTTTGAATCCATCGCGGCCAAGGCCGAAGGCGAACCGTGCGTCACCCATATCGGTCTCAATGGTGCTGGCCACTTCGTCAAGATGGTGCACAACGGTATTGAGTACTCCGACATGCAGCTCATCGCTGAAAGCTACGATCTGATGCGTCGTGGCTTGGCATGACTCCGGCTGAGATCGGTGACGTGTTCGAAGAGTGGAACAAGACCGAACTCGACTCCTATCTGATCGAAATCACGCCGAAGTGCTGCATCAGGCCGACAAGAAGACCGGTAAGCCGCTGGTTGACGTGATCGTCGACCATGCTGGCATGAAGGGCACCGGCACGTGGACCGTGCAGACCGCACTGTCTCTGGCCGTACCGGTCACCGGCATCGCCGAAGCCGTGTTCGCCCGTGGTCTTTCCTCCGAAGCTGATCTGCGTGAGGAAGCCGCCAAGCAGGGCTTCAATGGCCCTGACGGCAACCTGAACCTCACCGACGATGAGAAGAAGGCCTTCATCGAAGACATTCGTCAGGCACTCTACGCTTCCAAGATCGTCGCCTACGCCCAGGGCTTCAACGAGATTACCACTGCTGCCGAAGAATATGGCTGGGATATCGATCTGGCTGCCGTGGCACGCATCTGGCGTGGCGGCTGCATCATCCGTGCGAAGTTCCTCAACCGTATTTCCGAAGCGTTCGAATCAGGTGAAGCCAACGTGTCGCTGCTGTTCGCTCCGTACTTCAAGAACGCCATCGAAACCGCCGAAAAGTCTTGGCGTAACGTGGTGGCTCAGGCCGCCGTCAACGGTTTGCCTACTCCGGCGTTCGCTTCCTCGCTGTCGTACTTCGACGGACTGCGTTCCAAGCGCCTGCCCGCCGCCCTGATCCAGGGTCAGCGCGACTATTTCGGCGCTCACACCTACCAGCGTGTGGATCAGCCGGGCGCATTCCACACGCTGTGGGCCGAGCCGGGCCGCGAGGAAATCGAAGCTGATAGACGTATTTCTGCAACGAATCTAGCGGATTAACAGATGAAAAGAGCCTCACGCTTTATGAAAAGTGTGCGGCTCTTTGTGTTGCGGCAAATATGATCAGCCGCAAGGGAAACTCGTTGAGTTGCCTCCTGAATTATTCGCGATGCTGGTTGCGTGGGTTGCCGCCATTCATGATTGCGGCGACCCGTCGCGTCAGAGCGCGGGGGAGTAGTCGTTCCGCTGCGGCTCCGGCTTTGGTGAGGTAGCGTGGTAGGCAAGCGTGCGCCCCTGCTTCATCTTCCGATACGCGTAGGTGGCAAGCTGGTAGGCGGTGGCCGGTTTGGTCAGCGTGAAGAAATTCATGCCACGCATGTTCGCGGCCTTGGCGAACCCTGTGGATGTCGGCCCGGGGCATACGCAGGTCACACTCACACCGGTATCTCGCAATTCGTACGACACCGCTTCCGAAAGCGATCGTACGAAGCTTTCGACGCGAAATATATCGCCATATATGGGCCTGCCATCATTGAAGCAACAGAAGAGATGTTCAATATGCGTCCGTGACCCTGCTCGCGCATATCACGACCATAACGGTACGTAAGTTCAGCCAACGCGGCCATGTTGAGCTGCATCATCTCATGCTGGCGATGCCAGTCGGCGTCGAGAAAACCCGTCCAATCCGCAAAACCGGCGTTATTGACGAGATGATCCACTTCAAAACCTTGCGAAACTGTGTAATCATGCAACTGTTGCGGTGCGTCAGACTCGCTTAGATCAAGCGCAACCGTCTCCACATGCACGCCATAGCGATGTTCCAGCGTGCGCTTCATGTCATCAAGTTTGCCTTGACTGCGTGCCGTAATGATGAGATCATGCCTGTCGGCCGCAAACAATGCCGCCATCTCACGCCCAATGCCACTCGAACGCCCCCCGTTATCAACGCAATATGCCATAAAACCACCTTTCTTAAGTATTGATGTTCATGGTAGTCAATACGCATGCAATAACGCCATTTGCAACGCAATGGTCCGGAACTTTTCGACTGGGCTGGCTGATTGACAGTTTTCATGCACTTCTCGCATGGAAAGTAATACATCATTTACATTAGTTATTTTGGTTTGGTTCGTTCACAATGGGTGCGTCAGCATGAATGTGAAAGAACCAGTATGGAATGTCCGAAAGGCCATGTTTTTGAACTCATACAACAGGGCTGCCCGACCGACAAAGTCATTACAATGCATGTCGTGAAACCGGGATCATTCACAGCTTGCATTTGACTTCGTCCACTTGAAGTTCTTAAGTTTGATGGCATGACTTACGATTTCGACACTCCCGTAGACCGATCCGGCACGTATTCGCTCAAGTGGAAGAGGCAGGAGATGCGCTGCCCATGTGGGTGGCGGATATGGAATTTCAAACCGCTCCACAGATTCGAGCCGCACTGCAACAGCGTCTTGACCACGGTATTTTCGGATATTCCATCGTCCCTCCTGCATGGAATCAGGCATACGTTGACTGGTGGCACCGTAGGCATAATCTTGATATCGACCCGGAATCGCTCGTATTCAGCACCGGCGTGGTGCCGGCAATCTCCAGCATGGTACGAAAACTCACCACAGCAAACGAAAACGTGCTTATCCAAACTCCGGTCTACAACATTTTCTTCAATTCGATTATCAATAATGGATGCCGCGTGCTTGAATCACCGTTGGAATACGACGGTTCCGGACATTACTCCATCAACTGGGCCGATCTGGAATCCAAGTTGGCCGATCCGCAAACCACGCTGATGATCCTGTGCAATCCACACAATCCCGTAGGCCGAATCTGGGATCGCGACACCCTCGCACGCATAGGTGAGCTTTGCTGGAACCATCATGTGACCGTAATCAGCGACGAAATTCATTGTGATCTTACCGATCCGGGATATGATTACGTGCCCTTTGCCTCGGTGAATGAGCAGTGCGCAATGACTCCGTGACCTGCATGGCACCGACCAAAACGTTCAATATCGCCGGTCTTAACACGGCTGCCGTAATGATTCCAAATCCCGTGCTGAGGCATAAGGTATGGCGTGCGCTCAACACGGACGAAGTGGCCGAACCGAACGCCTTCGCCATGACGGCCACGCTCGCTGCCTTCAACGAGAGCGAGCCTTGGCTTGAGGAATTGCGCGCATACTTGGCAGGCAACAAAGCCGAAGCACGAGCCATGATCAACGAATACAATGCTGCCGCGGCACCGGAACGACGCATCGCCCTGATTGAAAGCCATGCCACCTACTTGTTGTGGGTCGATTGTTCGAAACTGACGCACGATACCGCTCTGTTGTGCGAACATCTCAAGCGCAATCATCAGGTGATGTTCTCCGAAGGTGTCGAGTATGGCGGCAACGGGCATGATTTCATTCGCATCAACGTGGCTTGCCCGCGAAGCACCATGCAAGAAGGATTCAATCGTCTGTTCGCCGGGTTGCATGATTTTTCGGCAGAGTAATACATTGATCATCGATTGTGATATTGCTCACAGCCGCTAAAAAACGGCTGGTTTTGTGGGTTTTCACAAAATATGGAAAGGACGTTTTCGGATGGTCACTGCCGTCCGTGACGTGTTGGCGATACTATGAAGCACATGACTGAAACTGTTTCATCCGTACTTGGCACGCCTGAAGAGTGGACGAATCCGCTGCGCGATCCGCGCGATCTTCGACTTCCACGTATTGCAGGCCCGTGCAGTATTGTGATTTTCGGCGTGACCGGCGATCTGTCACGCAAGAAGCTGCTTCCCGCCATTTATGATCTGGCTAATCGTGGCCTATTGCCGCCAAGCTTCGGTTTGACGGGTTTTGCACGTCGTGATTGGACCGAGGATCATTTCAAGGATTTCGTGAAGGAGAACGTGCAGGCGCACTGCCGCACGCCATTTAAGGAGGCGACCTGGAAGCAGCTCGCCGACGGTATTCGTTTTGTGCAGGGCACGTTCGATGATCCGAAGGCGTTCGAACGATTGTCGAACACTGTTGCCGAGCTTGACCGTGATCGTGGCACGCGAGGTAACCATGCGTTCTACATGTCGGTGCCGCCGCGCGCGTTCCCGCAGGTTTCCCGACAGTTGGCGGATTGCGGTCTGGCGAAGTCCGACAAGGGCGCTTGGCGTCGTGTGATCATCGAGAAACCGTTCGGGCATGATCTGGCCAGCGCTAAGGAGCTGGATCGTGTGGTTTCCGAGGTGTTCGACCCATCGAGTGTGTTCCGTATCGATCATTATCTCGGTAAGGAGACGGTGCAGAATATTCTGGCGCTTCGTTTCGCGAACGCCATGTATGAGCCGATTTGGAACAATAATTACGTCGACCATGTGCAGATTACCCACGCGAGGATATCGGCGTGGCCGGTCGTGCCGGATACTATGACGGCATCGGTGCCGCACGCGACATCATCCAGAACCACCTGCTGCAGCTCATGGCATTGACGGCCATGGAGGAGCCGGTCTCCTTCTCCGCCGCTGATCTGACGGCTGAAAAGACGAAGGTGCTGTCCGCAGTGCGCTTGCCGAAGGATCTGGCGGCGCATACGGCCCGCGGACAGTATGCCGCCGGATGGCAGGGTTCTCATGAGGTTGTCGGCTATTTGGATGAGAAGGGCATTAATCCGGCTTCAACCACAGAGACTTACGCAGCGATCCGACTGGATGTCGATACGCGCCGTTGGGCCGGCGTGCCGTTCTACCTGCGTACGGGCAAACGTTTGGGCAAGCGTGTCACGGAGATTGCCGTGGTGTTCAAGCGTGCCCCGCATCTGCCGTTCGAGTCGACCGCAACGAAGGAGCTCGGCAAGAATGCGATCGTGATCCGCGTGCAGCCCGATGAGGGTGTGACCATGCGGTTCGGCGCGAAGGTGCCGGGTGGCACGTCGATGGAGGTCCGTGACGTGTCGATGGACTTCGGTTACGGCCGTTCGTTCACCGAATCGTCTCCGGAAGCCTATGAACGTCTGATTCTTGACGTATTGCTGGGCGATCCGCCACTGTTCCCAACTACACGCGAAGTGGAATTGAGCTGGCAGATCCTCGATCCGATCGAAGAGTTCTGGTCCACGCTTGGCCAGCCGCAACCGTATCGTTCCGGAACGTGGGGCCCTCAGGAAGCCGTTGAAATGCTGGCCCGCGATGGACACCGTTGGAGGATGCCGTGATCATTACCATGAAGAACACCGAAACCCGTGAGATTTCGGCGAAAATCGATGAATTGCACGAGGAGCGTGGCGAAGCGGCTCTGGGTCGCGTGCTCACACTGCTGATCTCCACGAATGAGACGTCGCTGGAGCATGATCTCGCCGTGGCGAACAACGCCAGCCGTGAGCATCCCTGCCGTGTGATCGCAATCGCGCCGAATTCACGTAGGTGGATGCCGCTGCCGATGATGGCAAGCCGCACACCTTTCTCGACGCGGAAGTGCGATTCGGTTCCGACGCTGGCGCGGGCGAAATCATCGTGTTGCGTCCGATTGGTGGGCTGGTTCACCACCCTGATACATTGGTGATTCCGCTATTGGTGCCGGACGCTCCGGTGGTGGCTTGGTGGCCAAACGAAGCCCCCGCGAACCTATCGAACGATTTGCTGGGTTCCATGGCGCGCAGCCGTATCACCGATGCCATGCATTCCTCGAATCCGATGCGGACCATGGATGATCTGCGCCGCAACTGGTCGTCGAAGAATGTGGACATGTCGTGGACTCGCTTGACTGTTTGGCGCGCAATGCTCGCTTCGATGCTTGACCAGCCGCCGCATCTTCCAGTAAGCGGCGTGCGTGTGACCGGACCAAAGAACTTCCTGCCGTTGAATCTGCTGGCCGCATGGCTTCGTCTTCGTCTGAACGTGCCTGTTGTGGTGGAAGACGATCCGAATGCAACCGCCGTGACCGGCGTGTATCTGACCCGTTCCGATGGCGTGCTGAGTTTGGAACGCCCATCCACCGACGATGGCATCGCCGTATTGAACGTTCCAGGGCAGTCCCCGCAAACCATGAGCGTTCCCGCACGAACCATCGAGGAATGCTTGAGTGAGGAATTGGGTCGACTCTATCCGGACGAGATCTATGCGGAAGTCGTGACTCAAGGCTGGGATCTTATCAATTCGAAGCACTGAATCGATTCTCCGAAACAATAAAGGAACAATGCAGGAAAAGCATATGGCAGAACGCACCACCGTTGTATATCCCAATCCTCAGATTCTGGCTGAAGCCGTGGCCGCACGTACGCTGTTGACCATCACCGATCTTCTGTCGGAACCGAATCGCACCCGCGTTGACATTGCCGTGACCGGTGGAACCGACGGCAATCGAGTGTTCGACGCCATGAACGCGAGCCCATTGAACGATGCCGTGGACTGGAGCCGCGTGCACGTATGGTGGGGCGACGAACGATTCGTGGCCGCCGATGACGACGATCGCAACGCCAAGCAGGCGCGTGAGGCATGGTATGGCAAACTGGTTGCCGACGGCCGTATGCCGGCAGGCAACATTCATGCGATGCCGTCCGATGAGCGTAACTTGGAAGGCGTCGCGGCAGCCTCACCCGAACAGACTGATGCGGTGCTGGCTGAAGCCGCCGCGCAATACCAGCGTGAACTCATTGAACAGTTGGGTGAGAATCCAGCTTTGGACATCGCCATGTTCGGTATGGGACCGGACGCGCATTTCGCATCCCTGTTCCCCGACCATGGCGAGTCGGAGATCGACGATCCGCATGTGCTTGTCGCCGGTGTGCGCGATTCACCGAAGCCGCCGCCACTGCGCCTGACGCTGACCGTGCCGATGATCGCACGATCGAAGCACACGTGGGTGTTCACATCTGAAGTACGCAAGGCGGATGCGGTTGCTGCAGCATTCGCGCAACGCAACAATCCGCATGCGCCAAGCTCTTATGCCGATGGTGAGGAACTGCTGTGGCTTATCGACGAGGGTGCCGCCTCCAAAATATGAAAATAGGGAGTAGGCATTGCAGCGCGCCTCGAGGCATATGATCATTGGCAGTCCCTGCAAACCCTCTGCATGAATCGTCTTACGTTCATCCAACGCATCGTCTGCACGCATCAGCAATCTCATGAGGTCGCAACACGGTAGTGCAAATGATCATAACGGCTCATATCCGCAGGCTGCATGAGCACGCCAGAATTGGCAGGACCATGATGGTTCATGCATGGTCGAGCAAGTCGATTATGGCGCCGTGTGCAGCACATTGCTGGCACTCAAAACCTTGGCATTAGTGTTGGACTCCTAATTTAATGTTTGGTAAACCTACGTGGACTTGGAATAACGCAGATTATAGCTATAGGTTCATGAAAAACACCTATTTTAAGGCTTTTGATTCGCATGGATGGATGTTGGTGGTCTAATTTATGTGGATTGGAATGGTGCGGATACTGACAACGCAAAGAATCGCGCTATTCGCGCGGTAAGGTGGGGTTATGAAAGTAGTAGTGCAACGAGTGAGCCAAGCCAGCGTTGACGTTGTCAACGAACTGGGCACCATCGACCCCACCTTCGAACCGCAGCAGATCGGACCGGGCTTCATGCTGCTGGTCGGCGTGAGTGATGAGGATGGCGAGGAACAGCTTTCTTGGCTGGCCCACAAAATCCTCAACCTGCGCGTTTTGAAGACGACAGGCAAAATGAACCGTTCCATCAAAGACATCGGCGGCGAAATCCTCTCCATTTCGCAGTTTACGCTGTTTGCCGACGTGAGGAAAGGCAATCGCCCCAGCTTCGTCAAAGCAGGTAAACCGGAACATGCCAACATCACGTGGATCAAATTCAACGAGGCGTTGCGTTCTGGCGGCGTGCCAGTACGCGAAGGCCGCTTTGGAACGCACATGCGCGTCGGCCTGATCAACGATGGTCCGGTCACCATCACCATCGACACCGACAATCTGTGATCAGTATTTGATTACAACACCGATTGTTGGGTGATATAAACAATTGAGGGTCTGCAAGTTAAATTGCAGACCCTCAACTATTATAAATACTTTTTGATCGACGGTGACGTTTACTTGTTTTCGGTAATTATCGTCACCTTGTTCGGATCAATCTTCGTTGGGTCAAGAGTCAATTCCTTGATGACATCCGCACGATCGTGCCGGACGAAGGATTGAATACACTATCGATAGTGCTGTGAATATCGGCATCCACATTCGAATATTCGAAAGCAAGCGTCGT
>ENA-OQIC01000524-OQIC01000524.1-human-gut-metagenome-genome-assembly--contig:-NODE-524-length-16676-cov-1.809233_pt1 | contig 16676 bp, 9 predicted proteins | sample MGYA00242572_ERZ504736 | MGnify/ENA primary metagenome ERZ504736 (study PRJEB26092, sample SAMD00036201) | human gut metagenome | host: Homo sapiens | study: EMG produced TPA metagenomics assembly of... | reverse complement strand
CGATAAATTAGTTGACCGGTATTTTTATAAAGGATGTAAAAAATATGTATTGTATAAAAATACTTCATCTAACAGGGCTAAATATCTAAAATAGCATACGGATGGTATGCAGCCAGCGATCGCCGTAATAAAAAAGCTCCTTTTGATAAGAACTGACATAGCTGAGAGGTTAGCAGTCGGAAATGGAATTATAATATTAAAAATAATAGGACAGTTATAAAAAACGAAATCACATATTGTGGTTCGTTTTTTTTGGAAAATCCCATGCTATGGAACACTTCTTGCAAAAATATATATACAATATTTACAGCTTTTGTTCATTATAAAAAATGAAAAAGAGGTATACAATGTAATTTAAACAAAAAAATATGAGGGAATATTTTTAACATAAACTAGTACCTTCAAGGGTTGAGTTTTGTAAGAGGTGGGGTTATGGAACAGGATAAATCAATAGGTTACACAAACGAGGACTTTGGCAGGTTTTATGTAGTATTAAAATTAGATCTGAAGAAAAATAGTTATGAATGCATTTACTCACATGATCAAGAGATTTATGGGATAGTAAGAAAGACGGAAGATTATGATACATTTATCCAAATGTATATAGAAAAATTTATTCATGATGCGGATAAAATAAAAGTACGTGATTTCCTGTTAAGTGAAAATTTGACAGAAAATCTGGTTGATGGCTATGCAGAGCAGGATATCGTATACCACAGATTAGAGGGTGAAAATTCATATATAAAGATGAAGGCTAAGAAATATGTGGATATAAAAGATAATACTGCAATGATCACATTACATAATGTAAAAGATACATATAACACAATCATGGAAATGAAGCGCGAACTTCAGAAGAAAGAGCGTGATATGACCAGGAACTATTGGAATATGGTGTCATTATTGACTACAATTCTGGATCATAATAATTTATCAGAAGCAGATCACCAGGACAATCTTATTTTCTTCACAAAGCAGATGTATCTTCAACTCCAGAAAATGTATCCGGAATATGAAATTACAGATGAAGAAATTGAAGCTGTAGCACATTTGGCGCCAATTCATGATATTGGAAAAATCAGGGTACCTATCGAAATCCTAAATAAAAAGGGCGAGCTGACAGAAGAAGAGATGGAAACCGTAAGGCAGCATCCTCTGGTCGGAGCTGAAATGACAAAGAAGTTTCCTAAATGTCTTACAACAGAAAAACTGAATGCGCTTAGTTATGAAATATGCAGACATCATCATGAACGGTATGATGGAGCAGGATATCCGGATGGTCTGCAGGGAGAAGAAATCCCTCTTTGCGCGCAGGTTGTGGACTTGTTGATGCATATGATGCGTTGATCAGTCTCCGTCCATATAAAAGGAAGTTAGCTCATGAAGAAGCACTGCAAATGATCCTGAATGGGGAATGTGGTTCAATCTCCAGACCGTTGCTTCGTTGTTTTCTGGAAGCTGCAATGCAGAATGAATGGATAAAAAAGGCAGATGGCTGAGAAAAATGGGAAATAAGTATGCAGGGAGGGAACAGTGTGAAAAGTAAAAAGATGTGGCTGCGGTGGATAGCCATAACACTTCTGGTGATTTTATGTATAAACAACGTGGGATCAATAGCTTTGGCATCTGAGATTCGAGAGGGAGGAAGCGTTTTAGAAGAGAAAAGTATTTTGGAAGAAGAGTTTCAGGGGGAAGGAGTTACTTCGGAAGAAGTATTTCGGAAGATGAGCTTCAGGAAGAAGGAGCCATTTCGGAAGAACAATTTCAAGAAGAAGAAACTGCTTCGGAAGAAGAATTCCAAGAAAAAGAAAACACTCCGGAAGAAAGTGATATTCCAGAAGAGATCACCTCGGAAGAAATTTCAGAAGAAGAAAGCATTTTCGAGGATAAAACATCCTCTGAGCAACAGGAAGAGAGAGAAGAATCTCCGGATACCCAGGAAACCGCAGAAGGATATGATATTGATTTTATGTCATCATCGACGGGAAGAAGGAAAAACTCCAGCATAATGACATTACCGGTATTACAACATGGACGGAGAAAAGAAAGACATATCATGGGGTTTTGCTTGATGATCTGATCTCAGTGTATAAAGAGTTTGGATTTGTAAAAGAAAATGATGGACAGAATCCTGTTGCAGATAAAAAGTTTGTATCTGCATATAGAGGAAAAAGCAGGATAGGATACGGAAAGGTCTATACCGATAATGAGTCACAAAAAACATATGTCTCTTATAATGACGGGGAGAATCAGCAAGGTGTAGCGGTAGATGTTTATTATCTTCCAAGGGGAATGGGAACTCTTAGTACAATAAATTCTGCAATTAGTGATAATACTTTTTATTCAGTAGAGGTAAAGGGAGAAGGTCAGGATTGTATCCGTTATGCTTTGACGGGAACTACGGCGTCAGAAACGGTATCTGATTTTAATCAAGAATTGCCGGAAATAACAGATCGAATCGAATGGACTTGTATTGGGGCAGACGATAATGTGGTAGATGGAGTACGTAATACGGAAGACAGGACAAACTTTACAATCGAAAAGATCAGCCAGTCTTATGTGATCCAGAGAGCAGATCAGCCGGTATTTGATCTCCAGTTTTATGTATATGTAGATAATGAGGTACGGAAGCTGCCGTCTACTTCCTTGAAAAAAGTATATAAATGGAATCGGCAGGGAAAATCCTATGTTTCTGTCAGTGATCTGTCAGAAATCTATAAAGAGTTTGGAATGGATCAGGCAGAAACTCAGAATGGAACTTATTTTCCATATGCAGCCCGTGGTGAGAAGATATTAGCTCAGGCGACGGTGGCAACTTATAAAGGACAACAATATGTATCCTATAACCTTGACAAGCAGGAAGCAACTGTACCAACAGATGTTTATTATATGCCAAAGGGAGCATCCGAGAGCGAAAAAGTTCCAGATAACTATTCGGATCAGATCATGCAGAATAAGCACAGTTTCTATTCTGTCACAGTGATATATCCGGATGGAACCGAATTGTGACTTACCATAAGAAAGATTCCGATGCTACAATTTCAGTTGATCCGGGAGATACGAAGGAAAGCGACTGGCTTTGTGCCAGCGAGGATGAAAATAAGACGATCTATCCGATCAAAACAGGACAGGAACTGAGTTTTACTATTGAGAAGATAGAACAGCCGTATGCCATTGCCTGCAATGCCTTTTCACCGGAAACCTTGAATATTAAATTTTATACTTTCGTAAATTGTGAAAGATATAATGTAGAACAGAAAGAAGTTCCTGTTTTAAAAGATACTACAACGAAACCGGGAACTGTTTATTATTATATTTCTAACGATCAGTTAAAAGTGAATTTAGAAAGATTTCATTACGATGGCCTTATCAAGAATGGAGGCCGCGCGCGCTTTTATTATTCCAAGAGAGATTACGACACCATTCATAATGCAGGAGAATATGAGCAGAACGGCCATGACTGTATTTATATAGGAAAGTCCGGAGAGCCAATGGATGTGTATTATCTGCCAGACGGGCAGAATGCTCCGACTATGAGCGTGAAGACATTAATGGAACACGATGATTACAGGTATAACGGCTTTTACAGTGTGACAGTACAGGATGACGATGGACAGGTTTACAGTAAGACAGAGTTAGGTAATCTTCCGGCAACTGATTTTGTTGCAAGAAAGTCAACGCTTACAAGAACTGTCAGCACAAAGCCACGTATAGAAGGACAGACTCAGGAAGTAAACTGGGAATGCCGAAAGGAAGACGGTACTCTTTCAGCAGTCACATGGAGCAAAAATGAAGCAGAGCAGACGATGAGCTTTACTATCCAGCCGGATGATGCAGTACGTCCATATGTGATCGTTCCTGATAATACAGAAAAACCGGCAGCAATAAAAGAAGCAAATATCAGTTTTTATGTATTTATCGATGGTCATTATAAGCTGATAAAAAATATCAATGCCGAGCAGCATTACATAATCAAAGCGAACAGCGGACGAACCAGCCGTTATTATCTGAGGGCCAAGCCAGAGGACACGATTTCTAAAATTTACAGTGAATTTGGTTTCACTCCAAGTAAGCTTGAGCCAGGAGCAGACAATAAAGAAAAGATTTTGTTTGGTTATGCGACAGACAGCCGAGTATTTGTACAGCATCCTTATAAAGACAATGATGGTACATGGTATATTCCTGTTCTGAAAAATGGCAAAGATGTATCGGTCTATTATTTATCACAGCCAAACCCATTGAACCCTGACAGAATCGAAAATTATTTTGATCGTCTGACAGGACTTTCTTCTCAGGTTGGGCTGGCAGGAAGACATTTCAGCGTAGAAGGAAGTTTTCATCTGATCGAGGTGCTGGATCCACTGAACCTGACAAATAGACAGGCAATTAAGAGACAGTATGTTGGACATGGTGAAAAATATAATGTGGAAGTGCAGAAGAAGGCGACTCTGGAAGGTGAGTATTATAACAAAGACATTGTCTGGAGCTGTACATCCAATGATAAGGATGAGAATGAGGTTCTTCCAACTCCGGTAGGAGACGACAAAGTTAAATTTGAATTTCCATCTGTCAGTCATCTTATGAGGTGATCGCAGATAAACCGCAGGATCCTGGGACAGTCAGGGTAATTTATAACACAACCCGTTATATGAAGAAACTTCCAAAGGAAGCTAAGCTGACACCACAGATTGGAATAAGACAAGGCATACAGATGATTATAAGAACGAGCAGGATGCTGCGAATCATATGATCAAATCGCCGTATCCGCTGTCTTATGATCATGAAGATAATGACAGTAAGAACTGGAGCAGTATGAATTTGATCATTGGGATTACAGAGACAAAGATGGAAAGTGGCAGGAATGTGATGCAGGAATCAAGTTTGCAGAGATCTTAAATGAAGCGAGACAGCCGATTGCTCTTTATGCAGCGTGGAGTAAGGTTAGCAACCGAAACCGACGACAGGTACAGTTTTATATCTGTAAATCAGCAATGCCAGAAGATGGTTCTGTAGCATTACCATCTGTGCGTGAAGATGATTATACAAGCGCGGTTGCAGTGGCAAACTGTAATGTGAATGCAAGCAGAGTGCATGATGTTCCGGTTCTTGGAAATAAGAATCCGACTAAGTGGGAACATTATGCGGATGGACATAAGAGAGTATTGGAACTTTTGCGAGGAACAAGGCCGGATAAGGGATATATAGGAGATGAAGATTATGTCTACAAGATAGACAGAATTCCTTCCGATGAGGAGGTATTCCAGACGATCCGAGAAAGCGGCCGTATGATCCGTATCGGTGACAGGGAGATTCCGCCATCGAAATTAGATACTGAGTTTTTTACCATTTATTGGTATTCTTTCAAAAGTGAAATGTCCGATGGATGGCATATTGATGGACGTATTGTAGCTAAAAACGGTTATCTGACGGTAAAAAAAGATTTCGTCGGAATGCCGGAAGCAATTGAGGCAGTCAAGAAAGATTATTATATCCAGGTGGATATGGATGAAAAGCTTTTAGACGGAAGACCTCAGCCGCCCGCATTTCATCAGCACATGAAACTTGTGCTTCCTCCAGAAGACGGTCAGACACCGGATACAGAAGCTTCACAGGCGGAAGATCTTCCGGTAGAAGTTGTAGGGACATGGAATGACGAAACGCATACAAGCTGTACATGGAACGTCAAAGCGGATTCGTTTTGGAGATATACATTAAAAGAGTATAACTATAAGCCGAAAAATGAGGATGTGAAATTTTCAGGCTGGTATAATGTCCGTAATTCTCATGAACAGGGAGACAATGTAAATTCCTGGGAAATATATCCGGAAAGCGGAATTAAATTCACAGGTCGTGGAATTGGCCGTGGAGGTGAAACGCTTACCATTGAGCTGGAGAACCGTTATCAGAAAGAGGGAATACTCACACTGAATAAATTTGATGAGTCTACCGGACAGGGAATGGAAAGAATCAACTTTGCTGTCAGTCAGAATGGTGTCGAGAAAGAATCAGTAACAACCGATAAATATGGAATTGCACAACTTTATATTCCGCTGCAGGATGAAAACGGAAACAATCGAACAGACAACCGATAAATATTTATTACGAGAAACAAACTTACCAACAGGATACGTGGATACAGGAGATATACAGATCACTGTTGAGATTGCAGACGGAGCATTCAAAATCACAGAGGCAAAACTGGTAGACAGAGTGGCAGGTGAAAATCAAGAGGCCGTAACAGCACCAGTGGATGGAAAGATAAACGGAAAAGAAGTTTTGATCCAACGAGGGGATACAAGCCTTAATATCCGAAACTTTGGAAAAACAGGCAGTCTGCATATCAAAAAGACATGGGGAAACCCAAATGATGCATTGATGGAAAAACAGGTAAAAATCCGATTGTATCAGAATGGCATTTCTACAGGACAGGAATTCCTCTTGAATGAAGCTAATGGATGGGAATACACAGTTGACAATGTTCCGCTGTTCCAGGACAGAAATCCGGTGGAATATAAGATAGAAGAAGTTGAGATTGGAAAGACACATTATTCTCCGGAATTTGGCGACGGATTTCTGTATTATGAAGTTATCTATCCGGAGATCCAGTACTGGGATTCAAATGGTCAGCAGTTATTCCCGAAGGATGAGAATGAATTCCAGAATGTTTCCAGGATAGAACTGGAAGTGCAGAATCTGCATTTTAATCTCGCTGAACGGAGTCTGTTAAAGACAGATGATCTTCCGAGGAATCGGCTTGAAGGTGCCACATTCCTGTTCTACGAAACACCATACAATGAGACTGGTTCGGAATATGCAGATGATGCTGGTTATACCGTTGACTACGAGAATGGTAAAGTAATGATCCAATAGTTCTGAAAAAAGATGGCGTGAAGTGTGAGCGAGTTATTCATTGACTACAGGTCCAGACGGAATGATTCAGTTTCCGGATGACTTTAAGTCAGGCAGATACTGGATGGTAGAATCTATTACACCAAACAAAATGGATAAAGAAGATAAAACCAAAACAAAGTATCAGGACAACTTAAATTTATACATGATAGATGCGGAATCTGAGATCATATTCCTATATGAAAAATCTCCGGCGGCAGACACATGGAAAGCTCTTTCAGACAGACATATTGTCAATCATCCGAAAAAAGGCGGAGTGACAGTGAAGATTACAAAGGAAGTCACCGGTCCGTTTGGAAATCGTAAGAAGCCGTTTGATATTGATATTCTCTATTGGGAGGACGGTCAAAAGTTACGAAGCAAGAGACATAAAACTTCACTGAAAGATGGAGATACAGTTACATTACAAAATGTAGATATATCTTCTGAAATCACAATAACAGAAACCGTTGATACTTCAAAATACAATGTCTGGATTTCAAAGAAAGAAGCGAATGGTACGTATTCAATACCAGTGAAAGCCGATCTGACAGAAAAGACAGCCGTCATGAAACAGAAGATCGAGGCTGCACAGGGAGATGTGATTGAATTGAAAATCACCAATGAAAATACACAAGTAATACCGGAAACGGGGGTTCGTTTGAAAACAGACAGGCATGTATGGCTGTTGCTTGCCATAAGTAGCATTGCGATTCTGTTTTTGGGGAAAAGACGGAAAAAATTTAAAATACAGATTATAGGAAATCAGTGATCGCTGTAACTAAGAAGCTCCTTTTTGATAAGAATTGATATAGATTGATCCTCATTCAGAAAGGAGCATTTTATTTTACAGTTAAAGGAAGAACAGGAATCGTGTTTGGCAGAACATGGTTCCTGTTTTATATATTGGAACACTTTTTGCAATAAAACAGAAAAATTATTTCATATTTTGTGCATTATAAAAAATATAAAAAAGACTATATTATATCTATTACTGATGTGGGATTTATCATAAAACATATTGGCAGGATATAAATTTTTTGATGCAAACTAATACCTGCAAGGGTTTAGTTTAGAAAAGCAGATCATGTCAGACTTTTGACAGCAGCCACACAGTCAGAGTGGTAAATATACAAGCATAACAAACGATTTGAGGCAGATTTTATGAAATGAAATGTACGATATTAAACAGATTACAGCAATGGTACTGTGCATCACATTATTATCTTCACAGGTTGTGGTTGCCGGTGAGGAAGGTTTTAATGGAGATGAAATAACGGATTCCTTTGATGACAGCATATCAGATACCGGTGATGAAATTCCGGAATATGGTAAGGACGACAGCCTGGAGAAATCAGACGGATTTGATAATTCAGGAGATTGGGAATTTTCGGATTCCGAGGAGACGATCATCAATCCGGATGAGATATCAGATGATCCTGCTCAGACAGGTAATGGTTATTATATAGATGGAAAAATCTGTATTTATAATTACAGCCAGCTTCTGATGATCGGAACAGGTGCCGTAGTATATACAGGAGATAAGGATGGCAGTATAGGAGAAGGTGAGCCGGTCTTTACAGAGGAGACAGAACTTACCTATGCAGCAGACGCAGCCTATTGTCTTATGAATGATATTCCTATGGATACTGAAAATATCTGGGATGTTCCGGCTGGTTTCTCCGGGACTATCACATCGGCAACAGAGAATGCAGGTACGACTGTGTATGATGCGGAAACAGATACGATCCATGTGTATAACCGCTATCAGCTGGCACTGATGAAAGAAGACTCAGGCAATGAGCCTGTGATGAGTGAAGACTACATTGCAGAAAAGGTAGGAATGGGGCAGGTTTTCACACTGGAAGATGGTTCCTATCTTACTTACAGCAAAACACATAATTATGTGCTTGCTTCTTCATTTACAACAGAAACACCGGAGCTTCTTGCAAACAAGGCTGGTACAGAGGAGACAACTCAGGATATTACTAGCGCATATCCGTCCGACTATGAAGGAAGAAATTATTTCGGTCAGGTAGTAAAAAAGATTGGTGATAAAAATTATATTCTGATTGGAAACGAAACACAGCTTCGGGCAATTGGAACGGATGTGGAAGTAACAGAACCAATCTGGCGAGTATATGAAACAAGAGAGAAAAAGGGGAATACTGAGCGGATATACAGACTGGAAACCAGCAGCGGATACATCAGAATACAAAACGGAACTGTATTATCCGGGTGATGCGGATATTGTAAAGTTTAATGATACATATAATTGGTCCGGAAAGAAATTGTATGCTAATAAAAACGGTGCTCATAAGCTGAATGATACAGAATATTTGGATAATCCATCTTGGGATATAACTGGTACAAAAGCTACACAGTGTTATGTGTATGTAAGTAGTATGATTCAGGAGTCAGCGATATGACAGTAACTGCAACAGAAAGTACTGCCAGTGATTCCGAAGCGGCATCCGTTGAAGCAGATGAAACTGTAAATGACAGTGATTTGATTGATATGATTCCGTCAGATAGCGAGGAAGCAGCTGAGACAGGAAGTGATGATGCAGAAGCTTTTACAAGCAGTGGGGATGAAAGTGGTTTTACTGATGATATAGATTCGGAAAGTATAACAGTTGATGAGAATAAAACTTATGTACTTACTTATGATACGTCAAAACATAGCAATACCAATATTGCAGGCTCCGGATATAAATACAGCAAGGATGCGAATTACATCATCTTTCGTGATATTGACCTTTCCAAAGAGGGAACCAATTCTAATGGGGAAGATGATAACTGGGATCCTATTGACAATTACCAGGGAAATATGGAAGGCCGAAAGGGAATGGTTGAGGGTAAGAGTATAACAATCAGCCATATCAACATTTCACAGGATAATCCAGTTGATCAGGACAAGCAGGCAGAATATGGTATTGGATTTTTCAGAAATCTGACAACCCCGTATTCTACATCCCTTACAATATCCCAAAATCCAATCACTGTGAAAAATATTACCCTTTCTGATGTGACGGTTTCTACTACTACAACAAAAGTTAAACAGAATATCAGTTTGATTGGAAGTGTGCTGAAGCTCCTGCTTGGAAATTTAAGTGGACTGAAACCGGATCCGCAATCTCTGGCAACAGGAGGCTTTGCTGGCGTTGTAAAAGGAAATATCCAGATTGAAAACTGCAATGTGGAAAATTTACATGGAGTTTCCAATGCAAATGACCGGACCGGTGGTTTCGCAGGTTATGTCAGTGGTATGACACAGTACGATTTGGTATCAAGTGGCTTAGGAGGTCTGGTTACTACTTTAACAAAAATCCTGAATCTGATTCCGCTACTTGGAGTCGGTGATTTGCTGACTGTCCTTTTAAATGGAGGATTGCTCAGTGTAAAAGATCTGATTCCGGTAGGATATGTCAATCCAAGTATCCAGAATTGTTCTGTAAGCGGTGGCACTTCTGTTACAGGTCAGAAGAGTACCGGTGGATTCGCCGGGGAAGCCATCGGTGCAGTGATGAAAAACTGTTCTGTAGGCGGCACTACCACAGTGTCTGGAAATGACTGTTCCGGTGGATTTGTGGGACGTTCTGCGAATGCAGTCGTAGCAGGCGCATTAAGCAGCCTTGGTATTGAATTAATGGGAAATTTCCCGGTCAATACAGTTATGTTGAACTGCACGATTGGTGGAACAGTAAACGTATCTGCACAGGAAAGTTCTGTTAAGGAAAGTGGTTATGCAGGCGGATTTGTTGGAGAAATGCGAAATAGTTATGCGGTAGACTGCAGTATTTCCTCTCTTGGCGCTGTATCTGGAAAAGATTATACCGGAGGATTTGCCGGTATAGCAACCCTCGGTGATGTAGCGGATATTGATGAAAGCCAGGGACTTCTGGTAATTGTAAAGGATCTTCTTACAGGGTTGTTAAATGGTAAATTTACCAACATGGATCTTCTGAACCTGGTGGGACTTCGACCTTCTGTTATAAGCGGATGCACCATTGCAGGAGATAACATTTCTATAACAGCAAACGGTAAAAATGCCGGTGGACTTGTGGGATATGCAGGTGCTGTCCAGATTTCCAATACTTCAGAACTTACGGACGATTCAAAGTCAACTACAAAAACCCTCCAGCGAGTGCTTACTAAGACCGGTGTTACCTATGAATTTGCAGACCGTGTGAATCAGATCAATGCAGCTTCCTCTGTGAAGGTTTCAGCAACGGAGAATGCCGGAGGAATCTTAGGTTATGCGAAGATGACCAGTGTCGGTGATGTCCTTGGCGGAACAGTTACAGCGGCAGACTACATGCGTTTTGAATGTAAAGATTGTTCCGTAAACGGAGGCTCTTTGGGACTTACAGTTACTGCGTCAGATCAGGAGAATGGTCGTGCTGGGGGTGCTATCGGTTATGGAACAGGTGGAGAAGTAAGGAAAACATCCGTCACAAATCTGAATTCTGTAACGGCTGGAAAGTGTGCAGGAGGATTTGCCGGATATTTCGGAAGTGGCACTCTTGCTAATGTTGGTGGTATTAAACTTCTTGGATTACCGCTTTTGAAAATTGACAGCCTTCTTTCTGTAGGGCAGATGATTGAGACGTTTACCGTTGACAGCACTGTTTCAGGTGTTTTGTCAGGCTATAGTGTGTCTACTGAAAATGAGCAAGGTTATAGCGGTGGCTTTATTGGAGAATGCATCAGTGGACGAGCAAGGGACACACAGATCAGCAGCCTGAAAACGGTTACTGCATCTGCAGCATCAGGAAAAGCCGGGGGCTTTGCAGGTTTTGCCAAAGCTGGAGATGCATTGGCAAGCGCAGGAGATTCTGTCACATCTTCCGGATTACCAGCAGGAATCCAACTGGAGAATCTTCTTGGAGTGGTCAGCGCCCTGAGACCGGAATTCAATAACACTTCCATTGCCTATGTTTCAAATGGAATGATCCTCAGGTATCCGCTGATATGGCGGGCGGCTTTGTGGGAGACGGTCAGGCTGTGGATATCAACTATGGAAACAACAATTCCGGATTCAAAGCAGACACAGACACAAATCCATCTTCGAGTGAATCTACAGATGAAAAGAATAGGGAAGAAGCAGATTTCATTTCAGCAGTCACGAATAGCGAGAATGAAACAACAGAAGGTGAGACTGGTGCGATTGCAACAACAAATATTACCGGACTTTCCTATATAAAGGGAACCAGCTATGCCGGTGGTTTTGCAGGAAGGCTGATGCCTGGTGATGTGGCACAGACAGGTTCTATTAAGTTACTGGGTCTCTTAAATGTAAATCAGCTTCTCAGTGTCATGGATGTGGCTTATCCGAGAATTTCCGATTCTTCTATTGAAGGGAATAGCTTAGTTGTAACAGCATCCGGAAAAAATGATGATGTGGCGCTTGGAGATGCCGGAGGATATATCGGTAATGGAAAAGCAGTCATGGTTAAGAACTCTGATGTAACCAATGTAAAAGAAGTTATAGCACCGTATCATGCTGGTGGCTATATCGGAATCATGCGTTCCGGAAGTGCAGCGGAGGCAGGAGATGCCACAGGAGATCTTCTGAACAGTGTCCTTGGTAAGATCCTGAGTCTGAAGGAACTGGCAAGTGTCCTGCAGGCTGCATCCAGTAAGATTACAAACTGCAAGGTAAGCGGTATTGAAAAAGAAAACGAAGGACTGACTGTCATAGCTGACAGAGGATCTGATAATGCAGAAGGCTATGCCGGTGGTTTCGTTGGGGAGATGCAGAGCGGTCATGTAGATAATTCAGCAAATTCTGTTGATTCCGGAAAAGGCACGGCAGTAGAAAATCTTCTGAAAGTAGAAGGACTTCGTTATGCCGGAGGATTCGGAGGTCTTGTAAAAGCTGGAGCAGTTGCAAAGATTGGAGCTAAATCATCAATTCTTACAAAACTGGTTGATCTGACAGGATTACTATCCCTGGTCAATGCTTTTGTTCCGGTGATCAGTAATGCCAGTGTTAATTCTGTAGAAAAAGGGTTTACTGTTACCGTTACAGGTACTCTTGAAAAAGATAGCACCAACGATGCGGATGCCGGAAGTGCCGGAGCTTTATCGGATGCGGAACTGGTGTACAGATCAGCAATTCTGATGTAAATAAACTGCAGCATACCCCTGTCAGCGAGCCAAATAACCTGCAGCAGGAAGATGGCAGCAGTTATTACGGAACTGGAAGTGAGTATGCGGTAAGTGGTTACCGTTATGCAGGCGGCTACATTGGTAAAGCAGCTATGGGAAGTACAGCAGCTATCGGTGGAGCAAGTGTTCTGGATAAGGTGCTTTCTGCCTCAAATCTGTTATCAGCGTTGACTGTAGTTGCATCTATCATAGACAGTTCAGATGTTTACGGAGCAACAGGCGGATTTAATGTTCTTGCAACAGACGGAGACGGTGTTACGGGAAAAGCCGGTGGATATGCAGGAGAACTTCTTGGAGTTCAGATTCAGAATAGTAATTCTTATAATTTTGCACATATCATAGGGCGTGAAAGTGCCGGTGGATATGTTGGAACCATGGAGCCGGGAAGTGCTGCAGATGTGGTAAAGGGATTAAATGTTCTTGGAGGTCTGATAAAGGCAGATAATCTTCTTGGAGTTTTACAGTCCTTTGTTCCAGTGATCAAAAACAGCGAAACAACCAGTGTGCCATGTGGTGGTGCTGTAAGGGCACAGGCCGAAAGTGATGATGGCATTTACCGTGGACTTGCAGGAGGATATGCAGGTTATAACTATGGTGGTCAGATCTGGGGAAACAATACGGATAAATGGAAAGGTTCTGCATATACAGGAACCGTAAGAGAATGTGCGGCCTATCGTATCCGTTCCGTATATGGAACGGAATATGCCGGAGGCTATACCGGACTGATGCGGTGTGCCAATGTTGCAGACACAGGAAGTCTGGAGGTTTTATCCGGTCTTATCAAACTAGATAATCCGCTGAGTCTTCTGCAGGCAGTCTATCCCTCTGAAAAGGAGACAGCTGTATACGGACCTCTCAGGGGACTGGATGTTGAAACATGGAATAAATGGGTAAGTGCAGTCGGCTACTATGGAAGTTATGGAAATCAGTTACAGGCACTTGGAACGGTGGCAGATCAGGCACAGCTGGACAGGATCATTTCACAGTATGCTTACGGATATGCCGTTACAGCGGGAAGAAATATCCTGGCAAAGGAAGTTACCCAGGGCGGATCAGCCGGTGGTTATGTTGGAAGAATGGAAGGCGGGACTGTTACAAACGGTACTGCAATAGATCTTCAGCTGGCTGAGGCTTATCGAAGCAGCGGTGGATTTGCAGGTGAGATGATCACCGGCTCCGTTGCCAATACCGGAGAGATTTCGCTGGGGGAATTAAAGCTTGTGGGTGCGGACAGTCTGTCTGCATTAAAAACCTTTGTTCCAGTTGTGAAACGTTCCCGCACAGAAGGCTATCGTTCCGGAGCCAGGATCCGGGCATCCGGTATTGAGGACAAAGATCCGGCAGGATTTGCCGGAGGGTTTGTAGGAAGGATGATTGGCGGCCAGGTATGGGAGAAGAAGGAACCTCCTGCAGTATCAGAAACTTAAGAAGAGTGGACGGTACTTCCTATGTAGGCGGATTTGTCGGAAAAGTAGACCCGGGTAGCGCGGCAGCTATTGATACAGCTACAAAACAGGGACTTTTAAATAAACTTCTGGAAGTTCTTATGGTGAATGCTCCGGAAGAGATGATCAAAGTCCTGAATGCTACTGTTTCTACTATTCGTTATGCAGATGTGTCTGCATGGGATGATTGGGGAGTGATCATAAATGGAACCTATGCCAATGGCAGCAATACCGGATACGCCAAAGCTGCCGGAGGATTTGCGGGCAGTCTGTGCGGGGCTGTCATTGGTGAAAAGGGCAAACCGGAAAGCAGGATCCGTGCGGATAAGATCCGTCTGGTAACTGCAGGTGAATATGCCGGTGGATGCTTCGGCATTGCGGATGTTTCCGGTGCAGCAAATATCAGTGCAGGAGGCGAGACTTCCATACTGATCAAGCTCTTAAAACTTGGAAGGACCGATGTGCTGGATGCTTTCCGAAGCTATGTCTATTATGGAAATGTCAGTGGAAGTCCGGATGCAGGCTTAAGCGTCAGCGCAAATACAGCAGTAAGATCAGGACAGAATAATAAAGTCACATACAGCGGCACAGCCGGAGGATTTGGAGGTTCCCTGTTAAATGGATCTGTCAAAACAGCAGTGTAACAGGTCTGAACAATGTTACCGGCCTAAACAGCACTGGTGGTTTGTAGGATATTCCGGAAAAGCGGTGTTGTTAGTGTTGACAAGCTGGATGTTCTGGGAAACAACTCGGGAGCACTTCTGGGCGGAGCACTTGGTGTTTTGGATACTTTTGGTTCTCATATTGATGACAGCATCGTTACAGGCGTGAATGGTGGCTATACCGTTCAGAGTAAAGGCGGAGAGGAGCAGATCGCCGGAGGATTTATCGGCTACGCAAATCTTGCAAGAATGTCTGGATGTACAGCAGGAAATATAAATAGCCAAGCAAATGGTCTGAAACAGGTATCATCTGGCGGCACAGCCGGAGGCTTTGCAGGAAGGACAAGCTTTGCCTACCTTGCAGATGTGAAACTGGATTCTATGGTAGTAGATGCTTTGTTCGTAACTCTGAATAATCTTGTAAAGGCCTTGTATCTGGATGAAATCCAGGACTCCAACCTTTTACATATCAATCTTGGGATCATTAAGGTAGATGCATTATATGATGGAAACCTTCTGCATGTTAATCTGCTTGGATTGGATATCTCAGTGGGACTGTCAAAAAAATCAACAGATAATAATCAGCAGACAGATCTTGCAATCATTAAGATTGGAGATTCATCCATCAAGCTTCCTTGTGATAAAAATGGAATCATAACGAAAGATAATGATGTAAAGTCCAATATCAGTGTCAACCTGATTAAGGCAAACAGGACAAAAATTACAGACAGCAATGTATATGGAATCAGTACGGGATACGATGTCTATGCCGGCGGTGCCGGAAATGATGCAGACGGTACTGCAACAGATGGACGAAGCGGAGGCTTTGTAGGATACAATGATGAAGGACTGCTGAAGAATAACAATATGTACTACTGCGACGTGGTCCGTGGAACACCTAAGATGGTGGGACCATTCAGTGGAAAAAGTGATCTGGATTCTGCATATGAGTTTAATACGAAAGCAGGCGTAGAAGGTGAGAATAACAATTACCGTATCTACAGGAAACCGGTGATCACTTTGATGAGATCAAAAAGAATTCCAAACTCCTGACAGATACGTTCAGTCAGGAAAATGGATGGAGTATCTTTTCCATAAAACATGTGGTACAGGTAGATGAATATGATACATTGCAGAATGCAGTCATGGCAGCAAAGGATCTTCTGAAACAGCAGATCTGAATGCGTATGTATCAGATGCCAAAGCGGTTCTGATGTCAGATGCAAAAACCAGTCTGAATAGCGGAGATAATACCTCACCGGAACCATCTGATGCACAGGATCCATGTGATGAACTTATCAATCTGACAGTAAATAAAGTATGGGATGACTTCCGGAACCTGGATGGAATCCGGCCTGATACGATCACCATAACCATCTCCAGAACATGGACAGATGCCAGTGGAGTGGATCAGACAGAGACAGTTCCAGGTTATGAAAATCATCAGATAGAAGGAAATATCTCAAAGTCTACATGGCAGAAGATCATAAAAGGACTTCCGGCATAT
>ENA-OQIC01000523-OQIC01000523.1-human-gut-metagenome-genome-assembly--contig:-NODE-523-length-16688-cov-2.069742_pt1 | contig 16688 bp, 27 predicted proteins | sample MGYA00242572_ERZ504736 | MGnify/ENA primary metagenome ERZ504736 (study PRJEB26092, sample SAMD00036201) | human gut metagenome | host: Homo sapiens | study: EMG produced TPA metagenomics assembly of... | reverse complement strand
AGAAGCTGGCAAAGTGATAGGAGATACAACGGGATACGAGATAATAGACGGGTGGGATAAAATAGCACCGGCGGGATACAAGGACTGGGCGCTTCTGGAAATGAAAATTCCCAGTGTTACCATAGAAATCGGAAAAGGGGACTCCCCGCTTTCGGAAAACGAATTTCCTGAAATATGGGAGAAAAATAAAGATATCTGGAAGAATATTCTTCGTATTATGTAGGAGAATGAGGGTGCTTTCAAACACCCTCAAAAAGGGGAGGATAAAGTATTTCTACTTTTTCTTTTGTTGTCTGCAGGGAGGAATGCGTCTTTGTATCATCTCCCTGTGGACTATTTGTAGTATAGACAGAAAATTGAAAAGTTAATACAAAATAAAAAGAAAATAAAAAAATTTTACTTTACTCTCTCACTGGTTTCTTATATACTGTATCCTAATAAATTATAAGAGAAGGGAGTAAGACACTGCACAATGGATGAAGATGACTGTACCAATAAGGAAAATCCTTCTGTACATCTGATGTTGCGCTGGATAGGCGTAAGCCTGTATTTGCGGGAATGAGAAAAAAGCAATCAGATATCAGATTATTTAAGGAGGAAAGAAATTGGGAAGTACAATTATTTTTATGATTTATTACAGGTAGTATTGATTTTATTAAATGCGGTTTTGCATGTGCGGAAATTGCAGTGATTTCCATGAACGATAATAAAATGGAAAAGATGGCGGAAGAAGGAAATAAAAGGGCGAAGCGGCTTGTAAAGCTTACAAGTCAGCCGGCACGTTTTCTGGCAACTATTCAGGTGGCAATTACCTTGTCCGGTTTTCTGGGCAGTGCTTTTGCAGCAGAGAACTTTTCCGATGTGCTGGTAAAAGGTATTCAAGGACTGGGAATTGCTATTCCGGTTCAGGTTTTAGAGTCTGTTTCCGTTATTTTAATTACCATTGTGTTGTCTTATTTCACACTTGTATTTGGAGAACTTGTTCCAAAGCAGATTGCCATGCGAAAAGCAGAGCCCTTTGCTCTTGGAATTTCAGCTTTGATTGACGGAATTTCAAAGATTTTTTCACCTCTGGTGAGCTTTTTGACATTTTCCACAAACTCTGTTTTAAAGCTTTTAGGCATTGATACAGACAAAGAGGAGGAACAGGTCAGCGAAGAGGAAATTCGCATGATGGTTGATGTGGGAACGGAAAAGGGCACCATTGACTGTGAAGAAAGAGAATTTATACAAAATGTATTTGAATTTGATGATTTATCCGCAGAGGAGATTGTGACACACAGAACCGACGTGGTGATGCTGGATATGGAAGATGACATGGAAACGTGGAGAGAAACCATTTACCATACCAGATATACCATGTATCCTATCTGTGAAGAAACAGCGGACAAAATTATCGGTGTGTTAAATGCAAAAGAATACTTCCGTCTGGAAGATAAAAGCCGCAGCGTTGTTATGGAGCATGCAGTAAGCCAACCATATTTTGTGCCGGATACGGTAAAAGCGGACGTGCTGTTCCGAAATATGAAAAAGAAAAAATGCTCTATGGCAATCGTACTGGATGAATATGGTGGAATGACGGGAATTGTAACCTTAAATGACTTAATCGAACAGCTGGTAGGGGAACTGGAAGAGGATACCTTTCCCGAGCTCGAGCCTTTGGAAAATGGGGCATGGAAGGTGAGAGGAACGGCATTGCTGGAGGAAATGTCTGAAATGCTGGCAATCCCACTTCCAAGTGAGGAATATGATACCTTTAACGGTCTTGTATTTCATGCGTTGGGGAGTATTCCGCAGGATGGTACAGAGCTGTCTTTAGAAATTGACCGATTATGTATCACAGATATGAAAATTCACAATCATAAAGTCGAGAGCGCAGTTGTCACTATAAAAGAGACCTCTGACACGGAACAATCCGAAGAGGAAAGAAAGTAAGGATTGAAAAAAAGCTGATTTTCGTATATACTGTATCTGTTGAACCAAATGGTGAAATATGAAAATAAAAACAAAAGGCAGGTAAGATACATGGCATTATTACAGGAATGGAGAGATATGGCATACTCTCAGCAGGCTGACAGAGCACAGCTGCAGAAATTCTGGACAGAGTACTTTTTAATTGAAAAGGGAATTTACGAAAAACTTCTCAGCAATCCAAATGAAGTTGTAAAAGGTACAGTAAAAGAACTGGCAGAAAAATTCGATGTAGAATTGATGTCTATGGTAGGTTTCCTTGACGGTATTAATGACAGCTTGAAAATCCAGAATCCAATCGAAGAAATGGATGAAAATACAGAGGTGAATTTAGGATATGATTTAGAAACTCTGTATAAGAACATGGTAGATGCAAAAGCAGACTGGTTATATGAACTTCCACAGTGGAACAGCATTTTCTCAGAAGAAAAGAGAAAAGAACTGTATCTGGAACAGAAAAAATCAGGTACTGTTGTAAAAGGTCCTAAAATCGGACGTAACGATCCATGTCCATGCGGAAGTGGAAAGAAATATAAACACTGCTGCGGAAGAAAATAAATAAGTGATAAAATAACAGAATTTTTTATCAGATACAGGGTAGGCTGTATGGTAAAAGGTTCTGTTTTTTTACACAAGAAAAAATTTTACTATTGTAGGAGTGAAAAATGGCAGGGATTTGTTTTCTTTTAGGATTTATCAGTGTGTTGTATTTTCTGGGAATTTGGAGGATGACGGGATTATCTTCAAGGTTTCCGTTGGTGTGGCTATTTTTTAGTGGAAGCTTTTTTCTGGCAGGGAGCTGCATTTTGCTTGAAATAGAAGTTCCGATATGGTTGGGTGTTTTTATTGGGATTTTTGGCGGTGGATTTTCGTTGTTATTGGTATTTACGGAGTCCTTTATTATAAGAGCCATGCATCAAAAGGGAGTGAAAGATCGGATTATATTGTGGTGCTGGGAGCGCAGGTACAGGGAAGTGTACCTAGTAAATCTTTACAGTATCGTATTGACAGGGCGGAGAAGTATTTGAAGGAAAATGAAAAACAAAGGCAGTTCTTTCTGGTGGAAAAGGGGAAGATGAGGGGATTTCGGAAGCACAATGTATGGCAGAGGAGCTTGGCAGAAAAGGAATTGCATTTCATAGGCTGCTTTTAGAAACAAAGTCCAGAAATACAGAGCAGAATATTGCTTTTACCATACCAATCATTCAACAGGATAGTAAAAAAGATTTAAAAGAGCTGAAAATCGGAATTGTCACCAATGGATTTCATATTTATCGTGGCAGTGGAATTGCTCAAAAGAAAATGCAGTGTAGAGTTTATGGAATTGCCGCTAAAAATTCTCGATTTTTACAGGTGAACTATTTGCTTCGGGAATTTTTGGAGTGATGAAAGACAGACTTCTGGGAAATTTGTAGAAAAAGAGGTTGACAAGTAAAAGATATAGGATATATTATGTGGATAGAAAGAGAACACGTTGACGAGACGAGTAAAATGTGGAAGGTCACAGAGAGGAGTGTGTATGCTGAAAGCACTCTGTCACGGAAGCATTTGAAAACTACCTCTGAGTGGCCCTAATCCGGTCCGGTGATTCCGTTATCATCAAATGAAGTGGTTAGTAAAGCATTCGCTTTTAACAAAAAGGGTGGAACCGCGGATATAGATAAGATAATCCGTCCCTTGCAGTCAGAAACAGGCAGCAGGGGACGGAGTTTTTTATTTCATAGAGAAACAAACTCCTTTCCTGCAAAAGAAAGAGAGGAGAACAGAAATGATTGTTACATTAAAAGATGGTTCAAAAAAAGAATATGCAGAAAGTAAATCTGTATATGAAATTGCATTGGATATCAGTGAAGGTCTTGCAAGAGCAGCCTGTGCAGGTGAAGTAAACGGAGAAGTAGTAGATTTAAGAACACAGGTGTCTGAAGACTGCGAACTGAATATTTTAACAGCAAATGATGAAAAAGGTCTGGCAGCTCTGCGCCATACAGCATCTCATGTGTTAGCTGAGGCTGTGAAGAACTTATACCCAGAAGCAAAACTGGCAATCGGACCTTCTATTGATACAGGATTTTACTATGACTTTGACCATGAGTCTTTCAGCCGTGAGGAGTTAGATGCACTGGAAAAAGAAATGAAGAAAATCATTAAAAAAGGTGCTAAAATTGAGCGTTATACAATGCCACGAGAAGAAGCTATTAATTCATGGAAGAAAAAGGCGAGGACTACAAGGTAGAACTGATTAAAGATTTACCGGAAGGAGAAGAAATTTCTTTCTATTCTCAGGGAGATTTTGTAGATTTATGTGCAGGCCCTCATTTAATGAGCACAAAGGGAGTAAAAGCATTTAAACTGATTTCTTCTTCAGGCGCTTACTGGAGAGGCGATGAAAAGAACAAAATGCTTTCTCGTATTTATGGTACAGCTTTTAGTAAGAAAGATGAGTTGAATGAATATTTAGAGCAGTTAGAAGAAGCGAAAAAAAGAGACCATAATAAACTGGGACGTGAAATGGGCTTGTTTACAACCGTTGATGTTATTGGACAGGGACTTCCTCTTTTAATGCCAAAAGGCGTAATTATGCTCAAAGAGCTTCAGAGATGGATTGAAGATTTGGAAGATAATGAATGGGGCTATGTTCGTACAAAAACACCATTGATGGCAAAAAGTGATTTGTATAAGATTTCAGGTCATTGGGATCATTATAAAGAAGGTATGTTTGTACTGGGAGATGAAGAAAAGGATAAAGAAGTATTTGCTCTGCGTCCAATGACTTGCCCATTCCAGTATTATGTATACAAAGCAAACCAACATTCTTACAGAGAACTGCCTATCCGTTACGGTGAAACTTCTACTTTATTCAGAAACGAAGACTCCGGTGAAATGCACGGACTTACAAGAGTTCGCCAGTTTACAATCTCTGAAGGACATTTAGTTGTAAGACCGGACCAGATGGTAGAAGAATTTAAAGGCTGTCTTGCATTGGCGAAGCATTGTCTGGAGACCTTAGGTGTAGAGGAAGATGTTACTTACCACTTATCAAAATGGGACCCGGAAAACAAAGAAAAATACATCGGTGAACCGGAAGTTTGGGAAGAAACAGAAGGTCACATCAGAAATGTTCTGACAGAGCTTGGTATTCCTTTTGTGGAAGATGTAGGAGAAGCTGCTTTCTACGGACCCAAGGTAGACATTAACGCAAAGAACGTATACGGAAAAGAAGATACTATGATTACCATTCAGTGGGATGCACTTTTGGCAGAGCAGTTTGATATGTATTATATTGATGAAAACGGCGATAAGAAACGTCCGTGTATCATCCACAGAACTGCAATGGGATGCTATGAAAGAACACTGGCATGGCTGATTGAAAAATATGCCGGATTATTCCCGACATGGCTGTGTCCGGAACAGGTTCGTGTACTTCCTATTTCTGAAAAATACGGAGATTATGCAAACGAAGTTCAGAAACAGTTAAAAGCCAACGGAATTCGTTCCAGCGTGGACAACCGTTCTGAAAAAATCGGTTACAAAATCAGAGAAGCACGTCTTGAAAAAGTTCCTTATATGCTGGTTGTGGGAGCAAAAGAGGAAGAAGACAAGGTAGTATCTGTAAGAAGCCGTTACTTAGGAGATGAGGGACAGAAACCATTATCTGAATTTATTGATGCAATCTGCAAGGAAATCCGTACAAAGGAAATTCGTAAAATCGAAGTAGATGCGCAGGGAAACAGAATTGAAAAATAGAGTATAGAATGGCAGAAAAGGGAAATGCTATCACTGATAAATTAAAATTCAGGAGGTAGGAAGATGCCATTATTAAACTGTACTGTTAAAAACTGTTTGTATAACAAGGACGAGTATTGTGCAAAAGGCGACATTCTGGTAGATGGAAGAACAGCGAAGAAATCGGAAGGAACATCCTGTAAAAGCTTTGTGGAAAGAAGAGAAAGTGCAAGCAACAGCTGTGGATGCGGCAGTGCAACTCCTCATATTCAGGTGGAATGTAAGGCTTGCGAATGTACTTTTAACAAAGAGGAAAGATGTGACGCAGAGGAAATCACCATTGCGGGAAGAAATGCCTGCAAATGCTCCGACACAGAATGTGGAAGCTTCTCTGTGAAATAAACAGTAAAATAGCTTTAAACTGACAGCCGGTATGGAGAAAAATCTGTACCGGCTTTTTTTCGCCAACAAATACTTTGCAAATTTTGAAAAAGTATGTTATGCTAATAACGCATCAGTACGGATTTTGAAAATTTCGAGATTTTAACTCAGGTCAATTCAGACAAAATATTTCCAAATAACTAATAATTGAAGAAAAGGTATAGGTCGGAAAGGAATATAGAATGAGAGAAAAATATGAGTCCCTGTCACTTGGAGCATTAAAGGAAGTGGCAAAAGCCAGAGGCTTAAAAGGAATTTCCACATTGAAAAAAAGTGAGCTGGTAGAGCGTATGGTAGAAGAAGACCAGAAAGAGAAAAGTATGGAAAATAAAACAGTTAGAAACAAAGAGCGCAGAAAACCAAACGGAAGAAGCAAAAAGCTCCAGAGCGCCGATGGAGCAGTCTGAATTAGACAGCGGTATTACGGTAAAAGGAATTTTAGAGGTATTGCCTGACGGTTACGGATTTATCCGAAGCGATAATTATCTGCCGGGAGAAAATGACGTGTATGTGTCACCGTCTCAAATTCGCCGTTTTAATTTGAAAACAGGAGATATTTTAAAAGGAAATACAAGAGTAAAAAGTCAGAATGAGAAATTTTCAGCGCTTTTATATGTTACGCATATCAACGATATCAAAGCTAATGAAATACATCGTTTGAACTTTGAAGATATGACACCGATTTTCCCAAACGAGCGTCTGCATTTGGAACGTCCGGGCGGAAGTATGGCTATGCGTATTACGGATTTAGTCAGTCCTATCGGAAAAGGACAGAGGGGAATGATTGTATCTCCTCCAAAAGCAGGTAAGACAACACTTTTAAAGGATGCGGCGAAGTCCATTTTAAAGAATAATCCGGAAATGCACCTGATTATCCTGTTAATCGATGACGTCCGGAGGAAGTTACCGATATCAAAGAGGCAATTAAGGGCAAAAATGTAGAAATTATTTATTCTACATTTGATGAGCTTCCGGAGCACCATAAACGTGTGTCTGAGATGACCATTGAAAGGGCAAAACGTCTGGTAGAACATAAAAAAGATGTTACGATTTCATAGACAGTATTACCAGACTGGCAAGAGCCTACAACCTGACAGTGCCGCCAAGTGGACGTACCTTGTCCGGTGGTCTTGATCCGGCAGCACTTCACATGCCAAAGAGATTTTTCGGTGCGGCAAGAAATATGAGAGAGGGCGGAAGCTTACTATTTTGGCAACAGCGCTTGTAGATACAGGCAGCAAGATGGATGATGTGGTATACGAAGAATTTAAAGGAACGGGCAACATGGAACTGGTTCTTGACAGAAAGCTTCAGGAAAAGAGAGTTTTTCCGGCTATTGATATTGCCAAATCAGGGACAAGGCGTGAAGACCTGCTTTTAACTGCTGAGGAACAGGAAGCAGTGGACATTATGCGTAAGGCATTAAACGGTATGAAGAGTGATGAAGCCACAGAAAATATCTTAAATATGTTCGCAAGAACAAAAGATAACGCAGAATTTGTTCAGACAATCAAAAAACAGCGAATTCTTTCATAAAGAATAGAGGATTTCGGGAATAACACTTGCAATTATTATGAGAATATGATATACTGCAAAAGCTGTTTGAATTTGAAAACGCAATAAAACAATATAAATAATAAAATATATAAGAGGTGAATAAATGAGAGAAGGAATCCATCCAAATTATCAGGAATGTACAGTAACATGCAACTGTGGAAATACATTTAAGACAGGTTCTACAAAGTCTGAGCTCCGCGTGGAAGTTTGCTCTAAATGTCATCCTTTCTATACAGGACAGCAGAAAGCTGCTCAGGCTCGTGGACGTATTGATAAATTTAATAAGAAATACGGCATGAATAAATAAGAGGTAGGAGAGGCTGAGGTTTTACAACTTCAGCCTCTTATTGTGTTTGGAGGAAAACATGAAATCATCAAACATTGGCGGACAGGCTGTAATGGAAGGAATTATGATGCGCCATAAGGACGTATATTCTGTTGCAGTCAGAAAGCCGGATAAAGAAATAGAGGTAAAGGTTGAAGACTATAAAAGCGTTGTAAAATGCAAGAGCCTTCAGAAGCTTCCTATTCTGCGAGGCGTTTTTAGCTTTATTGACTCTCTGGTGGTAGGAACAAAATGCCTGATGTATTCTGCCACTTTTTTTGAAGATGAGGAAGATTTAAAAAGAGAGAAGAACTAGAAGGCGAAGAAAAGGAAAAAGAGCTGGCAAAAAAAGAAAAGGCAGATAAGGCTTTGATGACAGGAACGGTTATTTTGTCTGTTGTGCTGTCTGTGGGATTGTTTATCGTTCTGCCGTATTTGTTGGCAAGTCTGCTTCGGAACATAGGCGTTTCCGAAACAGGGGTAACATTGGCAGAGGCAGGAGTGAGAATTGTTCTGTTTTTAGCCTATATGCTGCTGATTTCCAAAATGCAGGATATACAGAGAGTCTTTATGTATCACGGAGCAGAACATAAATGTATTAACTGTGTGGAGCATGGTCTTCCGCTGAATGTAGAAAATGTTATGAAAAGCTCCAGATTTCATAAGAGATGCGGAACCAGTTTTTGTTTTTGTTATTATTATCAGTATTATTTTCTTTTTGGGATTTTTTGCAGTGGTTCCAATAAAAACTATGTGGCTTCGTGTGCTGGTTCGTATTTTACTGGTTCCGGTTATTGCAGGAGTTTCTTATGAGGTTATCCGATTGGCAGGAAACAGCGATAATTCCATTGTGGCGTTTTTTCAAAACCGGGTATGGCGCTTCAGAAGCTCACCACAAAAGAACCTACACCGGACATGGCTGAGGTGGCAATTCAGGCAGTGGAAGCGGTGTTCGACTGGAAAGCATATTTAAGAGAGAACTTTCCTGATGTGAAAATAGACGAGGAATGTTGATGAAGACATACAAAGATGCTTTGGAGTATGGAAAACAAAGACTTTTGGAATGTAAAATAGAAGATGCAAAGCTGGATGCCTGGCTTCTTTTAGAGCACGTATCAGGGATATCCAGAAGCTGGTATTTTGTGCACGAGGATGACGAAATCAGCCAGGAGGATATGGAGAAGTATCAAGGGCTGATTGAACAGAGAGGAAAACATATTCCTCTGCAACAGCTTACCAAGGAAGCTTATTTTTACGGAATGAAATTTTTTGTAAACGAAAATGTACTCATTCCAAGGCAGGATACAGAAATTCTGGTAGAACAGGTTTTAAATTTGTCAAAAGGAAGAGAAAATCTGAAGCTTTTGGATATGTGTACGGGAAGCGGCTGTATTTTATTGGCGTTGCTGGCAAATTTAAAAAAGGCGTCAGGAACAGGCGTGGATTTATCTGAAAAAGCTCTTGAGGTGGCACAGAGAAACGGCAGAGAGCTTGAATTAGAAGCCTCTTGGGTACAGAGCAATTTGTTTGACACCGTATCGGGGACTTATGATATCATCGTCTCCAATCCGCCGTATATTGAAACTGCTGTTATTGAAGGCTGATGGACGAGGTAAAGCTGTATGAACCTCGTATGGCGCTGGACGGTACAGAGGACGGACTGTTCTTTTACAGGGAAATCACAGCGCAGGCAGGAAAATATCTGAACAATAACGGGATACTGGCTTTTGAAATCGGTTACAACCAGGGAAAAGCAGTATCGGAATTTATGAAAGAGAATGGATATGAGGAAGTTCAGGTTTTGCAGGATTTGGCAGGACTTGACAGAGTAGTTACAGGAAGAATTGAGAAGGAGGAACAACATGTTTGATAAATTAGAGGACATTTTAGTCCGCCTTGAAGAAATTTTAAATGAGTTAAATGAGCCTACAGTGGCAAATGATACCGCGAGATTTCAGAAGCTCATGAAAGAGCAGAGCGAGCTTCAGCCTATTGCAGATGCGTATACAGAATATAAAAACTGCAAGGAGACAGTAGAGGACAGCTTGATGATGCTGGATGAAGAGTCTGATGAAGAAATGCGTGAAATGTTAAAAGAGGAGCTTTCTGATGCGAAAAAGCGTATTGAAGAATTAGAGCAGGAATTGAAAATTCTTCTTTTACCGAAAGACCCTAATGATGACAAAAACGTTATCGTGGAAATTCGTGCAGGTGCCGGCGGTGATGAGGCTGCTTTGTTTGCGGCTGAGATTTACAGAATGTATGTAAAATACGCAGAGTCTCAGAACTGGAGAACTGAAATGTTAAGCTTAAATGAAAACGGAATTGGCGGTTTCAAGGAAGTTACATTTATGATTAACGGACAGGGAGCTTATTCCAAGCTGAAATATGAAAGTGGAGTACATCGTGTACAGCGTGTACCAGAGACAGAAAGCGGTGGACGTATTCATACTTCAACCATTACTGTTGCGATTATGCCGGAAGCAGAGGAAATTGACTTTGAACTGGACTTAAATGATTGTAAGTTTGATGTTTTCAGGGCATCCGGAAATGGTGGACAGTGTGTAAATACAACAGACTCCGCAGTGCGTCTGACACATATTCCTACAGGTATTGTAATTTCCTGTCAGGATGAGAAATCACAGTTAAAGAATAAGGATAAAGCTTTAAAGGTATTGCGTTCCCGTCTGTACGATATGGAACTTCAGAAACGTCATGATGCAGAAGCAGAAGCAAGAAGAAGTCAGGTAGGAACAGGCGACCGTTCTGAAAAAATCAGAACTTATAACTTCCCACAGGGACGTGTGACAGACCATAGAATTAAGCTGACACTTCATAAGCTGGACAGTATTATGAACGGAGATATTCAGGAGATTATTGATAACCTGATTGCGGCAGACCAGGCTATACGCTTAAGCGGCTTAGAAAAAGATGCCTAAAACCCCTTGATTTTACTGGATTTGTGGGAAAGTAGGGTATTCTGTATTTTGTAAAAAATGGGATAGAAATCGGTCTTACAGATGAAAATGTAGCCGATTTCTATTTTTGCCATTCAAAGACACACTAATAGCCCTAAAAAACACCCATTTATACATTGATAGCCCCTCAAAATAAGAGATATGGTATTTTCCTTTTGAGATGCTTAAAGGTCTAAGTTTCACAGTGTTATTGCTTAAATAGAGAGGGATATGCAAGATGCCACAAAAATGCGTAAGCGTTGGCTAGTGCCATAAAGCTTTATTCTCTGCAACGAAGCAGTTTGCGTAAATCCTTGTGAGTTTGTTATCTTTACTCCTTACATAGTGGGGGGACTAAGACTACTGGCAGGGCTTGTCCCTGCCACATAACCCCACAGAAACACACCTTAAAATATGATATGACATCTCCGTTTACCAGAGTTACAGTGCCAGACAATCCAATGGTGTTAGCCAGCTCACTGTATTTGACTGAACCTGTTAGAAACTGTTATAATATATCAAAGATTATGTAAAGAAGGAAGTGTTGTTATGTGTGATGTAAAGAAATATGAAAATTATATCAAGAAATAGAAAAATTACAACCAGAAGATACATTACAACTTGTACTAGAGGCTGAAACAGAAGAACAAAAGGAGTTCTATGAAATGGTCGGAGATTTCTTACTTCAGAAAAAACAGAGAGAAGTAATTGAAAGGAAACTGTTTTGATGAAGAGATACATTATACTAGCCGGTGTCAACGGTGCAGGTAAATAAACCCTTTATGAGACACTGAATGAACTAAAAGGAATGCCACGCATAAACACCGATGAGATTGTAGAAGAATTGGGAGATTGGAGGGATACCTCAGTTTTAATGACTGCTGGAAGAAAAGCGGTTAAATTACTAAATCAGTATTTGCCTGAAGGTATTTCATTTAATCAGGAGACTACATTGTGTGGAAAGGCCATTTAAAAAAATATAAGAAAAGCAAAAGAAATGGGGTATCGTATTGAACTTCATTATATAGGTGTCGATAGTGTTGATATTGCAAAAGAAAGAGTCAAAGTAAGGGTAAGCGAAGGCGGACGTGGAATTCCAGAAGAAGATATTGAAAGACGCTATGTAGAGACTTTTAAGAACTTAAAAGATGTTTTAAAATATTGTGATTTGGCAGCGTTTTATGATAACACAGTACACTTTTGCCATTTATCGTAATGGTAAGATTGCTAGGGTATCAAATACTTTAACGATATGGTTTAAGGAGAAAGAGTTTGTATAATAATTGAACAAACTGTATTGGAAGGACTATGCAAAGTAAGTAAGGAGGTATCTAAGTATGACGAAAGTAGCCAGATTATATGAGAAAGACAGGGTAGAAGCAGTAAATAAACGTACCCTTGAGATTGCTGAAAATCTTATTAAAGGAGATGCAGATACGATTATGATTATGAAGGGTACTGGCTTGACTAGAGAACAGATTGAGGAAATTCATAATAACATGCTGACAACAAAATAGGGTATTAAGAACAGGCTACGATTTACTGACATGTATTTGGTAGCCTTTCTCATTCCATTTAGTAGTGGGGGTAAAAGCCAATTGTGGCAAAGCTGATTATTTTTATTTAGGAGATTGAATAGGGTATCAGAAGAGGCTGTCATTTACAGAGATATATATGGTAGTCTTTTTCTATGTCTGAGACATGGTATTCTTCATTACTCATGGTGGAGGTACTAAGTCAGGAAAATTTCGCCGGGGAGATAATAAAAAGGAAAAGATGTTGTTTTATCTTTTCCTTTTGTCTTTCTTATTTATTTGAGTTAGGTTCCATGTTGTCCAAAGTGTATTCAATACACTGTATCACAACTTTATTGAACGAAAGATTATTTTTATCTGCTAAGTTCTGTACTTCATCTATGATTGGCTTTGGTAGACGGAGGGATTTGTTTTCGTATTCAGTAGCTTCTTTTTTTAATTTAAACATATGATACCACCTTTTATGTTATCTATTGTATTTTAAAAGGTGTCATGTTAGTATGGTTAAGATATATTATATTTTACTTACAAAATATTATAAAATATAATATAAATAAGATGGGGTTTGGGACGAAATTACGAAGGAGGAAAAGAAATTGTTTTGTATCAAATGTGGAACACAGGTTGAAGATGATGTAAGTTTTGCCCCAATTGCGGTGCAAATCTAGCCGAGGAAGACATTAACAAAAATGATGTGAAGACCTTTCTGTTAGGAACACAGGAGGAAAGGGAGAGAAAGAAAGCTTTTATTAAGGCTCAGATGGAAAAGGGTAAAAAAACTGTATTTGATAATATACGCCCTGATAGGGGGCTGGAGGTGCATGGGGATGTATGATATTTTAGGTGCTTTGAAAGCGCTGTTTGAGGGAAGTTCACTATATGGACTTTTATCGGGACATCTTTCCGGAGGCTCCTTTGAGGAGCGCGGTGAGTATGAGGACGGGAAATATAATGGTATAGCGATTGCTATTGAGAAAGGCAGCAAGCGTGCAAAGCGTATGACGATTACTGATGATCTTGATACGATTGCGGATATGGTTGGGTCACATGATTTCTGTCTTATGAGCCGATCAGTTATGCAGGTAAGAGTCGGAAGTCCTCCAATGCTCGGTTTATGTATGCGTTGGCTATTGATCTTGATGGTATGACGGAGCGGAAGCATTGGGATTTTTTTATGGAGCAGATCAACCGTGGTCATGAGATGTTGCAGTTTGTTTGGGGTCTGCCGCGGCCTACGTATTTGGTATCTTCCGGCTCAGGTATCCATATTTATTATGTCTTTAAGCAGCCTATTCCGATGTTTAAGAACATTGTTGAGGAGTTGGAGAAGCTGAAAAGGCGGCTGACTTGGCAGGCATGGACACAGGGCGCGTCCTCGCTGCATGATAAGGTGCAGTATGAGAGTTTGTTTCAGGGTTTTCGTGTGGTTGGTACGATTACGAAAGATGGTGGTCGCTGCCGTGCCTTTCGGTCGGTGAAAAGGTTACAGTAGAGTATTTGAATAAGTTTGTGCCAGAGGATCATCGTGCTGTGAGCTTTGTTTATAAGTCTGATTTACGGCTCGAAGATGCGAAGAAGAAGTATCCAGAGTGGTATCAGCGGCGTATTGTGGAGAAGCGACCGAGGAATACATGGACTTGTAAGAAAGCAGTTTATGACTGGTGGATTAGGAAGTTAAAAGAGGGTGCCGAACAGGGACACAGAGTATTGGTGTATTATGACTCTTGCGACATATGCGCAGAAGTGTGGAGTACCCCGAGAAACGCTCGAGGAGGACGCATACGGCCTTATTCCATTCATGAATACAAAAGGTGATGAGTTCACTGAGGACGATGTTATGCACGCTCTGGAGGCTTATACGGATAGCTATGCTACATATCCGATTGATACGATTGTGTGGCGTACCGGTATTCAGATTGAGAAGAACAGGAGGAATGGTCAGAAGCAATCTGATCATCTGGAGGAAGCAAGAGCAATTCGAGATATTCGTATGCGTCGACAGGGGCGTAAATGGACGGACGGTAATGGTAGGCCGGACAAGCTATCTGTGGTAGCTGAGTGGCGTTCTGAGCACTCAGAGGGGACGAAAGCGGAGTGTATCAGAGAAACTGGATTGAGTAAAAAGACAGTATATCGTTGGTGGGAAGAGGCCGGTTTAATGAATTTACGCGAATATACGAACAAAGAGAAGATGGTTCAGCTGTCTGGTGATGAGAGCCAGCGTAAGGCAGCTGAGATTGTGGCTGCGGTGACTGCGATTGCGAAGGAACGCGGGCTTCGGAAGAAGAAGCCTATGAAGTGTTCTTGCATGGAAAGACCAGAAAAGAGCAGGTGCAGGAGCAGGAAAACACATGGTTTTGCGGAAAGTGAGGTCGATGCCGGGCTGCTGGTTGGGTGTGCGGCGAATGGTATTCGCCGGATCAACGTTATGCCGGACGATGAGTACATGAATTATTTAGCGACCGATTGCGTTAACGCTTTGTTTCCGCCCAAAACAGAAAATAAATGATGTTGATATTTTAGCATAATTACGCTAAAATAATAGTAAGGAGGTTGATGGTATGAATATGATTAGACCTGTATCGGATTTGCGAAATAACTTTGCGGACATTTCCAAAACAGTGCATGAAACGGCTCAGCCTGTGTTTTTAACCAAAAATGGGTATGGTGATATGGTCGTTTTGAGCATGGAAGCGTTTGAAAACTTGCAATTTGAAAGCGAGGTTTACTTCAAGCTGCAAGAGGCCGAGCGAGAGGCCGAGCTGACAGATCAGCGTTATTCCTCCAAAGATGTATTGAAAGCGATGAAAGCCGCTATTGGAGGGGAGCAGGGTGTATAAACTGGAGTACCTGCTGTTGCCCAGCGAGATATGGTTGAAATCGTGCGCTATATCAGTGGAGAGCTGCAAAATCCTGCTGCGGCAGATCGTTTGGCTATGGAACTGGTGAACGCTGCGGAAAGCATACTTACATTTCCGTATGCGCTTCCGGCGTATCAACCAATCCGCCGTTGAAGCGTGAGTATCGAAAAATCTTAGTGCAGAACTTTTTAATGCTCTATTGGGTGGACGAGGAAAAGAAGTTGGTGACAGTCGCTCGTGTGGTGTATGCTAAACGAGATGTTGCCAGATTGTTAGAGTAATAATCACAAGTAAATTTATTTGCATTGCGCTTGCAACGCAAATAAATAAAGCATATAATATGGATGTAGAATATCAGTAATATGCTTTGAGGGGAGTGCTTTTATATGGCAACTAAGGGTAATATGACGCTTCGTATTGAACCGGAGCTGAAGAAGCAGGCGGCAGATTTGTTTCAGTCGTTGGGCATGGATTTGAGCACCGCTACGGGCATTTTTACCGTCAGGCACTGCGCTATCATGGATTGCCGTTTGAAGTTCGTCTGGACGAGCCGAACGACATCACTTATGCAGCGATGAAAGCAGCGGAGAATGACGAAGATATGCACGGTCCGTTCGACAGTGTGGCAGATATGATGGAGGCCCTTAATGCTTAAACCGGAGTTTACGGGGCAGTTCAAGAAAGACTATAAGCTGGCGGTGAAGCGTGGCTGCGATCCGCAAAAGCTGAGTGCTGTCGTGGAATTGCTGTGCGAGGAGAAGCCTTTGCCGTCTGCTACCGAGATCATGCGCTGACCAATTCGAAAAATTACAAAGACATGAGAGAGTGTCACATTCAGCCGGATTGGCTGTTGGTGTATAAGATTGAGCGCGACGCTCTGATCTTGAAGCTGATTAGAACTGGTTCGCATAGCGACCTGTTTTAAGGAGAGTGTGCCAGATGGCCAAAACGATCAAGGAAATTGCGGACGAATTGGGCGTATCAAAGACTGCTGTAAGTAAGCAAATCGCAAACCTTGGTTTGCGATCAAGTTTGCGAAAAAACGGAAACCAGTTTGCGATCGAAAACCAACAAGAAAAGTTAATAAAAATGGCTTTTCAGAAAAAAAGACAGCAAGAAATAGTGACTGAAAATTCGGTTAGCGATGAGCAATCGCAAACCAAATCGCAAACCACAAACGCCAACCAATCGCAAACCGCAAACCATGAAGTTTGCGATTTAGTTGCGTTTTACAGACTACTGTTGATACGCTGCAAGCACAGCTGGCAGTGAAAGACGAGCAGATCAGAGAGTTAAACGCGAGGCTGGCGGAGTGCAG
>ENA-OQIC01000522-OQIC01000522.1-human-gut-metagenome-genome-assembly--contig:-NODE-522-length-16698-cov-6.754752_pt1 | contig 16698 bp, 17 predicted proteins | sample MGYA00242572_ERZ504736 | MGnify/ENA primary metagenome ERZ504736 (study PRJEB26092, sample SAMD00036201) | human gut metagenome | host: Homo sapiens | study: EMG produced TPA metagenomics assembly of... | reverse complement strand
TCTTTCCGGCAGTGGCTTTAATTTCCTGCTTGCCATAACCTATATAGGAGATAATCAAAGTGGCAGGTATACGGTCTACATCTAATGAGAAGTGCCCGTCCAAATCTGTAGTAGTTCCATTCGTAGTACCTTTGACTAAGATATTCGCTCCAATAATAGGTTCTCCCGTCTCATCCAGTACTGTACCGGTTAATGTTGTTTTCTGTTGAGGAACAGCAGACTCTTTTTCTTCAATTTGCTTGATAGCAATAACGCCGTTGTGAACTGAATAGGTCAAACCGCTATTCATAAGACATTTATCAAGCACATTGGCTATTTTTTCGTTATTTACATTTAGGTTTTGGACTTTTATTTGTTTTACATCATTGGTGCTGTATACAAAAGTAAAGTCGGTTTGTCTTTGGATTTCCCAAAGAATTTCACTCAACGTGGCATTCTTGAATGAGGCTGTGACAGTGGCTTGTGCAAACACTTTGTTGGCAGCCTGCATAAAACCTGTGGTAATGATACAGAAAAATAGGAACGTAATCCACAAACGTTTACTACTTTTACCGTGATTGGTGTAGTTGTGTTTTTTGTCCATAATACATCATTTTTATTAGTTATAGAATGTGATTGTTTTGTTATTGACTTTTACGTGTACTTTTTGAGTCTCTTCCAACAAACGTACAAATGGAGTGATTTCCGAATACCGATCTACATTGCATCCAAAGCGTAGGTCTTTTATTTTCTCATTGGCAAAAATTACTTCCATGTCATACCAGCGTGATAGTATTTTCATGATATCTTCCAATCGCTGGTCTTTGAAATGAATTTTTCCTTTTATCCATGAAGTATAAAATCCGGCATCTACCATGCGTATCTGTATGCTGCTGTTTCCGAGGCTGATGGTAGCTTGCTGGGAAGGCTTTAAAATACAGCTTTCTCCAGTTTCTGTATTTACTTTGACAGAACCGTTTACCAAAGTTGTCTGATACTCTTCCTGTGGATAAGCAGAGATGTTGAATGTGGTTCCCAACACTTCTACTTGCATGCCTTGAGTGCATACTATAAATGGTTGCCCTGTTTTGCAGACTTCAAAATAGGCCTCGCCTTCCAGTTCTACTTTGCGTGGACCGTTATCAAATGTCACAGGAAAGCGGAGACTGGTCATTGCGTTCAGATGCACTTTTGTTCCATCACTTAACAATAGAGCATATTCTCCACCTCGTGGAGTTTCCACTTTATTATATACAGGCTTGTTTTTTTTAGCTGTTTTTGATGTTACTTGGTAATTCAGCATTGTAGAGTCCATGTGGACTCGGGCTCCGTCTATTTTCTCAAGCAGACTCTCTGTTTCTTTATTTATATGGATTGTCTGGCCGTCCTCCAATGTCAGAATAGCTTTGGATTCCCCAGGTAGAATGGATTGTGCGATGAACTGTTTGTCCGAAAGAGAAACGGGCGAGGTGAATTTCATGGAAATACTTACAAAAAGGACAGGTAACAGAATGATTGCGGCATAACTTACTATTTTGATATATCTGCTTCTGTTATTATTTCTTTTGATTCGCTTTTCCACTTCTTTCCATCCGGATGAAGGATTGAATGCCGTATTTTCCGGAAATGTTGCTTTTGGTTTTCTTCATTACAAATTTTCTTGAATAAAATCTCGTGCGCTGTAGATTCTTCTCTCCAAGCAGTTAGTTTTATTGTTTCTTCCGGGGTTATTTCTTCCGACAGATACCTTGCTATGAGGTTGGCTATATAGAAATCTTGTTTTATCATATTTTGACCTGTTTTTTATCTCTTTTATAATAAAACAGGTCTGTTTGAAATTCGGGTGAATAATAAAACGACTTTTTTTTGAAAAAAAACAAATTAATGTCTTTTTATATAAAGAACAAGAGGAAGTAATAGTAGTCTTTCAAATTCTCTCTGAGTTTCTTGTAGGCTATTTTCTTTAATGTATGGACTGTTTCTGTAGATATGTTTAGTCTGTCTGCTATTTCTGCGTTTTTTTCCCTTCCAGAGATAGTTGCATAATGGCTTTCATTTGGTCAGGTAATTTATTTATGGCTTCAGAAACGATACGATAAGTTTCCTCTTCAACGATTGCATCGTGAAAAAAGGAATCCTTTTTCTTTTCGATGACATTTTGAGCGTATTCATATACTACTTTTGAATGCTCCAGTTCGTTGAGTGCTTTATTGCGTACAGCTGTATATAAAAATGCTTTTACCTGATGCAGATAAAAAAAATCTTCTCTTATTTGCCATAGTTTGGCAAATGAATCTTGTACAATATCTGCTGAAGTTTCTTGGTTTTCTGTATATTGATTGGCAAATAAGCATAGAGTTACATAATATTTATTGAAAATATCATGAAACCCTTGCTCATTAAGCTTAATACTTATAGTTGTATGAGAAGTTCCCGCTGCCACCTTTGCTTTTAATTTTCTCTAATTTTAGTGCGAATATAGAGAAAATTAATTAAAAACAGCCTCTTATTCTATTAAAATATTATTTTAAGTCTACTACAGTAATACCTGCCCCACCAAATTGTACGTGTTCGTCTTGATAGTGTGCTACTCCTGGAACACTTCCCAAATAGCTGCGAATCAGGGTGCGCAGTATGCCTGTACCTGTTCCGTGAAGGATACGTACACGGTCTATTCCCAATAGTATGGCATCATCGATAAAATAAGTTACTGCCTGTATCGCTTCATCGCCACGCATACCGCGTACATCAATATCTTGTTTGAAATTTAGTTTCTTTTCATATACCCGATCTTGTGTTTCACTGCTGACGAAGGTACTTTTTACCATTGTTTTCTGGGTGGGCTGTATTGGTGTGCTACGTTCCAGCTTATCCAGTTTTACATTGGTTTTTATCATTCCGAACATAACTATTGCATTTTTGCCATTAATTCCTAGTACTTCTCCGACACTGGATTGACCTTTGATCTTTACAGTGCTACCTACAGTGATAGGCTGTTCTTTGGGCATTGACAGTTGGAAGATTCCGTCTTGGCTTTATCCTTTTTGTTTTTTTTCCGCTCTTGTTTTTCACGGAGTTTTTCCATTTTCCGGATGATTTCATCTTCCTTGTTCTTTTTCTCGATATCTTCTATCTGATTTTTAAAATCAGTCAGTTCCTGACGTGCCGATTGTGTACGTTCTTTGTCGGCTTGTGCTTCCTTGATGATACGGATGGTATTTTCAATTCGGGCATTTGATTCCTGTATCAATTTTTCCGCATCTTCTTTGGCCTTTCGCAAAATCTCTTTACGACTTTTCTCCAGTTCCTGTAGTTCTTCTTCGTATTTGGCGATGGTTTCTTCCATCTGTTTTTCTCGTTTGCGGATGTTCTGACGCTTAGTTTCCCAATAACGTTTGTCACGTACGATATCTTGTAGATATTTATCAGCATTGATATATTCACTCCCTACAATTTCGGATGCGTCGGCTATAACTTCTTCCGGTAAACCTATTTTCCTAGCTATTTCTACTGCAAATGAACTTCCCGGATTTCCTATTTGTAATTGGAATAAAGCTTGCATTAAATGCCTGTCATATAACATGGCACCATTAACCACTCCTTCGTGATCTTCGGCAAAATGTTTCAAATTTTGATAATGAGTGGTGATAACGCCGAATGTGCCCTTTTCATTGAAACGTTTCAACACAGCTTCAGCTATGGCTCCTCCAATTTGTGGTTCTGTACCTCCGCCGAATTCATCAATGAGGATAAGGCTGCGTTCGTTACAGCTTTTCATCATTGTTTTCATGTTGGTAAGGTGTGAGGAGTAGGTACTCAGATCGTCTTCGATACTTTGTTCGTCACCTATGTCTATAAAGATACTGCCGAATAATCCGGCATGGCTACGTTCATGCATCGGAACCGGCATACCACATTGTAACATATATTGTAGTAATCCCACAGTCTTCAGACAAACGGATTTACCTCCGGCATTCGGTCCGGATATAATTAGAATGCGTTGATTTTTAGTTAGTTCTATATCTAGAGGAACAACCTTTTTATTATGCTTGGCCAGCGAGAGTTGCAATAGTGGGTGTATGGCCATGGTCCAGTCCAAAATCTGTTTGTCTTCCAATGATGGTTTGGTGGCGTTCGTCTGAATGGAAAAATGGGCTTTGGCACGGATGAAATCAATTTCTGCCAAAAACTCGTATGACTGGAGGATGGCGGGGACCTGTGGGCGGATTATGATAGAGAAATCTGTCAGGATACGGATGATTTCCCGGCGTTCTTCTCCTTCCAATTCCCGTATTCTATTGTTTGCTTCCACTACTTCGGCCGGTTCTATGAAAACTGTTTTGCCGGTGGATGATTCATCGTGTACAATTCCCTTGATTTTCCGTTTTAATCCCGGTGCGACAGGGATGACGAGTCTTCCGTCACGCATGGTAGGAGTTACATCTTTATCAACATAACCTTCTGCTTGAGCGTTGCGTAGAATTGCATTCAAACTGCGTGATATGCTTCCGGCTGTCGAGGCCAACTCTCTGCGGATGCGTAATAATTCGGAAGAAGCGTTGTCTTTGATTTTTCCGAATTTGTCTAAGATGTTGTTTATACGCGTAATGAGTTGAGGAAACACGATAATATCTCCTGCCAGTTTTTGTAGGGCAGGGTAGGGGGAGTTTTCTTTTTCTTGTTCTTCGTCATTCGAGGTCAGTGTCAGAAAATGGATGATATCACGAATTGTTTCTAAAGAACGGCGTAAATCAAACAGTTCTTGCTCATCCAAATACATACCTTCTACGCGGATACGTTTTAGTGATGGTCGTACATCAAAAAAATATTGGTCGGGAAAACTGTCTTCCTCTTGTATGATGCGCATGAATTCCATCACCTGTTCCAGCCATTCATTAATATCCTTAAAGGATTCTGAGAAGTTCATTTCATCTACTCTTTCTTGACCTAATGTGCTGAGACATTTCTCTTTTAGTAAATGACGGATGGAATCGAAACCTATTTTCTGTTCGAAATTCTGAGGGTATATCATGATTTATTTCTTTCGTTTATTATTCGTATGCAAAAATACGATTTGAAAATTTTATAGCAAAAAAACTGGTAAACTATTTGCTTATTTAAAATAAAGTCGTACCTTTGCAGCGCTTTCAACAGAAAGTACTTTTGAAAAAAGAAGTCTTGGAGAGGTGGCAGAGTGGTCGATTGCGGCGGTCTTGAAAACCGTTGTACTGCGAGGTACCCGGGGTTCGAATCCCTGTCTCTCCGCAATAAACATTGATAATCAGTTGTTTACAAGAATAACACCCAATTTTACACCCTGAAAAGTAAAATTGGGTGTTTTGTATTATTTAAGATTTGTTTCTTGCTGTTCCGTATTTAATTATTCCAACTGGAGGCTATTCTAAATTTCCTGCTTATGCAGTGTGCCTATAGAGGGCTAATAATTATATATTTTTTGTTTTGATTGAATCTGTTTCTACAAATGTAGAATGTGAGGGCTATGAATGCTACTTCCTTTCTAATTCAATAAAATTATAATTTTATAAGTTGTTATTCACATTGATAAAATTGTATAATTAGATTAAAATTTTGTGTTCAACCGTTTGGCTGTAACAAAAATAAAGTATATTTGCCATATAAGTAATATTTTGAAAGAGTTTAAACTCTTAAGTGAATAATTAGCCATGGAATTACTGAATTTTATATCACCTAATACCTTATCATTGTTGACAACTTATTATTGTACGGCAGCGTGTAAGAATTGTTGTTTTGAGTGTAACCAAGAACGTAGGGGGAGAATGTCATTTAAACAAATGGAAACCTATATATCGGAATGTGTAAAAGCTTTCCCTACGATTAGGCTGGTTGTTTTTAGTGGTGGAGAATGTTTTTCCTTAAAAGATGATTTATATCAAGCTATTTATTATGCACATAAAAAGGGGCTTATAACAAGGGTTGTTACTAATGGGTATTGGGCTGTTAGTTATGAAAAGGCTCTTGGAATTTTGGTGTTACTAAAGGAGTTGGGGTTAAATGAATTAAATTTAAGCACGGGGGATGATCATCAAAAATGGGTGCCCTTTGATAATATCGTAAATGCTATAAGAGCAGCAGCTAAAGTGGATTTGCCTTGTTTGGTGAATATAGAAACGAATCCAAGTTCACAGTTTTCTGAGGAAGATTTCAAAAATCATGAAGAGTTAAAAGAGTATATACGGGATAATAAAGTTATCTTTTCTTCTGGTATATGGATTCCATTTGATATGGAGGATAAAATTAAACGTGATACAAATTATAATGAATTAATAAAACATAGATATGTGCAGAGACCTATAATATCCCATGGGTGCAACAGTCTATTTGAGAGTATTCCTATTGATCCGGAAGGGAATGTGTATGCTTGTTGTGGACTGGCTTGTAGAAAAGCTAAGTTTTTAAAAATTGGAAATATGAATACTGCCGGTATAAATAAAATATATACAAGACAATTTGATGATTTTTTAAAAGTATGGGCTTATGTTGATGGGCCGAAATTTATATTAAATAAAATAGCAATGGAAACCGGGAAAAATATTGAGGTTAATGCTGATATGCATAATTGTGAAGCCTGTCTATTGCTGTTGAATGATCCCTCTAAAATAGAGTATATTAAAAACAATATATCCAGATATATATCTGAGGTTGTATTAAAGTATAATATTAAACAAAAGAAAGCGAACTATGAAAAGTAAAATTCTAACTTTAGGTGTTGGGGCAGCAATAGCTGCTACTTCATTTTCTTCATGTGATAATTCAAATGATTTTCCTAATTTAGCTATTGCGTCAGAAGAAAATCTTGTAGATGATGAAACTACTGCTATTTCTATGAAAAAGTTATCACAGGAGGAACAGGTGTATATTCACGATATGAGTTTATTATCACATAATATTTTAAATGATACAAATGCAGCGGAAGCTTTTTTGAATGCCCCTTTGGAATATGCCCGGTCTTTGGGAATAAAAAGCTCTATAGATACTGATGACGGTACTGTACGTTTTTTATTAGCAATTTGTAAGCCGGAATTTCGAGAGGCTGTAATAAAGAGAGATATTAGAAGATTTGTAGAATTATGTGAAAAGTATGATATTTTTAAAAATGCCAATTCTTCCAATATTAAATTATTGAACCATACTGCAATAACAAGAAGTAAAGACTGTGTAGATGTGCAAATGGGATTCTTTTGGATCGGTGAATGGATTTTGTTAGGTGTTGCATATGTTGGGGCAGGAATTGATTATGCAGCACTTGGTGGTCCCGTAGTATGTGCTTCCAGAACAATTAACAGTGAAATGGCATTGCAGGTTTGGGACGTTGAAACACAGGACGGAAGTGTATATGAGTTAGCAGATGAGTACAAAAATCACTATGTTCAAGATTTGGTTAAGTTAGTAAAAGAAAAACGTCCTGAGGTTATGGAACGATATACGGATAAAGAACTTATTGAAATAATACAGAAGACATTAGCAATATAATGAGCGTATATAAATCAAAATTTCAGCCGGTAATGGAGCGTTGGTCTCTGGTATTAAAGATTGTCTTATTAACTACTGGCCTTATGTTTCTATTAAGAACTTTTATGCTACAATCTTTGCAGGATCAAATCGCAAGCCTGTTATTTGGTGCCATTCTTGTATCTATATACATATACATGCTGATAGTGATTCCTTCATTTATATGTTTGGAAAAGGATCAACTTGTTATAAAAAGAGTGTTTGGTAAGAAATGTATTCCGTATTCTTGTATTAAGAACGCTTTTGTTTATGACGGTGTTCAAAATGATGTCCGCTATTTCGGAAGTAATGGCTTTTTGGGGTATATAGGTGTAATGGGCAGTACCCATTATGGAAAATATTATTCCTATGTAAAGAATCCCAATCAACAAATTTTTATATTAACAGAAAAAAAGAATTACCTCTTAAGCTGTGAGAACAGAGATATGTTTATAAAAGATTTGTTGATTCACTTATAATATGCTGGATATTAATATAACCTGTTGGAAAATATAGTTATAGTATTACTTGACGGGAAGAATATATTTTTTATTCTTCCCGTTAGTTTTTTAGAGCATTAATAATTAAACCCTGTATCTCTGCAATAAATGTTGAAAATCTGTGAATTACAAGAGTAATACCCAATTTTATACCCTAAAAAGTAAAATTGGGTGTTTTTGCTTTATTTAATACTTTGTTCTTTTATTACTTGTTGGGCTTTGCACTGTCTTTGGTTGCTTAGCTATTATTTATTGTATAATTTACAAAGGGGATATTGTATCGTTGATGACATTGTTATACTAATATTTATTTATATCATTTTATTTCTTTAACATTTTTAGAGTAGGGAATCTCCCGAATAATTCTGTCTTTTATAATAGTAATACATTCCTTTAACGATTGATTTTGTGTTATTCTGTTTGTATCTTGTTGCTAAAAGCATTATTTATATTGGATAGGCATTTAGGTTATGAATTGAATATAACTTTTGGCTTTTAAAGTACATTTCATTTTGTCAATGAAATACTAATTAATGGGTATTTTACTGATAAAGAAATTTACATATTTTTGCATAAATACATATCGCAAAGATAAGATGCAAAAACGATTTATTTTATTGTGTTGATAGTGGATTTGTTTACAGCTCTTGTATGTTATACTTTTATTTTCATGCTTTGGGTATAATGATAACAATTAATATGTATAGAAAGGTGACTACATTAATTAATTTTGCAGCATTTGTTTTATTTTGGATCATTATGCTGCTGTTTCACTTTCCTCTTGATGCGTATGGTCAAGAGTCGAGGTGGGGTAATATGAATCCTGTGAGAGAAGGGTATTTGCGTTCTAATAAAGATTTTGCAGTTGATTCGGTAAAATATCCTATTGGGAGATATCGAAATTCTGTTATTTCTACAAATTCCGGTGTTACTTTTCAGTTCAAGAAGGGTGGCCCGTTCTTTTATACAGACCAAAGTCCTTTACATAAAGGGGAATATAATGTGTCGGGGGTAATAGGACCATTGTGGAATGGTCACGTTTACGGCATGGGGCGCCAAATGAATTTAATTGGTATTGGTGTTTTTAACTATGCTGCTATTGGATATAACAAATCATTGTCAGATAATTTATTTGCTGATGTTGCATTGCATGCAATGAAGTTAAGTACCCCTCGCCGTGTGGATGAAACATTTGGTATATCGGGTAAACTTTCTTACTCCTTTAATTCCCGAATGAGTTTGCATGTATTTGGTGGTTTTTTATTTACTCCTGTTACTTCATTCAGCCGTAATGACTACGGAGGCAGTGTTGCTTTCGATATAACGGATTCTTTTGGAACGGAATTAGGTATAAGGGGTTATCGTGAATATCCTTTTGAATGTGGGGGAGTTACTCCTATCTTAATGCCTTACTATAAATTTGAAAAGCATAAAGTGGAAATGGATTTTGGTGGATTGTTACAAGAAATAATATATGGATTGTTTAAATAAAAAGTATCATTTATGAAGAAAATAGTATTTGTATTGTTCGGATGTTTGATTCTCTTTCAGAGTTGTGGTAATGTGTTTTATAACCATGCTAATAAAACAGAAAAGGTTACTGTTAAGGTAAAGCCTTTTAAATAAAATAATTGTTCAGTAAAAATGCGGATCGTTTTCAACATACCCGTTGGAAAGAATGCTATGCCCAGTACAAGGCTAAGGCTTTAAATATTCATACAACCAAATATTTGCCATAATGAATACAACAAAATACCTATTGTTATGTATAACAATAATTTTAATGTTTTCTTGCTCTAATGAAGAGAGAAACAGATTGCCAAGTATTACCCCGAGTCACATAGACCTGTCGCCGGAACACCCTGAAGCCTATTTTCAGATAGCATGCGGTGATTACAATATGTATGGATTTATAATTGTGGGACAGGAAGAATATAGGATTACAAAAGAAATAATGTCAAAGGAAGTAACTGTTGTCGAGCTTTCTGACGGAAGTAAGGCCACTTTCCATTGTAGGAATCGCATACTTGTAAAGATAGACTTTGGTTTTATGACCATAAGCAAAATACAAAGAGGCAAATATAAAGTTCAATTGAATAAGAATATTGATATACGACAACCAATAGCCATTTCCTTTGGATTCAGTGTTCCTGATGGAATATCTACTGTCGTTGTAACCTTAAAACAATAAATACATGAATGGTTATTTGTGATAAAATACCAATTAATTGGTATTTTATTGTACAGGGAAAATTCTTTAATTTGCAAAAAAACTAAACTGTGTTAATATGAAGAAAATATTCATTCTTTTGTTCGTTTCCTTAGCATTATTTTCTTGTGAAAAAGAAGAAAATAATAAAATTTTTGAATATCAGTTGCTGCCAAGTGAGAATGTATCTAAACCATTTAGTTGTTTGGGGGAGAAACGTACTATTACTTTTACAATTATTCAAAAAACATTGATAGATGATATTTTAGATTCAGAGGTTCCGATTATTCCCAAGGATGTTTCGATAGAATTTGATAAAACTCTTTTTTCTGATATAGAGACAAAAATAAAGGGTGATCAAGTTGTATTAAATATAACCTCAAATATTAATAAGGAAGATAAAATTTTGAATGTTGATCTACAGATTTCTTACTCTACTATTAATGGTATAAAAGTAGAAAAAATTCCCCTAATTATAGATAAAGGGAAGTTGACATTTGTGTATAAAATCCATTCGGAACAGAATCCTTTTTTCCTACCAGCTGAAGGAGGTAAATTTGAATTACCTTTTACTTGTAAAAAACAAGTCTATTTGAATGAATGTTTTATAGAGGAGGGATATTCATCATTGAAAGGGTTGCGGTTTAAAAAAGTAAATACTGGAAATGTAAATTATATTGATGTAAAAAAGGATGGAGACGCAGTAGGGTTTTATAAATTTACCTTTGAGGGGGAAGGTCCATATAATCAAAAAGCAAAACCTGAATGCTATTTTAATATATATCCCAATGATGCAGATTTAATAACAGGCAATCCCCAGGAAATTTTTAAGCAAGAATTTGTACAACCTCAAACTCTTGGTGAGGATTATTATAGACCTTCTCGTAGCGCATTTAGAAGTGGTACATTTGATTTTTAACATACCTATTGTAAATTTTAAATCATAAGTATTATGAAAAAGTGTTTATATCTATCTGTTTTTTTATTGCTTTTTTTCTTCGTGTTCCGATAACGAATTGGAAGAAATGTCTAATTCAGTTCCCGTTTCAAAATATCCCCAAAAAGTTATAGATATTTCAATGGAGAGCCCTGAAAGTTTTTCACATTTTAGTAATATTTCTATTACTCGTTCTTCAGAATTATTAAAGGACAGTGTGTGGAGTGATGGAAAAGGGCATACGTTAATTTATGAAACAAATGAACATGTTCCGACTCAAGAGTTAATGAGATATATTTATTTAGGTTCAATTCTTCAGGGAGGTTCTATTGAAAAACAACGTTTTGTTCCTGTTTTAAAACCTGTTGATCCAATAACAATATCCTATTCTTTTCCTGCCCGTTGGGTGACAGACATAATCATGAAACCAAGTCTGTCAGCACAAAGGCAATCTTTACAGAACATAATGAATAAAGAAGGAATGGAAGGTAAACAATTAGGCTCTTTTAGCTATAATATGCGACAATTTACTTATTTTGAAGAGCTTAAATTAGCTTTTGGGGCAAATGTGAATATTGCACGTATTCTTGATATTGATATTAGTGTTGATAAAGGAAAAATCAGAAGAAAAACAGGATTGTTTGCGAAAATAATACAACGGAATTATACAGTTGACATGGATCTTCCTATTGATGGAAATCTGCTTTTAAATCATGATGAAATAAATAATATAGGTAGATACGATCCGGTATATATTAGTTCTATTACTTATGGAAGGATGGCTCTAATTTCTATGGAATCTTTTGAAGTTATGATAAGTTAAGAGTTGCGTTACAAGTGGCTTTACAGGCAAAAGTCGTAAATGGGGAATTAGACTTTAGTCTTGAGCAAAAAAAAATTCTCAAAGAAGCGGAAATAAATGTTGTAGTGTATAACGGAGAAGGTGAAGGCACTGTTAAAACTATTAAAGGTTGGGATGAGTTTCAGAAATTCATAATCCAAGGAGGACGATTTTCTAAAGATTTGCCGGGGGATGCCATATTCTATACTGCCAGTTATCTGTCTGATAATTCTCCTTATTATTCAAAATTCAAAATTCATTTAAAAAATCAACAATAATCTGGAGCTATGAGAATTTTAAGATATACTCTGTTTTTATTTGCTATAGGATTAATTTCATGTGAACAAGAATTTGACAAAAAAGAACAGCAATCTGATTGCTGTTCTTTTCAAAATCTACCTAAGTATCCCGAACAAGTGGTGAATATAAATGTGCATAACTATATTCCTGATATGGGAGATAAGGTTTTATCTTCTCCTTCGCATATCCATACAAGAGCTTCAGAAATCATTTCTGAGACATTATGGGATAATGGGTTTGGTAAAACAATTCATGCACAGGCAGATGAGTCGATAGTTTTGGATAATCTGAATCGATATATTTATCCTGGCTCTATCTTGGATGGGGCAAGCGTTGCCAATCAGGATTATAAAACAATCAGTGTCCACTATAAGCCTATAAATGTCTCTGTGTCCTTTCCTGCCCAAAAAGTTACAGGTGTACTTGAAAAGCCCTCTTTGTCTTCATGTAGGCAGTTAGTAATGGATTTGATGCATCAGAAAGGTATAGGGCAACAATCAGCTTCCGTACACTTTGATATACACCGTTTTACATCTTATGATGAGCTGAAAATGACTTTTGGATCAAATGCCAATACGAGCTTTTTATTTTGGGGGTCGTCATCTTCCCAACAAGAACATAAGGAACGAATTAGTAAAAGTAGTGGCTTATATATAAGGTTTATTCAGAAATATTTTACGATTGATATGGATATTCCTGAGAAGAGTTTTATTGAAGGTAGTATCAATGCCCAATACTCTCCTGTCTATGTGAGTTCCATAGCTTATGGAAGGGTCGGCATATTAACTCTTGAAACCGATGAAATATACGAGAATGCGGAGTCCATTGTAAAGAAGGCCGTTAATGGCTTTTTATATAACAAAAAAGAATTTCTGACAGTTGAAGAAAAGGGCTTTTTTGATGAGGCCAGAATGAAAGTATATGTAGGGGAGGAAATGGTGACAGTGGTGTAAAGACCCTTACCGGATTTGACGATTTTATCAAATTTATAAGTGAAGGAGGGCATTTTTCTGCAGAGACACCTGGTAAACCTATATTTTGCAGCTTTGCGTATTTGTCGGATCATTCACCTTATAAAGTTAAATTTAAAATTGATATTGATAGCGATCCTGTATATGCAAGAATTGAATATCGGAATCTAAAAAATGACTCCTATGTAGGTAGATCTTTACAAAGAGAAAAGATAATTGGCGATGTACATCTTGCTTTTATGCTGATAGAACGGCTAAGATTCCGACAGTTGCTCCAAGATACATTTCTTTTAATATTGTAGAACATAGCAGACATTATTTGAAGGCTCGAATACCAAGAACAGAAAGGGATGATACAGCAGTAGAAGAATTTGTTAAGAGTAATAATAGCCGTGGGACTGAATTACAATTAAAACATGATTTGTTGCTCACAGAATTTGTTTGGACGCATAATAACCCAAGAAGAACTCGATATGAACAAAACACTTTCAGATATAGTCTTAGTGAAGGTGGTTTTTACAAAATTCTCCCTGCTATAAATGAGCCAAAGAAGTGGCGATAATTTGAAGTTAGCACTCCTTGTCGGACAAATAAATAAGAGATATGGTATTAAAAGATAAATTGGTTATGAAAAAAGTATGTATGTTACTTCTTTGGTTATTTATATGCAATATTGGGCTGGTATTAGCACAAGGAAGGAGATTCGAATTTGAATTAGGAGCAATTATCCAATTGGGTTACAAAAGAATGGATATAAAGAAAATCATGTTGGGTTTTATTTAAATGGAATATATAGGTTTCCCACCAATCCGTTAAGTGTAAATCTAAAATTAGGTTATGAAAGTTACACAATTGTACTGAATAATACTTTTAATGGAAGATCTTTATCTCTTATGCCGGCAGCTAATTATCATTCTTACGGAATGAATCTGTTGATTCCTATGTTGGTTTGGGAACTGGTGTTTCAATTGATAATATAGATGTGGGAGTTTTCAATGAAGGTTATAAGTTGCACTTTGCGGTGGCTCCACAAGTTGGTATTAGATTTATAAACCATATAAATGTATATTTACAGTATTATGTGACACATAAAGATTTTTCCAGGTTGGTATTGGGAGTTGGTTATGTTTTCTGATATTGTCCAAGTGAAGAATATATTTTTTTATATTTGTTAGATTTAGGGTGTCAATTTGCGTTTAACAGGTGCCAGTAAAGAGTATATTCTTTTACTGGCACTAATAATTTATAGCCTCTCGTTATTAAGTAATTATATTTTCAATCCTTTTCGTTGCTTGTTTTCAACAGGTGTGTTTAGCCCTAACTTTTCTTTAATTTCCTGAAATTTCTTCCTGAACCAATCGAGTATGGGTATTCCGTCAATGCACAGCCTGAATTTTCCTTTCTCCTGGGGGGCCTCTCCACTGTTGCCGTTGAGTGCTCCGTCCTGAACTTCTCCTTGTACTCCTTTGAATAGAGCCTTCCCTTGAACTCCACGGGTTGCAGGCTGACAATTCGTATTGTCAGTTCTTCGGTGAAGCCCACTTCCCGGCATTGTTCTGCTATGGGTATCAGTTCCTTTACAATAGGAAAGTAGGTGTCTATCAGTTCCAGCCGATTGTCGTATTCTGCGATTTTCTGCCGGTAGCTCCGGTCAACTCTGTTTATCTCGCTGCTGTGACGGTTTTCCATTTTGTCTGCTCCCTCTGTTCGGCTTGCTACCTGCTTTTGCAGATCGGGAAATGACGTCGTGCTACTACCGAGCAAAATGGCCTCTGCGCCCCACTGTTTACACTGGTCGATTTGTGCTTGCTGCGTAGCCAACTGGCTGTAGCCGCCTGCCTCCAGCACTTTTAAATCCACACCGTAGCGGCGAGCAGCTCCTGCATACCATAGTTCAACGATAACCAGTATGAATCTTTCAGGCTGGGATAAAGCGCGCACAGTTTCCATGCGCGTTTGGCTTTAAGCGGCGTAGAGGCTTGCACCGTGTAATGCTGCGCATCATGCCAGCGCAACAGGTTATCAGCCGAAATGCCGATAACATGAAAAGGGAAAGAAGTAAAAATAGCAGTACGCGCATGATAGCCTCATCAATAATAAGGCTTTATGCTAGATGCATTCTGCTTTGCGACTCAACCTTTTTCACCTAAAGTGCACCGACCGTGAATTTAACCCTGACCCGAAGACTCTGGATGGGCTTTGCCCTGATGGCGCTGTTAACCCTGACCAGTACCTGGTGGGATGGTACAACCTGCGCTTTATCAGCCAGGTGGAAAAAGACAACACTCAGGCATTGATTCCTACCATGAATATGCGCGCCAGTTGAGCGAAGCCAGCGCCTGGGAACTTTTCGCCGCGCAGAACCTGACCAGTGCCGATAACGAAAAGATGTGGCAGGCGCAGGGGCGAATGCTCACCGCACAAAGCCTGAAGATTAATGCGTTGCTGCAAGCGTTACGGGAACAAGGTTTTGACACCACCGCTATTGAACAACAGGAGCAGGAGATCTCCCGTTCGTTACGTCAGCAAGGGGAACTGGTGGGGCAGCGTTTGCAACTTCGCCAGCAACAACAGCAACTCAGTCAGCAGATAGTCGCCGCCGCCGATGAAATCGCACGCCTGGCGCAAGGTCAGGCGAATAATGCGGCAACCTCCGCCGGAGCGACCCAGGCCGGGATTTACGATTTGATCGAACAACATCAGCGTCAGGCCGCAGAAAGTGCACTCGATCGGCTGATTGATATCGATCTTGAGTATGTTAACCAGATGAATGAACTGCGCCTTAGCGCCCTGCGGGTGCAGCAAATGGTGATGAATCTGGGGCTGGAACAGATCCAGAAAATGCGCCAACGCTGGAAAAGCAGCTCAATAATGCGGTGAAAATTCTGCAACGTCGGCAAATACGCATTGAAGATCCGGTGTTCGTACTCAGGTAGCAACAACGTTAACTACCGTTAGCCAATATAGCGATTTGCTGGCGCTGTATCAGCAGGACAGTGAAATCAGCAATCACCTGCAAACTCTCGCCCAAAATAACATCGCCCAGTTCGCGCAGTTTAGTAGCGAAGTCAGTCAGCTGGTCGAACACCATTGAGCTGCGTAATCAGCACGGGCTGGCACATCTGGAAAAAGCCAGTGCACGCGGGCAATACAGCCTGTTATTGCTGGGATTAGTTTCTCTTTGCGCACTGATTCTGATCCTCTGGCGCGTGGTTTATCGCTCAGTCACGCGCCCTCTTGCAGAACAAACGCAGGCGCTGCAACGCTTGCTGGATGGTGATATCGACTCCCCTTTCCCGAAGACCGCTGGCGTACGGGAACTGGATACCATCGGGCGGCTGATGGATGCGTTTCGCAGCAGTGTTCATGCACTGAATCGCCACCGCGAACAGCTGGCGGCGCAGGTCAAAGCGCGTACAGCTGAATTGCAG
>ENA-OQIC01000521-OQIC01000521.1-human-gut-metagenome-genome-assembly--contig:-NODE-521-length-16808-cov-1.569990_pt1 | contig 16808 bp, 17 predicted proteins | sample MGYA00242572_ERZ504736 | MGnify/ENA primary metagenome ERZ504736 (study PRJEB26092, sample SAMD00036201) | human gut metagenome | host: Homo sapiens | study: EMG produced TPA metagenomics assembly of... | reverse complement strand
TTTTTTATTATATGCAATGTTGTCTACATGCAACTTGACATATGGAAAAGGCATTGTTTCTGTGATTATGTGGCCAATGTTTGTATCAGGGGTAGTATTATTTTGTATTCGAGGGATACATATAAAGCAGTATATTGGGACCCCACATTTATGGATATTAATTTGTCTATGTGGAAGTTATGTATTTTCTTCCATTATGAACTATGAATACTTTTCTAAAAGAACAATTGTAACATTAATTTTTTGGATGTTTTATTTTGGAATTTTATATGCATCAAAAGAAGAGCAATCACATCAGAAAACAGTGAAAGAATTCGAATTGTTTGGCTACATATATATTGCTTATGCATTAATCATGGTAGCAATTAGTTTGGGAATGATAGTAATAGGATATTCTTCACATTATGTTGATAAAGATAATGGAATTATGAAATCTGTGCGGGTTTCTATGATGGAAGACTTTGGGGAGCATTTCAAGATCCAACCTGGGAGCAGTTATCTGCTGTGTTGCCATTATGTTATCTGTCTATTTTATCTGTAAACATAAAGGTTGGGTAAAAAAGCTGGATTTGTTATATGTATTATATTGTTTATCTTTTACATTGCATTCTCTGATTCTAGAAATGGTCTTGTGAGCTTATTGGTAGGAATAACTACATGGATTTTTGTTTGGATATCTCAGAAAAAGAAAGATACCAGAAAGTTAGTTATCAATGGCTGTATTGCGGTGTTGGCAGGAAGCATCTGTTTGGTCGTACCGATTTCCATTAAGAAAGGCTATAATTATTTGGCACAAATAGAAAATCAGAAAAAAATATTAGAAGAAAAAAATAATATACAGATAGAAAAAAAGGTAACAAAAAGTAAGGAAGATACCAAACAGAACAATCAACTTCAGGAAGGTAACAATGAAGGAAAAAAAGAAACGGATTCAGAACAGACTGTAGAATCTAAGAAACAAAAGAGTAATTCTTCTTTAACTTCAAACAGGACTATAACAAAACAAGAAAATAGCGAACAAAAAAAACTTGCACCGATAAAAGGGGATATAGTATGAAAGGAGATATTAGTAATCAGCGTTTCCAATTATGGGCAAGTGCAATTGAGGTAGGACTTAGTAGACCATTGACAGGAATTTCATTTTATGGAATTGTTCCTTATACAGAAAAAAATTTCCCGGACACATATATAGTAAATAATGATCATTGGTGTATAGTACGATGGATAATGAATTGATGAATATCTTTGTTGCGCAGGGATTTCCGGGATTATTTATTGTCATAGGTTTGATTATTTCTGTTTTGAAAAATATTTTTGTAATATAAGGAAAGTAAAGAAAGAGGAATGGCTGGGAATGACAACAATGTTGGCAAGTGTGATTGTACTGGCAGTAAGTGCAATGTTTCAGTCTACAATGTTTTATCAAAATGCGGCAAATGCAATTATTTTCTGGATGTTTTTAGGATATTTAGTTGTACTGCTAAAAAGAGACCCAAAAAGCACAGGAGAATAAGGTTAAGGTGAGGGATATGATATAAATGAGAATTAGAACAGTAAAATTTAATTTCATTATGAATGCTATTTTGACGGTCTCGTCCATTTTATTTCCGCTGATTACGTTTCCGTATATATCAAGAGTTCTTCTTGTAGAGGGAAGTGGAAAAGTGGCATTTGCGACATCCGTTGTTTCTTATTTTACAATGTTTGCAACATTGGGAATTCCGACTTATGGGATTCGCGAGTGCGCAAGAGTGAGAGATAATAAAGAAGAACTTTCACGGACGGTACAGGAACTTCTGATTATCAGCGGAATTACAACAGCAATTACTTATGGAGTTTTTTTTCTTCTTCTATTTGTAGTTCCACAGTTTAGTAGGGCAAAAAGAACTGCTTATTGTTATAGGAGCCAGTATTGGTCTGACGACAATTGGGGTGCAATGGTTTTATAGTGCTTTAGAGCAGTATTCTTATATTACTGTCTGCGCAGTCTTGTTTAAAATTATAGGTCTTATTCTTATGTTTTTGCTTGTTAAAAAGCCGGAAGATTATGTGATCTATGGAGCAGTCTATGTGATAGGAAGTTTTGGTTCGTACGTTCTTAATTTCTTGCGGCTGCGCAGGTTTGTTACATTTAAAAAGCAGGGAAAATATAATTTACAGCGACATAGAAAAGGAATTATAACATTCTTCTTACTTTCTGTTGCGACGAGCGTGTATTTGAATTTGGATTTAGTGATGCTTGGTTTCATGAAAGGGGATGTCGAAGTTGGCTATTACAATGCAGGTATAAAGGTAAAGACAGTTCTTGTTACTTGTGTAACTTCGTTGGGAACAGTATTACTACCGAGACTTTCCTACTATATCCAACAGGAAAAGAAACAGGAATTTCAGAGGATGGTAACAAAAGCATTTCAATTTGTACTGATAGTGTCTGTGCCAATGATGGTCTACTTTATTCTGTATGCAAAAGAATCCATATTATTTCTTGCAGGTGAGTCCTTTTTGCCGGCAACAGCATCTATGATTATCTTAATGCCAACAGTGTTATTTATAGGGTTGTCAAACATAACGGGAATTCAAATTTTGACGCCTTTAGGAAGAGAGAATCATGTAGTTTGTTCAGTAACGGCAGGTGCTATTTTAGATTTTTTATTAAATTTGATATTGATTCCAAAGTTTGGAGCAGCAGGGGCTGCGTTTTCAACAACTATGGCAGAAATTCTTGTATTGGTAGTGCAGTGCATCTACTTAAGATCGCAAATATGGGGCATGATAAAGGATATTCAGATTTGGAAAATAGTAATTGGAGTTATAGGAGCGACTGTGGGAGGAGTTATTTTTGATAAGGTAACGACATTAGGCGTATTTTTAACGTTATGCATATCTGTGATTTTATTTTTTGGAATATATGGGGGAATTTTGCTTGTATTAAAAGAAAGTTTTGTGAATGAGATTTTAAGAAAGAAATGATTGAGTTTTATGAAATATATAAGAGAAAACAATGTTATAAAAACGTGGAATAACAAAGCCTGGGCCATAATACTTAACGTAGCCTTTTTCTTGTCCATCTTATTAATGTGTGATATAAAATATGAAGTGTCAGATGATTTTATAATGTCTACAGTAATATCAGGAGCATATGGAAATGGGTATAATCCACATTTAATGTTTATTAATATAATATGGGGATATATGCTGTTACCATTTTATTATTTAATGCCAAAGATAAGCTGGTATTTAGTAGCACAGCTTTTAGTTTGTCTGTTTTCATTTATTCTCATATCCTATATGCTTTTAGAAAAATTAGAAAAGCCAGTAGCTATTTTATTTATTATCATTTTGCTGACATTTTTTGCAGATGATGCATATATTTTGGTTCAGTTTACGAAAACAGCAATGATTGCGGTTGTAGGAGGGGGAAGCACGTTTTTATGGGCATTATTTAATGAAAGGAAAAAGAGGCTTCAAATAAGTTCAGCATGTCTTGTAATTGTGGGAACACTTATACGTTTTAATGTTATTTACATCGCGGGAGGATTCTTTCTGATTATATTAGTTGCAGAGTTCTGTAAATTAATGAAAGAAAAAAATGGGCTTTTTTTGGACGGGTAGTTTTTTGGGGAGGTATGCTAATCACAGTAGCAGTATTCATGAACTGGCTCGATGGCTATATTTATAATCAGGACGAGGAATATTCTTACTACAGAGCTTATAGTGAGGCAAGGGCATCTATAGTAGATTCAGAAGATTATGGATATGAAGCTTATGAAGAGAAGTTAAGGGAAATAGGGGTTTCTGAGAATGATTATAAAATGATGCGCTCATGGAATTTTGCAGATAATACTATTTTTTCGAAGGAAATCTTGGAGCAGACAGGGGATATTATCAGAGAGTATAAAAGAGAACTTGGAGTTCCAAGGAAAAAATATTAGAAGATATACAGTTTAGAGGAATATTAGTGTATCCGATTTGTCTAGTATGTATGGCTCTGTTACTAGTAGCAATTGTATTATTAAGAAAAGAATGGATGACATATATGGGAATTATGTTGCTTGCAGGTTTCTATATTGTGTATTTTTTTATGACTGGGCGAACTGTGTATCGAGTAGAATATGGAATTTTCTTTTCTGCATTTGTGGTGATGATGTATTTTTGGAAGAAAAAAGCCAAAGATTTTGGACAGAATATTGAATCGAAAAAGGGATGTGCTATACTTATATTAATATGCCTTGTTATAGAAGGGTTGCTTTATATTCCAGATAGGACATATTTAGATAATACGAAAGATAGCCGAAAAGAGTACATAGAAAATTTCTTTGAGTCATGGAATTATGATGCAAGAAAATATAGAAAGATAGTTAATAAGGGAGAAAAAAGCGATGATCTGATAAAAGAAGTGAATGATCATAAAGAAAAATTTTTATTTTATGGATTTTGAAACGACGATACAAATTTTGTATTATGATTGGAATCCATTTTATACATTGCCAGAAAGCTTTTATGATAATATACTTTATTTTGCTGGCATTACAACAAACTTTCCTGATTGCAATAAAATTTTACAAGAGAGATCAATAGAAGAACCATTGAAAGATTTGGTACAAGAGGGAGTATATCTTATTGATTCAAAAAGCAAAACATTGGATATTAAAATTACATTTTTACAAGAGCATTATTATCCGGAAGCTCGAGCTGAATTATATAAAGAAATTAACGGATATCAAATTTGGAAGATTTATAAAGGATAAGAGAAAGGGGAAATACAAATGATTCACTTTAATGTACCTCCAGTAGTTGGAAATGAATTGCAATATATGGAGGAAGCAATTAAGAATAGAAAAATTTGTGGAGACGGAATATTTACAAAAAAATGTTCCGCCTGGATGGAAGAAAAAACAGGTACAGCAAAAGCTTTACTGACAACATCTTGTACACATGCCATAGAAATGTCAGCTATTTTATCAAATATTCAGCCGGGAGATGAAGTGATTATGCCTTCTTACACTTTTGTATCAACAGCAGATGCATTTGTGTTGAGGGGAGCAAAAGTCATTTTTGTAGATATTAGACCGGAGACTATGAACATTGATGAAAGATTGATAGAAGAGGCTGTTACTGAAAGGACGAAAGCTATTGTGCCTGTTCATTACGCAGGAGTAGCTTGTAAGATGGATGAAATTTGCGATATTGCAAAACGACATAATTTATTTGTCATTGAAGATGCAGCACAAGGGGTTATGTCCTTTTATAAAGGGAGACCTCTTGGTACACTGGGGGATTATGGTTGCTATAGTTTTCATGAAACAAAGAATTACAGCATGGGTGAAGGTGGTGCACTTTTAATCAAAGATCCTAAAAATATAGAGCGAGCAGAGATTATCAGAGAAAAAGGAACGAATCGTAGTAAGTTTTTAGAGGACAGATTGATAAATATACATGGATGGATGCAGGCTCTTCTTATTTGCCAAGCGACCTCAATGCGGCATATCTTTGGGCACAGTTAGAGAAAGCAGAAGAAATATTGAATGACAGAATGGCATCATGGAATTTATATAATCAGTTATTGAAAGAGCTAGAAGAAGAGGGATATATCAGATTGCCAGAAATCCCAGAAGAATGTACACACAATGCACATATGTTTTATATTAAAACAAAAGATTTGGAAGAGAGACAAAATTTAATAAGTTTTCTAAAAGCTAAAGGAGTTGGAGCGGTTTTCCATTATATACACTTCATTCTGCACCGGCAGGGAAGAAATATGGGGAGTTTTTTGGAAAAGATATCTATACGACATCTGAAAGTGAAAGGTTATTAAGACTACCATTATATTATAAGTTATCTAATGATAGTATAGAAAAGATTGTAGAAGCAATTAAAGAATTTTACAAGAGGTAAAAATAGTGATGAAAATAATAGTAACGGGATGTACTGGTTTTATAGGGGGAAATTTGTTAGAATATCTCAAAGATAGATATTGTATTGTGGGGGTTACGAGACATTTAGGAAATTTAAAATCTACAGAACAAATTAGGTATGAAGAATCAGATTATTCTATTGATAGTTTAAAAATATTTTAAAGAGGCAGATGCGATAATTCATTTAGCATCACAGAAGTAGGAAAGCAAGAGGAGGAAGGTGTAAAAGCGTATATAGAAGTTTCTATATATTAGAGAATGTTATTACTGCTGCTGATATGTGTGGAATAAGAAATGTAATAAATATATCTAGCAGATGTGTATATGGGAATTATACAGAAACAGGTTTTTCTGAATTAGATGCAACTCATCCGATTAATAAATATGGTGTAATGAAAGTATGTGGAGAAAATTTATCCGAGTATTATAATAGAACAAGGGGAATGAGAATTAAAAACTTGAGACTATCTCAAGTTGTAGGTTATCCAATGAAGGATAAATATATGTTTAGCACATTTTTAGATAAGGTAGTAAAAAATGAGCCATTAGATATATTGGGACAAGGAATTGGAAAAAGGGATTACATCTATATTAAAGATGTTTGTAGGGCAATAGAATGTGCTGTTCAAAAATGTGAAAGGTTTGGAATATATAATATAGGATCAGGAGTAGGTATAAGTAATAAAGATATTGCAGAGAAAATGGTAGAAATTTTTTGAAAGTAAGTCTAAAATAAATATGATTAAAACCTCACCAAAAGATAGTAGTAAAATTATTTTAAATGTGGAGAAAGCGGAAAAAGAACTAGGCTTTGTGTGCCAATACCACATGGAAAATATTTTATTTGATATTAAGAACAGAAAGAGAGGAGATTAAAATGAAGAAAGTATTAATCTTAGGAGCAGGAAATGCACAAATCGACGCAATTGAATATTGTAAAGGTCAAGGATATAAAGTGTATGGTTGCAGTTATACAGACACAGATAAAGGAATTCCTTATCTAGATGAATTTAAGCAGATTAATATTATTGATGCAGAAGCTGTGGCAGAATATGTAAAAGATAATGGAATTGATTTAGTTTATTCTGTTGGTTCTGATCTTGCAATGCCTACGGTGGCAAAAGTTAGTGAAAAATTAGGGCTTCCGCATTTTGTTTCTTACGATACAGCGTTGACTTGTAATTTAAAACATAAAATGAGAGTTGCATTGGGAAATGACTTTAAGGCAATGTGCCGTTTAAAGTTATAGAGAAGCTTGAAGATGCAGAAGATTTTGAATGTTATCCGGCTATGATGAAACCGGTAGATTCGCAAGGGCAGAGGGGAGTTCATAAAGTAGAATCTTTTGAAGAAATAAAAGAGAATTTTGAAAAGTCTATGTTATATTCTAAGTCAGGGAAGATTATTCTTGAAAGCTACCTAGAGGGACAGGAGATTTCTGTAAATACATATGTAAAAAATGGAAAAGTAATATTTGCTCTTGTATCAGATCGAGTTTCGTTTAAAGAATTCCCAGGGGGAATTATAAAAAACATTTATTGCCGACTCAGTTTTCAAAAAATGTAGTAGAGAAAGTGAAAGATTTGGTTCAGAGAGTTTTGCAAAAACTAGAAATTAAAGACGGACCGGCATACTTTCAAATAAAAGTTGTAGGTGATGAGCCATATCTTATTGAGGTAACACCTAGATTAGATGGATGCCATATGTGGAGATTGATAAATATTTATTGTGGAGTTAATCTATTAGATATGAGCTTTAAACAATTAATAGGTGAATCAGTAAGTTGTGAGCCAAAATATAAAGAGGGAAATTATACTTTAAAATTTATGTGTCAGCCACCATATACAGAAGTTATAAGCCATGCAGTTGAACCTGGAATCTATACAAGATGGTATTATGATATTGGAGATAAAGTTAAAGAACTTAATGGATATATGGAAAAATGTGGATATAATATTTTTAAAGAATAGATAATTAAAAGCAACTGCAGAGGAATAATAATGTAGTTGCTTTTACTATGTTTCGTAAAAGGAGACTAACAAATGAAAATTAATAAAAGGAAACTGATTTTGATAGGGTGTATAGGATATAATTTACTTATTTTTATAATCCTTTGTGTTTTTGGAAATCCTGTTTTTGCGACTAATGATGATTATAGAATGAGGCTGATTATTTCGGGTGCATATACAGGAGTTCCTAATGGATCAGCAGTATTTATTAGTAACATTTTAGGAAACATGCTAGCTAGTTTATATAGGATTTGCCCCGGAATTGAATGGTATGGGCTTTTTACAATGTTAAGTATGTATATACCAGTATGTTTATGTGAATATATTTTTCTGAAAAGGGTTCAATGTAAAAAAGAGTTTTTTGAACGGATGTCAATAATTGTTATATTTACATTCCTGATTCTCCAAAAACACATTTTATTACCACAGTTTACAATTACAGCAGCTTTTTGGGCAATGTTGGCAATAGCATCGGTCTTGGAGATTTTTAATATATATGAAGAAAGTAGAACAATTAGTAAAAAGTGGATTATAAGTTCATTTCTTGCATTTTAAGTTGCTTCGTTAGAAAAAAATATTTTATATGTGTATTCCTATGATTATTTTGTTGGTAATTATTGGATGTCAAAAATATAGAGATATTTCTTATAAGAAAGTTATTTTTATTGCTATAGGAATATTAGGGCTTATATTAACAAATGAAGGAACAAATGTAATTCTAAATAAAAGTCAGATGTATCAAGAATTTACAGAATTTAATAAAGCACGTTCGGGAGTATATGATTATATAGAGATTCCAGATTATTGGGAAAATAAAGATTTTTATGATAGCTTAGGAATGGATATTGCGGCTTGGGAAAATTTAAATAATAGAACATTTGATATTAGTGATTCTATAAATACAAGTAATTTGAAGAAAGTTAGAGAATATGCAAAGGAAGCACAAGAAGATAATATCATATATAAATTATGGAAGGTATTTGATGATATTAGAGGAGTGATTTCCAGTAAAATGATATATTTTCAACTCATTGGATTTGGATTGGTTACTGGCATTATTATGTTTCAAAGTTCATGGAAAATAAGAGAAAATTCTAAAAAACTTATTTTATCTTATTTAGTATATATAATAATTGTAATATTAGGAATGGCATATGCTGGTAGAATACTTGACAGATTGGTTGAGGCATTGTTGTTTTTCTGTATTGGAGCTTTATTTGCCAGCGCTAGTATTGGTGAACAAACAAAAGAAGAGGAATGGTTTAAAATAGGAAAAATATCAATAACAAGTAAAAGTTTACTTAGTATTGGAATCATATTAATTGTAGGAGTGACTATTATTGCAAATCAATATACTCTTCAAAGAGATGCAACAGGGATCAGAAGTGTAGTATTAGAAAAAACAGATTATCTTAAAGCACTTACCGAATATATGGAAGATAAAGAGGATAGTTTTCTTTTTTACAATGCATTAGATTTTATTTCGGCTTCAGAAAGTGTTTTCTCAGAGAGAAAGCCTAACATATCAAATGTAGAGTCATTAGGGAATTGGAATGTTTTTTCACCTAATTATTATACAAGAAATGAGCATTTTGGATTTGAATCTGCAATACAAGGACTCACTGAAAAAGATAATGTATATTATGCAGAAATAGGAGAATTTCATGCAAGTATAGAAGGGTGAAGTAGAAAAGAAAAATAAGCAGTTAGTATGGGTGGAGCAATTAAATATTGGAGAAAATGTAATAAATATATACAAACAGAAGAAAAAGAAGGAGAATAAAATGAAAGTTGCAATAATAATTCCTTGTTATAATTCAGAAGGCACAATATATGAAGTAGTAAAAGAAACAACACAATATATGAAAAAAATGAAAGATACAGAAGTTCAATTTGTTTTAGTTAACGATTGTTCTAAAGATAACACATTTGGAATAATAAGAAAAATTGTAGAAGATTTGATAATGTAATAGGGGTTGATCTTGCAAAAAATGCAGGGCAGCATATGCATTATTGGCTGGGATGAGACAAGTGGAAGCAGACTATTATATAGGCATGGATGATGATATGCAGACACATCCTTCACAGATTTATATTTTATTTGAAAAATTATTTGAGGGATATGATGTTGTATATGGTACATATGAACATAAGAAGGCAAGTAATTTCCGCAAATTAGGAAGCTGGTTTAATAACTATACTGTAGCGAAAATGCTTGGGAAACCTAAGGAGATGAAAATTTCAAGTTTCTGGCTTATAAGAAGATTTGTTAGGGATTATGTTGTTAACTATAATAGTAAATTTACTAATTTACAAGGTCTTTTTTTAAGGTCATCAGCCAAAGTTACAAATGTAAAAATCAAACATTTTGAGCGTAAAGTGGGAGTTTCAAATTATACAATAAAAAAATTATTAGTGTTGTGGTCAAGTGTATTAAATTATTCAATTATTCTTCTTAGAGCTCCGTTAGTGTTAGGGGGGATTCTAGTTGGTATATCAGGGATACATATTATTGTGCTCATTATTATGTATTTATTTAAATATAACATTAACTATAGTATTGCAATTTTAGTATTTTTACTTGAAAGTATAGGTGGATGTATTCTATTTTTTGAGGGGTTATTGGGAGAGTATATCGGAAGAATGTTTTTGGTTGAAACAAGAGATCCACAAAGCGTGATTCGCGAAATAATAAAACATAAAGAGACTAAGGAGCAAAGATGATAAGATCGTTTTTATATGATACTGCAAATAAAGAGAAATCGGCATATATATGGAATACAAGTGCGTCCATGCTAAGCGCATTTCAAACAGTGTTTATTTTGATGATAATTTCTAGAATTGATCCTGTTTCAGATGCAGGGATTTTCACTATAGCATTTGCAGTTGGTAACTTAATGCTTACAATAGGGAGATATGGGATTCGACCGTTTCAAGTATCTGATGTTAGGGAAAGTTATAAATTTTTAGATTATTTATGGGCAAGAATTATAACCTGCTTGCTAATGATAGGTATTTCGATTGCTTATGTTGTTAGTAATTATGGGTTTGCAGGGGAGAATTCTAAGAAAAGTACAGTTATTCTTTTAGTATGCATGACTAAGGTGATAGATGCATTTGAAGATGTTTTGCACGGAATGTTGCAACAGAGGCAAAGACTGGACATAGCGGGAAAAGTTGTATCGCTTCGTCTTGCAGGTTATATAGTTACATATTTGATTACTTATATTTTTACAAAGAACTTGGTTGTAGCATCATCTATTTCACTTTTAATCACATTTATAATGTTTTTGGGATTAAACAGCATTGCAGTAAAAGAGTTTACAAAAGAGAAAATTAGTAGAGGAGCTATTAAAAATGTAAAAAAACTTTATATAGAATGCTTTCCCTTATTTATATCTACATATTTAGTGATGTATTTGGGGAATGCACCTAAGTATGCAATTGATAAAGTTTTACCCAATGAAGCACAAGCATGTTTTAACTATATTTTTATGCCGGTTTTTGTTATTGGGTTAGTAAGTCAGTTTATATATCAGCCGGCGATTAGAAGATTATCTTTTGCATGGTATAATGATGAAAAATTTTTTAAAAAGGCTATTTTAAAACAGATTATTATCATTGTTATTTTATCTATTTTAGCGATATTTGGAGGAGCTTTTTTAGGAATTCCAATTTTGTCAGCTATTTATAGTGTTGATTTGACAGGATATAAACAAGAACTTTTAGTTCTTTTAATAGGTGGAGGTATGCTGGCTTTTGTCAATTTTTTGCAAATGTTAATTACGATTACACGCCATCAAAATTGGTTGATTGGAGGATATATACTTGCGTATATAGTATTTTTAACACAGGGAAAGAGTGTAGTAAAAAATTATGGAATTATGGGAATATCTCTGTTCTATTTAGCGGTTTTGGTGGCACTTACAATTATTTTTGGGATTATGACATGTCGTATTATTACACATAGATATAAATAGATTACTTAATTTTCAATGTCTAGTATTTTTAACGATGTTAGAATATAACACAATGGCAAAATCCAAAATATTTTAATGGCAACTGTGAAGTCTGATAATTAACTCTCATTTGCAGTAAAAAACATATAGAGTATAAGAAAAATCGTGTCGTGTTTTGTTAGTAATAGATTTATTTTTTGATTTATCAGAATCCTTATAAAGAAATGTAGAGAATATTTGTAAACGCAAAATAGGCAGCTGTATTTTTATAATCGATTTAAACAAGAAAAAAGTAGTTTTGATACTACTATATATGAAAAAGGAGAAACAATATGAAATACGATTATCTTGTAGTAGGAGCAGGATTATATGGAGCAGTGTTTGCTCACGAGGCAAAGAAAAAGGGTAAAAATTGTCTTGTAATTGACAAGCGTGATCACATTGCAGGAAATATTTATTGTGAGGAAATCGAAGGAATCAATGTGCACAAGTATGGTGCACATATTTTCCACACATCCAATAAGAAAATATGGGAATACATCAATCAGTTTGCAGAGTTCAATAATTACATTAACTCTCCGATTGCTATATATAAGGATGAACTTTATAATTTGCCGTTCAATATGAATACTTTCAGTAAGATGTGGAATATCCGCACGCCACAGGAAGCGAAGGAAAAGATTGCTGAGCAGGTGGCAGAGACAGGTATTACTGAGCCAAAGAATCTGGAAGAGCAAGGATTATCTTTGGTCGGTAAGGATGTATTTGAGAAGTTAGTAAAGGGCTACACTGAGAAACAGTGGGGAAGAGACTGTAAGGATCTTCCGGCATTTATCATCAAGCGTCTTCCGGTTCGATTTACTTACGACAATAATTACTTCAATGATCGCTTTCAGGGAATCCCTATGGGTGGTTATACGAAGATTGTAGAAAAGATGTTGGATGGCATTGATGTGAAAACAAATACAGATTATTTTGCGTTTATCAAGGAAAATCCGGATATTGCAGAGAAGACAGTATTTACGGGAATGATTGACGAGTATTATGATTATAAATTAGGAGCGCTGGAATATCGTTCTGTACGTTTTGAAACAGAAGTTTTAAATACTGATAATTATCAAGGAAATGCAGTTGTGAATTATACAGAGAGAGAAGTGCCATATACACGTATCATTGAGCACAAGCATTTTGAGTTCGGTACACAGGAGAAGACGGTCATTTCCAGAGAGTATTCTTCTGAGTGGAGCGTAGGAATGGAGCCATATTATCCAGTCAACAACGAGCAGAACAATACATTGTTTGAGAAATACCGCGAGTTGGCAGAGAAAGAGTCAACGGTGATCTTTGGCGGACGTCTTGGAAACTATAAGTATTACGATATGGATAAGGTTATTGAGGCGGCGCTTGAAATGTGCGAAAAGGAATTGGGATAATTTTATCTAATGTGTTGTAAACCCCACTGCTTTAGATATGGAAAAGCAGCAGGACATAGCAGTGCTAAAAGTCCGGATGCAGGTTTCCTTTCAGTCAAAAACAATGGAAGAATTTATACAGAAGATATAATAAAAATCTATTTCAGATCAATGATCAGATCAAATCTCTGGAGATTTCACTGTTCTTGTGAAATTTCCAGGGATCAATAACAAGTCGATGCCGTTTCGGGCAATGCTCCAAAGAGAGACAGAGGAATTCTATTTTGTTTCCGATAAAAGTAGAAAAACATATTTGTAAGGGAAATGTATTTTTTGTTGGAAGAAGAACAAGAATATGTTATAATACCGCTTATGATGTTTTGGAGGAAATACAGATGAAATTGAGATATAGATTAGCCGCGTTCCTGCTGGCAGCGGGACTTGTTTTTTCAAATACGGCAGTGTATGAGGTATGTGCAGCAGAGGTAGAAGGAGCAGCGGCAGCAGTTACAGATGAAGAGAAGGCAGTGTATGAGATGCCTGTGGAATCAAATGCGTTGAAGAACTGGCCAGAGGGACCGGGAATCTTTGCGGAGGCGGGAATCATCATGGATATGAACAGTGGAGCAATCCTCTATGCAAAGAATATTGATGAGAAGGAATTTCCGGCGAGTATTACGAAAATCATGACGGCGCTCGTAGCATTGGAAAACAGTGAGCTGACAGATAAGGTTCATTTTACCGAAGAGTCGGTGGCATTTCTTGAATATGGAGATGCAAGCATTGGTATGCAGCCGGGAGAAGAGATCACAATGGAGGATGCTTTATATGGGATGCTGTTGGCATCTGCAAATGAAGTTTCCTATGCGATTGCAGACACAGTGGGAAATGGGTATGATAATTTTATCCGTATGATGAACGAGAAGGCAGAGGAGCTGGGATGTACGAATACACATTTTACAAACCCACATGGACTTCACGATGAAGAGCATTATGTTTCTGCCAGAGATATGGCGCTCATTGCAGCGGCAACATTTCAGCATGAGGAATTCCGGAAGATCACGAACACATACGAACACCGGATTCCGCCTACAAACCTTGTTAATGAGGAACGAGTATTTCAGCAGTACCACCAGATGCTTTATGATGGAACAGATACCTTTTATGAGCCATGTGTTGGGGGAAAGACGGGATATACAGACCAGGCACTGTCTACTCTTGTTTCTTATTTGGACAACGGAGAATTTCAGCTTGTATCTGTGAATTTGAAAACACATGGGGTTCACGTCTATCCGGACACGAAAAATATGGCAGAATATGTTTTCAATAATTTTAAAAAGATTCCTTTAGAAGGAAAGGATCTTCCAAAAGGTGTGAAAGAGACAGAGGAAGATGCTTACATTGTTGTACCGAAGAACGTGGAATTTCAAGATGTAAAAGCGGAGATTGTCCCGGAAGATAAAAGCGGGAAATCAAAGAAGGGTACGTTGACTTACACTTACGATGGACAGACGGTCGGAGTCTCAGAAGTTGTTTTGAAAGATTCATATTTTCAGACAAACACAGCAGGAACGAAGACAGAAAAAAACGAGACAGATCAGAAGGAACAAAAGCCTCTTTTTACTGTTTCACCGAAAGTTAAGATGATTATTGGCATAGTTGTGTCAGTTATTATTGCAATGGGCTTGATTTTTTGTGCGCTTGTCTATAGAAAACGACAGCGGAGAAGGCAGCGAAGGCTGATGGAGCAGAAACGCCGCCGTCAGATAAAAGAAAAGCAGGTAAGACAGCAGCAGGTTCAGGCAAGAAGAAGACAGCAGTATCAAAAGCAGAAAGGTCATACGAATAAAAGAAGTGAGGATCATAGACTTCCGCGGAGATAGGAAAGAGCTGTGGGACAAAATGTAAAGGGAAATTGTGCAGAATAAGCCACAATTTCCCTTTGATATTTTTCGTATAAAGATTTACTGATCGAAGTTTTCCATACCAAGTTTTTTCTGCTTTTTATAATAGTAAATGATAAACAGTACGGCTGTAATTCCCCAGGAGATTGGATAACTCAATGTGATTGTTTCGATCGTAGGTGATTTTGGGACAAGCAGGAATACCCAAAGTGTACGGAATACGCAAACACCGCAGCATGTCATGATTGTCGGGATGATGACATCACCGATTCCACGCAATGCTCCGGAGTAGATTTCGATAAGACAAACAGAGCATAAGCCGGTGCCATGTAGTTCAGGATCTGGATTCCGATGCGGATGACTTCCGGATCACTCGTAAACAGATGGAACAGATACTTTCCTGCAGTCATTAGAAATATACTCATTGCGATGGATGAAGCAAGTGTCATCCCAAGGCAGACACGCACACTTTTTCTTACGCGGTCATATTTCCCGGCGCCATAATTTGTCCGACAAAAGTTGTGGCAGAAATACCAAAGGCGGAAATGACCATCCAGCAGAAGGCATCCATTTTTCCGAAAGAAGTCCATGCTGCTACGGTATCAGTTCCAAGGGCATTTAGAGCAGTCTGGATAATAATATTTGACAAGCTGTACATGGCTGCCTGAAGTCCTGCAGGAATTCCGATACGAAGGATCGAGGACAGAGAGCCTTCGAAGAATTGGACTTTTCTCAGATGTAGTTTGTAAATATCGGATGTCCGTATCAGGGCGAGAAGTACAAGGATGGCACTGACTGCCTGAGACAGTACTGTTGCAATGGCAGCACCGGCAATTCCCATATGGAACACGAGTACAAATAGAAGATCCAGTCCGATGTTCAAAAAGCAGCAGACGATCAGGTAGTACAGCGGTCGCTTGGAATCTCCGACAGAGCGGAGGATACTGGAGCCGATATTGTAGATGAATGTAAACAAAATTCCGAGGAAGAAAATCCGGAGATAAGTTACGGAATCTGCCATCATGCTTTCCGGAGTATTCATCATGCTAAGAAGCGCGGGTGCCAGGAAATAGCCAGCGCCCATGAGAAAAATACTGGATACGGTCGAGAAAGCAATCGCAGTGTGCAGTGCATGGGATAGTTCGGTTTCTTTTCTCGAACCATAGTGCTGGGCGATGATCACAGTTGCTCCTGATGAAACGCCGACAAAGAATCCGATGATCAGGTTGATGATCTGATTAGAAGAACCTCCTACAGCGGCGAGCGCCTCCTTTCCAACGAACCGTCCGACGATCATCGCGTCTGCAGTATTGTAAAGCTGCTGGAAGAATGTACCGAGAACAATAGGAAAAAAGAAAATCAAAAGCTGTCTCCAGATAATTCCTTCCGTAATTGCGTTTGTTGCCGCAGCTGAGGCTTTTTTCTGATTGTTCATAATGTTACCCCTCATAAAGTAAGATATTGTTTGTTTCCCATGTATCATACCATAGAGATGAAAAGGGGGAAATAGGAGATGAAAAAAATTTTGACTTGCACAGGAGAAAGCTTCATACTATAATCAGTTAGGATTTGAGGAAAAAGAAAAGAGGAACGAAGGAGGAAAAGGGTT